>JRYK01000475.1_pt1 | contig 18865 bp, 15 predicted proteins | sample 235381 | NCBI WGS metagenome assembly JRYK01 (sample SAMN03074220, study PRJNA261476) | activated sludge metagenome | biome: Wastewater Treatment Plant; feature: Wastewater; material: Activated sludge; isolation source: activated biomass of a wastewaster treatment plant treating hydrocarbon... ... | reverse complement strand
GCGCGACCACCCGGGTGGCCCGGGCGGACGCGGCGAGCACCGCCCGCAGGCGGGCGCGCTCGGGCCCGCGGCCGGCGATGTCGTGGGCGAGCAGGTCTCCCGGAGCACCGGCTGCGGACATGCCGTAAGGGTAGACGGCACCCTGCGCCCGACCCGGCGGGCGGGGTTGGCTCCGGCGCGGGCAGGCGCTTGACTGCGCGACGTGCGCATCTGCCTCATGGTGGAGGGACAGGAGGGCGTCACCTGGGACGCCTGGCTCGCCCTGGCGCGGGCCGCGGAGGACGCGGGCCTGGACGCCCTGTTCCGCTCCGACCACTACCGCGCGATCCTGCGCGGGGACGGGGTGGGCGCGCTCGACGCCTGGACGCTCATCGCCGCGCTGGCCGCGNNCTGCCGAAGCCGGTGCAGCGCCCGCGCCCGCCCATCATCATCGGCGGCACCGGCAAGCCGCGCACGGTGCGCGCCGCCGTGCGCCACGCGGACGAGTACAACGGCGTGTACCCCACGGTGGACGAGGCCCGGGCGCTGCGGGCCACGATCGACGAGGCGGCGCGGGCCGTCGGCCGGGAGCCCCTGCGCCTCTCGATGATGTGCGACTGCGTGGTGGCGCGCGACGCCGGGGAGCTGCACGAGCGGCTGGGCGCCTGGCGGTCCATCACCGGGCGCGAGCACGGGCTGCCGGTCGTCTCCGGCACGGTGGACGAGGTGGCGGCGGGCCTGCGCGCCTACGCGGACGCCGGCGTCGAGCGGGTGATGCTGCAGCACCTGTGCCACGAGGACGTGGACATGGTGGCGCTGCTGGGCGAGCTGGGGCGGGCGATCGGCTGACCGCCCGCCCCGCCGGCGGGCTACTCCGCGTCGGGGTACAGGATCGCCGCCAGGTGGAAGAAGATCGTGGTGGCCGGCGTGCTGAAGTTGCTCGAGTCGTTGCCCCACACCACGAACGTGGCCTTGCCGGGCAACGTGAACATGGCGCTCGAGTAGCCGACGATGGCGCCGTTGTGCCCCCAGAAGCGGCCGAGCTTGAGGATGCCCAGGCCGTAGGCGATGCTGACCCCGCCGGGGTTCCTGAACGGCGTCGTGCGCAGGCGCTGGGCCTGCAGGCCGGGCGAGAGCAGCGTGCCGTTCACCAGGGCGTCGGACCACCGGCGCAGGTCGCCGAGCGTGGACACCATGGCCCCGGCCCCCAGGCTCACCGCGGGGTTGCTCCTGGTGGCGTCGACCAGCGGGGCGGTGCCGTCGGCGCCCCCGAAGTAGCCCTGGGCGAAGGGCTGCGGCATGGCCGGGGTTGCGGGGAAGCTGGTGTGCCGCAGGCCGAGCGGCTCGATGATCTGGTCGGTGATCGCCTGCGCGATCGTCTTGCCCGTGACCTTCTCGACGATGAGGCTCAGCAGGTAGTAGTTGCTGTCGCTGTAGACGGCCTGGGTGCCCGGGGCGAAGGCGGGCTTGTGCCGGCGCAGGATCGCGAAGAAGTCCGCGTTGCTGAACGGCATGGCGGGGTTCGCGTTGAACTGCTTCCCGAAGCGCTCGTCGCTCGTGAAGTCGTAGACCCCCGCGGTCATGCCGAGCAACTGCCGCACCGTGATGCGGTCGCCGTTGGGCACGCCGCTCACGTACCTGTCGAGGTGGTCGTCCAGGCTCACCCTGCCCTGGTCCACGAGCTGAAGCACCGCCGTCGCGGTGAAGGTCTTCGTGATGCTGGCGATGCGGATGTGGTCGCTCACGCGCGCCGGCGCGCCCGTGGTGCGGTTCCCGATGCCGAACGCGCGCACGTAGGTGCCCCGCCCCGGCGCCCAGATGCCCACCACGACGCCGGGCAGCCGGTTGTCGGTCATGTCGTTGCGGATCGCCAGGCTCAGCTTGCGCTGGACGGCGGGGCTGAACGCGGCCTGCTGCTGCGTGCCGCCCCGCTCGGCGGGGCGGGCCGGCGCGGCGCTCGCGACGCCGGCGGGCAGGGCGAGGGCGGCGAGGGCGAGCAGCACGGGACGGGTGAGGCGTCGGCTGGGCACCTGGGGCTCCTTCCACCCTCGCCGGGCTCGCGGGACCGGGGGCGAGCGCGAGGGTTCCGTTTGACGCGCGGCACTGTCCCGTATGGCGCGTGGCATGTCAACGACCGCCGCGCCCGGCGGGCCCGGGTCCGACACCCCGCCCGCGCCGGGCTATCCTGACCGCGCGCCCTCGTAGCTCAGGGGATAGAGCACAGGTTTCCTAAACCTGGTGTCGCAGGTTCGAATCCTGCCGAGGGCATGGGGTGAGAATCCGCTCCGTGAGCGAGTTCTTGCCGGAGGGCCACGAGCGCCGACCACCCTGGATTGACGGGGTGGGAACAGAAGTGGGAACATCGGCTCATGGCCGCCCCCTTCGAGCGCACCAGCGTGCCCGGCGTCTACCGCCGCGGCCGGCGGTACGTCGTCATGTTCCGCGACGAGACCGGCCGCCAGCGCAAGCGGTCTGCCGCCACGATGGCGGAGGCCCGCACGCTCAAGGCCGCCCTCGTCGCGGACGTCGCGCGCGGCGAGTTCGTCGAGGAGTCGCGCCTTCGGTTCGACGAGTACGCGCGCGACTGGATCGCCGGCTACCAGGGCCGCACCACGCGCGGCATCCGCCTCCGGACGATCGAGGAGTACCGGCGCGACCTTGAGCGGGAGGCGATCCCCTACTTCGGGCGGATGCGCCTGGCGGAGATCCACCCGCGCCACGTGAAGGCCTTCGCGGCCGCCATCGCCGGCCGGGGCCGCGCCGCGGGCACGGTGCGAAACGCCATCACGCCGCTGCGGGCGCTGTTCGCGACGGCCGTCGAGGAGGGCCTTGTGCGGAGCAACCCCTGCACCGGGCTTCGGATCGGCGGCCGGCGGGCGCCTGAGGCCGATGGCCACACCCAGGCCCGGGCGCTCAGCGAGGACGAGCTGGCGGCCCTCCTCGCCGAGACGCCAACCGAGTGGCGCCTGCTGGTGGAGTTCCTCGGGCAGACGGGGCTTCGCATCAGCGAGCTGGTCGCGCTGCGCTGGTCGGACCTCGACCTGGAGGCCCGCAGGGTCCACGTGCGCCGGGCCATCGTCGACGGCGTGGCGGACGTGCCCAAGAGCGCCTACGGCATCCGGGACGTGCCGATCTCCCGCCCCATGGCCGTCGCGCTCCTCGAGCACCGGCTGCGCTCGCCGCGGTCCGCCGACGCCGACCCGGTGTTCACCTCCGCCGCCGGCGCGCAGCTCGACCCCCGCAACCTGCTGCGGCGCATCGTCAAGCCGGCCGCGGTGCGCGCCGGGGTGCCGTGGGCGGGTCTGCACACGCTGCGCCACACGTGTGCCTCGATGCTCTTCCGCCGGGGCTGGAACGCCAAGCAGGTCCAGATGATGCTCGGTCACCACTCGCCGGCCTTCACGCTGTCCACCTACGTCCACCTCATCCCCGACGATCTGCCGGAGCCCGACTTCGCGGGCCGGGCGGTCGCAGCGGAGCAGCGCGGCGCCGACCTCCCCGCGCCGCGGGGTCCTGACCCGGCACCGACCGGGTCCCGGTCCCGGCGAGGTAGGCCTCGAGCTCGGCCCGCGAGATGAGCAGCCGCGTGCCGTCCTTGTAGCGCCGCAGCCGGCTGGAGCTCACCAGGTCGTAGATCCGCTGCGGCCGGGCGCGGATGAGCGCCGCCCCCTCCGCCACCGTGAGGTAGGGCCCGGCGTCGGGGCGCCGGGCCCCCATGCGGCCGGCCACGATCTCGGCCGCACGCTGCGCGATCACCTCGACCACATCCGGGCCGAGCGTCGCAGTCATGGCCAGCGCCCCGGGCGTCTTGCGGTCGATGCCTGACGCGCCCATACCACTACAAGCGCCGAGCGCCCGAGTTGGCCCCCCCAGGGCCCCGCCGGCGATCGCCCTGTCCCACCCACCGGCGCCCCGTCGACGAAGCGTCGGACTGATTCACACAGAGTCACCAGGGGTGAGGGGGGCCAAGTCGCCCGCTGGGCGCTTGTTAGAGGTAGATGCTCAGTGTCGGCAAGCTCCGCCCCGGAGGGGAGGGCTACTACCTCGAGGCCGTCGCGCGCGGCGCCGAGGACTACTACCTGGCCCCGGCCGAGGCGGCCGGGCGCTGGGTCGGGGTGGCGGCGGGCGCGATCGGCTTGGTCGGCGAGGTCGAGGCCGACGCCCTGCGCGCGGTCCTCGCCGGCCGGGACCCGACCACGGGTGAGCGGCTCGCCGAGACCCGGGCCCCCGGCGTGGACCTCACCATCTCCGCGCCCAAGTCGGTGTCGCTTCTCTACGCCCTCGGCGACGAGGTCGTCTCGGCCGTGGCGCTCGCTGCCCACGAGCGCGCCGTGGCGGCGGCGCTGGGCTACCTGGAGCGCGAGGCTGCCTGGGCGCGGAGGGGCCACGCCGGCGCCCAGCGCGTGCCGGCGATGGGCCTCGTCGCCTCAGCGTTCCTGCATGAGACCTCGCGCGCCGGGGACCCGCAGCTGCACACCCACGTGCTCGTCGCGAACCTGGCGCTCACCCCTGACGGGCGCACCAGCGGCCTCGACCTGCGGGCGCTCTACCGGCACGCGCGCACTGCCGGCTACCTCTACCAGGCCGAGCTTCGCCGTCGCCTCTCCCGGGACCTGGGCGTCGGCTGGGGCGCGGTCCGCACCGGCCAGGCCGAGATCGCCGGGTTCGACCCGAGGACCCTCCGAGCGTTCTCACGCCGCAGATCGGAGATCGAGGCCCAGCTTCGCAAGCACCAGCTCGACGGCCCGTCGGCGGCGCGCGTCGCGGCGCTCCACACCCGCCAGGCCAAGGACTACGGCGTCGACGCCGAGCGTCTGGCGTCCGACTGGCACCGGCGCGCGGACGGTGTCGGGCTCGACGTTGCCGAGGTGCTGCGAGCCGGACGCGACGTCGGACACCATCGGACACGACGTCCGGACCGTGATCCTGACCGTGATCTTGAGGTCGTCGGCCCGGACCACCTGACCGGCCAGAACGCCACCTTCACGCGCCAGGAGGTCATCCGGGCGCTCTGCGAGCGCGCGGGCACATCCGCGTCCGCCGACGAGGTCGTCCTTCGTGCCGACGTCGTGCTCGCGGACGTGCGTGGGGTCGTCGCCCTCCCCACGAGGAGCGCGGCGCAGGAGCCGCGCTTCACCACCCGCGAGATGCTCGGCGTCGAGCGGGCGCTCATCCTGAGGGCGGTTGAGCGTCGGGGAGAGGGCGCCGGCATCGTCGAGCACGGCGTGCTCCATCGGATGCTCGACGCGGCGTCGGGGCTCTCGGAGGAGCAGCGGCGCATGGTCGAGCGCCTTGTCTCCTCCGGCGATGGCGTCGAGGTCGTACGGGGGCGCGCCGGCTCGGGCAAGACCTTCGCCCTCGGTGTGGCACACCGCGCCTGGCAGGAGGGCGGCCAGCGAGTGATCGGTGTGGCCCTGGCCGCCCGGGCCGCCGCCGGGCTCGAAGCGGGCGCTGGCATCCCCTCCGACACCATCGCCCGGCTGCTCGGCGGCCTAGAGCGCGGGGCTGCGCGCCTCGACCACCGCACCGTCCTGATCGTCGACGAGGCGGCAATGGTCGGCACCCGGGACCTCGCGCGCTTGGCTGCCCACTGCGACGACGTCGGCACGAAGCTCGTCTTGGTCGGCGACGACGCCCAGCTACCGGAGATCGCAGCGGGCGGCGCGTTCCGTGCGCTCGCCACGCGGCTCGGCGCGACCGAGCTCCTCGCCAACCGCCGCCAGGAGCAGGCATGGGAGCAGCAGGCCCTCGTCGCGCTACGCGACGGCGACGCCGAGAAGGCCCTGGCCGCCTACGCCGAGCACGGCCGCATCCGCATCGCAGCTGATGAAGTCCAGGCGATGCGCGACCTCGTGGCCGACTGGTGGCGCGCCCATTGGCGCGGCGAGGACGCCGTGATGCTCGCCGCCCGCCGCGCCGACGTCACGGAGCTCAACCGCTTGGCCGGGGAGCGAGCACGGCGTGCCGGCGAGGTGCGGGAGCCGGAGCTTGTGGTCGCTGGGCAGCGGATCGGCGTCGGCGAGCGCGTGGTGACCACCCGGAACGACCGGCTCCTCGGCGTCCGCAACGGCGAGCGCGCGGTCGTCACGGCTGTCGACCCCGACGAACAACGCGTCACCGCGATGGCCGGGAGCCGGGCCGTCTGCCTGCCGCGCCCGTACCTGGAGGCCGGCGGCCTCGAGCCCGGCTATGCCCTCACCGCGCACAAGGCCCAGGGCCTGACTTGCGACCGGGCGTTCGTGCTCGGGACGGCCGGGCTCTCACGTGAGTGGGGCTACACTGCCCTCTCACGCGCGCGGTGGGAGAGTCGGCTCTACATCGTGCATGATCCCATGCGCGCGGTTGCACACGACCTCGAGCGCTCACGGGCTAAGGGGGTCGCGATCGACGGCCCAGGACTCGACGTGGGACTGTAACGAGCAGCCTTCGGGCCGCTCCGGTCGGGCCTTGGTGGATACCGAGCGCGCACACCCGCAGGCGCGGCTCGGGGAACGGACAGACGGCCGTCAGGAGATCAGGATGCGCCTTCACCCACAACTGCCCTCGGGTTCAGAGCCACCGCCCCCCGAGCACTGAAACCAACCTCAAAGGAGACCTCTAGGCCGGGCGTCATGATCAGTCCCCCAAAGCGGGATCCCGGGCAAAGGAAGCTCGGGTAACCAGGGACTTCCACGAAGGCGTAGCCGGGCTTCACCACTCGAACTACTCCCCTCAGGATAAGAGATCCGTCAGGGCTCCGCGGTCGGAAGGGGATTCTCGTCTTTTCGCGGAAGGAGAACTGACGCTTCGTAGCCTCATCGAAGACGTCTGCGGCCTCCGAAAAACGCATCTCCAAGAAGAGCAACCCGCCCAGAGTCGCAATGTATGCAGCGTCGCGAAACCCATGAGGCCGGCTTAACTCCAGAATCGCAATCGTCCGGCTCCTGGGCTCCCCAAGCTCCATGGACGCGCGCGCGTACTCGAGAGAGGACCCATGGTCCTCCGGGTAGGTCTCCAGGACGCCGGCCAGGATCTCGGCCGCCCTCGCGGTCTCGCCCCTCCGCCGAAGGAATCGCCCGAGAAGAAAGCGCCCAATCCTCCCCTCGGGGTTTGCCTTAACCGCGCTGGCAAGTGCGGCCTCGGCCTCCGGCGTGTTCCCAAGCCACCTCTCAAGGTCCGAGAACACAATCCAAAGGCCCTCACGACTTCGGACCTTCCGGAGACCCTCCTCGAGGACTTCCTGAGTCTTTGTGATGTAGGCCGCTCGCTCTTCGGTATCGCCTTGCCGCTTTGCCCAACCGAGAAACAACTCCCCAAGTGCCTGGTAGGAGTACTCGTCGCGCTCATCAATCCGGAGCGCTTGACGGAAGGCCGACTCGCTCTGCACAAGCCGCCTCCGGGCCAGTTCCACACTCTCCAGAGTCAGAGCCATGTCTCGGAGGACAACACCGCGTGTGTGGTGGAGTACCCGAAGCCGGGGAGCCAACTCGAGCGCGCGGTCGATCTGGGCAAGCGCGAGGTCTGCCTTCCGCTCCCTAAGCAGCATTCGCGCATAGTGCTGCAAGACATACGGGCTGTTGGGATCTTTCCGTCGCGCGGATTCGAAGAAGTTCATCTTCGATTCGAGAGTTGCCAAGCTATCGATGGTTCGATCCGATCGAACCATCGCATCAAACGCCTTCCGGTCGATGAAGTAGTTCAGGTTCAGTGCACGAAGAACCGCCAGCACAGTGTCGGCGCGCTCTGACTGGTCGACACACCGCTCCCACACAATCTCCGCAATCACGTGGTGACGGGCTCGAGCAGCGTACTCACCTGTGGTTTCATCGATGCACTCAAATCTGACGACGCCGGCCAGCATCTGCCCAAGAGCAGGGTAGAAGTCAAGAAGTGGCATATCCACACTAGCGCTCAAGACGTTGTCCCGCGTGTAGGCGCGGAGGCGATATAGGCAGGCGACACTGCCATATGCGCTGCGGGCAAGATCAGAAGCCAAGTTCCTGAACTCGTCTTCGATGATCGCGTCAAAGCCCATGCCTTGGGTGGCTTCGCGCATGGCTACCAGGAGTTGCTTCTCACTCTTCTCCTTAATGGCGGCACGCTGGAGGGGGCGCTCGAGTTCCCCCAGCTTGTTTAGCGCGCCCTGCCGAGCGAGGAAATCGATCAGTCTCTCGACCTCAGCGTCACTCAATGCCAGAAGGCCGAATTCGCTAACCACATCGGCGACTGGTCGTTGGCGCCACTCGTTGAGGCGCTCGCCAGCAAGGAAGAGAACAGCACGACCAAGATCTCGGTGCTGGGACAGTGCACCCGCGATCTCGGCGGCGAAGTCGGCTGCGTTGTCCACGAGGAAGAACGGTCGCGCTTCAAAGAGGCTCGTGGCGAAGACGACGTCTGCCTCTGCGAGGGGGGTGCCTGGACGATGAAAGAAGACGGGACCAGCCTTCTCGTGTACCAACCTAGCGGCGAGACTCATGAGGACCGTCGTCGTTCCAAAGCCGGCTGGAGCCAGCAGCGCGAGTACTCTCTTCTGCGCCCTCTCAGTGGTCGCATAGTCGAGCAACGCGTCGAGGACTTCGCCTTCGACGTCGCGCTCGATGTGAAGGCGTTGACCGATGAGCCCCCAGTTCGGAGGATCCCCGTGGAGGAAGTCCGTGGTGTTAGGTACCTCGGAGAACGGAGCCTCGTTTACGTACGTCCACGAACGGAGGAGTCGGGCGGTGGCGGCTGGGCTCTCTGCGAACGCCTTTGCGAGATCGCTCGGCACGGAGGCCCCAAGCGCGTCGAGCCCAGGGGCTTGGACGGACGGATTCAGGAGCGTTGAAGCCAGAGCGACGAACTCCTCGATGGAGGCGTCCACCGTGTACAGGGACTGTGCCTCGAGGATCTCCCTCTCGATAGGGTCGGTCGACGGCGCAACTCGATACGATACGGGGAGCTGGGACGGCGAGAAATCTTGCTGGAGCTCGGCGAGCAGCGTTTGCCAATTCGGGTCACGGTTGGAGTAGCCAAGATAAAGGAACGTGGCCGTGGCGGAGTGCTGCTTCAGTAACTCAAAGAGCATCGCCCGACGCACGCGGAAGGTAGCGTAGTCGCGGGCGGTAATTATGATGGTGCGATCGTCGCCTTGAAGTAACGACCCGTGTAGATGGTAGACCGGTACCTCGAAGCGGGGATCAAGTGCCTTCATGTCCGCCGACACCGATACCGTGACGGGGATCTGGACCGGATTCGGGCTCGCACTGTACGTGCGCTCGATGAAATCGTCGTAGTTGGTTGTGAAGATCGCGGCCCACCGAATCGTGGTGATCCAAGAGAGTATGGCGTCGGGATGGAAGCGGGAGAGGCAGTCCGCTAGGAACGCATCGAGCTCGGGGCGCCCGTGCCTGAGGTGCACGACCTGTGCTATCCGGGAGAGGTCCGGCCTTTCGCCAGCATCGATGCCGAACTGGTCCGCGAGCTGACGGGCGAGGTCCTCTGCCAGTGGGGCTGTCTCGCCTGCCGCGTCCCGAGCGTGTCGCCCTACTCCGGCACCCACGAAGAGCACGCACCGACCCGCTTCCAGCGCGGTCTGAAGCGGGAGAGGGAGTGAGAGGCCGGGGGAGGGCTGCATGCTCCCAAGCTACATGTCGCCGCCGAGCTTTCGGCGGAGCCACCCGCCAGTGGGACTCGCGGTACCGCCGGAGCGCTCATTCCGTCCGGAGGCTGTCCGGGGGACGGCGTGACCTAGGCTCCCTGGTGGTGTCGGCTACGGGCGAGCGGTGACGCGAGTGGTGGGATCTTGCGTCGCCGGTGGCCGCAGAGGGTTCAGGGGCCTCGCGCACGACGAAGCGCATTCCTGACCCGTTGGATGCGGCGACCGCTGCCCGACAGACAGGCGAAGGGGCATGCACGCGGCGGGTTCCCATGACGACTCAGTCCGTGCCCGCCACAATGCCAGCGTGGAGTCACGCCCCCCAGAGCTCGAGGAGCTGCGCCGGCGGCGGGAGGAGGTCCTTGCGATCGCCTCGCGTCGCGGCGCGTCGAACGTCGCGGTGTTCGGCTCGGTCGCCCGGGGCGAGGCCGGCGAGGGCAGCGACCTCGACATCCTCGTGGACCTCGAGGGAGGCCGGAGCCTCCTAGACCTTGGAGGCCTGCTCATGGATCTGCGCGACGCCCTGGGCTGCGAGGTCGACGTCGTGACCCGGGCAGGCCTGCGGCCCCGGGTGCGTGAGCGGGTGCTGTCGGAGGCGACCCCACTGTGAGGGGCGACCGGGAGCGCGTCCTGGACATGCTGGACGCGTGCCGGATGCTCCGGACACACCTCGGCGGCAGCCGCGAGCAGCTGGAGTCGGACCCGGTCGCCCAGGCCGCTGCCCAGCGGTGGATCGAGATCATCGGAGAGGCCGCCTCGCGGCTGTCGCCTTCGCTGCGCGAGGCGCATCCGCAGATCCCCTGGAACGAGATCATCGGGATGCGCCACATCCTCGCCCACGGCTACTTCGACATCGACGTCGACGTGGTGTGGAACGTGATCGCCCGTGACGCCGCGGACCTCGAGGTGCGCCTCCAGAGCGTCCTCGACGCGCTGCCGCCGTCCGGCGCCTGACCTGGCCGGCCGGCGGCAGTCGAGCGGTCCCGTGTCGTGCCCCCGGCGTCCCGGGGTGGGAACAAAGTGGGAACACGACCCACCGAGATGGGCCGAGAGCGGCATGGCGGCGTAGACCCGAGAAGTGGCTTGGCACGGGCGTTCTGCCAGCCCGGGCGAGGGTGGCCGAGACGGAATCTGTAGTTTCCTAAACCTGGTGTCGCAGGTTCGAATCCTGCCGAGGGCATGGGGCGAGAAGCTTGCCGGGCAGGCGGGGATCGAGGCACCCGATCAAGGCGAGTGAGGACCTGGACGCGGCCTGCGCGCACCCTCGGAACCGAGGGGCCCGGTTCGACCCGAGCCTGGCGGGGCCCCAGCAGCATGGACGGACCGTCAGCCCGTTGCGCAGCCTGGGCCCCCGGCCCCGGTCGAGGGCCTCGGGGGCCCGCGGGTGCCTCAGCCGCTCGGCAGCGCCACCTTACGGGCGGGGATCAGCTCGACCTCCACGTCGACGCCCTCGAGCCCGGCGGCGTCGAGGCGACCGCGCAGCGTGGAGACGTCCGGCTCCGGCAGGGGCCCGGCCAGGCGCACCTGCACCACGCCCTCGCGTGTGGCCACCGAGGCGACCTCCCAGCCGGCCGGGGCGGCCCACGCCTCGGCGACGTCCCGGGCGGTGGCCTCCGTGCTGGCCTCGAGGCTGAGCCGCACCGAGGTGGCGCCCAGGGGCACGGCGATCACCAGCAGCGCGATCGCGATGACCGCGATCGCCCGGCCGCGGCGCACCCGGGCGCCGATCGTGCCCGGCGGCGCATCGATCGCCTGCCGGGGCACGCGCGCCAGGGCCATCACCACCACCCCGCTGGCCAGGATCGCGGTGACGTTGGTGGCGAAGAGCAGCAGCGCCCCCCGGGCCTGCGCCCAGGAGCCCGACTCGAGCGTGAGGCCCACCACCGAGAGTGGCGGCACCAGGGAGATGGCGATGGCCACGCCGGGGAGCGTGTCGGAGATGTCCGAGCGCACCAGCGCCACGGAGCCCACCGCTCCGGTGGCCAGGGCGGCGATGAGGTCGATCACCCGGGGCGACACCCGCCCCGCGACCTGTGTGTTGACGTCGGCCAGCACGGGGTAGGTCGCGGCCAGGCCGAGGAGGAAGCCGATGGCGACCACGGCGGCGGCGCCCGTTGCCACCAGGGCCACCGAGCGCGCCAGGTTGGCCCGGTCGGCCAGAACCACCGCCAGCATGGTGCCCAGGATCGGGGTCATGAGCGGGGCGACGATCATCGCGCCGATCACGGTGGCCGTGGAGTCGGCCATGACCCCGGCCCCGGCGATGATCGCCGACAGGACCAGCAGCAACCAGAACCGGCTGTGGCGCCGCCGCCGGTCCGGCCCCTCGAAGAAGAGCTGGTCGCGCATGCGAGCGACGTCGGCCTGGACGACCGGTGACATGGGTGCGAACGCTACCCGGCGGCGAACGCACGCTCCTGGCGGGACCGTTCACGGGGCGGGTCGAAGAGGCCATGTCCCGGCTCGCATGGGCCGTCGGCGCGGGGCCCACAGGAGGTGGCAGCGTGGCGAGGGGGAGCGGGGCGCGCGCGCCCGGCCGGCATGGCAGTGGTTGTCGCGGTCTGCGCGGCGCTGGCCGCCGCCGCGACGGCGACCGTGGTCGTGCGCACCGGGACTCCTCGCGCGGACCGGCTCAAGGTGCCGAGCGCCGCCCGGCACGACACGCTCCGCGGTCTGGCCGGGAACGACCGCCTGGACACCCGCGACGCAACGAAGGGCGACACGGCCGACTGGGGCGCCGGGCGGGACACCGCCGAGGTGGACGCCGGCGACCGCACCCGGTACTGCGAGAGCGTGGTGATCACGCGCACCGGTACCGCGCGCGCCGACAGGCTCAAGGGCACCACGGGCAAGGACGTGCTGCGCGGCCTGGGCGGGAACGACCGCCAGGACACCCGCGACGGCAAGGCGGGCGACGTGGCCGACTGCGGCGCCGGGCGCGACCGGGCCCTGATCGACGCCGGCGACCCGGCCAGGAGCTGCGAGGACGTCTCGGTCACCAATGCGACCACCGCCCGGGCCGCGTTCGCCGGACGGCTCGGCGGGGTGCTGGGCAGCGGCGGCCCCGGCTCGGAGGACGCCGTGCGCTACGGGATCGGCGTGCCCAACACCGGCTCCCAGGGCGATGACGAGTGGCGCCACCACGTGGACCTCTTCGGCCGGGAGCAGACGTCTGTCTGCTCTCCGGCCGGGTGCGCCGCGAACCCGCAGGCCCGCCTGCTGCTGGAGGGATTCAACGCCCGGGCCCGCGCGCGCTCGGGCGGGAGCGGGCTGGGCGGCTTCGGCGCGGCGGGCGAGTGCTTCGGGTTCGTCTCCACGGCCATCCTGTTCAAGGACGCCCAGCCCGACCCGGCATGGTCGGCCGACCAGCTCATCGGCCGTGACGCCCTCCTGCAGGCCGGCGGCCGGTCGGTGCTGCAGCCGGACGTCTCCAACGAGGTGGTGGACGACCGGACGCTGTTACGCCAGAGCCGGGACCAGTACCAGCGCCTGCGCGACACCGTGCGCGAGCGCCACCTGCTGCAGACCTCCTGGACCTTCGAGAGCTGGTGGGAGCAGTGGGTGCGCGACGCCCGCGGGATGACCGGCGCGCGCCTGTACGCCATCCTGAACGGGCCCATCTCGCAGGGGCAGTGGGCCGAGCTGAGCTTCTACTGGCCCGCCCCCGGCGGCGGGGAGCAGGGGCACGCGGTGGCCGTGCGGCGCCTGGAGGGCGGCCCGGGGTCGTTTCGCGCCCTGCTGTACGACCCGAACCGGTGGTCCAGGCGCGGGCCGCCGGGACGGGTCCGGCGTCGCCTCGACCCGGAGGTCCGGATCCCGGCGGCATGCGGACGGTGTCACGTTCGGTTCCGGGACGGCGGTGGAGGCCCGGGCGGCCGGCATGGCCGCCCGCCTGGAGCGCCTCGCGCGCGCCGCCGACGGGTCAGGCCGACCGCAGGGCCTCGGTCGGATCCAGCCGGGCCGCACGCATCGCCGGGTAGAGCCCGGCCACCGCGCCGATGAGCAGCGCGGCCACGATGCCCCCGGCCACCGCGATGGGCGGGATGGTCACCGACCAGCCCTGGGAGAGGGCGTAGCCCGCGGTCACCGCGGCGCCCACGATCACCCCGACCACCCCGCCCAGGACGGCGAGGATGAGCGACTCGGTGAGGAACTGCACCCCGATGTGCCGGCGCGTGGCGCCCAGGGCCCGGCGCAGGCCGATCTCCGAGCGGCGCTCCAGCACCGAGATCACCATGACGTTGGCGATGCCGATGCCGCCCACCAGCAGGGCCACCGCGCCCAGGCCGAGGAACAGGGCGGTCAGCGTGCTGTCGGTGGCCGCCCGGGCGGCGAGCACGTCCGACGGGCGCGAGACGTCCACCTGCTCGGGGCTCGAGGGATCGGCCGAGGGCGCCATGACGTCGCGCACCGCATCGACCTGGTCGGGGTCCGTGCGCGCGTAGATGCGCGTGACCTCGGGCGACCTGCCGGCCAGCAGCGACCGTGAGGCCTGGGGGAAGCCGATGAGCGCCGAGCGGTCCAGGTCGGCGGCCAGGGGCAGGCTCTTCATGATGCCGACCACCGTGTACCGCTGGCCCCCCAGGTCGACCTGCACGCCGGCGCGGTCGATGGCCAGGCGCTCGGCGGCCACCGAGCCCAGCACCACGGCGGGCGTCCGGGCCGTGGCCCGGTTGAGGAAGACGCCCCGGGCCATGCGGCCGCCGAGGGTGGACAGCAGGTTCGGGCTGGCGGCGGACACCGAGATGCCCCCCGTCTGGTCGGCGTCGACCAGCTCGCTGCGCCGCACGGTGGCGTCCTGGGTGGCGGTGGCGGACACCTCCTCGACCGGCCCGATGCGGGCGATGCGCGCCGCCGCCCCGGAGGGCAGCGTGGCGTCCTCGCCGAGGAACGACTGACCGGGCGCGGCGGTGAGCAGGTTGGTGCCCAGGCTGTCCAGCTGGGCCAGCAGGTCGGCGCGGCTGGACTCGGAGATGCCGAGCACGGCGACCAGGGCAGCGATGCCGATGGCGATGCCCACCACCGAGAGCGCGGCCCGCAGGCGCCGGCTGAGCAGCCCTACGGCGCCCACCCGCAGCACGTCACGCGGCAGGAGGCGGGAGCGCGGCGATGCGATGCGCGCGGTGCTCACGCCGCCCGCCGGGCCGTGTCGGCCTCGATCAGCCCGTCGCGCACCTCCACCCGGCGGGGGAGCGAGGCCGCCAGCTCCCGGTCGTGGGTGATGACGCACACCGTCCGCCCGGCCGCGTTGAGCTGCCGGAGCAGGTCCATCACCTCCTCACCGGAGTGGCTGTCCAGGTTCCCGGTGGGCTCGTCGGCGAAGACGATGGCCGGGTCCCCGAGCAGGGCGCGGGCGATGGCCACCCGCTGCCGCTCGCCGCCGGAGAGCTTGGCCGGCGTGTGGCTCAGCCGGTGCCCGAGGCCGACCTGCTCCAGCGCCTGCCGGGCCAGGGCCCGGCGACGGGCGGCCGCCGTTCCCGTGTAGAGCGGCCCCTGGGCCACGTTGTCCAGGGCCGAGAGGCCGTTGATGAGGAAGAACTGCTGGAACACGAAGCCGATGCGGTGGGCGCGCACGGCGGCGAGCGCCGCATCGGAGAGCCCGGAGACGTCGCGCCCCTCCACGCGCACCACGCCGGCACTGGGCCGGTCGAGCGTGCCCATGACGTGAAGGAGCGTGCTCTTGCCCGAGCCGGACGGGCCGACGATCGCCACCAGCTCGCCCTCGTCGACCCTGAGGTCGACCCCGCGCAGCGCCTGCACCCCGGGGTAGTCCTTGCGCACGCCCTCCAGCTCGAGCACGGCCGTCACTCGGCCACCACCACCCGCATGCCGCGCACCACGTTGGGCCCGCTGACCTGGACCCAGCCGTCGGCGCTCAGGCCGATGCGCGCCGACACGATCGTCGTCGAGCCGTCGGCGTTGATCCGCTCCAGGCCGAACCCCCCACCCTGCAGGGCCAGGAGCGCGTTGATCGGCGCGGCGAGCACGTCGTCGGCCTTGTCGGTGGCCACCTTGACCGTCACCGGCGCGGAGTCCGGCAGGTCCGCGCCGGCGGCGCCGAGGATGTTCAGGGTCACCGGGATGGTCGGGTCGGCCCCGTCGGTGCCGGCGGTGGCCACCGTGCTCACCGAGGTGACCCGGGCCACGGCGATGCTGCCGTCGGGCAGCTCCACCCGCACCCGGTCGCCCAGGGACAGCAGGTCCTGCTGTCGGGCGTCGAGGTCGACCGTGACGTTGCGCCGGAGCGAGGTGGTCTGCAGGACCGGCCCGCCCGCCTGGCCGCCCAGGGAGGCGCTCACCTTGCTGACCCGCCGCTCGCCGGGCAGGAAGACCACCCGCCCACGCTCCACGGTGCCGGTCTGGTCGAGGCCCAGGTCGTCCTGCCAGTCCTCCACGGCCTGGGTGGTGGCCCAGTCGAAGTCACCGTCGACGTCGAGGTTGCCGTCGTCGGTGTAGCCGAGTGCCGTCAGGTTGCGCTCCAGCTGCAGCACGTCGCGGCCCTCGTCACCCTCGGTCATGTCCCGATAGGCCGGGGTGGTGCCGTACATGAGCACCACGGGGCTCTCGTCCACCGTGTAGAGGATCTGGTTGCGCCTGCGCAGCGCCCCCTCCCCGGCGATCCAGGTCAGCGTCCCGGCGATGCCGCCGGAGGTGACCGTGCGCGTGTCGGCGAAGCCGAGCGTGCCCGAGAAGTCCTCGCGCTCGACGATGTCCCGCCGCTGCACGCGGGCCGAGGGGGTGCGCGCCGCGCCGTCGCTGGCCTGGGCGCTGGCGTCCGGGCCCGCGATGAGCACCATGGCGACCACGGCCCCCGCCACGAGCACCAGGGGCAGGCCGATGCGGGTCAGGTACCAGGCCGGCCCGCGACGCCTGGGCCGCGGGTCGGCCGGCTGGGGGGTCTGCTCGGCCACGTCAGCCTCCCGCCGGCGGAGCGCCGCCGCCCGGGAGGCTGCCGCCGGGCCCGAACCCCCCGACCTCCTTCTGGCAGGTCTTGAGCGCAGCCTGCGTGGCCGGGTCGTTGGGATCGATCCGGGCCCGGATGCCGCCGCCCGGGCCCGCCGCCGGCTGCGGGTCGGGCACGTCGACGCCGTGGCTGCGCATGCACCTGGCGAACTTGAGCTGCTGGTCCTGGAACTGCTGCTGCTGCTCGGGGCTCAGCTGCGGGCGCGCGCCCGCAAGGTACCGCTGGCACTTCTGCATGGCCGCCTGAAGGGCGGTGCGGTTGCCGCGGGCGCCGCCCCGCGGGGGCTGGAAGCGCAGGTTGCCGTTCGCGTCGGTGGTGGGGTCGGGGAAGTCCACGCCCTGATCGCGCATGCACTTGGCGAACTTGAGCAGGGACTCCTCCCGGTCCGCCTGGGAGGTCGAGGTGGCCTGCGTGCTGGAGGCGCCGCCCTCGGCCGCCGCGGCGTCCTCGGCCTTCGCCACCCCGCTCGACCCGCCTCCGCTTCCGCATCCGGCAAGGGGGACCGCCAGCAGGCCGAGGAGGAGGGTGCCCGCGAGCGCTGCGGCCCATCCTCGAGGTGATCCCGGGCTTCTCCCTCGCATGCGCACCGTTCCTCTCTGTCGCGATCGCCGGTGGGCGGTCGAAAAGAGGGGAGCATGCTGAGCTCAGAGCGAGCTGTGAGGTTCCTTCGAAGCCCGTGGGCGGACCTCGGCGGGCGAACGGTGCCGCGAACCCGCCGGTGGATCGGCTCGGCCCGCCTGCCGCCCGGCGGCCGGGTGCGCCAACGGTGGCATGACCACCGTACGGCGTGAACACGGCGGTGCGATCGGCGCAGTGAGGCGTGAGCGGCGGAACCACGGCGGCACGCCGCTTGCGCCGGCCGGGCCTGCCCTGCCCCGGGCCCCGGTGGACGCCGGCGTCGCCGGGCTCCGGGCCGACGGAGACAAGTGGGCCCGCTCGTGCCGCCGGTCCCCTGTTCCAGTCCGGCTCGCACCCCTGCGGTCGGCGGACACCGCGCGCGGCCCCGGGGCCCTGTGGTGGCGGTCGAGGTCCTGGAGGACGGCAGGATGGTCACTGCGCGGACCCCCGGAGGGGTTGCGTGCAAGGTGCCCGGAGCCGCACCTGGCGTTGGCTCCATCGGGCATTCGAGAATCGTCGGCATGGGCCGAGAAGCCGCTCTGGGGAAGCGGTTCTGGGTGACGGATGCATCGCGCCGACCCCCTCGGGTGACGGGGCGCCACGAACGCGGCGACATCGCGCCGCTCTCTCGCGGGCGCCGCCCGGGAGCCGCCGGGAAACTCGGTCGCTCCCGGTCCAGGGCGGCGGCCACCGAGGCGCCGTGGGGTCGACCCCGGGCCCCGGATGTGGCCGTGCCTCAGCGCACGACCTGAACCGGCGTCGGAGCGCTCCACTCGCCGGGCCGGAGGCCGGGTCGGAACGCGGGCTGGCGCGCGACGCAGGCCCACCGTCCCGCGGTGATGAAGCCGTTCACCTCGGCGCGCGTCCCCAGGTAGCCGAGCACCACCCGCGACCCGGTGAGGCCGCCGCCCCTGGCGGGGCGGGGATCGCGCACACACCTGAGCTCCGCCTGCACCCGGGAGCCGTCGGCGATGCGCGTGACGCGGAGGGGAACGAGGGCCGGCTTCTCGGGGTTCTGCCGCAGGCGGCCGGTCGTACGCAGGCGCAGGCGGGTGTCGACGCGGTACGAGACCTCGGTCGTCGGCCCCTCGCAGTCGGGGACCACCTCGGGGGCGGCGCCCCGATCGTTGGCCGCGTCGGCGACCGTCACCGCCAGGCGGTAGGTCCCGTCCCCCGCGTAGGGGACCGACGAGGTGAGGTCGTTCACCTGGCCGAGCTCGCCGGACACGAGCCTGCAGCCGGCGCCGCCGCCCGGCGCGCCCTCCGGCGCGGCCACCACGCGCACCCGCAGGCGGTGGTAGGGCGCCTGCTGGAGCACCCCCACCAGGCGCGGGTTGGTGTCGAGGAAGCGCCGGCCGTCGGCCGGGGCCAGCGACGCCGCCCCGCCCGGCGAGGTGACCTGCACGAGGACCTCGGGCGGCGAGAGCACGGGCGGGGGTGGCGCCGTGATCGCCATCAGCGTGGGGACCGCGCCCTCGCACCACCGACCATGCGGCAAGCGTCGTCAATCCGGCCCCTCGCGTCAATCGGCGGCCTCGCCGTCAGGACGCCGCGGCCGCTGCGAGGGCAACCCCGGCCCCATCGCCCGACCCGCCCGCGGCGCGAGGCCACGCCTGCGCCGCCCCGCGGCGGATCACCGCAGGCCGTCACCGACGCGCTCCATGCCTCGCGGGTCGCGGCGCGTCCCGGGC
>JRYK01000762.1_pt1 | contig 18976 bp, 7 predicted proteins | sample 235381 | NCBI WGS metagenome assembly JRYK01 (sample SAMN03074220, study PRJNA261476) | activated sludge metagenome | biome: Wastewater Treatment Plant; feature: Wastewater; material: Activated sludge; isolation source: activated biomass of a wastewaster treatment plant treating hydrocarbon... ... | reverse complement strand
AAAAGACTCCTAGAGCATAACTCCTGCCATTATCAAAATAGTTTTACCTCCAAAGGAATTCCCTGGTTGATTTACCTAGTAATTCCATGTAACAGTTCTTCATATGCATACCAGCTTGAAAAGTATATCAAATCAAGAAAATCGTCTACCTATATTAAAAAGCTTAAGGACGATGATAGATTATTATCAAAATTGATTTCAAGATTAATATCCTAGACACGCAGTCCCGCTTTAATGTTATTTATTCTTTCCAGTATTCATCTTCAAAGCGGGATTAAAATCCTGTGGCCAGGAATGGCCCGTTTTAGGTTTAACTGATTACCTAACTGAATGTAATTATTCCAAAACGGGAGTGCGGGTTCAATCCCGCTTTTGTTAGACTAAATTGCATTGGAAAGAAGTCAATCAAAAGCGGGACCGCCCCGGGTACTAAAATCAGATCGAGAAACAAAGCGTGTGTGAATATCTGATTATTCACTTTTTGATATCCTAATTCAATGCCTTTTCTTGTTTATATCCTTCATTCCAAGAAGCTGGATAAATTTTATTTTGGGACTACAGATAATTTAGAAAAAAGAATCCTAGAGCATAACTCCTGCCATTATCAAAATAGTTTCACCTCCAAAGGAATTCCCTGGTTGATTTACCTAGTAATTCTATGTAACAGTTCTTCACATGCATACCAGCTTGAAAAGTATATCAAATCAAGAAAATCGTCTACCTATATTAAAAAGCTTAAGGACGATGATAGATTATTATCAAAATTGATTTCCAGATTAATAGTCTAGACACGCAGTCCCACTTTGAAGTTAATTGTCTTAACCCCCAATAAACTGGGGGGTTTTTCTATCACAGATTTGCTATTATTTGGCAATGAACAAACTTCATATTCATTTTCCATCAATGTTAAATGACGGATCATGACATGAACTCAAATTCAGCTTATGTTCGGCATGACACTCCAAAATTATAATTAAGGTTTGGAGACGTGATCAATATTCATTAATGGATAACCATCACCTGTTCATCCACCAGCCCAACCAACCTCCAACCAATCCCCACATCACTAAAGTGTCCACTAAATACATCATGCTATTCGTATCGAACCAAATGCTGTTGGTGTAGGTGATCACCAGATAGCCAATAAATCCAACGACAAGAGAACTTGTCAAGACGGTTTTGAAACTGGTTTCCCTGAACTGCATTAAAAGCCAGATCAGAAGAAATGCTGCAAACAGGTCTACCACCAGTCCCCTGAACATATTCATACCCATACTCATGTCAGAAACTTTTTGGTATTTGATCATAGCCCAAGGTTTGCCTTCGTTGATTTTCATATGTTCTTCGTGCTGTTCTTGTGTGGCACCTGGAGGTAAACCTGGCATAAAATAATTTCCGTCCTCTGATAAGTTAGCATTCAATGCATTCAGGATAGCTTCCTGATTTGGAGTGTAAGTAAATTCTGAGGAGTGAAGGTTAAGCAGGCCCCAGGTGCAAAATTGCCAGATGAAAATGATGATTGCTGTAACGACAGTGCCAATGAGTTGATTTTTCATATTGTGTTTGATTTGGACGACTAATGTATGAAATTAATTTGGAATTATAATTTAGTTTACAAGCTTGAACAAAGCTACTTCTATCACTTTACATATGTGTTGTAGGGTAATGGAAGAAGGACGCATGAGAAATACTGTACTCCTTCTCCTCGGTAAATATTCATCGTAGTCATACTTTTTTCTTAAATATTATGGGACTAAATTGAGTTTTCAAATGGGTCCAATGATTCAAGAGGTTACGACACGATCAATGAGCATACTTTTAACTTTCAACCTTTTCGGAACAGCAGGGTTATTAATGCTATACAAGGGTCCAAATTAACCACTCAATTTAACATTATATATTTATATAATATATTAAATGTTGTTATTAAAAGAGTAATGAGTAAACACGGAAAAATATTGGTGGCCATGAGCGGCGGTATTGACAGTACCGTTGCCGCATTACTGCTTCACGAGCAAGGTTATGAAGTGATTGGGGTTACGATGAAGACTTGGGATTATGCTTCTTCCGGGGGTTCCAAAAAGGAAACCGGTTGTTGTTCGTTGGACTCGCTCCAAGACGCCAGGAGAGTTGCCGTTGATGTAGGTTTTCACCATTTTATCTTAGATCTTCGGGACGATTTTGGTGAGTCAGTCATTGATAATTTTGTAGACGAGTACCTGGCGGGTAGGACCCCAAACCCATGCATCATGTGCAACACACACATCAAATGGGATGCGTTGTTTCGTCGTGCAAAAGCATTGGAGTGCGAATTTATCGCAACAGGTCACTATGCAAGGATAAAAGAGGGCAACGGAAGGCATTGGATCTCCAAAGCTACTGACCTCAACAAAGACCAATCATACGTATTATGGGGTCTCACCCAGGATTGCCTTGCAAAAACCATCTTTCCATTGCAGGATTTACACAAACCGGAAGTTCGGCAAATTGCCTACGACCGAGGGTACAAAGACCTTGCGAAGAAAGGAGAGAGTTATGAGATCTGTTTCATTCCAGACAACGACTACCGCTCATTTTTAAAAAGAAGGGCCCCAGACCGTCTCGATGCCATGAAAAAGGGACAGTTTGTCGATCGCGAAGGCCATGTCCTGGGTGAACACGACGGTTATCCTTTTTTTACCATCGGTCAAAGAAAAGGGCTGGGCAAAGCATTCGGCAAACCGATGTTTGTGTCTGCAATAGACCCAATACTAAATACCGTAATGCTATCCGACGAACAAGAAATGGAATACACGGAGATGGAATTTGGAAAGGTGAATTGGCAGAAATATCCCCCGGGTGTTTATGATGATGAGTTTACTACCAAAATTCGTTACAAAGATCCTGGCCAGATTTCACGGATTGAGTCTTTGAAAGAGTCAGTAAAAGTGACTTTTACTGGCCCCGTCAAGTCAATAGCCCCTGGTCAGTCGGCGGTAGTTTATGAAGGAGATGACCTGGTGTGTGGTGGAATCATTCAAAGGTCCCATTTCCCGACCCAGTTGCAGATTAAGACTGTTGGAGCGCTTTAAACAATGCTAATCCTTAAATTATTTTGAATTTTTCAAAATAATTACGACCTTTGTTTTATATATTCAATTATTATTTAATGCGTATAATATTGAAAATGTGAATATAATAAAATATTTGTCGCTTATCATCGGCTGCAGTATAGGCTGGATGGCCTGTAATACAGAAGAGTCAGACCATCTGGGAGACGAAGAATTAGGATTGAATTATTACCCGGTTGCCCTGGGCAAATTCTGGGATTATCGGTTGGATTCAGTCTGGTATAAATTGTCCAATCAGGTGGAACAACATCGTTCGGTGTCCTTTATACGGGAAGAAATTGTGGATACTTTCCGGGATGTTACCGGACAGCTGATTTATCGGCTGGATGTTTTTCAAAGCACTGATACAGTCAGTGGTTGGGAATTAATTGACAGTTATTTTCTCGAAACTAACGACCGTTTGCTTGTTAAGCGGGAGAAAGGACTTTCCTATATCAGACTGGTATTTCCTCCTCAGACTGGTAAGTCCTGGAATGGAAATATTCATATTCACCCTAAAACTCAAATAAATATTCAGGGAGAATTTCTTGAGCCGTTTGATCAATGGTTGTATTATTTTGAATACGTGGATCGAAACGAATCCATCAACGGAATTCATTATGAAGATGTTTGTAAAGTCATAGAAGTGGACGATGAAAACATCATTCAGAAAAGATATTCCAGTGCATTGTATTCAAGAAATGTTGGTTTGATTTACAAAGAATTGCTCTTGCTCGAAACCCAGAATACCGATACTTCCGTTCCATTTGAAGACCGTGCAGAAAAAGGTATGATTCTCAAACAAACACTCGTTAGCCACAATTGATGGAACGTATCCAACTAAGATCTGCTGGTCAAACCTTTAAAACCCGANNCGAACGCGTCTTGTTTTTTTTATTAGAGGGTGATGCTGTACCATATTTTATCAAGCCCGAATGCAATCTTGACGAGGATGATCTTATGCTTGAAGAGGTCGAAGACCCGGAAACAGCCAAGATGTTGGCCAATTCCACCATCTATATAGATGCAAGCAGGTTACAGGGTGAAGATGCAATGGATGTACGGGAAGAGGAGTCCTCTGACTTTCTGGGATATACCCTGGAAGATAAAAGTTCAGGTAAAAAGGGGGTGATTACGAGCATCGAACAATTTCCTGCCCAGATCCTTTTGGTGATTACCATTGGACAAAAACAATTTTACCTCCCATTGAGAGAAGAATGGATTCTTGATGTGAGTGTCAAAAAAAAGCGCATTACCATGCAGCTTCCGGAAGGGATGTTTGATTAATTTTATGATTGATTTTAACATTCACTAATTTCATCATTGCCAACTCAGGTTAAATAATTTGGGCAATGATATAAGACTTTACACAAATAATTATTACCCATATTGAATTGTTCTCTGAACTGATCATCTAACGATTCAACATCCTTGTTTATCAATCCAATATCTTTTTCATACTCTTTTTTGAATTTGAAAACCTTAACTGCCAATGATATAATTTATAATGAAAAAGAAATCGGTACGCACCATTTGGACTCAGGAATTTATTTTGCAAAAACCAATTTTGCATCAAGGAACAATCTTTAATATTACCTAATATAAAAATCATTATAGGCGGGGGAAATGTTCAGTAGAGATATCTCATTGATCTTAGTATTGCATTGATTTAGAAATTAAATCTATATGCTAACGAACGTTAGTGTGAAGTGTTATTTTAGAAATGGATTAATTGATCTTCAGGTTCAAAGCAAATGAGTGACAATATTGGCGACACAAGCTGTCATCAAACAAGCTATGGTGCCTCCAATCAATGCTTTAAGTCCGAGTTGTGTCAGATTCAGCCGTTGATTTGGTGCAAGAGCGCCAATGCCACCAATTTGAATGCCGATGGAAGCAAAATTAGAAAATCCGCAGAGAGCATAAGTTGCAATCAGGACAGATTTGTCGTCCAACAGGTTATTTTGCTTCATGTCGGACAAAGATAGATAAGCAACAAATTCATTGAGGATGGTCTTTTCACCCAAAAGTTGGCCAAACGGGATAATATAATCCCAATCCACTCCAATGATCCAAGCTACCGGTGAAAATAGAATTCCCATAAGGTATTGAAGATTCAATTCGGTGTATTTTCCACTTGTGTAATCTGCAAGCCACTGATTGATCCCCGTACCCGCTCCAATTTGGGTGATGATCATGTTTACGAGATATACCATGGCCATGAAAGCCAATAACATGGCACCAACATTCACCGCTAATTTTAAGCCGTCTGTCGTGCCGTGAGCCAATGCATCTAAAAAATTTTCACCGATCTGAGTTTTTGGTATTTTCATTTGTTGATTGACTTCTTCTGTTTCTGGGTAAATGACCTTAGCGCAAATGATGGCTGCAGGCGCTGAAATGATGGATGCAGTCAATAAGTGCAAACCAAAATATAAAGTACGTTCAGGATCAGTTCCGCCAAGCATAGCCATGTAGGCTCCAAAAACACTTCCAGCAATTGTCGCCATACCTCCAGTCATCAGACAGAGCATTTCTGATCGAGTCATTTTTTCCAGATAAGGTTTAATCACCAGGGGTGCTTCAGTTTGACCAATAAAAACATTGATGGCCGCGGCCAAGCTTTCTGCACCAGATAGCTTAAAAGTTTTATTCATGAGCCAGGCAAATCCGTATACAATTTTTTGAAGTATGCCAAAGTAGTATAGAATCGAGGAGAGCGCTGAAAAGAAAATGATGGTGGGTAAAATTAAAAAAGCAAAGCCATATGGGCTACCCGGCTTAGCCAGATCTCCGAATAAAAATTTGGCCGATTGACCACTGCTGTCAATCATAAATGAAAAAAACCTGACAATGTATTCAAATAATCCTTTAACGATCGGAACTTGTATCATTAAAAAAGCAATGATCAACTGAAATACTAAACCTGTTCCAATCATGGACCATCTGATTCCTTTTTTATTGACACTCAGTGCATAACAAAGAGCAACCAGTACCAGAAGACCAAAGGAACTTCGACCTATTTCGATAAAATTCATACCTTTAACTGTTAATTTCGCTTAAAAATAATTCATTTATCTTTTCTTCTGCGCAAATCTATTTTGATCGGAATTTCAGGCGGCAGCGGTGCTGGTAAAACAGCTTTTATACGTTCCTTACGCAACTTGTTTACAGAAGAACAACTCGGTTTGATTTCCGAAGACAATTATTACAAACCCAGAGAACTTCAACTGACCGATGACCAGGGAGTCATCAATTTCGATATACCCCAGGCCATTGATCACAATGCATTTATTGAAGATTTGAATAAGTTGCAAAATCACCAACGTATTGAGCGATCCGAATACACTTTTAACAATCAACTGGCAGAACCGAAAACCATTGTGGTTGAACCGGCTGCTGTTTATTTAGTAGAAGGTTTGTTCATTTTACACCACGAAGATACCCGTTCGAAGTTGGACCTGACGGTGTTGATCCATGCGAAGGATAATCTTAAAATCATAAGGCGGATAAACAGGGACCAAAGAGAGCGTAACTATCCGTTGGAAGATGTGCTTTACCGCTATCAACATCATGTTGCCCCTGCCTATGAGAAATACATAGAACCGTATTTGGATGAGTTGGATATCATTATCAATAACAACAGAAGTTTTGACAAGGGGATCCAATTGCTGGCAGCTTACATTCGACAGCACCAGTGAGGTCTTTCCAAAATTCCATAGGCTGGCTTTTACTTTGCTTCAAATAAAGAGGCTGAAATCAAGCGGTATCGATATGGCTTCTCACTAGGAACACCATTGATTGGCTGGCACATCAAAGACTGAGCATTATGGGAAATATTAAGGCCAAAAATCCAGGTTACACCCTTGGAATATACCTCGTATGGTAAAAATATTGTATAAATCTTTTATATATATATTAATTTATTTAAATTTATAAATACCTTATAAACAGCATTATATTGTAATTTTTTTGCCCTTTTTCCGGATATTCTTTATTATATTATAAAAATTTGGTATATATTTTGCAGTTCATGGCAAGGATCTAAAACTAACTGCGATTACTCAATACCTTAAAATGAAAGTGACCATGAACAATTGTAAAAATGTGTTTAGGTGTTTGACCAGTCTTATGATTTGCTGGTTTATCCTACAAAGCGGCTATGCAAATGGTCGGAGCATCATTTCCGGAAAGGATGCATCGATGCCCCAGATGAATTGCAATGATTTGGTGCACATATCGCTTGATGCAAATTGTACTGCAACGGTAACTCCTGAGGCAGTATTGGAAGACATGATAGGCGTCAATGCTGACTACGGTATCATCGTTTATTATCCAGGAGGCCAGGCCCAACCTGACCTGTTGTTTGATCATCACGACATTCGTAAAGTTTATGAGTATAAAATCGTACACCATGTGAGTGGAAATTCATGTTGGGGTAAAATATTGATTGAAGATAAGTTACCACCGGAGCTGGAATGTCATCGATTTGATATCCGATGTGGAAATGACCCAAGCCCGTTGAGTCTCGGATTGCCCATTCCTTCTATTTTTACTTTCACCATTCACCACTCAGATACCTTGAATGATGGCACCATAAGATTTATCATTTATAACTGGGATCAATGTGGTTATGTTACGCTAAGTTATATAGACCATGTAGAAAACTTCACTTGTGATAGCGTGTGTATACGTCAAATCATACGCAATTGGAGAGCAGTCGACAGCATCGGAAATACAAGCTATTGCAATGATACAATTTGCATATTGAAGCCAACTACTGCTGATATTGTTTATCCTCACCATTTTGATGGATTTGATTATAAACCCTTGGGATGTGATTCAATATTTAAGAAACTTCCAGACGGAAACCCTCATCCTGACNNCATGTACGACGTTGAATGCAACTTTTTCTGATTTAAAAATTACCGTTTGTGGAAATACTTATAAAGTTTTGAGGCGATGGGTTATTCTAGATTGGTGCAGCGGTGCTGTGATCGAGTACAATCAGATCATAAAAGTAATCGATGAAAAGGCCCCAGTGGTAAAATGTCCCAACGACATCACCATGGGCATGAAACCTTGGGAATGCGAGAGCTATGGTAAATTGCCTCCTCCTTTATCCGTTTATGATTGCAACGAATGGAAATATGATGTATACACCCGTGTGGAAAATCCTAATCCCACATTGCCGGATATCGTCAGTAAGCAATATATTCACTTTGATAGCGCATCAAAATCTTTTTTCCTGATAGGGGCTCCAGAAGGAAGAATCTGGATTGATTATCATGTGGAAGATGCCTGTGGCAATCAAGCCAAGTGCACCATGGAAGTGGGAGTGGTCGATGATCTGGTACCTATACCTGTTTGCGATCAAAAAACAGTTGTTAGTTTGGGAGCGGATGGTACGGCAAAGGTATATGCAGAAACATATGATGATGGATCTCTGGATAATTGTGGAATCAGATCTTTTAGAGTAAGAAGGNNGATACGTGCCATAGTGGGACGGACAAATTTGGACCTTATGTAGAATTTTGTTGTGCCGACGTTGGCCAAGTGGTTATGGTAGCTCTGGAAGTTTCTGATTTTTATGGAAATAAGAATACTTGTATGATTGAAGCTACTGTTCAGGATAAAGAACCACCTATAGTGATTCCTCCAACCGATATAACTGTGCATTGTGATTTCCCAATTGATTTTGATGACCTCTCCATCTTTGGATCTGTAAGATCAAAGGAATCTGATAGAAAAATCATTATCATTCCGGATAGCTACTATGCTGGCAAGAATTACGAAGCAGGATTGGATGGCTTGGCTTACGACAACTGTGAATTGAGTTTGGTTGAACGTTATGAGAAAAACATTCAATGCAATGCAGGAACCATCAAGCGGATATTCGAAGCAAAAGATCGCCAGGGATTGGTCACCACTGCTTTTCAAACCATTACGATCATCAATACAAAGCCTTTTACCAGGAGTGATATTGAATGGCCGAAAAGCGTTGAGATCAACAGTTGTAACAATGTGATGACCCATCCGGATCAAACCGGTTATCCAAAATACCGCAATACGACCTGCGCACAAGTAGCAGCGAATTATGATGATTTGAAATTGGCAGTACTCGACAGTACTTGTTATAAGATATTGCGTAAATGGGTTGTGATCGATTGGTGTCAATATGATCGCGTAACGGGTAAGGGTATATGGGATACCACGCAAATCATAGTGGTTAAAAGTTCTGAACCACCGACTATTTATAGTTGTGAAACGCGTGAATTCTGCGATCCTCTGTCGTTTTTTGATGGAAATACCAATAAATGTATGGGATCATATTCCTTAACGGGTTCAGGAGAGGATGATTGCACAGAAGAGCAAGATTTGATTTGGCAATACAGGATTGATGAGAACAATGACGGAACTTTTGGTAATGTCAAAAGCGGGAATTCTGTGTCGGGCGTTTTACCTGTTGGGACTCATCGACTCCGCTGGATATTGACTGATCAGTGCAATAATTCCAGCACCTGTGATCAGGTATTTACCATAAAGGATTGTAAAAAACCTACGCCTTATTGCATAAATGGAATTGTCACGGTTGTGATGCACACAAACGGAGAAGTTACTATTTGGGCAAAGGATTTTAATCTGGGTAGTTTTGACAATTGCACCCGCTCACAAGATTTGAAATATTCCTTCAGTCCAAATGTAAATAACACTTCTATTACTTACAATTGCGATAGTTTGGAAAGACAAACGGTAATTACAAAAATTGTAAGAGTTTATGTAACTGATGAATATGGCAATCAGGACTATTGCGAAACCAGCGTTCGGATTCAGGACAACAATCATGTATGTCCCGGAAGTTCACCAGGGTATAATTTAGGCGGAAAAGTTACCCGCGAAAATCAGGATCCTATGGGTAATGTAGAAATTGTTTTGGCAGAGCCTATAACAGACATTGAACTGGATCGTCAAAACACTGATCTTGCAGGACGATTTACATTCCTTGATTTGCAATTCAAAGATTTTTACATCAAACCCAAAAAACAGGATGACCTTACCAATGGCGTGACCACCCTGGATATCGTGATGATTCAAAGACATATACTGGGAATCAAATTGTTGGATTCACCTTATAAATTGATAGCAGCCGATGTAAACAATTCGAGTAATTTAACGGCAAAAGACATATCCGATATTCGAAGAGCTATATTGGGTGTTATCACTGAATGGCCTAACCAGACACCTACCTGGAAATTTATTACCAGTGACCATTCGTTTGTGGATCCAAAGCAACCCTGGGATGGTCCAGATGCAATTCAAAGCAAGGACCTCACAGATCAGTTGGATGATCTAAATTTTACAGGGGTAAAAACCGGGGATGTGGATTTAAGTGCAGACCTCTTTTTTCAGCAACAACAAAGGGCTCATAAAACATTTAAAATGATCGCGGTTGGATCTGCGGGTTATCATAACAGAATTGATCTGATGGCTTCTGAAGATATTTTGATGGACGGCATACAACTTGAAATCCAAAGTAACGGAAAGGAAGGTATACGCCAACTTATTCCCGGTAAACTCAACCTGCAGGAAGATGATTATGTAATACGTGGAAATGGATTGCGACTGAGTTACGTGGGTAGACAGGCGGTAGAAATAAGAAAAGGCGAAGTGTTGTTTACGATGGTTACGGATCCAACTTCAAACGAGGTAAGTGAATTATTTAGTCTGAACCGGAAATTTAGAAACGAGTGTTATGCGGGTGAACAGATTCTGGCTTTACAATTGGGAGATGGTGTTGCATTTTCAACTCAGCCATTATCCCTTGAAGTTTCAGGGGTACGTCCCAATCCATTTGCATCAACTGCAATATTGTCTTATCATCTTCAGATACAACAAGAAGTTGAATTTAAAGTGATGGATTTAACAGGAAAAGTTTTGATGGTCCGGAATTTGACATCCGCAGCAGGATGGAACCAAATCGAAATCAACCGAAAAGATTTTGGAGCGGGTGGGTTGATGTTTTATACTTTGTCCACTTCAACCAACAGCGTGTCTGGTAAAATGATTCTACTGAATTAATGTAATCAACTCCAAATCAAACGAATATTAACCCAATCGAAAGGCAGGAATGACTTCCTGCCTTTTGTCATTTTATTAAGCTTCCGTGTTCATCTAAACAAATACGCATTCGGATGACATACAATCGTTAGGTACTACCCTTATTCCGAGCACCCAAGTGCAAAAAACAAATATATTTTTTTTTAATATTTTTTTATTTATATTGTAATAAGTTATATATTTGCCTCGAAGATATATAATCTTTCTACATCCCTTTAGACTGTATCTCATTTAGAACCAGCGAGTTATAGCTTGTGTGGACCAAGGTTTTTTTGGCCTGTCCTTCACAATAAAAATTGATCAAGCTTAACTTATTGTTTCTTGAAATGAGAAAACTAATACTAACACACAGCAACCAAAAGAACCAATTCGGTTTTTTTAATCTCCAGAGTTTATCATTCACCTTCATTACATTGTTGATGGGTCTCCATGGAGATTCCCTCAAAGCACAATGCCAGTTGAATGCTCAAAAAATCAAAGGCTCAGTTTATGAAGATGTAAACCGCAATGGTGTACGCGATGCAAGCGAATTGGGTATTCCTCAAGTTCCTGTTAAGGCATACAATAACGCCAATCAACTTGCAGCCCAGACGTTTTCCGGGAACGACGGTGCTTATGAATTGTCAAATCTATCGGATCAGCAGCTCTATCGCATTGAAGTAGGCAAGATTCAGCAATATCAATATTCAGTCATGGGTTCTCAAGGAGCTCAGGACATACGAATAGTTCAGGGACCGGCTTGTGATGTCCATTTTGGCCTGATCAATGCACAGCCCAATTGTTTACCTCAGCAAGCATTGTTGTACACAACCTGTTTTGTAAAATCAGGAGGAGATGCAACCGCTCCGACTTTGGTGAGTGTACCTTTCAATTTCAAACAGAATACCATGCCTGCCAAATTGGCTATGCAAAATCAAACGGGTTCAGTTTGGGGATTAGCATGGAATAAATCCACGCAACAGCTGTTCTCATCGGCTTTTGTAAAATATGGCGCCGCTTTGGGATCGGGAGGCACGGGAGGAATTTATGTTACGGATCCGTCAACTTCCACTACGCAATTGTGGATGGATTTAAATGCTATGGGTATAGACTGTGGTTCCGTCACCCATGCAGATCCTTTAGATTGCGGTTATTCTGACGGAGTTGGAAAAGCAGGAATAGGGGATATTGATATATCATCCGATGACAAAATGCTCTATGTAACTAACCTGAACAACCGTTCGTTAGTCATGATTCCAATGGATCATCCCGATGCATCCAATGTAATCGAAGTTAAAATTCCTGATCCGGGTTGTTCCAACGGTGATTATGTCGTAGGTGCTGTAGAATACCACGATGGAATGGTTTATTTGGGGGTCACCTGCACGGCAGAGTCATCGCAGCAAAAAAGTGATTTTTATTTTCACATCTATTCATTCAATCCGGTCAGCAAGGTATTTAACATTATCTTTTCGACCAGCTTTGCGCGTGAGAAGTGGTTAAGCCAACCTGGAGGTCAAAGGCCGGTTTCACAATGGCTTACCAGTCTTTCTTTCGTCAATAATGATTTTATGGTCTTGGGGATTGCGGATCGGACTGGACATACTTATTGTGATCCCTACTCTCCATTGACCGGAGAGTATGGCGATATTCTCATGTTATGGCGCAACGGCAACAATTGGTTATTAGAGCATAAAGGGGTGGCAGGAAGCCGCACAGGAAATGGTGTTAATCATTACGAAGGTCCAGGAGGTGGAGAATTTTTTGGTGATGATTTTTGGGTGGTGGGCCCAGGCCTTCACCCTGAGATTTCTTTCGGAAGCGTAGTCATACTGCCTGGAACGGAAGAAGTTGTTTCAACATGTTTTGACCCAATCTATGACTCATTCTCCGGTGGATTTCATAAATATTCTACTTTGAATGGAAAGCGTTTGTCCTCTATTCAGTTGTATAACAAAGAGAGTTCTTTATATGGAAAATCAGCAGGATTAGGTGATTTAGCGGTTGGTTGTCCAAGATTGCCTATCGAAATAGGAAATTACGTTTGGTTGGATGATAACGAGAATGGAATCCAGGACCCAAATGAGTTACCGGTGAAAAATCTTCAGCTCGTATTGCTTGATCGAAATTGTAATGCAGTAGCTACCACGACCACTGATAATTATGGATATTATGTATTTAACCATACCAATGTAGATACTGATTTTAATGGAACTCCTGATGGCATTCGTTCATTCGAAGACTATTACCTGGTGGTAAATGATTTAAGATATAATACTTCGAAGGGCATATTGATCATGGGTACGGATACCATTCAACTTACGGCTTCCAAATTGGACCCAAGTACTACCTTGATCAACAGCGATGCTGTGGTTTGGAGCAACTCGTCATGTAGTTTGTTCAAGCAACTGCCCGTGGTTAAAATTCATACCGGAAGTTCAGGACAAAATGACTATTCTTTTGATATAGGATTTGTTAGGACGAAACCTACGGTAACGCCTCCTCCACCGCCGGATGTAAAAGTGTATGATTTAGCATTGGTGAAGAAAATAGATGGAGTAAATCCGGTAAAGAATGGAGACCTAATGACCTTTCAGATTGAAGTTTATAATCAGGGTAATCAACGCATTTCCAAATTTGAACTCACAGATTATTTGGAATCCTATTTTGAATTTGATCCCACATTAAATCCAAAATGGTCCTTAAACCAGGATAAGGTCGTATATGCTGGAAATGAAGGAATCAATCCTGCACAAGTCTTATCCATTCCAATCACTTTGAAAATAAAATCCAATTTAAGGCCTGAGCAAATTATCAACACTGCCGAAATTTCAGGTATGTGGAATGATCAGAATCTTCCATTGGCAGATGCGGATTCCACTCCAGATCAAATTAAAGACAATGATAAAGGGGGCGTACCCAATTCCAATTCAGATAATATTACCAATAACAATACCATTGATGAAGATGATCATGACCGCGAGTCTTTACCGGTTGCGGATCTCGCTTTGAGAAACGTACGAATTGGAACCATGCCAGTACGCAAAAATGAACTGGTTACCTTCCGGATGGAAATCTTTAATCAGGGAAATATTCCGGTTTATAATATTGATATTGTAAATTATATAACCACAAATTATGCATTTGATCCAGCTGCAAATAACGGTTGGACATTAAACGGCAACAAACTTTATGCAAATTTAAATACCGCGTTGTTACCTGGAAATTCCATTTCGCTGGATTTGAATTTGCGTTTAATCCAACAAGATCCATCCTTATTGCACAATGTGGCTGAGATATATGGAATGCATAATGTGAATGGGGTTTCCATAAAAGATTATGACAGCACGCCAGATAATAATCCAACCAACGATGCTGGTGGTGTTCTATCTACTTCAACAGATGATTTGCTGACCGGTGACGGGATACAAGATGAAGATGATTCGGATCCTGCTACTGTTCCTGTTCATGACTTAGCATTGATTTTGACAACCGATCAAAACCTCCCTGTAAAGAAGAATCAAGACATTTTATTTCATGTAACTATTTGCAATCAGGGAAATGTTGCTGTTAAAGATCCTGGAATCGTATTGTATGTTCCAAGCGGATTAACCTTGAGTTCGAATGATCATCATGGATGGTTTACCATGGGAGGATTGCTCAGAAGTACTTTGTTTGTGGAGATAACGCCTGGTACCTGTGTTACGAAAGACGTGCTCATGACGGTTAGAAAGGAAGCAACTTCGGATGGTCTGCTGGCAGTTGCAGAAATCACCAATGCCTATGATCTTACGGGGCAGGATATCTCTGCAAAAGACTGGGACAGTACTCCAGATGTTAGCGCGATTAACGATGCAGGTGGAGCGGTAGGGACTTCAACCGATAATATTTTTACGGGAGATGGCATCATTGACGAGGATGACTCTGACCCTGTAGCATTGCATTTGATGGACCTTGCGCTTATGAAGACCTATACCAATGGAACATCATTGAAATATCATGGTTCAGCTCAATTTGAAATTACCGTTTACAATCAAGGCAATGTGAGTGTACGCAATGTGTTGATTTCAGATTATGTACCGAAAGGTTTTACATTGAGCAATCAATCTATCCAATTGGGTTGGACACAAGCCGGTAACCTGATCCAATTCGAAATGAAAAATACCTTACCGCCAAATGGTTCGGCGAAAGTGATTCTGGTAATGAATCATACAGGAGTCATTGAGCCCTCAGAACTTATTAACAGAGCTGAAATCAGCAAAGTTTTTGATGTTAATTTACAAGATATCAGTGCATATGATTTTGATAGCACACCGGATCAGATTCCTGGAAATGATGCAGGAGGAATTCCAAACAGTCCAACGGATAATGTGGTAAACCTAGACGAGAGTGTAGATGAAGATGATGCAGATCCAGCGGGTATTCCGGTATTTGATCTGGCCTTGACAAAAAAATTGGTCGAGTCGAAACTGGTTTACCGTAAAGGGGATACTGTTGAATACGAAATTGAAGTCATCAATCAGGGAAATGTAATCGCCAAGGATATTGAGTTGGTGGATTATCTACATGCTGATTACATTTTTGACCCTTCCATCAATCCAAATTGGTCACTATTGGCAGATCGTCAAGTCAAGACAAAATTGAATACGTCGCTTCAACCGGGTGAACGAACAATTGTTAGTATCTTTTTGATATTTAAAGAACTCAATAAAGGAGCATCCGTTCCCAACTTTTCAGAGATCATCTTCGCACGGGATAATGTGGGTAATGTAGGAGAGGACTTTGACTCTGTAATGGACGCGATAAAAGATAATGATAAAGGTGGTCAGCCTGGAACTGCAGAAGATAATCTGCTTTCAGATCATGGAGAAATCGATGAAGATGATCACGATGGCGCGGATTCGAATCCTGTTAATTTTGACCTTGCTCTGATCAAAGAAATTGATCAAAACATTGTCAATCGCAATCAATTGTTGACATTTAGTATTCGGGTATATAACCAGGGTTTATTGCCAGCTTCGGAAATTGAGTTAGTCGATTACATCCCGCAGGGATTGATATTGGAAGATGTGAATTGGACCATGGGTGGCTCAGAAAATGGAATTTCCAAGGCATATATCAAATTGAATGAGCAAAATGGCAAACTTCCGGTGGGTGGATTAAAAAGTGGAGATAGTCTTTCTACCACAATCAAATTGAGAGTGGATCCATCTCAACCGGCAGGTATACTTGTAAATAGGGCAGAAATCTTTAGAGCTGCCAATAAAGGAAGTATCATCGATGACGATTCGCATGCCGATGATGATTATTTGAATGATCCGGGTGGTGTAGTATTTAATGATTCAGATGGAAGCAGTGCAAATCCAGATCCATTGGCATCTCCTGAGGATGAAGATGATGCTGATCCTGCTGGAGTCATTATTGTCGATTTGGAAAGAACTGCACCATGTACCTGTTTAGATAATGCGACGACTTCAGACAATGGTCAATTCTGGGAAGAATTAAGTTTTAGATCAATTTCCAATGATCTATGGTTTATTTACGAAGTAGATGGATTATACGACGCAGGAAGTATGCCTCCTCCTAATTTACCAACCCCATTCAATACAGGACCGGTCGGCGAAATATTGACTGAATTGCCACTGGGTGATGGAACCAGTATTTACACACTACAAGGTATACATATAGATGGAAAAGGATTTTCTATCATTTTATCAAATCAATATGGAGTGAAGCTGAACACAGGCTACCATACCTGTTATTATAACGATCCTAAATTATTGCAAGCCGCATATAGCGTGTGTTCCGGAACGGAAAGTAAATATGAAGTACAGAAAATTGATGGCGCTACATACCAGTGGACATTGGGCAGTGGAGGAAACATCATCAGTGATCCAACCAGTCATGCCATTATCGTAAAATGGACAGGAGCAGTGAATACTGTACATAACTTATCCGTTGATGTCAACTCTTTGGATTCATGCTATAATCCTTTGGAAATGGAAGTCAGGATAGGAAATGTATCAGGTCCGGTAAGTTGTATTGGAAGTGTTCAGGTATCTCTGAACCATGATTGTGAAGTACAGGTAACGCCTTCGATGTTGCTTTTAGGTGGTCCGTATGATTTGAATTCGCATGCAGTTATGGTTTTCAACAAGGATGGCTCTTTGGTACCGAATAACATTTTAAAATATGAGCATGTTGGTAAACCTCTGGTAGCGAAGGTGATCAATGTATGTAGCGGGAACTCTTGCTGGACTACAGTGAATGTTGAAGACAAAATCAAACCACAGATCATATGTCTCAATGACACCATTGAGTGTACTTTAATGAAGTCTTACTTGAAACCATTTATCAGTGATAACTGTGATGTAGATCCAGACAGAATATTAGTAGACGAAACAATAGAGAATACACCTTGCAATGATCTCTATTCAAAAATTGTTACCCGCACCTATCGAGCAAAAGATGAATCTGGGAATTATTCTCAGGATTGCAAGATGAATATCTTTCTGAAGAGAATTAATCTGGATTCCATTGTTTTTCCAGACTCATTGATTGTACCCAAGGGTAATGCATTGTTGTGTGGAGAATTTGCAGAAGATTCTTTAGGAAGGCCATTGCCAAGTGTTTCGGGTGTGCCATATTACCGTGGTCTACCTGCGTGGCCTAACCGTGATAAATATTGTGATTTTGTATCTGGATACGAAGATTTTGAATTGTACAAAGGAAATGACTGTATTCGAAAAATCAGACGAAACTGGAAGTTCACTATTTGGTATTGTAATACTTTCGAGCAGAGGTCTTATGTACAGGTTATCGAAATCATAGACAACAAGCCTCCGGTCATTGAATGTCCATATAGTTTTACGGCCACAACAGATGGTTATTCTTGTCGTGCAAATGTATGGATCCCGATGCCTAAAGTTTTTGATAGCTGTGGAAGTGTGTTGCGGGTGGATTTGGCGTATCCGGGAGGTCTTATTAAAGACTTTAAGGCTCAATATGTAAGTTTAGAGCATGGGTACAATAAAATGACGTTTTATGCATACGATTTATGTTATAATCTTTCCGGATGTCCATTTTACGTGGACGTAGTCGATCAAACACCTCCAGTGGCGTTGTGTGACCGTGAGACGGTCGTGGCACTTGATCGTTTTGGAGAGGTTTGGGTTCCGGCAGCCGTCTTCAATGATGGTAGTTACGATGACTGTCATATCAAAAGTATGGAAGTCAGGAGGATGAACAGCCAACCTGAATGTACTCCAAACGATACACTATACAGGGATTCAATCCATTTCTGTTGCAGCGATTTAGAACAAGAGGTTATGGTCATGTTCAAAGTAACGGATCATGATGGCAATGCGAACACTTGTATGGTTAGAGTGGAAGTACAGGATAAAACTATACCGCACATTTATTGTCCACATGATGTGACTGTAACTTGTTATGAGCATATTGATACTGCTGATCTCAGCAGATTTGGTTTTCCGCGTGTTTCCGATAATTGTAATACGACATATACCGAGCGGGTTGAAAGTAATATAAATAAGTGTCGTGTGGGTTACATTGACCGTATTTTCACAGCTGGAAATGGCAACGGGATAGATGTGTGCACACAGCGGATATGGGTACAGAATCCGGAGCCATTCAATGGAGAAGACATCACCTGGCCTTATGATTACGAAACCTCTGGATGCGATATTGATAGTTTATTGCCTGAGCGTTTGGGCCTACTCTTCGGATTGCCTGTTATCGATGTAGACTTTTGTGATCTGGTTGGAATTTCT
>JRYK01001821.1_pt1 | contig 18992 bp, 16 predicted proteins | sample 235381 | NCBI WGS metagenome assembly JRYK01 (sample SAMN03074220, study PRJNA261476) | activated sludge metagenome | biome: Wastewater Treatment Plant; feature: Wastewater; material: Activated sludge; isolation source: activated biomass of a wastewaster treatment plant treating hydrocarbon... ... | reverse complement strand
ATTCGATCCCTGGCGCTCCCTGTCGCCAGCAGCGACATCGGGAGCGTGGGCATCGAGAGTCCTAGATACCGTCCCGCAGGATGGGACAGGTCATGCAGTGGCCGCCGCCACGTCCCTTGCCCAATTCGAAGCCGGCGATCTCGATCACTTCGACGCCGGCCTGGCGCATCTTGGCGATGGTGTAGGTATTGCGTTCGTAGGAGACGACCACGCCCGGCTCCAGGGCGACAGTGTTGTTGGCGTCATCCCATTGCTCGCGCTGAGCCTGGTATTCGTCGCCGCCGGTCTCCACGACGGTCAACTTCCTGACCCCGAGCGCGTCGGCCACGGCCGACAGGAAATCCTTCTCCTGGGTGATATGGAAATCGCCTTCCTTCGCGCCCGGCCGCAGGCTGATGGCCCGGATGTTGTTGACGACCTTGGGGAAGGCCGTCGCCTTGTCGCGATCCAGCAGCGTGAACACCGTGTCCAGGTGCATGTGCGCCCGGTCTTTGGTCATGACGGCGACGATGACGCGATCCACCGCGTCGGCGGCGAACAGCGCCTTGGCCACCAGTTCGATCATCCGGGCCTGCGTACGCTCGCTCAAGCCGATGGCCAGGGTTCTGTTGCCGATGGGCTGCACATCGCCGCCTTCCAACGAGGCGCTGCCGAAGTCCTCGACATCAAAGCTGCCGTCCAACTGTTGTTGCGGGTACCAGACGTGGAAGTCGGCCCCCTGGAACATGGGATGGTAGCGGTAGATCGTGGCCATGTTGAGCGCCTCGCGACGACGCGCCGGCCAGTACATGGGGTTGACGGTCACGCCGTTGTAGATCCAGCACGAGGGGTCGCGCTGGAAGAGCGTGTTGGGCACGGGCGGGATGACGAAGTAGCCGGGGTCATCGACGGCCGCCGCGCCCAGCGAGATCTGGCGGAACCGCGGCAGGTCGAACCCCATCTCTTCCATCTCGCCCACGGTCAGCCCGCCGACGAGGTGCTTGGCCAGTACGTCCGGCTTCATGCCCCACAGGAAGGAGCGGACCTCATCGACCAGTGACCAGCCCACGGTGTACTCCGAGGCGACGCGCTCGACCGCCCGCGTGCAGCCGGCCTCGCTGGCGGCCAGCGCCTCTGCCAGCAGATCGACGTGGTAGAAGACCTCGACGCCCCGGGAGCGCATCGCTGCCACAAACTGATCGTGCTCCCACTTGGCGCGCTCCACCCACAACACGTCGTCGAACAACAGGTCATCGTGGTTGCTGGGGGTCAGCCGCATCAGGCTGAGGTCCGGCCGGTGAACGATCACCTTGCGCAGCTTGCCGACTTCTGAATGAACTCCAAATTGATTGGTCATCTCGTTTATCTCCTCACGAGTTATGTCTGTCGTTGATACTCATCCTCTGTCAGGCGGTCGATTGGGAGACGCCCCACACTTGCATCAGTCGGGCATAGAACTGGACCATCTTGCTCATCCCCTGAACGGGAATGCGCTCATCGATGCCATGTTCCAGGCCCATGAAACTGGCGTCCATGACCAGCGACGTAAAACGATAGATGTGGTCGCACACGGCCAGGAAGTGCTGGCAGTCGGTTCCGCCCAGCATCACGAACGGCGCGACGGGCGGGTTAGCGAATAGCTCGCGAATGACCTGTTTCAAACCCTCGTACGCCGGGCCACTATCGGGCGATACCGGCAAGGCCTCGTTGAACTTGCCCGGTACGGGCGTGATCGTCACGCGCTCGTCGTCGATGATCTTGGCGGCGCGCTCCAGCACCTCAGCGATCGTATCGCCGGGCAGGAGGCGGAAGTTGACGGTGGCTTTCGCCTCGGAAGGGATCGTGTTGTCCTCCATGCAGCCGTTCACACCGCCGGTTTCCTCATCGTGGCCCAGGCCGAACAGGATCGTGCGCTCCGGGCGGAAGCCGCGCGCCAGCAAGACCTCGGCCGCCTCCATGATGCCGATGAGCTGGTTCTTGATGTCCAGCGTCCCGCGGCCCCAGATGAAGCCGCCGGCAATGCGCCCCTCAAACGGGGGATACGTCCACTGGTCGAGCGAGGCGGGGTCGGCCGAGACGACGTCCTGATGGGCCATCACCATCACCGGCTCCAGATCGGGTTGCGTCCCCTCCCAGGTGTAGAGCAAGCTGAAGCCGTTGATGACCTCGCGCTTCAGGCTACGGTGCACCAGCGGGTAGGTCTGCTCCAGCATCTGGTGTAGCTGCGCAAACGCTTCGGGGTCGGGCGTTCCCTTGTCGTCGAGCGGGACGGTCTGGCAGCGTATGGCGGCCGCCAGATGCTCGGCCACGCAGTCCCCATCCACCGGTATGCCCTCTACCGGCACAACGGCCCGCTGCCGCCAGGCAAAGCGCAGCGTTCGCACCACCACGTAGAGGGTGGTGACGAGGAGAATGGCCAGAACGACGTATAAGACGGTGGTTAGCATGAGTCTCCTAGGCGTTCTCGATGAGGTGTTGGACTATCGCGTCAGCTCGTAGACGGCTTGAGCATAGATCTCCATCGCCCGATTCAGGTTCCTGAGCACCACGCGCTCATTGGGCTGGTGCTCGGTGTTCAATTCGTCGGGAAAGAGCGCGCCGAAGGCCACGCAGTTGTCCATGGCTCGGGCATAGGTAGCCCCACCCATGGCGATCGGGTCCGAGATCAGGTCGCCGCTGCTAAGGCCGTAGACCCGCAGCAACGTCTTGATGAGGAAGTGATCTTGGGGCAGGTAGAGGGGCCTCAACCAGTCCAGTTCGCGATAGGCCAGCCCGTGTTCCTGGGCGGCCGCGCTCAGCTTGCTGGCTATCCTTTCCTTCGGCACCGTGACGGGGATGCGGCAATCGACGGCGATCTGCTCCCTGGCGCCGACATCGATCTTGCCCACGTTGAACTTGAGTTGTCCGGACGGCCCATCGGCGCAGGGGCCGAAAATGCGCGTCGCGTACGGGTCTTCGCCGACGTAGCGGGCGATGAAGCGCACCGCCCCTGATTCCGTGCCCAGGGCGTCGAGGGCGATGCAGAGACGGGCGATGGCGTTGATCCCGTTCTCCGGTTCCATGGCGTGGGCCGCTTTGCCCACGACAATCAACACCTCGTCGTTGCGGACGAAACTGAAGCCGCGCGAACGCAACTCATCGGCCAGCTCCTCCTGATGCGCCCCATAGGAGGTCGCCACATCAGGCACGGCGTTGATGGCCGAGCCGCCGGTCAGACATAGCCCGCATTTGTTCGGCCCTTCCAGGACGCACTGGAGCAGCCCTTTCTCGGCATAGACCAGTGGAAACCGCGAGTCGGGCGTGAACCCCAGCGCCGGTAGCTCCTCTTTCTCCTTGTAGCGCCTGATGCCGCGCCAAAAAGATTCCTCGTCGGTGCCGAAGATGAACCGCACACGCTTGTTGAAGGTCACCCCCGCATCCAGCAGGGCCTTGACGGCGAACAGAGCGGCCAGCAATGGCCCTTTGTCGTCTTGCGTGCCCCGTCCATATAGCATCCCATCGCGTTCGATGGGGTCGAACGGGTCAGAGGCCCAGTCCTCTACATTGCCGGCGGGAACAACGTCCAAATGGCCCAGGATACCGAGCATCTCCGGGCCTTCACCTATTTCCGCGTATCCGTAGTAGCCGCCTTCCCCGTAGTGAATGCGGAAGCCCAACCCGGCAGCGATCTCCAGGGCCTTTCGTAGCGCGCGGTCGATGTTGGGACCGAACGGGAACCCCGCCGCGTTCTCATCGCAGACACTCGGGATGCGCACCAACTCCACAAGGGCTTCCTTCAGCGACGCGGATTGTGCCTCCAACTGAGGGCCAAGGGATTTGAGCATGGTCGAACCTCGGGGCACGGCAGGGGGCGGGAAAGTGGCCGGCCGGAAGACCGGCCACCGCCCCTGGTCACTAATCTCCCAATGTCGCCACCATGATGGCCTTGATGGTGTGCATGCGGTTTTCGGCCTGGGCAAAGACGATAGAGCGCTCCGACTCGAAGACTTCTTCGGTCACTTCCAGGCTGGCCAGGCCCGACTTCTCGTAGATTTCCTCGCCGACTTTGGTCTCGCGGTTGTGAAAGGCCGGCAGGCAGTGCATGAACTTGACGTTGGGATTGCCGGTCCGCTTGACCACGTCCATGTTGACCTGGTAGGGTGTGAGCAGGGCGATGCGCTCGTCCCACACTTCCTTGGCCTCGCCCATCGAAACCCACACGTCGGTGTAGAGGTAGTCCACGTCCTTCACGCCCTCGTCTACGTCCTCGGTCAGCGTCAGGCGCGCGCCGGTCTCGGCGGCGATGGCGCGGCAGGTCTCGACCAGGCTTTGTTCGGGCCACAAGGCCCTGGGGGCGCACAGGCGCACGTCCATGCCCAGCTTGCAGCCGGTGACCAGCAGCGAGTTGCCCATGTTGTTGCGGGCATCGCCCAGATAGCAGTAGGCGATCTGGCCCAGAGGCTTGTCGCTGTGCTCCATCATGGTCAGGATGTCGCAGATCATCTGCGTGGGGTGGAACTGGTCGGTCAGGCCGTTCCAGACCGGGACGCCGGCGTACTGGCCCAGAATCTCGACCAGGTCCTGGCCAAAGCCGCGATACTCGATGCCGTCGTACATGCGCCCCAGCACGCGGGCGGTGTCCTTCATCGATTCCTTGTGACCGATCTGCGAGCCGGACGGCCCCAGGTAGGTGACGTGCGCGCCCTGGTCGTAGGCCGCCACTTCGAACGCGCAGCGCGTGCGCGTGGAGGTCTTCTCGAAGATCAGGGCGATGTTCTTGCCCTTCAGGCGCTGCTGTTCGTAGCCGCCATACTTAGCCGCCTTGAGGTCGGCCGACAGCTTGAGCAGAAACCTCAATTCCTCCGGGGTGAAATCCAGTTCCTTCAGGAAATTGCGATTGCGCAAATTGAATGCCATTTCAGATTCTCCTGGTTCTGAGCACTCGACTTAGGTCAGGGCCGAGCGTCACAGACTGATTTGTCGGGTTCATGTCGCTGTCTTGGCCTGGCCAGGGCCACATCAGACCAGCGTGCCGATGGCCAGAACCGCGACGGAGAGGACCGCCAGCAGTAGCAGCAAGGGCCACACGAAACGCAGCCAGACGCCGTAGCCAACGCGGGCGATAGCCAGACCGCCCATGACCACCGCCGACGTCGGGGTGACCAGGTTGATCAACCCGTTGGCCGCCTGATAGGCGGTGACGATCAGGTAGCTGGGCACGCCGGCAAACTGCCCTAGCGGGGCCATGATGGGCATGGACACAGTCGCCAGCCCGGACGAAGACGGGATCAGGAACGACAGCGGCAAATAGAGCACGTACGTGACGATGATGAAAGCCACGCTGCTCAGCCCGGAGACAGCCTGCTCAGCCCAGTAGAGGACGGTGTCGGTGATCAGGCCGTTGTTCATGATGACGGTGATACCGCGGGCCACACCGATGATGAGGGCCACGCCCAGCATGTCGCGGGCGCCATCGATGAACGTGTTGACCAGCTCCTTCTCGCCCAGCCGGCCGATCAGGCCGATCAGGATGCCGAAGAACAGGAAGTTGGCCGTCATTTCCGGGAACCACCACCACCAGGTCGGAATGCTCAGCCCCAGGTCTTCCCAGGGAATCACGCCGTAGACCATGACGACGAAGGCCAGAAAGAACAGCACCAAGATAACCTTGTGGCGGGTGGTGAATTCGCCGAAGCCTGTGCCGGCGCTGCCCGACAGGAACTGCTTCTCGTTTTCTGCCCTCTGGTCATGGATCAGCGATTTGGTCGGGTCCTTCTTGACCTTCTCGGCATAGCGCATCACGAACCAGATGCCGATGGCCGAGCCGACTACCAGGAGAACCACCCGCCCGATCAGGCCCTCGGAGATAGTCGAGCCGGCGAAGCCGGAGGCGATGCCGGTGGCGAAGGGGTTGACGGTCGAGCCGAGCACCCCGATGCCCGCACCGAGCAGGATCAGGGCCGCGGCGCTCAGGCCGTCATAGCCGGCGGCCAGCATGACGNNAGAAGGCCAGCGTCTCCTCGGCCATGCCATAGCTCGTGCCGCCGATGGCGAAGATCGTCATCAGGATGGGGAACATCCACTTCTCTTTGCCCTTCAGCTTGGCCACGACCCAGGCGATGCCGGCGTTGATGGCTCCGGTCTTCATGGTCACGCCCAGGAAGCCGCCGATGATTAGCACGAACATGGCCACGTCGATGGCCCCGAATAGCTCGCCGGAGTTCCAGACGTCGACGTTGCCCGAGGCGTCCTCGATGGCGTACATGCCGTTGATGGGGCCTTTCAGGGCGCTGGCCAGCAATCGTTGCGGGTTGGCGGGAACCTGATGGTAAGTGCCCGGAATGGGTTCGCCGGTGGCCGTATAGTCGTAGGAACCGGCGGGAATAAGCCACGTGGCCGCGGCGATGACGATCAGCAACAGGAACAAAATGGTGAAAGCCGAGGGAAACTCGAACTTCTTCTTCGACTTGGTCTCGGCCGGCAGAGGTTCAGCGAGTGTGGTCATCTTGAATGCTCCTTGGATGATTGCCAGGTGCGGACGGGCGATTGCCGGCCGGCGGCCTACCGCTGATCACGCGATGTCGCCCCTTGCGGCAGAGTGACGGTGCACGTCGTGGTCATCACGTCCACGGTGTCGGCCAGCGCGTTCAGTGTCGCCAGACGTAGCTCCGCCCCCGCTTGCCCCAAAGTCGCCTCGTTGGGGATCGAGTGGATCGTGGTTTGCAGCGCGTCCTGGCTCTCAACCAGCGCGGCGACGCGGGCCGTGGTCAACCCCACGCTCGAGGCGCGCAGCGCTTCCAGGCTGTCCTGGACCGCCGCCCCCGCTGCTTCCAGTTCGGCGACGGTCGAGTTCTCGTCGATGGTGCGCAACTCCAGGAGCGCCCTGGCATAGTTCGTCATATCAGCACAGTAGTTGGCCGTTGCTTCGCTCACCGACGGGGGACGCCCCCACAAGATGAGCGCCAGTAGCGCACCGGCGGCCAGAAAGATGCCGATCATCCAATAAACCGTCTTCATAAGACATCTCCTTGTGTTCTCAGGTCGCCGGCCGGTCACGCCGGCGGCTGCTCTGGGTTCCTGGCGGGTGTCGCCAGGGGCAGCGTAGTCACAGCGACGAGGGGCCACCGCAGCTCATAGAGCGTGTTCAGTACCCCGCTCAAGGCAGATTGATCGGCCAGCTCGCCGGTCAGGATGGTGTAGGTTGTGCCGTCGTTCAGGGTCAGGTGGTTGCTCGTCATGCCTTCCAGGCGACCAGACCACCCGGCGGGGATCGCCCCTCGCACGGTGATCTGATAGGCGGCCGGCCGATCAAAGTTGAGGGCTGATTGGGCATTCATGTAAACAGGGTAATGGATCCGAACGCGGGCTAACATCACCAAAGTGATGTGGACATGGTGCTAAACCAGAGGGAGCGGCACGGCAGAAAGGTCAGGCCCAGGTCGAGCCGGCCGTAGGGAGAGGGGGATGTTCAGCCGCTAGACGGGCGTTGGGCTGTCTACGCCCGAGGGGCAAGGGGACTAACGTGGGGCGATGATACCTTTGCGGATGGCGCAGTTGACGGCTTCCCAGCGCGAATGGACGCCGAACTTGCTGTAGACGTTGATGGTGTAGCGCCTGGCCGTCGTATAGGAGATGTTCATCCGCGAGGCGACGTCTCGGAAGCTAATAGGCTCAGCCATAAGCAACAAGATCTCCAGTTCGCGCTGGGTCAGGCGTTCGTCAAGCTCGCCATCATCGGAACCCGCGGGCTGGGTTGCCGGCGGTAAGCGGGAGCCTAAGGCCGCCGGCCCGGCCCCGGCGTCACTCGCGGGAAAGGCAGCCAGAATGCGGCCGACGGACTTCGATACCGAGGCATGCCCGGCGATCTGGCTCAACAATTGCTGCATCGGCGGCCCCAGATCCACGTAGGTGCGCGTGAAGAGGCCGCGACGGGCCAACTCAACCGAACGAATCAGCGTGTCGCGCGCTCCGGGGTGATCGCCCAGGCCCAGCAGGGCCAGCGAGCGCAATGCCAGGACCTCGATCGTGATGCGGACACTGAGCGTGCGCTCGGCCAGTTGGCCGATTGTGTCCAGTATCTGCAAGGCCACCTGGTTATCGGCGCCTTTGTTCCGCGCCAGGAGAACGCGCACCCTGGTCAGCGAGGTCTGCTCCATCCAGATGGGCAGGGTCTGATCCTGAAACCGGAGCGTATCCAGATGAATCCAGGGTTCGGCCGCTTCCATGTTGCCGCCCATGAGGAGCAACCGGCAGCGCGCGGACGTCGTGTCCATGAGTTCCTGGCCGTGGGCTCCCAGGTCAATACCGCTGAGCCTGTCGATGATCTGCCGCGCCTCGGCTGGGCGTCCCTGGACCTGGGCGATATAAGCCTGGGCGATCAGGCCGTTGCGGGCGACGGCGAGCTGGGTCGTGAAGAATAGATCGGTCACTCGCCCGAAATACTCGGCCGCCCTTGCCAGTTCGTTCCATTCATAGTTCACAAAACCCAGAAGGTAATACCCCCAGCCTTGCATCAACAGCAGGCGACTCTGGTTCGCGTGCTGCAAGATCGTCCGGGCGGTGCGTTCGGCGTTTTCGTAGTCGCCGGCCTGGATGTAATTCGTTGCTAACGCCAGCAGGATCCGCAGTGCGTAGCCGTCGTTCTTGTCCGGGCACAATTCATATTGCCCGATCAGGAACCGTTGGGCAGCCTCGGGATGCCCGGAGGCATAGAGGCTGACACCCATGTAGACCGCCGCGGCGCCGCGCGCGAAGCGCCACTCCGCCGGCAGTCTGGCCAGCGCTTCGCCACAGCGCGTCACGGCCTGATCGTACTGCGAGGCGTGGTAAAACGCCTGAGCTCGCGCGACGTCGATCAATCCCAGAAGGATCTGCATGCGTTCGGAGTGGTCGTCCGGGTCTAGCAGGGCTTCCGTCGCCTGAACGGCCCGGGTCGCCAGATCTGACTCCCAGCGGATACTATGCAGCGTGGCGCGCATGATGAGCAGCCAGGGGCTTTGGGCGATGAACGCCTCGGGGAGCATGCGCAGCCAGCGTTCCAGCACCGACCGATCTTCGCGGTTAAGCACGTCACATAACCCTTGCTCCATGTAGGCAGCCGCCAGCTTCAGATCGCCTGCCTCTAGCGCATGATGGATGGCCTGGTCTGGCAAGCCGTGGGCAAAAAACCAGCCGGCGGCGCGAACGTGCATGTCTGCGATCTGCGCCGGCGGCATCACTGTGGAGAGTTTCTGCCGCAGCGCGTCACGGAAGATCCGGTGATAGCGATACCACTCGGACTGTTGGCCTAGCGGAGTCAGGAACAGGTCGGCCGTCCTGATGTGATCCAGGCAGTCGCGAACGTCCCAGCCGGCGTCGAGGTCGTCCATCAGCGTTTCGGCCAACGACGCAGAGAGTTGATCGACGATCGACGTCTTCAGCAGAAAGCGCTGCACTTGCGGCGGCTGACTGGCAACAACCTCTTCGACGAGATAGTCGGTGATGAAGACATCGTTGTCGCGCAGGGCCGCGGCGAGATCGTCCACGCTCTTGCGCTCGCCCAGGTACAACGAGGCCATCTTCAAGCCCGCGATCCACCCTTCCAGCCACTCCTGCAACAGAGTAATGGCGGGTTCGTCAAGCGGGAGATTCGGAGCATGATCGAAGTACTCGGTCACCTCGGCGCGGGTGAATCGCAGATCGCGCGAACGAATCTCCGTGAGCAGTCCTTTGGCGCGCAGAGAGGTCAGCGGCAACGGGGGGTTATACCGGGAGAGGAGGACAAGATGCATCTGGCGCGGCCAGTGTTGGAGCCAGTCATTCAGGGTTTCGAAGATGGCCCGGCCGTCGGGGGCGTGCAGGTCGTCCATAACGATGACGAAGCGGCTGGGTAAGGCTTCGATTTCGTTGCTGAGTGTGTTCAGCAGAACCCTGGTTGGCACCTGGTGGCGGGGCCTGAGCAGCTTGAGGGTCTCGGTGCAAGCTTCGGGAAAGATGATCTGCAACGCGGCAATGAAATACTGCAGAAAAACGTCGCGCTCGCTATCCCCCTCGTCCAGCGTCAACCAGCTGTATGGCAAGGCGAGAGCCTTGCCCCCGTTGGCCCCTTCCAGCCAGGAACTCACGAGCGTGGTCTTGCCAAAGCCCGCCGGGGCGATGACAAGCGTCATGGCGCCTTCGAGTCCTGCGTTGAGCTGGGCCAACAACCGGGGGCGGACGACCAGGTTCCTCGTGACGCTGGGCCGGTTTAACTTGGTCTGCAGAACGATCATCCCTGGCTTGCGTGATGTCGTCATGGGATATTCGTGATGGCTGGGAGAAAGGTATCCTCAGAGCAGAGTGATGTCGCTGATCTTCCTATGAGACATTATACCAGATGTTCCGTTGGTTAGATACTCGTGGCGGCCGGCCGAGCCTGTAGAAAAGACATAAGCGCGGTGGGTGACAAATGACGCAAACCGTCCATCCAAAGGCCGTGGCCCATCAGCACGGAAGGCACACCACCTCTTCTACACCATTTCGGTGATATGAAGCTTGACCGCGAAACTCCATAATATGACCATGGCGAACATTCGAAAGCTCCAATTCAACTGGCGTCTCATGCTGGTGCAGGTCGTCGCCAATGCCCTGGCGTTAGGGCTGACTGTATTGGTGTTGCCGGGGATTCGCTTCCAGGCCGAGCGCGTCGTCCTGGCACTGTTGGCCTCCGGCTTCATCTTTGGCCTGCTCAACGCCTTCCTGCGGCCCATCCTGCAGTTCATCATGTTTCGCTTCTTGTTCATCACCTTCGGCCTGGTTCTGGTGGTGATTAACTTCTTCATGCTGAGGATGCTGGCCCGGCTGACGCCCGGCTGGTTTGAAAGCGACAGTATCCTGTGGACGGTTCTGGCCGCCATTCTCGTCGGCTTGCTGGGCGTCTTCTTCGAGACGCTGCTGGGGCTGCGCCCGCCGCTCCGGGACGATCGGCCGGAGGCGCGTTCGATGGGCAACTGGTTCAGCCTGAGCGGCGCGCCGGTGCACATCCCGGTCTTTGAGTCCCGAACTCTCGCAGTGCCGGCGGCCAATGGTCCCGGGGAGCAGATTCAGGAAGAGCAGCGATGAAACAACGAAGCAGCAGTCTCGATCAGGTTCGGGAGAGCCTGCGCCTGCAACAGATCTATAACACCATCTCCAGCTATGGCCTGGACATGGCGCTGGACCGTGGCGCGCTTGGCCTCTTTCGTCGCCGGATGCAGGAGTTCATCTACCAGCCGGGCCAAGAGATCGATCCGCTGTCGATGCCGGTGAAGGTCCGCCTCATGCTGCAGGAGTTAGGCCCGACCTACGTGAAGATGGGCCAGATCATCTCCAGCCGCGCCGAGGTGTTGCCGGCGGAATGGATGCACGAACTCAACAAGCTACAGAGCAACGTGCCGCCGTTCTCGTCCGCAGAGGTGCGCGAGATCATCACCCAGGAACTTGGCGCTCCGCCAGAGCAGGTGTACCGGGCGTTTGAGCCTGCGCCCTTCGCCGCCGCCTCGACGGCCCAGGTGCATCGCGCAGAGCTGGCCGACGGGACGAAGGTGGTGGTCAAGGTTCAGAGGCCGGGCATACGCCGGCAGATGAAGGCCGACATCGGCGTCATGGGCAGCCTGTCCAACGTGCTGGAGCGCCGCTCGCAATACGCCCGAGACATCGACCTGCCGGGGATGATCCGGGAGTTCGGCGACGGCATCATCCGCGAGCTTGACTACGGCGGCGAGCTGTACAACATGAAGCGGCTGGCCCGCAACATGGAGGGGCTGCCGGGTGTCAACGTTCCCCGGGCCTATCCGCAGTTGAGTAGCTCCAAGGTCCTGACCATGGACTTCATGGCCGGCGTCAAGATCAACAACGTCCAGGCCATCGACGCGGCCGGGCTGGACCGCCTGGAGATCGGCGGAAACATCCTGCGCGCGCTCATCAAGCAGTTGCTCATCGATGGCTTCTTCCACGCCGACCCGCATCCGGGCAACGTCCTCGTCAACCTGGAGACCGGAGCGGTCGGCTTCCTCGATATGGGCATGATGGGCGAGATCGACTTCAACCAGCGGTTGAACCTGATCAACCTGCTGATGGTTTCGCGGCAGAAGGACGCCGCCGGGCTGGCGCGGGCCGTGCGCAGCCTGAGCGTGCCCTTCCGCAAGAACGTCGATAACGCGGCGTTCTACAAGGATTTCGAGCGGGTGCTTGGCCGCTACATGGACCCTGACTCCCCGGCGTCTTTCGGCCCACTGATGAACATCGTCTTCGATCTGCTGGCCACGCACGGCCTGCGCCTCGACTCGAACCTGACCCTGGCCATCAAGGCGATGATGCAGGCCGAAGCCATCTATACCGCCCTTTACCCCGAAGGCGGCGGTCTGGTGGAGATGGGCTTCGACACTGTGAAGGAGCTGGCCCTCCAGGAGACCACGGCCGACAACGTGAAGGGGGTCCTGACGCGTCAGGCGTCCCTGTTGGCTCAAGACCTGATCAAGGAGCTACCGTCGCTCAAGGTGGCGACGCTCAGCTGGCTGGGCATGTACCGCCGCGGCCGGTTCGAGCTGCACGTGGACACGTCGGACATTGCCAAAGAGGTAAGCGCGATCCGGCGCATCGCCCAGCAGGTCATCCTGGGGATTGTGCTGGTGGGCATGCTCGTCGGCTCGGCCATCGCCGCCAGCTTCTCAACGGTCACCGGTGACGTTGGATCCACGCTGGCGCAGTGGGCCTTGACGGTTTTCTTCGTGTCCGTCGTCATTACGGGTGTGTTCGTCGCCATCCTGGTGTATCGGCTGTTGTGGCCGAAGCGGGAAGACTACTAGGGCGTAACTCCTGCTGGCGCTCAGATGAAAGATCGGTCCATTCATCGGCCACAACTCGAACGTTCCGGCTGGGCAAGGGGCTACCGTTCGACCATACGAGCGCAGTTCTCGGCCTCACGTGCCGATCACGAAGAACCATAGCGCCACGACCCCGATCAACCCCAGGTATAGGAACGGGTAGGACCAATCGAAGAAGCGGTCGATGTTGGTCACACGTTCCAGTCGCCCCTCATTCTCCAGCCGCTTCATGTAGACGTTGTAGAGCAGGACCAGCGTGTTAAAAGCGAAGGATACGGCCATCACCGCGTCGAGGAAGGTGATGTAGCCCAGCCGCGGGTAGTTGTCGGCCAGGCTGAAGCTAAAGGCGATGAAGAGCAGCGTGTTCGCCGCCGAGGCTTCAATGCGGCGGGAGTAGTCGCCCAGAAAGAACGTGAACCAGGAGATCAGGATGATGAGCAGGATCGGCACGAATATCTGGAGAATGTAGTAGTCCTGGTGGCGCGGCGCGTTGAAGGTGAAGCTGAAGCGCGAAACCGGCGAGTCGGTGACCCGTCCCGCCACCGTTCCACTGGCCGTGGTGAAGTCGGTAATGATGAACTCATCTTCGCCATGTTCCGGGTTGATCCCGCTGAAGCCGGGTAGGTCGGATACCGTGTAGGCATCGGCCGGCAGGAGCAAGTCCAGGTAAATGGGAAAAAGCTGGGTGTCAAACGGGAACTTGCGGAAGTCGAAGTCAGCCTGATAGGTGATGGTGAAGGACTCCCCGTAGCGCGCGCGACCGTCGGGCCAGATGGCCGCCGCGCGGCTCTGCACCCAGCGGTTGCCCTGCTGGTTGAAGAAGACGAAATCGGGCCAACGGCTCTGGGTATCGGCCAGGAAGCGGTCGAACTCCTTCTCGGTATAAAGCTTGACGTCGCAGTTGCAGCTATCGGGGCTGAAGGCCAGCGCCGGGTCGTTCCAGTCCATCCGCATACTGCCTAACACGGTGAAGTCCTCGCCCTGGGAATCGACTTCGCTGATCCGCTCAATGCGGATGCCGACCTGAACGTCTGTCGGAGTCTTCACGACGCCGCTGCCGGTCGTGGTGGCCAACCCCGTGAGGACATCCGGGGCATTCAGGCCGATCGCGGCCCGGTAGTCGCCCGTGGTGGCCGTACCGTCGGGACTCTTAGCGGCCCGAATCTCTAGGGTGTAGCCTGAGCCATTCTCGACAAAGGTGTGTTGCAGTGTCGTCCGTGAACTCTGGCCGGTGAGATTGCCAGCCTGAACCGGCTTGCCGCCAAAGTCGCGCAGGATGACGGTCGGGACGAGCGTGCCGGAGGTGGTTTCTACGGCCACGTACAGCGTCTGACCCTCCGGAATGTCGGCCAGCCGGACGGTTGCCGCCGGTTTCTCGACCGACAGCGTGCCGGCCGTCTCTTCCACGGCCGAGGGGAGAACGTTGTTGATCGTCTCGCGGGCCACAAATAGCTCGCCGGCCGGTTGGGTTGCGCCCGGCGCGTTCAGGCCGACGAGGAGCGCGTAGTCGCCCGCCGTGGCCCGCCCCAGCGCCGAGAGCGCCGCCCCGGCGATGATGCGGTAATCGCCCGCCGCGGGCACCGTGAACCCCAGAACGGCCGCATACCCCTCACCGCCATCGTCGTCCCAGGCCAGGAAGTAACGCGCCCGCAGCGCTTCCAGGTCGAGGGCCACGTTGTCGCTCTTGGCCATCAGGCGCATGATATCGGCCCGATAGGCGGTCTCAACCTCGGCCAGCGGCCGGCTGGTATCCATGATGCCCAGCGAGGGGTCCAGGTTGCCAGACGTGGCCCGCATCGAGATGAAGAGCCTGTCCCCGGCCTGTAGATTGTCAACGCGATAGACGTGCACATCCCCCGCGGCCAGCCGGCCGGAGATCTGCTGCACGAGGCCAGATCGGTCCTGCGCCACTGCCGGCGCTGCGCTCCCCATGAGAAGGAAAGCCAGCAGCAGCAAGACAGACAAGGCGCACGGATAGTTGCGAAATCGGACGAGGACGAGCTTCATTGTATGCCCCTGTGTCCATGAAATCAGCGGACGTTGTGCCAGTCGTACTAAGAGTACGTGTATACCGGTGCGGTTGTAAGTACCTAAATGGCGCGGGTGCATTACACCACACTCACACCTTTTTGGTGTTATCGACCTCTATCTCCGGCAACTACCATATGAATAGCGGCCCGGGCGATGTGCCGCGCTGCGCCATCGGCGATGTGAAGAAGGCACCGGCGACGGCTACAGGCATGGTTCGGGTCGTCGTCGCCGATGATTGGACGCCCCCAGGAGTGACGTCCGGAGGGCCAGTTCGTCTTAACAGAAACGGAGGCAACATGTCCAGCCTGGTAGTGATCAGTTTCGATTCGCCAACTGAGGCGGAGAAGGTTCTGGATAGCCTGAAGGCCCAGACCAAGTACGACAATATCTCGTTTGATGACACGGCCGTGGTCAGTAAGGAACTGGACGGCAAGGTTCACGTCAAGAACAACGTCAGCCACGGCACGATGATGGCCACGGGCGCCGGCGCATTGCTGGGGCTTCTGCTCGGCGGCCTGCTGTTCCCGGTCGCCGGCCTGTTGCTGGGCGCCGGTGGCGGCGCACTCGTTGGCCGGTTCATGAACCTGGGAGTGGATGGAGACTTCGTGAAGCAAGTGTCCGACTCTCTGCAGCCCGGCACCTCGGCCCTGTTCGTGCTGGCTCGCGACGCCAATCCGGCCGTCGTCCGCGCCATTCTGCAGGAGCACCCCGGCAAAGTCCTGCAAACCACGCTCTCGCCCGAGGCGGAAGAGAGCCTGAAAAAGGCGCTGGGGGATTAGGGCCTCCATCGTCCATGGCCATGCCGGGCGCTCGTCCGCAGCCGGCTAAGCCGGCTCGCCGTGGCTCCAGGGCCCTGACCGCAGCCCCGCGCGACCGGCAACACATCCGCACTCTCATGAGCGGATGAGGAGAACACAAGCAACATGTTTGGTTCAAAGAAATGGTCGACATTGCTCCTCCTCGCGCTCCTGGTGGTCGCGCTGACTGGCTGCGCCAACGAACAACCGGCAGCGACCATCGAGGCGCAACCCGTCGCGACCGAGACGGCCGCTCCCGTAGTAGCGGCGACCGAGCCGACCGCCGCGCCCACCGCCGAACCGGCTGACGATTACGGTATCGTCACCACGGAGATCGACCCGGACACGATGGCCGCTGTCGGCCTGCACCCCAACATGCTCGCCCTGGACACCCAGGGCCTGCCGTACTCGTGGCAGCCGGTCCTCGTGCCGGAGACCCCTTACGACGCCAGCCAGCCGCCCGGCCCGGCCGGCCTGCCGGCCCACATCGAGATTCTGTTCGGCGTCACCGAACCGTCACGGCGACAGCCCAACGATCCGATCCTGTACATCATCCCCGTCGACGCCTACCGGGCGATGTGGGACGCAGCCGGCGACCCCACCGTCAGCAAGGCGATCGACGACATCTTCGCCCGCACGGTCGATCTGGCGCAGCCGGACCCGGCCAGACGCTTTGCGGCCCTGCCCTCTGTCGAGACGGTTGGCGCGCAAGACGTGGCCGTGCAGCTAAGCGGCACCGACGCGCCATTGACCGGCGCGACGATCAGTGGTTACCGCTTCGTCGGCCGCTGGGGACAGGGCCCGAACCCGGTGACGAACCAGAACTTGCGCTACGTCTACCAGGGCTTCACCAACGACGGCCGCTATCTGGTCTCGTTCTTCTATCCGGTCACCAGCCCGACACTGCCGAGGACGGGCGCCGACGTACCCCAGGAGGAGATGGATCAGGTCAATAGCGACCCGGCCGCCTACATGGCCGCGCGGAACGAGGCGCTCAATGCCCTGCCGCCGGAGAGTTGGGAGCCGCTCCTGACGACGCTCGACGCGCTGATCGGCTCGCTGCAGATCGAGGCCATGCCCCAGGCCGGCGTGGAAGGTCGCATCTGGCAGCCGGTGGCCGAGAGGCGCGACGGCGAGGACATCGCCTTTGAGCAGGACATGGTTCACTACCAGGTGGCCTATCTCCCCGAGGGCGAGACGAACGGCGTGATGCGCTTCCATGCCGACTGCAACACCGGCCAGATGGGCTACGAGTTGCGCCACGGGGGCATGGTCGGTGGCTACCTGGCCCAACCGGGAGCGATGACGCTGGCTTTCTGCGGCGAGAACTCGTTCGACCAGCAGTTTGTCGCCGTGCTGAGTTCGGCGCAAGACTTCCGCGTGCGGCCGGGCGGCATGGAGATGGAGCTGGCGATGCCCGCGGGCGGCCCGACCTACGTCTTCCGCAACATCGGTGTCGCGGCGCCCGCGTCCGAGCCGACGCCCGTGCCGCCGGTCGAGATTGCCCCGCCTGAGGCGCAAGCGCCTTACGGCGTGGTCATCGCCCCGGCCGGCGTCAACGTGCGCAGCGGCCCTGGCTCGGCCTACCCGATCCTGGGCGCGGCCAACTTCGGCGTGCAGGGGGCCATCATCGGCCGCAGCGCCGACGGGTTGTGGTGGGTGACGCCCGTCCAGAGCGCGCCGAACGGCCAGGGTTGGGTCTCGGCCGACTTCGTCCAGGCGTTCAACGCGGCGAACGTGCCGGTCATCGACGCCCCGCCGCTGCCGACGCCTGTGCCGACGGCCGTACCCCTGCCGACAGCGACAACCGCGCCGGCGGCCACGCCGTCGCCGGTTCTCCAGTTCTTCCCCGGCAATACCGTCATCAATCAGGGAGAGTGCACCACGCTCTCTTGGAACGTGCAGAACATCCAGGCCGTATGGGTCTATCCGGTCGGGCAGCCTTACAACCAGTTCCCGGTCACCGGGCAGGGCAGCCAGCAAGTGTGCCCAGAGCGAACGACTACCTATGAGATGCGCGTTCTGCTGCGCGACGCCTCTGTCCAGACGCAGCAGATCACCATCCAGGTCCTGATTCCCAGCAATCCGCTGGCCAATACCGGTTGGGTGGTGACCTCGCTGTACGGCGGCGCGCCGCTGCCCAATGCGGCCCCCAATCTGTTCTTCGACGATACCGGACAGGTGAGCGCGTTCGGCGGCTGCAACAACTTCACGGGACCATACCAGGTGAGCGCCCAGTCGGTCACGATCGGGCCGGTGTTCGGCACGCAGATGGCCTGCGCCGACGATGTCAACAATCAGGAGGCCACCTACCTGAATGCGGTTCAGTCGGCCGTTACTTTCGAGTACACGCTCGATACGCTGATCCTGCGCGACGGGTTTGGTCAGGAAGTCGTCCGCTTCACGCGCGTCGGCTAGGGCTGGAGAATCAGGGATTCGGAGGCAACCATGTGCTGTTTTCTGACGTTGTTCTTGGTGCTGGGGCCGCGAGTGGCGGGGGTCTTCTGGTGGATCGTCCAGCCGATCCGCTGGGTGGGTGCACTGGGCGCGTTTGGCTCGTGGATCTGGCCGGTGTTGGGTCTGATCTTCGTGCCCTTCACGACGTTGGTGTACGTGGCCGTTGCCCCCGGGGGCATCTCCAGTTGGGATTGGGTATGGATAGTGTTGGCGGTGCTCGGCGACCTCGCGTCCTATGCGGGCGGCGGTTACGGTAATCGCAATCGCATCCCGGGGTATTCGGGGACGAAGCCGCCCCTTTAGTCAGGCATGGCAAGCGATGAGTCGCCTGCCTCATACGTCAAGGAGATCGAAATATGGCAACATTGGCAGTACTCAAGTTCGAGACCCCCTACGGTGCGGAGCAGACGCTGAGCGTCATCGACAGCCTGGGCAAGCAGGAACTGGTGACGCTGCAGGACGCGGCGATCGTCACCTGGCCGGAAGGCAAGAAGAAGCCGAAGACCCAGCAGCTGCACGGCATGGGCGGCCTCGGAGCGCTGAACGGCGCGTTCTGGGGCTTCCTGTTCGGGCTGATCTTCTTCATCCCGATTCTGGGCATGGCCATCGGCGCGGCGATGGGCGCGCTGGCTGGCCGCTTCACCGACATCGGCATCAGTGACGACTTCATCAAGCAAGTCCAGTCGAAGGTCACGGTCGGCACCTCGGCGCTGTTCCTGCTGATCGCTCAGTCGACACCCGACAAGTTCATCGACGGCCTGAAGCAGCAAGCGCCGAAGTTCGAGATCATCTCGACGAATCTGACGGCCGAACAGGAAGAGCAACTGAAGGCCGCTTTCGCCGAAGAAGACGAGTCGGTCGGCGCGATGATGTGAGATCGCGTCAATCTGGCCATTGACGCAGATCGACATGAGTCATCCCAGACTTT
>JRYK01001261.1_pt1 | contig 19252 bp, 26 predicted proteins | sample 235381 | NCBI WGS metagenome assembly JRYK01 (sample SAMN03074220, study PRJNA261476) | activated sludge metagenome | biome: Wastewater Treatment Plant; feature: Wastewater; material: Activated sludge; isolation source: activated biomass of a wastewaster treatment plant treating hydrocarbon... ... | reverse complement strand
ACGTTATACACACATCCATTTATGATTCGGTTTTCCATATTTCCCCTGCTTCATCCACTCAGTTTTTTTAAGTAATCCCATTCGTTCTAAATTACTTAATGCTCTACGAATTGAAGTGATCGGAATTTCAGGATAACTAAAATTATAAATATCCTGAACTTCAAAAGGGGTCATTGCTGACCTGTAGCGCATGAGTAAATATATTCTCTGCTCCTGTGTTTCTGCCTTATCATTTGCCTTGTTGAATAATTCATTCGGCAAGTTTATTGTGTCGTGAAATGAGAATTGAAGTTGGCTCATAATGTAGCTTGTAATTGTTTGCAAATTTGAATGTATTGATAGTATTCATTAATTTGATCTTCTGAATAATTTTGCTGCTTTCCGATTTCTTTGTATTCGGTTTCCCATTCTTCAATTGATTTTTGAATACATCCTATTTTTATCCAATTTCTACCAAGCCAAAAAACTGTATTTCTTGAACCTGTTAAAAACAATGTTTTAATTATTGGTAAATTGTCTATGTATATGTCTTCGGATAAATTGTCTTCGGATAAATTGGCTCCGGATAAATTGGCTCCGGATAAATTGGCTTCGGATAAATTGGCTCCGGATTTTATCGCTTCTTTTAAAGTCAATAAAATGCTGTTATTTTCGCACTCATGGGTAAAAATTACTTCATTTGAATAATAGTTTTTGATTTCAATTTTCATTTTTTAAGTTTTGATTGTTAAAATTATACTTCCATTGTTTCAATTTGTAAATCAATTATCTGCTTTGAGTTTTTGCCATCTTCAAAATAGAGCCTGAAGTCTTCCCGGCTTAAGAACTCAATCCCGTATTGATTGGCATACGTGGAGATTATTTCTTCTTCAAATCGGCTTATAAAATCTCCATCGCTCATTTTTGTTGTGGTCATCGGAACTGCAATAAATTCCGGCACATTACCCCTTGCATCTTCTCTTTGAAGTAGGTTTTTAATTAAAGCAGGGTTAAAAATTTGCTTGTGATATTCGTGTAATGTTTGTACATCAATTGGTATCATTTCCCCGGTCAATGGGTCAATGATCTGGTTGATTTCTTTACGGTTCATGTACTCGACTATCATTGGCAATACATGGCCGAAATGGTATTTGTAACGCCAACCTGAATGCCTTTTTACTTCCTGGATAAAAACCTTAAACATTCCTTCTGGCAATGCTGTCATTGAATCTTTTAAAGCCTTGAAACTTTCGGCGATCCAATTAACTTTGCCGCCGGTGGAATTTCTTTTAAGGTATAGAGTGATTGGTTCCATTTTAAAGTGTATTTATTAGCGAATTAGCCCAAAGGATAAAAGAATCAAACTTTTTTTCAATCTCTTCTTTAATTGCTCCGGCTTCTCCTTTGGTCTGAATTTCAATGGTTGATTTAGAGAATCCAGATAGCCATTTTCTTAGTTTTTCTTTATCCCCTGCTTTTGCAAGTTTTTTTTCTTCGTCTTGCTTTGCTTTTAACTTTGCGTCTGCTTCTCTTTTTTGCCTTAATTCTTCTTCGGCTTTTGCCCTTAATTCTGATTCAAGTTTTTCTTTAGCCTCTCGCTCTGCTTTGAGTTTGGCATCAGCAATCGCCTTTTCTTTTGCTACTTTTGCCCTTTCCTTTTCGAGTTCTTTTTCCCTTGCCTCTCGCTCTGCCTTGAGTTTTTCGTTTTCAATTCTAATGCGCTCTCGCTCTTCTTCATCTGCCTTTTGTTTTGCAATACGTTCCGCTTCTGCTTTTGTCTCCGCTTCAATTCTATCATTGTATTGCTTTTCCATACCGGCCAAATAAGCATCAAATCCAGCATCACTCATATTCTCAAATTCAGATCGGAGCATTGCACCAGGTGAAAATTTTGAAACCTGAACTATTCTTTGCTGAATTTTCAACTCCCTTTGTTCTGCCTCAAACCTTTCCCTTGTTTCCTCTTTCCACCTTGCATTTTCTTCTATCTCTTTAGTAAGTAGTTGCATCGTTTGTTTTGCCTTTAACCATAATTGATCTTCTGTTTTATAGCTCAACATTTGCGCCTGGACTTCTGCTCTTTTTGCATCAAATGTTTTTTCTGCTTCCAGCCTTACCTGCCTAACGCCTAAACGGATAGTGTTTGCAAGTTTCATATTTACTTTGTCGTTTTCGTCTTTGACTTCAACAGAATCTAACTGATTTCTCATTTTAGACACACCGTTAAAAACATGATTTAAAACCGATTGGACTTCGTTTCTCTTTTCGAGTGAAACAGATTTAGCTATTTGTTCGACTTCTTGCGGAAGGATAACAGCTATTTCATTTGATTGACTTTGTTGTGTTTGAGTTGTCATTTTTTAAAAATTAAGTGAGTTTAAATGATTTCTGCATTGCTCTATCCTTGCGTAGAGTTCATCCATTTTTGCAGCATCGAAAGTGTAATGCTTTTCAATGATTCTTTTTTCAGTTGGTATGTCCTCATATCTGTAATATGAGATCATTTCGTTGACGTACTCTTTATAGCTTTCGTTATCTTCACTTAGGCCGCTTTGATAGTACGCCTTTTTAATTTCTCTTTGGATTATGGATTCCGGAGTATCTACCAGGCAATAAACCAAAGTAGCATTCTGCTTTCCGGTCAACGCCATGTATGCTTGAAGTTGCCACCAATAGATTTTGTTTTCTTCTCTGATTGACTTTGCAAATGTGAAAATATCCCAGCTTGATTTTATGTCTATAATACGGTCCCGTGTTACTATGTCCGGCGTTCCGATCAGAAAATCATTATCAAATCTCTTTTCGTTTTTAAAGAATAATTCATTCTTAAAATCGGTGTACAAAGTGATCGCGTCTTCTTCTACCATTAATCCTTTTTCAAGGAATTTAGATGTGATGTCTTTTGATCTTTTGTACTTCGCCTGGATGTAGCAGTCGGACAAATAATTCTTAACCGTTTCGCCCAATGGGTCGCTTTTATCCCGGCCATTGGTCATCAAAATACCAACTTGCGATGGTCTGAATTTGTAGGTGTCGAAGTTCATTTTAAAAGAGCAAGTTTGGTTTCAAATACTTTTTTAGAATCTTCGGTTATGTGAGGGCGCAACTTCTCAAGGTCTGATTTGCTTTGCGCTTTGTCGATTAACAGAATAATTCTTTTTGTTTGGGGGTCTTCTTTTTTATCGAATCTTCCGGCCAAATTCTCATAAGCGATCAGGTCTTTACGGTTTAAGTCCTTGCCAAAAATCCGGCCTATCTTTTCGGCAGCGTCTTTAATTGCATAGGTTTCTGCTGCTGGTAATGCCATTTGAACGGCTGCATTTTTTATCTGATTGAAGTCTGTTGCTCCGGCTCCCTTGTTTGTTTGCATTGGGGCGGCCCCTACTCCATCCTGAAACAATGTTTCACCCGTGATTGGGTCGATGTAATACAGGCGAATATGAACGGCTGCGGAGTTTGCAATAACTTTGAAATCTTTAACCTCTACCCACCATTTAACAAATAACCTGGTGAGTAAATATTCTACCTTGTCGATTGGAAGGTATTTGAAATTGTTGGCAAGTTCATTTGTTTTAACCCATGTCTCCGGCGGCTCATGGTTTAGGATAACCTGTAAGTCGTTTTGCTTTGACTTGTTGTCATCCATTGAAACGATCTCGTCGTATTTTGGGATTTGTTTTGTAGGTAAATTACTCATGTTTTTTGATTGATTTGTTTAAGAAATTTCTTCGATTGCACGTTCAACTTTTGAAGCAAGCTCCGGGTGTTTCGGCTGAATAATAGGAACCAGGTCGTTAAAAATTGATTTCATACGAATTGGATTCATTGTCATGTAATGAGGCAATCCATTGCCTCCTTTTGATAAGTAAAAAGATGCGAGTTTTGCGTTCTTCTTACTGATGTCTGTCTTGTTCAGATTCATGGTTTTGATTTAATGCTGTTAACAATGCTTTTAGGACAAATGCTGCCATAGTGATGTGAAAGGCTGTTGAACAAATGATATAAACTGCTTCCATTTTTTTAATTTATTGATCCGTGAATAGTTCTCATATAAACCGGTATCTCTCCGGCTCCGATTTGAAGTCCTCTTTTTTTACACATTTCATCAAGTTCAACTTGGCCGCATTCGGTTTGAAGCGTGTACTTGCTTCGGAATCCTTTGGGGTTTTTTAATTCTCCTTCCATTTCAATTTTTTTTACATCTGATTTTTTTAACCAAATGTGATTGCGTAGTTTTTCCATATTCAAGTTTCATTAGTTTTTTCGGGTTTAAATCATGCCTAAGTCGTAAGCGCATGATGAATTGTCGAAGTCCATGCAGTCCTCGAAAAGAAAATGCTTCAGGTAGTGATCGTCTGCTATTTGTAGCAACTGATCGTATATTTCCTTTTCAATTTTTTCAAGTGGTATGTATTCACCATCCACGTCTGCAACAGGACATTGGCAGATGCTTAAAATTTCGATTTCGTATTTTTCGTCCTCAAACGTTGGGTCGGTAACTTCCCCTCTATAATTTACCAGATAGAGAATGTCACCGATTTGGGTCTCAATTTCATGAACCACTTCAGGCATCACTAATGAAAGATTTACCATGTGATTTTCTCCGATCGCTTTCTTTGCTCCCTGAATTGATTGTATCGCTTCTTGTGCCGCTTTCTTTGCGGCCTCAAATGATTTGTTTAGTTCTTGGTTTTCCATATTGCTTTTGACTGGTTGTTTTTAAAGAGGCCCGGCGAACTATGCGCAATCCACCGGGCGAAGGTTCTAAACTCAATTTTCGGGATGGGCCGCCGTTGCGTCTTGTTGATATAAGAAAAGACGAAGCTATCTTAAAACATATTTGGACTTTCCTAATATGTTAATTTTCAATTGATTGCAACAACTTCCGTTTGGTTTGTTGTAATTTTGCCAGATAACCAAGGAGGTCATGTGTAGCGTAGTACTTTTCCCTTCCAAGATTTATAGAAGGGATTTGGCGAGAGATTAATTTGAAAGCCTGGGATCCCATGCCTAAGTATTGGGCCGCTTCTTCCCTGCTTTTTAATCCTGCTTCAATCGCTGCCTGTGGCTTTGTTCTGGTTGTCATTGTAATAATGTTTATTTAATTACAGTACAAATATACATTATTGGTTTACATATTGTCAAGTTTTTTGAGAATTATTTTAATATTTTTATTTTCATAATATATAAGCGTTTGATTTAAAAACCTTTTTAAAAGGATAAAAATATCAGCCAAAGGGAGCTGTCTAATGAAATTGGGCACTCATAGACCGAAGGATTTTTATAACCAATATGTCAGTAATGGGATTAACGCCCAAAGAAATTAGCTTAATGACGGGCCATTCTCAAATGCGAATAGTGGATATTTACGACAAAACAAAAGCGGAGGAAAACGCTGTGAAGGTGTTTAATCGTTTGGTGTAAAATTAATCTCAAAATCTAAGTGTTTGGCAAGTCTTAAAATCAGATCAATGGAGATCGACCACTCCCCGGCTTCAATTTTACTTATAGATGTTTTAGGTATTTCAGTAAGTTTTGAAAGCTGCACCTGAGATAGCCCCTGGAGTTCTCTTATTTCCCGGAGGCGGAGCCCGTAGGCTTTTCTTTGTTTTAAAATTTGGTCTTTGGTTAATTTTCCCATGAGTTTGAGTATTCTACATTTTTAAAAGCGCGTGCAATTCCAAGTTGTTGTTTTAGCCTTATTAGTTCTTCCGGCGCCATGCCTAAATTTGAGGCAATCTATGTATCTTACAAACAGAGAGATTTAATCATCGTGGCTTATCGTTAAATGTTTTCTCCATATAGAACGAAGCAATCTTTCCATAAGAAGGACAGCCAATGTTTGTTTTTACTTTTTTCATTGTTTTGATTTTATAAAAAATTAGGTTTGATATTTTCTCTTATAATTTCGGTGCACCGGAAAAGTATGCGTTTTTTTGCGAAATGTTCTGCCATGCCTATACGTTGTTTAGATGAGTCCGGTGCAACTGCTATGGTGGCTGCTATGGCGACATTGCCTTCCGCGTTGGCCGCTAATGATGGAACCGAGTAAGCAGATGAGGCCATAGCGAAGGAAATGTCGCTGCAATATGAAGCATGATTCGCAACCCAAGCCGCGTAGGCAGTGCCGCTGCGATATGCCTCGTACGTTACCGCGTAAGCTGCGGCTGCGGCTGCGGCTGCGGCTGCGGCGGCGTTTAAATCTTCCAAATCAATTAATCCTAAACCGAAGTTTTCGGCAGCTTCTACCGCCTTTATGCTTCGCTCATCGCTCATTAAGTGAATTACTAATTTTGCACATCTCGCTTTTGCAAGTGTTAATTGCCTAAGATCAGTGTTTTCTTTTGCAGCCCACCATAATAACCAATCGCCTTTTTCGCATTGCTCCCATGCTTCTGCTGGTGTTTTGCCATATGCCCAATCACGGGCATCTTTGCATGCATTTAAAGTTTTGATTGTTTTTAAAAAACCTGGAAGGGCTGCAATCTCATGAATAAATCAGCCACCCAGGCTGCTATTATCACTCGTTAAGGTCTGTATTACCTAACCGCTTCTTCAAAGACCGTTTCACCGTCTTGTAGGCAAACTACACTTACAGTACCACCTTTATAATCGGCAAAGTAACTATTGTTTGTACCGTTGTTGATTGCAATGTAATCTTTGGCTTCTTCAATAGTCATTTCAAAACCTTTACAATTGCTGTCGTTTGCATCGTTGAATTGTACGTCATAAGTTTTCATCTTGATTTGTTTTGCGTTAATTGATAGTACAAAGATAGGGTAAGTTCAATATATTACAATAGCCTAATGATGTGATTTGTGATATATATTTTATTGTAATATGTTTTAAATAAAAAAACCGCCCGGATGCTCCCACATAGGACGGTTATTTTGCGACAATTGCACCCTTTGAAGTCTTCCGGTTGCCCTGCTTCTCGGATGTGCCAACATACAAATATATGTAATTATTTGGAAATCAAAGGAATAAATTTATGGAGACCCCCTGACGTTCCCCATTTTTATAAAGGTGGATAAGTGGCTATCGGGTGGACAGCCCGTAAAATGGGCGTTTGTTTAGGTAATTTTGCTCACGGCCCGTGGACGCTTCGGTAAAATGAACGATAATACAAGAAATCGTATTTATACCCGATCAGGTTTATTTTAACTCTACCCTTCCGGCGGCTTCAATCCAAACCAGCGCACCCGTTGGCAGTGGATTATTTGGGCAATACACGATCCTGGCGGCCTCCAATCCGTCTTTGTCATAAATTACAGCCTCATGCCCGAAATGTTCCCCTTGCTCGTCATGTGTTTGAATTACGGGCAAAATTGGGCCGTTTGGATTTCTGCTGTTGTGGTCGATGTTTTCTTTTGAGATATGGAGTAAGGTCGTCATGGCGTTGGTTTAGTGGCAAAATATAGGGGCCTTTATTGTCAGCCCCCGTTTTGAGTCTATAAGGCAATAACTTTGCATTGGCATTTCAGGACTTGCTCCTATGCTTTGGGCATAGGCATTAAATCCAATCCCTGAGCCGTTAACGATACAGTCTTTTGTTGCCTGAAATAATTGGTGGTAATGGCCCATAAAATTATAATTGGCTTGTATTTGTTGGTTGTACCTGTGGATCGCTTTAATTAATGGAACAGTTAATCCGCCTATGCCACCCTGATAACTTACTGTATCTCCGTGCCAAAATCGGCAGGTGTAATCGTAAATATCGCAATAAGAAAAAAGGCCATTTGGAATTTGTAATTGAACCCGTGTTTCTCCCTTTTGTACAAAATAATCCGCTATGTCGTTGTACATCATCCACTCATAAGAATTTCTGTAAGATGTGGCTATTTGCTTTTGTTTTGTTACCCTGCCATGATTTCCATAACTGCAAATAGCAATGATTTTCTTATACTTTCCATGCTCCAGATAAAATTCAATTGCGGCAATGATATTCTTTTTTGCAAACCTAACGGCCATTGTTGGACTCAGTGCGTTTACCTGTTGCATTTCTTCGTGGATGTACCCGGTTATGAAGTCGCCACCAAGCCACAAGACAAGGTTATCAATTTGTGAGTGATTGCGGTCTATGTTTACAAGTCTTTGGCTGTTTTGAATGCACCTTGACCACCTCTTTTGTGCAATTTCTAAATTATATTCATTGAGGCCGTTTATTGTTTGCGGATCGACTGTTTCCTCAAAGTGCCAATCGCTTAATAAAATTACGGGCGTTGCGTGGTTTTTATTATCATTTTCGCTTGGCCTTTCAATAACCGGGATTTCTTCATTGTCTTTTATCGACAAAATAAAATCACATCTTTGTTCAAGTATTTCATATTCTTTTAAGAGATGCTTATACTTCGCCTCTGCTTGTCGCGCTATTGCCTTTTCTCTATTTAAAAGTCGATCATTAAAAATCAATTCGCCAGGCGAAGGTTCTCGTTTTTGTTCTATTGCTGGTGCGCTTTTAGGCTTTATCTTTGAGTATAGTTTTTTCTTTACATAATGCCTCGGCGCGCCCTCTACTTCGGACACCTGTGTAATAAATTTATTCCTTTCATCGCTTGGTGTATTTCTAAAATCCTCAATGTATTTAGATAGGTCGTATTTCTGCTCTGCCATGTGTTCATATTTTAAGCCAAACAAAAGCGAAGATGTCCGGGTGTATCATTGGGTTTCTGCCCTTCAATTCATACCGGGATATTTCGCACATTATTAAATAAATTGTTTCTCTGTTAAATTTAAAAACCTGTCGTGGCCTTAGTCCGGCTCCCGTTGAAACTGCCTGAATGTAGGGCGTTACTCCTGTGCCGGGTCTTGCAAATTTGAAAATGAGTTTTTCAATTGTATTTGCATTTTCTTCAAAGTAGTACTTCTGAATTATTCTCAGGGCAGCGTGTAGGCCCTGCCAATAATAATCAAACTGTTCAAAACTGCGATCAGTATTGTTTTTTGCCTTGCCGATCCATTCCTGTTTTGATTTTTTGACCAATAAGGGATTGTTTAATTTCATCCCTCTGGGTACATTTTTAAAATCGGCGTATGATAGTGTCTCGATCATAAAGAGCGATAACCTAATATCCTTGATTTTTTGAAATCGGCAATTGAAACACTATCCATTGAATTACCGGAGAGTAATTTTACCGTATCAATGTTTTGATTTATAAACAGCCCTATATGCCCTTTGCCGGGGCCACGTTCCAAAATACATAGGTCCCCTAATGATGGACGTGTTACATCGTGTCCGACTTCTAAGAATTTACGTGCTGCAACAATATGTAATTTATTTGAAGGCCAAATACCAGCCTCAATAAGAATATTTGAAACAAAACATCCGCACCAGGCGAATTGAGAATCGTCTTCAGGGCGTGAAATTTTAAGAGAATCGCATGAAGCGAATATCCATGCTTTGACTTGTTCATCCCAACCAAAGGGATTTTCTTTTGTGCCTAAATATTTCAGGCCGGTTAAAAGGAGTTTTTCGGAATTGGTCATAGTGTTTTTTTAGGTGTGTTCAAAAAAATGTAAGGCCACAAACGAATGCAGCCTTACAGATAGTAAACTTATTGGCCCCTGCGAATTACACAGATATCAGTGGCAACACGGCTGCTTTGCGTTCCGGTTCCGACTGTCCGACATCTAACGGCTCCGCTTAAAACACTACCTGTTTTTGGTACGTAGTTTAAACCGCCACCAATTACAAGGGTGTCAAGTCTTACCCACTCTGACTGACCGTATGCACGGTTTTCAATGTGCATAGTTCCGGCTGTTGTGCCTGAGATGTTAGCAGATACAATGTTGATCTGATAATTGTAAGGATATGGCAAGTCCTTACTGTTGGTTTGGGTAACAGTTCCGGCGTTGGTCAACGTGTCGTTATCGTGATAACAAAACGTATTGACATTATTGTCAACGCGGCTGTTTTGTGCGCTGACCATTCCAACGGAAAGGATCAGAGCAATTAAAATAAAAAAAGTTCTCATGTGCTTAAATATTTAAGGTGAATAAAATAATTTTTTGAAAATCAGGGCAAGTCCTAAAACCTACCCTGACCGCAATATGAAACACAACCTATTTTTTAGCTGTGAAAGGTTTAAGCGGCGTGTCTTTTCCAAGAATACGCAACCACGACATAATGATCGCTGTTAGTATTGTTGCGAGATATGGCAGCCATGTCGAATCACAAACCCAGGATTTGTTCATTAAATGCAAAATAAAATTAATGACCTCGCACGACCAACCTCCGATGTTTGTCCAGTCCACTTTTTCAAGTATAGCCAAAACAGAAACAAGGAAACCAACCGCAACTGTTTTTTTCTCTTCCAGTATTGCCAAAAACGAGCCAACGCCGGGAACCAATTTTAAAAGAAAAAATAAAGGCTGCGGAATCTTCATAATAATGTCCGCAAGTGTTGTGAATAATTTGAGTACAAACTCTAATACATTTTTAACGGTGTTCATAAAGATATTTTAAAGTTTAATTAATAAATCGTGTTTGCATGAATCGGCCATGACCTTACCGGTTAATGTGTCGATCCTTTTATTCAATTGCTCCATTTCTTCCAGTAATTCCCTTTCTGTTGTGGATATCTGTAATTCCTCAAAATTTTGTTTCATTGTTTTGTGTTGCACTGGGTCAATTAAGGCGGCTGCGCAAAGCGCAAAAAGCCAAAGGATTATTATTTTCGCCTCCATCACTCAATAATGTTTTCAAGGTTTTCAATTTTATTATTTGCGGAATTGATCTGTTCTCTCATGTATTCGGCAAATTGATCTAATTTTAGCTCACATCTTCTATGGGCCTCTTTACATTCTCTCAATTGCTCCATGACGAAAGCTTCATTGAGTTTGTTTTCTGCCCTCCATTCATTCCAGAGGATGTAAATAATCAAGGTTGATCCCATAAAAATGAGCCTTGATTTTTCATCCTTGAATGCTTTGAGAATTAAATCAAATATCTTTTGCATCGTTTAGGGTTATTAATTTAAAATTGCTCCATAGCACTGTTGTTGCACGTATAATATTCTTACGTTTGATCCAACGCCTTTAAAAATTCCTGTTCTTGGACCTACTGCGGTGCCGTTAGCTAAAGGGCTGGACATTTTGCCAACATATACCCCGTTTATGTAAAACCTTATCTCACTGTTGCTCTTATTTAATTCAGTTCTAAGCGTGTAGCTTACGTCAGCCGTTACGGCGACTCCTAAATCAAGAAGAGTTTCCGACCCCCCTGAGTTCTTGGTATAGCCAGTCCAGTTTCCTCCGTAAACTCCATGTGAATAAATTATTCCATAGGATGAGTTTGGTCTTGCTGCTGTGGAGTTTGAGCCACTCACCACACCTGAGTTCACCGTAAACGAATCAGTCCCCGTTGAAAGCGCATCAACGCTTACCATTGCCTCTGTGTAGAAATGTCCTTGGTTTGAAATGAATGCGTTGTTTGCTGTCTTTTGAACATACACAGTTGCGGTCCCAGATGCGGATGTACCGGTTTGAAGTGCATACGCCGAAAGCTCTGTGATACCACTTGAAGGCCCCTGAGTACCAACAGAACCCGATGCTGTTGCGAAAGCGATATTGCCATGATCCCCAGCCGTAGATGACCCGGCAGCGTAACACACATTAATTGTCTTGAATCCTGACGGTCTTATGTATCCTATTGGAACCCACCGGTCAATCGTTCCGTCGTAGTAAAATCTGACAGAACTCCCTTTCATTAAAATTATATCTTCCGAATAATGAAATCTATTTGCCGCCGTCCCATCTGTATGTTCTGACGGAAAGTATAAGTTATAGTCTCCAACATTGTGTATAACCTTTTCTTCGCCGTCGGTTTGCGCCTCCATTGACGTAATCCCCCAAAATCCATCACTTGAAACCCTAACTATATTGGCTTTATCAAATCCTGTCGGGTTGTAGTTGTCTTGTTCGCTCGTTATCTGTGAAGGTGTAATAACGGAGGGCGTTATCGTTTGCCAGCTTGCGTTGGACCCGTCAGACATTAAGACTTGCCCCGTCGTTCCCTTTGATCCGTTAATATCCAGTCTAAGGGTTTGCGGCTTTATGTTCACTACATCTGATAAAAAATAAATTGAATCCGATTCGACATCAATTTTTGAATTATCCGTCCCATCGTTTGCCCACAATTGAGCATAGTCATGATTGGCATAAACCCAGCACTCGTCAGTTGATTTGGTGTTTTTTATGATCCAGGATCCATTCTCTGAATAAATCCTGCTAAAAACACTGTTGGTTGAGTCATTGGCGTAGATGTATATCTCGTCATCGAACCATATTCCGCGATCTGCCGAAGTGATTGCACCTGTTGGATAGTTCTTGATATATCCTAACATAAAATCACCTGTGCGATTAAATGAGATATAGTCGTTATCGGACATTAAGCCGTTTTGTATCTCGGAAAAATTAACCGCATTTTGGTCGACTGTCCACGTTGCCCCACTTCCGGAAACTGTAATGTCCCCCTTATCTCCGTCGCTTACGCCGGAAACGTCAGATAAATAGGCAATCGTTTCTCTCGTTGACCCTGTTGTCTTTGTGAAATAAAGTCTGTCTGAATTAAACTCAATGGCTCCAGTTTCAGGCGAACTCATAAGAGAGCCAGAATTTAATTTTATTGGCGCACTGCTTGCGGCTGTTGATCCAGCCTGAATATGAAGCTTTGCAGACGGGTTTGTTATCGGTGTGCCGCCGCCGGAAATTGAAACCATGCCGTCTCCGTCGATCCTCATTTTTTCATTCGCTGTGCCTATGCCCTCGTTAGCGAATATTATCGGAGCGTTTGATCCTTCTGCAATTATTCTAATGCCATCTGTTACCGAGGATGTTGCCCTAATTACTACTGATTGGTTGTCAAACAGACCACTTGTTGAATAAGATGTACCCAAGTGATATACCTCTAATCCGTCAGTGCCTAAAGTGCCGCCGGGTTCAATTACTGCCATCAATGAATAGTCTGTTACGGCGTTGGAGAGACCATATACAGCATCAACGCCAGTAGATGACCTTAGTGATGGGCCTGATAAATTTCCATTCGTATAACCGTGAATGTTGCCTCCGGCATTTAAAATAATTTCACTACCTGAACCAGCTGCAAATGTTACCGAAGAATTGAATGTCTTTGCCCCTCCGAAGGTCTGTGTTCCTGTGGTTACGGCTCCGCGTGCGGAAGCAGATGCGTCAGGTATGTTAAACGTATGTGTAGTTCCTGTGGAGCTTATGTTAAAATTTGTTCCACTTGTTCCGACTACCATCGTCTGTGTCGCCCCGGACAATCCATTTAATGAGGTTATCCCAGAACCGGTTGCGTGTAAGCTGTCGTTGGATATTGTCAGGCCGTTTCCGATAACAAGCACCTGGGGGTCACCTGATCCGCCTGTATATCTTCCGATTACTCGCCCTGATGAAATATTCTGCATTTTTGCAAACGTTACAGCATCGTTCGCGATCGTCAACGACGTGCCCCCGGCTGACTTCGTTACATCGCCCGTGAATGCTGTTGTTCTGATGTTATTTGATCCGTCAAACTCAATTCCCCCTGTTACCCCTATCTCGGTAGCATCGCCGGACGATGCCGCATCCCTTCCGAAAAGTTTATCCGTTGCGATGTTTTGAATCTTCGCAAACGTTACCGCGTCGTTATCAATAGTCCACGTCAAACCACTTCCAGAAGTTGTTATATCTCCAAAATCCCTGTCATTGATTGCAAGTAAAGGTGTGCCATCCACGTATTGAAGTGAGGCGTTTATCATGGCTCCGACTGCATCCTGCGCGTCCTCCGTTGTGAATCCACTTGCTGCCGCAATCGTCAACGAAGTACCCGTCCTTGAAATCGTTATATTTGAACCCTCGACGAATGAAATATCTGAGGCCGTGCCGGAAAGGTCAAGTGTAAAAGTTGTACCATCGTCGGACCCTGAAAATCCCTGCGCGTCGGTGTTGTCCAAGTAAGCAGCCAATGAAACTGAATCTCTTATCACGCCGTCATCATCGAGCGAAATTCTTAAATAATTATTTGTAATATCCAGAGTATCAATACTTTGATTATCGGTATCAACTTCGGTTATATCTATGGTGTTGCCTCCTGAAATAGTTATCTCGTCTGATCCGGCGTTATAAGAAAGCGTCTGAGCATCTGTATTATCCAGGTAAGGCGCAAGGTTTACGCTATCCTTATAAACTCCGTCGTCTTTCAATGAAATTCTCAGGTAATTATTTACAATATCGAAACTATCGACCTCCTGATCGTCTGCTGTAATTGCTGCGCTTAGTGTTATTGTGCTGCCGGATTCAGATATTGATAATCCGGGGCCAGCCTCCAATGTTACGGCTGTCGAGCCGCTTGTATTTGATTGAATTAAAGACGTTGTTCCACTTCCTGCTCCAACGGTTAATGAACCCTCGTTTGTTGAAAGTGAATCGTTGAGAACGACAAACCCACCGTTAAGGCTAAGGCGCAACGTTCCGGCCCCGGCTGTTGCCGTGAGTGCCTGGATTTCGTTACTTGTGGAGCCGTCAACTTCCGTAGCGGTAAATACAAGTGTATTTGCAGGACTTTCGGAAAGTGTTAAAATGCCACCGCCTGAAATCGTTACATCCGTGCCCCCAGAAATCGCTATGTCATACGTTGGCCCTGATCCCTCGATGGTTAAATTCTGACTATCTGTATTATCTAAATAAGGCGAAAGGTCAACTGATTTGAACGCCTGTGCATCATCTTCAATTGATAATCTTAATGCGTTGCTTACTATTGTAAAAGTGTCAATCGTTTGGTTGTCGGCCCCTGCCGGAATCGTTATGAATTTTCTGTATTCTCCGTCATTTTGTAGGCTTAAGTAAATCGTATCATTTGATCGGGAGAATGTATCGATTAATTGAATTTCGTTACTTGCTGAGCTGTCATTTAAAATAACCGATCCACCGCCTAAGTTTAACCTCAACGTTCCGGCCCCTGCCGTCGCCGTTAAAGACTGAATCTCATTCGACGTTGACCCGTCTATTTCGTTTGCTTCAATGAAAAGAGTGTTTAATGCCGGGTCGTAATCAGTAACAACAAGGCCTGATCCTTCAAATTTTACTGTTTGGTTGCTAATTAACTCCGTGTCTGCGTCGTCACCGTCAATTGTCCATGCTTCGTTGGTTGTGCTTCCGTCCACTTCTGTTGCACTTATCACCAACGTATTTGAAGGGCTTTCACTTAATGATACTATTCCCCCTGCTGCGATGGTAACGTCTGTACCGCCTGATATCGCAATGTCATAAGAAGGGCCGGCCCCCTCGATTGTCAAATTTTGGCTGTCCGTGTTGTCCAGGTAGGAAGATAGGTTTACGCTGTCATAGATTACACCGTCCGAACTCAATGAAACCTTTAGCCAATTTGATGTAATTGCAAAAGTGTCTGTTGTCTGAATCTCATTAGTAACGGAGCCATCAACCTCTGAACCATTGGAGGCCGAAGTTATCCTACCGTCAGCATCGACCGTGATACTTGCCAACGTGTATGAGGCTGGCGTTACGGCTGTGCTTTGTAGTTCGCTTGGGCCTACTGCATTGGCTGATATGTGATCTGCTACAACGGCGTTTGAAATTATTTTAACCGACGTAACGGAGCTATCCGCAAGGTCAACCGTTGCCACGCCTCCCGTTGCTATTTCTGTGCTTCCGATTACACCAGCGTCAACATCCCAAACAGTGCCACTTCCCGAAACTGTTATATCTCCTTTGTCTCCGTCTGAAAGTGATGTAATGTCGGACAAGTAAGCGATGGTCTCCCGTGTCGCTCCGGTTGTTTTTGTAAAGTACAGACGATCAGAATTAAACTCCAACGCTCCGACCTCCGGGCTGCTCATTAATGAGCCAGATGTAAATTTTATCGGGGCGGTTCCTGCACTTGTTGACTGCGCCGCAATATGAACCTTAGCTGATGGATTGCTAACAGCTGACCCATTGGCAGCTATCCCGATGTTTCCGCTTGCGCTTATATTCATGCGCTCGGTACTTGCTGTCCTGAAGGAAAACTTTGTTCCGATTATTTTTGAAACACTCGCATTTGTGGAAAGTGAAAAGGAAGTGTCTGCCATATTCAGGCTTTCGCTCTTTGAAACGCTTACATAAGTTGGCAGATTAAGAGAATGTCCAGATATGCCCGATGATAAATTGTAGATAAAATTGTAAAAATTGCCTCCGTTGTTTGCATAGATATTTAGACCTTCATAACCCCCTGCGCTGTATGCTGATAAATACGCCCCGTTGTTTATTTTTAGCGTATCATTGAATGTTTTCTCGCCTCCGATGGTCTGTGTTCCTGTGGTAATTGCCCCTCTATTTGATGCGCTTGCATCCGGTAAATTGAATGTATGAATATTGGAACCAGAAGAAATATTAAAATCTGATCCACTCGTACCGGTTGCAAATGTTTGACTTCCTCCTGTTTGTGAATTAAGCGAAGTTATCCCGGTTCCTGATGTTGCTATGGTTAAATCAGTTCCGCTTCTTGTGATTGTTATTCCTGTTCCTTCTGTAAATGAAATATCGGAGGCCGTTCCCGATAAATCAAGCGTGAATGTCGTCCCGTTGTCGCTGCCACTAAATCCTTGTGCATCTGTGTTGTCGAGATAAGCGGCAAGGCTTACCGAATCCCTTATTACTCCGTCATTGTCTAATGAAATTCTAAGATAATTGTTCGATATATCGAAAGTGTCAACCGTCTGTATTTCGTTTGTTGTTGACCCGTCCACTTCGCTTTGCAAATAGCGACCATCAAGATCAACGGTGTTTCCTGATGAAATTGATAACTCACCGTTAGTTCCATTCCATGATAAAGTTTGAATCTCATTAGTGGCCGATGAATCATTCAAAACTACTGAGCCGCCATCGACAAGGCGTATCGTTCCACCGCCTCCGGTAATGGATAAATCCTGGGTGTCTGTGTTATCAAGGTATGCACTTAAATTTACCGACTTAAAAGCCTCCGCATCATCTTCAAGTGATAGTCTTAATATGTTTGAGTTTATTTCAAATGTATCAATTTTTTGATTGTCAGCCCCTGCCGGTATCGTTACAAACTTAGCCGCCTGGCTGTCGTTTTGTAAACTTAAAAATATAGTGTCATTTGACCTTGAAAACGTATCAATCGTTTGAATTTCGTTTGTAGTGGAACCATCGACCTCAGTTTGTAAGTATCTTCCATCAATGTCGATGGTATTTCCTCCTGTGATTGTGATTTCTCCATTCGTGCCATTCCATGAAAGTGTTTGGCTGTCTGTGTTATCGAGATAAGATGATAAATTAACAGAATCCAAAATTTTATTATCTCCACTCAAAGAGATTTTTAAATAATTGCTTTGGATGGTAAAAGTGTCGACTGCCTGATCGTCTGTGTCAACTTCGGTGATATCAATCGTATTGCCGCCTGAAATTGTAATTTCGTCAGTCGTCGCATTATAACTTAAAGTTTGAGCATCTGTGTTATCGAGATATGGAGCCAAGTTCACGCTATCACGAATTACGCCGTCATCTTCAAGGCTTATTCTTAGATAATTATTATTAATGTCGAAGGTGTCAACTGATTGATTGTCTGCTCCGGCTGGAATGGTTNNGCCGGTGTTACGGTCAGCTCGCCGTTGGTTCCGTTCCAGCTAAGTGTTTGCAGTTCGTTAGTCGCCGATGAATCGTTTAATACGATACTTCCGCCGTCAACTAATCGGATCGTTCCGCCTCCGCCAGTAATACTCAAATCTTGGGTATCGGTATTATCTAAATATCCTGATAAATCAACTGACTTAAAGGCCACGTTATCTGATGAAATGGATAATCTTAATGTATTGCCCGATATAGCAAATGTATCAATTTGCTGTATTTCATTTGTTGAGCTGCTATCGTTTAACGTTACTGATCCGCCGCCTAAACTTAGATTAATAGTGCCGCCGCCGCCCGTGATTGACAGAGACTGAATTTCATTTGAAGTGCTGCCGTCAACTTCTGTTTGAAGGTAACGCCCGTCTAAATCGACTGTATTTCCTCCGCTTATTGTGATTTCGCCAGTGCCGCCGTTCCAACTTAATGTTTGAGCGTCTGTGTTATCCAAAAAAGATGAAAGGTCTATCGACTTATAAACTTCGCCGTCATTCTCAACGCTTATCCTTATTACATTTCCAACCAATGCGAATGTGTCGAGCTTTTGATCGTCTCCGGTTACAATGTTTATTTTTTTAGCTGCCTGACCATCCCCGAAAATAGAAAGCGTCAATGTGTCATTTGAAAATGTGGCCGTGTCTAAATATTGAGAATCGGTGTTATCTAAATAAGCCGTTAAATCAACGCTCTTAAATGCTTCGCCGTCATCCTCCAAACTCAATCTCAAAGCATTTGAAACAATGGCAAACGTATCTACCTTTTGATTATCCGCGGCCCCTGCTGTAATTACAACATATTTGGCAGCTTGTGCGTCGTTTGACAAACTTACTTTTAGCGTATCACCTGAATAACTTAACGTGTCAATCGTTTGAATTTCGTTTGTGCTGCTCGAATCTCCTAAGGTGATCGAAGGTGAGTTAACAAGGCTAATCGTACCTTTTCCAGCCGTGATACTTAGGTCCTGGGTGTCACCACCTGAAGAAGTTAACAAAATCCATGAGGCCCCGTCATAACGCCACACTTCATTTGCGGCATTAATAACTACCCAGCTTTGTTTGTCTCCGGGAGTGTACGCCGGTGTCCCTGATCCGCTAATTAATTGAACTCTGAACCCGGCCGCTTCCCAATCGTTTATATCCCGGTTAAATTCGTACCAATGGCCCGTTGTGGTATCGATTGCAATTTCAGCGTAATAATTAACGTCAACTCCAACGCCAGGAACTCCGTTGGTATAAATAACGCCTGACCCCTTTACAATTGCCTGAGCGTTGACAACTGAAAATGAAAATAATGTAATTAAGAAAATGAATAGGTGTTTGAATCTCATATCTATTTTTTAAGGTTCGACTATTTTTTTAATGGCCCCCAAAGGCATTCCGTAAACATTATCAATTGAACACATATAAAAATCTCCAAAGGCCAGATCGACCTTTGCGAGTGTATCGCTTGCGTAATATGGCAGCACGTTTTCAGGTGGAATAAATTTGCATCGCGGCGCACGTCCATTAAATCCGACTTTTGTATTAATTCCTAAAATGCCACCATCTAAGCCCGTTGGGCTTCCGTTGCTTTGTTCGATAAATCCAACGTCTTGTATAATTTTACGGACAATTCCCCAGGCATAACCGTA
>JRYK01000217.1_pt1 | contig 19274 bp, 19 predicted proteins | sample 235381 | NCBI WGS metagenome assembly JRYK01 (sample SAMN03074220, study PRJNA261476) | activated sludge metagenome | biome: Wastewater Treatment Plant; feature: Wastewater; material: Activated sludge; isolation source: activated biomass of a wastewaster treatment plant treating hydrocarbon... ... | reverse complement strand
GTCTCCATCGCAGCCGACACTCAGGTCCCCCAGCGGCAGCAGAAACAGAGAAGCAGCTACTCCACGAAGTCGAGCGCCTATTTCATGGGAAGGTACTCGAAGAACCTGAACGATATGATAGACGGGGCGCTTAAAATGAATTTGACCGCGGAGCAGAAATCAAAAGTCTCCGAGCTCTCCTCCAAATACTCGGGCCCGATGTCCAACGACGAGAACGAGGTAAGAAAACTGAGGATGAATATACCGAAGATGGTGAATGACCCTTCATTCGATCCGGCTAAGGTGAAAGAAGAGATCGACAAGGCGAGCGCGCTCGACAAGAAAATTTCCGACGACTACGTGGACGCGCTTGCGTCTCTCAGGGACACGATAGGCAAGGAAAATTACCAGACATTGACGAAATCCGTCTATAGATACCGTAACGACCTCGTTCAGATGAGAAAGAACAAGCAGTCGTTCAACCGGCCGCGGGGCACGACTAGGAGCGGACCCGCTAAGACGAACGCGCCTTCGGCCGCCGAAAGCAAGAATTAAGCCCCGCAAGAATCCGCAACATCCGGTGAGAGCACGAGCGGCGCCCCGCGGCTGCTGCTATGGCCTCCCATGCGAGGAGTATCCGAATGAAAACATTGAAAAGACGCATTAAGACGCTCTTGACCGAAAAGACGGGGCGTTATTCCGGATGCCGGAGATTCGCGGCCTCGTCTCTGGTAACGGCGCTGCTGATTGCGGTATTCCTGATATCGTGCGCGGCGCGGGAGACGGAAGAGCCCGTATTGAGCACGGACGCCGTCACCCCGGGGGCGGCCGCTCATGCGAGCGAGCCTGAGGCCCCTCCCGTGGAAGCGCGGAATACGGACGCTCAGGGACAGCCGCCGTCAGGGCCGGTCGTCGCTTCCGCATCGCGCGACGACGATACGTGGTCCCTCGTCACGGACGTCAACGCCGAGAGGAAGTTCGACGTTTACGTCGATACGTCCACGATCCAGACTATAGAGGGCGAGGTCTATTCGTGGAGCAAGCTCGTTTTTAAGGAAGACCAGAAGGATTCGGACGGGCTCGTTTACAGGGAGGTCATGATATCCTCCTCCATAGACTGCGCGAAAAACACCTATTCGTACAAGTCCTCGAAGTTCTACGACTCTCTCGGAAGAATGGTCTACATGGAGAATATCGCGACCAACAAGAGCGATATACCGAGCAAGTCCGTAAGCAGGCACATAGCGGATTTCGTCTGCGGTTACGACCCGAACGCGGCGAAGAAGGCGGCGACGCCTCCGGTCAAATCAAAATAGGCCCGAGTGGGTTTCGGACTCGTTCCCGTCGTATATGTGCACGACCTCCCATCCGCGCGAGTGGAGCGCGTGGGAGACGAAGCTCCTGTGGCAGTTCCTCCAGACGAGCTCCGAGCACATGAACGCGGTTCTTTTCTCCCCGGCGACTGACAGGAGCGTATGGAATCCCTCCTCGAACCCGGACGTGCTCATGTAATTCTCGTATCCGTCCTCGCGCATCCCTCCGAGCTCCCTTATCCATACGTATTCGATGCCGCTCGACGGCAGCTCCCTTTCGAGCGACTCCCTGTCGAAGTGCGGGTTCCGCCTCGAGCGCGGAAACGTTCTGATATCGGCGAGCGTCTCGACGCCATACCGCTTGAGTATCGTTATCATCTCGTCGAGCGTCCTGTTCGAATGACCGATGGAGAAGATCCGGAGTCCGGTTTGTCTCTGCATAATATATTAGTATGTTCGCCCGCCATCGCCCGCGCAACCCGCCTTCGCTAATCTTCTCCTGCTGTCACCCTGAACCCTGAATCGAGTACAGGGCGGGCTCGTTTCAGGGTCTCGTTTTTATTTGTCATTCCCGAACGCCTATATCGGGAATCCATCTCATTTCAATTCCCTCCTTAGAAAAAGGCTCGTCTCGGCGACTTGTCCGGCGTAGCTTTAGCAAAGACGGAAGGCGCGGGCCGCCGGGCTACGGCAGGCTCCGCCCTGACGAGTAGCCGGGAAGCCGGGAGCGCATACTTAGTGTGCAGTCGAAGGACACTTCCTTTAGTTCTTTCCATTTTTGAGGAGACGCCCGTTCAAAAAAACCTTGAATAGATACTGTTACCAAACTCTGCTTACGGGATAAGAATCGAAAGCCTTGTCGCTCCCTACTATAAAATAGTTCTCAATCATGCACTGGGCGATTATGATCCTGTCGAACGGGTCTCTGTGATGGAATGGCAGATTTTCGATTTTGTATAAATGTTTAGATTTTATATCCAGTATCTTAATGTTATTTCCGACCGCATGTGTCTCGATAAAAGACTCCAGAGGTTCATCGAGAGTGAGCCTGCCGAGACTTATCTTTATAGCCATCTCCCAGATACTGGCTGCGCTCAGATAGATATCATTGGATTTGTTGAGGAACAGCTTTTTTGTTTTTCTGCTGAGCTTTTTATCATCCGAGACTATCCAGAGGAAAGCGTGAGTGTCCAGTACCAGATTCAAGGCGTGTATTCCCCGAAGTCTTCTATCGGCAGATCAAACTTGTCCGAGATATGCACCTTTCCCTTTGCCGTTCCGGTCCTCCTCTCGGGCTTGAGCTCTTCTATCAGCGTGAGCTTTGCAACGGGTTTATTTCCCTTTGCGATGATTACATCTTCACCTTTCTGGACTTTTTCGATGAGTTTCGATAGGTGCGTTTTTGCCTCATGTATATTTACCCGTATCATTTTCTTGCTCCGTTAATTGGACTAAGTCATCTGACTTAGCTAATATAACATATCAAGGGGAGTTTATCAATCGGTTTTTCTATACGACTTTTCCCCTCTCTCCATGTATATTAATCCCCCAAACCGGCCGGATAAAACATAAGGAGTATCGGATTAATGGCGAAGGGTAAACCTATTCTCGTGACAGGGGACAGGCCCACCGGGAGGCTCCACCTGGGGCATCTCGTAGGCTCTCTCCAGAACCGCATCAAGTTCCAGGACGACTACGACTGCTATTTCCTCGTGGCCGACCTCCACATGCTCACGACCCACTACGACAGGGTCGGCGAGGTCGAGCGCAACACTCTCGAGATGGTGATGGACTGGCTCTCGGTCGGCATGGACCCCGCTAAGTCCACGTTTTACATACAGTCGCAGATACCCTACATCGCCGAGCTCTACGCGATACTCGCCATGTTCTGCGGCGTCCCGCGGGCGGAGAGGATTCCCACGCTCAAGGAAAAGGTGCAGGACATGGGTGTCGGCGAGAACTATTCTGTCGGGCTCCTCGGATACCCCGTCCTCATGGCGGCCGACATACTCATGTTCAAGGCCGAGAAGGTCCCCGTGGGTGAGGATCAGCTCAGCCACGTGGAGCTCACGCGCGAGCTCGCGAGGCGGTTCAACTTCCTCTACGGCGAATTCTTCAAGGAGCCCGAGCCCGTCATCAGCGAGACATCGCGCCTCGTGGGAACTGACGGCAACAGGAAGATGTCGAAGAGCCTCGATAACTGCATATACCTCTCCGACAGCGTAAAAGAAGTAGAGGCCCGCGTGCGGAGCATGTACACCGACCCCAAGCGCATACGCGCCGACATTCCCGGCACCGTCGAGGGGAACCCTGTATTCGTTTACCACGACGCGTTCAACACAAATGCCGAAGAGGTCGAAGACCTGAAGCAGAGGTACAGGACGGGCAACGTAGGCGACGTCGAGGTGAAGAAGAAGCTCGCGCGCGCGATAAACGAGCTGCTGGAGCCTATAAGGGAAAAGCGGAGCGAGTTCGAGAAGAGGCCCGATTACGTGAAGGACGTGCTCAGGGAAGGCACGCGCCGGGCCAACGAAGCCGCCCACAAGAACATGGACGAAATAATCACGAAGATGGGGCTTTATAAACCCTGACCGCCGGACAGGCTAACTTTGTATTGATTCCGGGGATGATTCCCGGTCGTCCCCCTCAGATTCCCCGCCGCCCTCTTGAGCGCCCGTGTCTTTATAGTATCTGTCGAGCCAGAAGAGCGCCCCGAAAGAGGCGAGTATGCCTAAAGCGACGAGGAGTGTATTCATCGCCTTTCCATTGCGACAGGTTTTCCGCCGAGTATGTCCTTCATGTGGTCTATGATGATCGATTCGATGTATCCGTTCGACATTACCTCGTAACCGATGGCCCCCGCGTAAGTGTAGGGGTGGATGTAGTAGTCTATTTTGACCTCGGTGAGGTCGTCCGAAACTTTTTTAACCGTCACCTTGAGGTTCTCCTGCGTGAAGTGCGTATCTGAAGTGCCGGGAGTGTACTTGCCCACCTTCTCGAGATAATAGTTCACGTTCGATCTGTTTATGTCGGCGCTCGACGGCCATGTGTATGCCCTGAAGAGCTTGCCGTTCTTCTCATAGACGTACGCCTCCTGGAGACGTATCGTGCCGTCCTGCTGCTCCGCGAACGCGATGGGCCACTGGAGGAACTGAACGCTCTCCACGGCGGCGGCGAATACCTTGTCGAACGGGGCTTTGAAATTGGTCTTGTTCTCCGTTTCCCCCGCGGTCACTATCGCGGCCCCTTTCTTTTCTTTTTCCTTTTCCTCGTCGGCTGCGCTTTTGGTCCTGTAGGATTTCGGAACGTAGACGCTTTTCTGGCTGCACCCGGCCAATATGAGGACGGGTAATATAATAAGGGCGAGCTTTCTCATCATTCTCCTCTGTTCAGATAAAAATGTAACATATTATTCCATAATTTCCCCCAAAAATTTAGCGGAGATTCGGAGCGCCTATCCGCGGCGTTTTTGGAGGCCGTCCGGGATATACGGCGCGTTTGAAATTTGGAAAATGGGATGGCGATTTACGCGCGAAAGGATGTAAAAGGCCCGGCTCACGGCCGGGCCCCGTTATATGTCGTCTGTCGCGAGATTCCGGAGCGCGTGTCAGGCGCTAGTCCTGCACATCTGATTGAAAGTCTCTTATCTGACCCTCGTCGCCGCTCGAGTCCTCTCCTTCGTTCCTCATGTCTTCGATCATCTCTTCCGAGATGACGGCCATGCCGTCGAGAAGACCCTGCGTCATTTCCTCTACCGAAGCCTGCTCTCCCCTGGCCGTTGCCGTGTTCAGCACGGCGATCTCGGAGCACTCGCCCGTTATGTTGAACCCGAGCGGCTCGCCTCCGACAACAACGTTGTCCAGAAAGAGGACCGTTCTGTTGAAGGGCAGGTCGCAGATACCCGAGGCGCCGAATACAATCTCATCGTTGAAGTTTCCGTCAAGGTCGGTGTCGAAGGCCGCCAGATCCACTATGCAGTGGGTCGGCGAAGTTGCGAAAGCCTCCAGACCCAGTATAACGCCGCTGAACGGGATATCAGTCAGCACCAGAGCTACATCGAATCCGTTCGAGGTCAGACCGACGAGTATCGCGTTGAACGGGTCCACGAAGAAGACCCCGAGGTTGCTGAAATTCGATGTGAGAGGAGGGCTCTGGCAGATGGCGGGTCCGTTCTCGCAGTTCAATATGCTGTTAGAGCCGGCTCCGCCCTCGCAGTCGTCCGATCCGCCCGCGCCGTTCACGTTATCGTTCCCGTTGTTGCCTCTAAGTGTATCGTTACCTATGCCTCCTACGACGAGGTCGTTTCCGGGCTGACCGAATATCGTATCGTTCCCCGGTCCGCCGAAACCCTGGTCGGCGCCGCTGCCCAGCCTTACCACGTCGTTACCGCCGCCGGCGCAAACGACGTCGTTACCGCCGCCGCTGCGTATGTCGTCGTTCCCGCCCAATCCGACTATGACGTCCCGTCCGGGTGTTCCGAAAATAAGATTGGGGCCGTTCGTGCCTACTATGGTCGCGATCTGGCCGTTACAGAAAAAAACGGCGGAAGCCGTCGTCGAAAAAAACGCGCCCGAAGCCGTCAGAAGGACAGCGAATAATACAACTCTCGATAAATGTCTCATGGAAATATCCCCCCTAAAGGTTTTATTTTTGGTAAAACCCACCGCCTCCATCCCCATGATAGCAAAGAGGGATAAAAGTGTAAATACATTATTTATTTAGGAAGCGTCCGGCGGGGCTTGAAGATTAGTGATAGGGATAATTATTAAATATTAACGGTGAGTTTCGGATGGGCTAAGCTTCAAAAATCTCTTCCTTTGCCCGAATCGGAAAGCTCCATAAGCGCCCGAGGGTAGGGCTCGAAGAAGGTCTGGCGTCCGAGGTAATCCTGTCCGTATTTTATCACCCAGGACTCGAGCACCGTAAGCACGGCTGAAAGCGGCATCCTCTCGTCCCTGTACGCGGTAAGGAGGTCGAGGAAATACGCTTTTTCCCTCCCCGTAAGATCGTCCTGGAAATACCCGAGCGCGTGCATGAGGACGTTTATCGAGGAAGGCTTCCTCTGCGGGGCTGAAAGGGCGCGCATGAGCCCTTCGCCGTACTCTGCGATCATCTCTTGCGGAGGGATACCACGCGCATTAGCCGTGATCCGGCCGAGCGCCCTCATCTCCTTCTGGCTGTAGGACATGAGCAGAAGCTTGTTGTCGGTGTGGAAATTCACGAGGGCGCTCGCGGTTCCGGCGTTCCTCACATCCCTGAACCGGGCGAGCGTGTAGAGCTTCGTCAGGAAATGCTCCCTGATCCTGAAATTCCTGAGGCGCCCTTCGTCCTCGACAGCGAGGCCGGGGAAGCGCTCCATGACGGCCCCGGCGAAAAAGCCTGATCCCCTGCCCGAAGCTGCTTCGTTTTCGGCGTCGGGGAACTCCTTCGCGTCCCCGAGCCCGCAGGAGGGCGAGCGGCTCTTGAGAATGAACCCGTCCGCGTCTCCGAGCGAGCCGAGGAACCTCGCCGAGAATTCCCGCATTAGCGCGGTCAGGTCTCTCCCAGTCGAGGGCTGGACTAGCCTTCTCTCTCCGCCCTTTCTCACGATCCTTATCGGGTCGCGCGGCACTCCGAGCCCTATCTCGAGCTCGGGGCAGACGGGCCTGAACTCGACCCAGGGCACGAGGACCTCCACGAAATTGTTGGTGATCGTCTGTCCGTTATATCTGCAAGCGTCGAATTCGAAGCACCTGCTCGTGACGACTACGGGTTTTGGAAATGTCCTCATGACAGGTCCAGATTACAAGTGATGATAATATATTTATGCTGCTCATTAATTCCGCAATTCGTATCCCTCTCCCCAGCGTGGGAAACAGTTCCGAGCGAGCGAGGAATTGGTCGTTCTCTCTACAAAGCAATCACAGCATATAAACCTCCGCCACTAAGTTGCCTATGGCAAAATAGTAAGGGTGAGGGGGTACATATTTCTATAGATTAAAGGAAACAAGTTTCTATCCCTTCACTGAAGGGTCGTCGGCTTCTCCGCTTCATCGGCGAAGGAGCGGTTTATCCCCTCCCACCTCGAAAGGAGCATCGCGAGCACCTTCTCCGAGTCGTCCGCGCTGCCGTCCCGCGCCAGGTCGAGGACGAGCCTCAGCTCCGATACCGAGTCCTCGTTCTTTATCTGGTCGGGGTCTATCCGCGAGCTCATCTCTCCGTAGTTAAGAAGCACGAAGCTTTCCCTGTCGAACCCGGTGAGCCAGTGGATGAGGTTCTCTCCCCCGGCCTTTAAGTCGCTCAGTATGCCCGACAGGGTCGGGCTCCCGGCGGATTCGGGAGACGCGAGGAACGCGTCTATGTCGCTCACGGCCAGACCTAACCTTTCGAGAGCTTTCCCTACTCTCGTTACGTAATAGATCGAGTCCTGCCTTATCGCGCCGAAGCCCGTGTGTGTGAGGAAATACTTCTTTTCCGTCCCGTCGTACATGAGGAACCATTCGAGCGGTATGAAATTCTCGGCGCTGAATATGTTGGGGTTGGCCTTCTGGCCGACGGGCGTGACGTAGTATTTCCCGTCCTCGTCCTTCATGAAGAAGCAGTCCTCGATGAGGCGCTTCTCTATCCCGAGCTCTTTAGACAGGGATTCCCTGAACGCGTCGTACTCACTCCCGTACCATGCCGTGTTCGGGGTAGCCGGGCCGTCCTTGAACCTTTCGTAGAACGATATGTAGCTCCGCCAGTAGTCGCGGCGCTCCCCCGTCTGATCCAGGGGCTCGTATGTCATGAGCACGCTTAAAGCCATCTCAACCTCTCGTTTAGTTTAGCAAATTGTCCGTAAAATCCCTAGCTCGCGGGGGGCAGCGGAGCATGAGGGCATGAGGGCATAATAGGGTCAGATCGGTAGTCCCGGGTCCTTCTTTATCTGCGAGATGTACGTGTCGTCGATGCGTCCTCCCGCATACGCCTCGTGCGCGAGGTTCCTCATCTCGTAGTGGTTCACTATGGGCCTCGGGTAGGGGAGCTTGTATGTGAGCGGGTTGTGTATTTTTTCCGGATCTATGGCCGAAAGGTCGGGGATGTATTTTTTTATGTACAGGCATTCCGGGTCGTAGTTCTGGGACTGCAGTATGGGGTTGAATATGCGGAACGGCTTCGGGTCGGCTCCGCATGAGGCCGACCACTGCCAGTTGCCTATGTCCACCGTCTCGTCGTAGTCGACCAGGTGCTCGAAGAAGTGCCTGTCCCCGAATCTCCAGTCCGTTATGAGGTCTTTCGTCAGGAAGGAGGCCACGATCATCCTCACCCTGTTGTGCATCCACCCTTCTTCCCTGAGCTGCCTCATGCCGGCGTCCACTATCGGGTATCCCGTCCTTCCCTCACGCCATGCTTCGTACCAGATCTCGCTGTTTATCCACTTTATGTTGCGCCGCTTCTCCTGGAACTCGAGCCCCCTCGTTTCGGGGAAGTTGTGCATTATGTGGTACCAGAACTCCCTCCACGCGAGCTCGGATATGTAGGGGCCCGGATCGGACGATGCTTTGATGGCGGCCTCGTACACCCTCCTCACGGACACGATGCCGAACCTGAGATAAGGGGAGAGCCTCGACGTCCCGTCGAGGTACGGGAAGTCCCTCGTCACGCCGTAATCCCCGAAGTTAAAATCCCTGAGCCTCCGCGCCCCGAGATCGACGGGCCAGTATTTATTCTCGGCCCCGCCCAGCTCGCGGACTATGCTTTCGACAGGGGTTGCGGTGGGGGCGGGCGAGTTTATTTTTCCCGGCGCGTCCATCGCCGGTTTTTTAGTCTTGCCCTGCCATATGCCGTAGAACGGGGTGAACACCTTCCTCTGGTCTATCTCGTGGGGCGGGACCAGGAACGTGTCGTCGTATTTGCGGAACGTTACGTCGTGGAGCCTGCACTGGTGCTCGACCCCGAGGTCGCGCTTTACACCCGAGAAGCCGTAGGCCCTGTTCGTATATACGGCCTCGATCTTCTGCGAGCTGATGAGCGCGGGGATTATCTCCTCCGCCTTACCCTTGAGAACGAGCAGGTACGAACCCAGTCTCCTGAGCTCGGAATCGAGGTTTACGAGGGCGTCCGCGAAAAACCCGAGCCTCTTGTTACCCGGAGAGTATTTGGATAATAGCGAGTCTTCGAGGACGTAGAGCGGTATGACCTCCCTGCTGTCCCTGACGGCGTTCAAAAGCCCGGTGTTGTCGTCCGTCCGGAGGTCCCGCTTGAACCAGAAAAGAGCCTTGCCGTGTATCATCCGCCTGTTCCATGCCTCCTGAAATAAATAAAATTCGGTTAATTGGCTCACTGGCGCAGGGAGTGATTATTCTCTCCCGTGGAGTGAGCCGGGGGTGCGGTGTGCACAGATTCAATTCTACTCGGTAACTATGGCGGATTCTACAAAAAATTCAGCTTAAGCACACATTGTGTGCTGATATAGGATTCCTTCCAACCCCAGCTTGCTCAGAATCGCTCCTTGGAATGACAGGGCCTTGGCTTGATGGTCTGTCGCGGCAAGATNNGACGCGGCAAACTAAAACGGGACGGTACAATACCCTTACAAATATCCCTTCAAGGTCTCGCCGAGGCCGGATTTCGATATCTTCTCGAGGGCGGCCTTCTCTATCTGCCTTATCCTCTCCCGCGTGACTCCGAACTTGTTCCCTATCTCGTCGAGCGTGTACACCTTCTCGTCGCCGAGGCCGTACCTCATCCTCACTATCTCCTCTTCCTTCGGGGTCAGGGACGAGAGGCATTCCTCGAGGAGGCTCTTTACCCTTATGTCGGAAACGGCGGCTTCCTGTCCCTCCCTCGAGTCAGGCATGAGGTCCACGTAGGTCTTTTCGTTGTCGTCGGCCACGGGGTTGTCGAGCGAGAGCACGCTGTCCGTGCCGTCGAGCACGGCCTGTACTATCTCCTTGGACAGGCCCGCTTTCTCCGCTACCTCCTCGGGATAGGGCTTCCTCCCGAGCTCATCTTCGAGGGCGTACTTCGCCCTGAACACCTTTCCCGACTGCTCGAGCACGTAGACGGGGACCTTGATGGTTCTGGTCTTCTCGGCGATAGCCCTCGTGAGCGCCTGCTGTATCCACCAGGCGGCGTAGGTCGAGAACTTGAACCCCTTCCTGTGGTCGAACTTGTCGACCGCCCTCATGAGCCCGAGGTTCCCCTCCTGGACGAGGTCAGTGAGCGGGAGACCCCTTCCGAGGTGCCGCTTCGCTATGCTCACGACGAGCCTCAAGTTCGATCTTATGAATTTAGATTTGAGCTCCTGCGCCTTGTCCGAATAGACCTTCCTCGTGGCGTCGAGCCTGTTTTTATCTCTTGCGGGCTTTTTGCCGATATTAGCGCGTGTAAGCCGCTCGATGTCCTTCTGGATCATCCTCGCCTTCTTCTCGCATTCCTTTATCTTGGCCCCGAGCTCCTTCTCGTCGTCGGGCGTGAGCAGAGGTTCTGTCAGAAGGTCCCTGAAATATACTTGAAGGACCCTTTCCTCCTCGTACTTGGTCCACTTCCTCTCCTTCCCCTTACGCTTTCCGGCTGGAGAAACTGTACGGATTCCCTCCGAATCCCCGAACGAGTCGTCGGAGCTTTCCTCCTTCCCGCTCCGGGCGAAGAACTCATCGTCCTGGTAGCCGTCTTCTGAAAAATAGTTTCTCTCGAATTCGTTGTCCATCATCTTGAAGCACCCCCCCTTGCTTCTCTCTATAGTTTTATATATTCCTTTAGACTCGATTTACAAGGGCCGGGATTCAGCCTTTGATCGATTTAATTAATTATTTGCCGGCTCCGGCGGCTTTCGAGACCTTTACCGCCCGGAATAATCACTTTGACCCCCCACTCATGGATGGAAACAAGTGTTGTCTAATATATGTCTAATAATATAGCCGGATGTCCAGCACCCGTCAAGGATTTTCCGATGCGAATTCGTACTGGTCCGGGCTGATTTTGGCTCAAATGGCACAGTCTGAAAATTGCTAATGTTCTTTAATCAGGAGAGTTATGTTGCATAGTTAAATCTATGAGGAAAGACATTACAAGTACGGTATTAAATTTTATACGATCATTGACATATATTAGACAGGAGTATAACATTATCTCCATGCAGGGCGGAAGCGAGCAAACCGGCAAGAGATTTTCAATGAAGGTCGCGTCCAGAATGACAGGACTGACCCCGCACGCCATCAGGGCATGGGAGAGGCGGTACGGTGTCGTGAAGCCTGGCAGGGACTCCAACAACAGGAGGTTCTACAGGGAGAGCGACATCGAAAGGCTCACTCTCCTCCACAAGGCGACCGACGCCGGACACCCCATTAGCCAGATCGCCGGGTACTCAAAGGATGAGTTGAGGGAGATAGTCGGCAGCATGAACGTCATAGACCTCCCGTCCCGGAAGCTCGCCGAGCTCCGCGTCACGGGCGACCTGACCCTCGTCAGGGACTACCAGGCCTACGTGGACGAGATACTCGTTGCGGTCGAGAAAATGGACAGAAAATCGCTCGAGGAAACCCTCAATTCGGTCGAGACGGAGATAGGCCGGAACGCGCTCCTCGAGCACGTCGTCATCCCGGTCATGGAAAAGATAGGGGACCTCTGGAGGAAGGGCGAGATCAGGATCTCCCACGAGCACCTCGCCACCCAGGCGGTGAGGACGTTCCTCGGCAGCCTGCTTGCCTCGCAAAAGACCTTCCCCGGAGCGCCGCACGTCCTCGTAACCACCCCTTCCGACCAGGTGCACGAAATAGGGGCGCTTTCAGCGGCCGTCACGGCGGCGAGCGAGGGATGGAACGTCACATACCTCGGGCCGAGCCTCCCTTCAGAGGAAATAGCGGGCGCCGTCTCTCACAACGGCTCTAAGGCGCTGATACTTAGTCTTATATATCCCGAAAGCGACCCGCTCGTCGCACGCGAGCTCAGGAAGCTGAGGCGCTTCCTTCAGGCGACGCCCATCATAGTCGGCGGCAGGGCGAGGCAGAGCTACTCACAGGTGCTCACGGAGATAGGGGCCGTCGTGGTTAACGACCTCTACGACGTCCGCACCGTGCTCGAATCCATTAGAACGACAGGTGGAATTTAATTGCCGGCGGAAGGCATACTTCCGTTAACCCTGACCTCTCACCGCCCTTCTTCTTAACGCCCATACGGCCGTTATGCCGAACAATCCGGCGAATGCGCCGAGACCCCACTCCGACAGCGTGGGTATATTGTGCGGCGCCGTCCTGATCGCTATCGTGCACGCCCTCCATCCGCTGCTTCCCGGAAGAAATAAAAACGGGATATCCAACGATCCGGTCGGCCCCCCTTCTTCGTAGGAAAAGCTTAAACCCCGGACTTCAATGGCTTGTCCGTTGTCGCCGATCTGAGTGGATGAGAAACTCCCTTCCAGGACTTGGTCCGGCTGAACAACTAGACCTGCCAGCTGGCTTGCAAACGCAGCGACCCTTATCACCGCCGAGTTCGGCTCCGTGATAACCGAAGGAGCGACCGCGGTACCGCCCGTCCCGCTTTCGCACGCGCTGTCGATAATGGGATTAACATTGTCTACCCCGCTATATCTGAAGGATCCGCCGCCGTATACCTGTGTAATATCGACCCATGAACACAGGTTTTCCGAGGGACCGGACGACTGGGCGAATCCTGTGAATATCCCGAGGATGCATTGTCCCGGCCCGCCGCACGCCCCCGCGTCCAATGTCTCGAATCCGGCGGGAGGCCCGTCGAAAAAATTGTTACCGTCGGAAAAGGTGGTGCATATCAATACCTCTAAGTTCCCTGTTTGCCCGGATCCGACCGATATCAGCCCTTCGTTATCATTCAAGTCGTTCGTACCATCGACTTCAACGCTTTCGAGCGTGACAACGGCATGCGATGCCGCTGCGGTCAGAAGACATAAAAAGATAGTTACGGCAATTAGTCTTAAGCAATTCAGCATCATATTCCTCCATTAATTCATATCTTTATACGGCCGCCGCATTCCATAATAACAGATTTGAGCGGAAACTGGCAAATTCGTATGTCAGGCCCTTATCGCACGTTTCCTGAGCCCCCATACGGCCGCTATCCCGAACAATCCGGCGAATACGCCGAGACCCCACTCCGACATTGTCGGCACGTTCCTGACCTCGGGCCTGAGCGTGACGGTGCACGCCCTCCACGGGGCTATCGCCTCCTCATCTTGGACCTCGTTCGGAAGGAACAGCTCGTACTCGCCCGTCTGACCTGCGGCGGCGTTAGAGAACGAAAGCGCTTCGAGGAGGACCGCCTGGAATTCGACTTCGAGATCGACTATCACCAGTATCTTGATCAATCCGTCCTGCACCTGGGTCGTATTGTTCCTTAAATTATCGAAGCTCACCCCGAAGTTGAATATCCTGACGACCTCGGAGCCTTCCTCGGCGTTTACGGAAGGGGCAGTCGCGGTCGCTCCGAACCCGGTAACGCATTCCTCGTCGACTATCGGGTTTGTACTGTCAACCCCGGACCACCTTATAGACGCCGTCGCGAAAGCCCTCGTGGGATCGTTCCAGCTGCAGATGTTCTCGGAGCCGCCGGCCGAGCTCAATACCCTTTGCCACAAGCCGAGCACGCACGTGCCCACGCCCTGGTTGGTCGCGTCGCAGCTTCCTGAGTCGAGATTTGTGAAGACGTCGGGCGACGGGTCGAAGAAGAAATTCGATCCCGTGGACGTGGTCGTGCATGTAAGTATCTCGAAATCGTGCGGGCTGCCGGGTGGGGTCAATGCCGGGAACTGGGTGAATGCTATTTCGTCTCCGAAGCCGTTCCCGGTGCTGTTCCTGAGAATTATCTCGGCTCTCGAAGATAACGCGAGGGTGAAAAACAATAAAGCTATCGCTAAAGACTTCAACAGATAATTCAACATCCCATCCTCCTCTGAATACTTTTTGGAGGATGATATTACACGAATGATGTTAAAAAATCATTAATTTTACGGTCAGGGACGCACTTTATTGCTCAATTTAATTCATTAATCATCGTTCTATTAAATCTTTAGTTGATTCCGATATATAAACCCGTTATTCGCTCACGGCGCTGTCGGGCGGCTGTGGCAGTCCCGTGAGGCCCCACAGGATTATCAGAATGAAGCCGAAAATGAGAGGAACGGACGGGTTCATCTGGTAGAGATACCCGGACAGCATCCCTCCGAGGGAAGAGCCGAAGAAAGAGAGTAGGTTGTATATGCCGGTCGCGGAGCCCCTTTTCTCCTGTCCGACTGTCTGCGTCAGGAAGGCGGGGAGTAGAGACTGCATGATGGTGTGCCCGGCGAAGTAAGCCATGCCCGCGCCGTAGAGTATCAGCGAGTAGCCCGCGCCCGCGGGATATACGAGGAAGGCGAGCGCTATGAGCGCCCAGGCCGCTTTCGTCGCGGCCGGGAGGGCTCTCCTTTTCTCGGCGCTCCTTATGTACGGGAAAACGAAGAGGGCCGTCGGGATCAGCGTAATGAGATACACCTTCCAGAGCCCTTCGTCGCTCACCCCGAGCGCTTTCCACGAGAGCGGGAACACGAAGACGAACAGGTTTACGAGGAGCGACACGACGAGGGAAGCGGTGTACAGGCTCCTCATCTCGGGCATCGTCGCTATGCGCCAGAGCCCGGCCCTCGCCGCGACCGGCTCCTCCTTTTCTATTGCCGGGAAGAAGAACAGGGTTATGAGCAGGGAGACCGCGCCCAGAGCGGCCAGTATGTAGAAGAGGCCCGAGAACCCTATCTTTGCCGCGAGATAAGGCCCCGCCACTATGGCTAAAAGGAAAGCGACTCCTATGGAAACGCCCACTATCGTAAAAGACTGCGCCCTCACCTGTGGGCGCGTCACGTCTCCGAGGGACGCTATCGCGACCGAGCTAACTGCGCCGCTACCCTGTATCAGGCGTGCTATGATGAGCCCTTTTATGGAATCCTCCATGCCGCAGTAAACGCTCCCGGCGGTAAAGAGAAGTATGCCGATAACGAGCACGGGCTTTCTTCCGAGCCTGTCGCTCGCCCAGCCGAACGGGAGCTGGAGTATGCTCTGGGCCAGCGCGTATATGCCGAAGGCGATGCCGGCCATGGTGAGGTCCGAGCCGGGATACCTCTCCGCGTAGACGCTGAATACGGGCAGAATGAGGAATATGCCCAGGAGTCTCGTGGCCATGATGAGGGCCACCGTTACGACGGCCTTGTATTCGCTCGAATTGAGGTTCATTTGTTCGATATCACGCGCTTGTCACGGAGGGGTTTTGTATTTTAACACGGGTTTCCGAAATTGATACACCCGGAGGGGCGTGTTAGCTTTATTCGCTATGGAACGGGCGCGTCAGGCGGGGAATATAGAGACGGACTCCTACGACAGGGAGCTGTTTTCGGAGCTCGAATCGGAGTCGGAAGGGCTCAAGGACCTGATAGGGNNAGGGAGTGGGAGACCGAGAGGGCCGAGAGCGATATCGAAGAGCTCTCCGGGGAAAGCGAGACGATGGAGGAGATAGCGGGCGAAGAAGGGGAGGGGCAGGAGGGCGGGACGGGCGAGGCGTTCGAGAAGGTAAGGCGCGAGAAGAAAGCCGAGTTAAATAAGGAAAAGAAGGCGTTTACGAGGCTCGAGGACAGCCTCAAAAAGGGTCACGAGGGGATGGACATACGTATTAAGAACATGGTGAGGGCGTCCATGAAAGAAACCTCGGGCAGCGTCGAGGACGCAGAGGACGAGATAACGTCCTGGAGCGCATCGATGGGCACGGGGGGCACTGGCGGCGAGAGATCGGCCGCGGACAAGCTCGACCTCGCCTCGCGGCTCTATTCGAACGAGAAGCTGAGACGCCTCTCCCGCATCGTGGGCAGTCTCAGGGAGGAGATGCTGAGGGGGAGGAGGAAGTCCTGGTCGAGGAGGGGGAGCGAGGTGTTCGACGTCTCGACCGGGAGCGACATAGGCAGGCTCATTGCGTCAGAGCTCTCGGGGCTCGCCAACGCCGGGCTCCGCGCCGATTTCAAGAAGCGGCTCATCGAGGGGAACCTGCTCCAGTACTCGCTCAGGGACGAGAAGGGCAGGGGCCCCATGGTCATCTGCCTCGACGGGAGCTCGTCTATGGAGGGAAAGAAGGAGCTCTGGTCGAAGGGCGTGTGCCTCACGCTCCTCGACATAGCCCGGAGGGAGCGGAGAAAGTTCAGCGTCATAGTATTCTCGTCGGGCGGGTCGCCGTCGCGGGTCTTCGAATCGGCCCCCGGCGAGGGCAGGGGCGGATGGGGCATGAAGGAGAAGGACATATTCGAGCTCGCCGGTTACTTCCCCGGCGGCGGGACAAACTTCGAGGAGCCGCTCGGGAAGGCGCTCGAAATACTCGGCGGCTCTAAGTTCAGGCGCGGGGACATCGTATTCATTACGGACGGCGAAGCGGGCGTGGGGGACGGCTGGCTCGAAGGATTCAAGCGCGAGCAGGCAAAGCTCGGGTTCAAGGTCTATTCCATACTGATCGATCTCTCGGGGAGGGAGTCCCCTGAAACCCTTTCCCTTTTCAGCGATAAGGTCACTTCCGTCACGCAGCTCACCTCAGACGCAGCGAAAGGGCTGTTCCTCGACCTTTGAGCGGTTTGTTCAATCCTTGTCTTCGCGAGGGAACGCCTTGCGTGACCGTGGCGATCTCGCTTTTTGTTGTCATTCCCGCGGAAGCGGGAACCCAGTTCTTTAAATGAATATAAAAAGAAGTAGATTCCCGATAAAGATTTAGTTTATTTCACCAAGGCTCATAGATAATTGATACCTAAGCAATTAGCCAGCAGCGACCGATTGCTTACTTGCTCGCAATCGTTTCGGGAATGACAGGAAATAAAAAGATGAAAACTCCCACACGACCTCCGGGCGGCGGTATCCCCGTTGCCGGGGAAGCCGCCGCACTAGTGGCCGTCTCGTTAAGTACTCTATGATTGCCTGGAAAACGGGCGATTCAGTCTCGCTGCCTGCGCGGGGTTACTACGTATGGTTCCCCATAAGCGCGGCCATCCCGCCGAAGAATACGGCGAAGATAATCGCGAGCACTATGATTATAGCCGCGATGACGAGCGACGCGAGGCAGTAATTCCTCCTGTTGATGTTACCCGTGCTGCTCACGATCCAGTATATAAGCATCACGATGCCCACGACGGGTATCGCCAGGAGTATCATAGTGATAACCCAGTCCCCGACGCTCATGGGGGAAGTATCGTAACCTTTCGCTGCGGTGGTTCCGTTCATACCATTATCCTCCGTAAAGGTATGTCTTTATTAATGACTAATTATAGTACGGCGTGAAAAATTATGATAGGCGCAATTTTTCGCCCCTCCAGGCCACCTCTCTTTTTATTGTCATTCCCGACGCCGATCGGGAATCCAGTTTTTTTCTTGTTTTAATTTAAAGATTCGTGTCGTAATCCCTTCGGAGATTACAGGGAAAGTTACACGAAATCCCATTGACAATTGCCGGATGCATATTAATCTAAAATTGAACAACGTTAATCAATATTGTTCAATCGAGATATACGGGAGAATCAATTGGCAAAGGACAAAAAGCGTATCGTAAAGCGTCTGCCCGTAACTGACGCGCGCCGTCATCTGGGAGAGGTTATAAAGAAAGTCAGGATCAACAAGGATTATTTTATCCTGGAGAAGGACGGGATACCTGTCGCGGGAATCATGGACATCGACGAGTTCGAGGATTATCTGGAGTTAAGGGACATAGGCGTGAAAAAACAGATTCGGAAAAGTTACGGTGAGTATAATAGGGGCAAAGCCCGTCCCGCGCGCGATTTTCTGAGAGAGATAAAGGACTAGTACCGCGGCCACTTTTATGCCGAGCACCTGGCGAGTACTAACAGTCTTTTGCCTCTAATTCCCTCCTTTGGAAAAGGAGGGTTAGGGAGGATTTTTTTTATTATTTTTAAATCCCCCTGTTTTGAATTAACTGAGCTAGTTCCCTTGGTGAAGTTGCTTACTTACTTTCAGCCGTCACCGACCAATTCCTCAATCGCTCGGAATTGTTCCCCTTTTTCTAATGGGGAAAATAAATGGCAAACTCACTACGAACGGGTTGGGGGGCTTAATTTGTTGGCCAAGCAGAAGAAGTTCATGAGAATCGGTTATCAGCACACATTGTGTGCATCAATGTATCACTTCGTCGAGAGTCTGGAGGAGCTTCTCGGAGTTGAAGGGTTTAGGAAGGAAGGCATCCACCTCGGCCTCCTTCAGGTCCACGAGCTCGTGCTCCCTCTGGTAGCCGCTCATTGCAATGACCTTTAGAGTAGGTCTCTCTTTCTTTAAAGTGCGTATCGTCGCCTTGCCGCCCATCACGGGCATCATCATATCGACGATCGCGGCATATATCTCGTCCTTGTGCGTGAGGAATATCCTGGTCGCTTCCTCGCCGTTATGCGCGACAAGCACCTTGTAGTCGTATTCCTCGAGTATCGTCCTCGCCATGTCCGTTATCATGCTCTCGTCATCGACGACCAGTATCACCTCTCCGTTCCCCGAGTGGACGTTGGGGTACAGCTCGTCGAGCGCCTCCGCCGAGCCCGCCGATTCCTTAACGGGCAGATAGATGGTGAACACGGACCCTTTCCCCTGCTGGCTTTCGACGTTTATGAATCCGCTGTGGTCCTTTACTATCCCGTAAACCGTCGAGAGCCCGAGGCCCGTACCCATGTCGGAGGATTTAGTCGTGAAGAACGGGTCGAATNNGTCCGACACCTCGATAACGATCAGGTCCGCGGCCTCCGACTTTATGAACAAGGGTATCTCGTCCTTTCCCCTCGCGATCTTTCTTATCCTTATCAGGAGGTCGCCTCCCTCGGGCATCGCGTCCCTCGCGTTCACGCACAGGTTCATGAACACCTGGTTGAGCTGCGTATAGTCCCCGATGACGGGCGGGAGGTCTTCCTCGATTTCCATTCTCAGGCTTATGAGCTTGGGGAACGTCTCGTCGAGTATCTTCTTTACGTCTTTCACGAGGTACTTGAGATCGAAGGGC
>JRYK01002258.1_pt1 | contig 19293 bp, 19 predicted proteins | sample 235381 | NCBI WGS metagenome assembly JRYK01 (sample SAMN03074220, study PRJNA261476) | activated sludge metagenome | biome: Wastewater Treatment Plant; feature: Wastewater; material: Activated sludge; isolation source: activated biomass of a wastewaster treatment plant treating hydrocarbon... ... | reverse complement strand
GTCGCAAAGCATCTCGTATGCTTTGCTCCTTGTTCATCCGCAAGAAAGTTGAAAAAAAAAACGACTTTATTCCAATTACCGTAACGCAGCTTTATTCATGGAATTTTTCATTTCAAATTTTAACTTATTTATTATTGTAAACGGAGTCATTCAATGGATTGAAATAATAAAGCCGGAAGTTTTCCTCCCGGCTTTATTATCTTATTTTACTAACGTTGGTTAGTATACCCAAATTTTTCTGACATACTGACCTTCAGGTGTTGTGAGGTGGATAAAATACATGCCTGACATCCAACCCTTAACCGGTATGCTGATCTCTTGATCTTCAGTGGTGTGGGTTTCGACTTGTTGATGAATCAGCGTTCCATTCATAGTAGTCAATTGTATAATGGCTTCTTGAAATGGTTTGTCAAGTTTTATTTGGAGCAGATCCTTAACAGGATTAGGGTATGCAGTAAACACATTCTCTGCCGCATAATCTTCATTGGCAAGTACCAAGGTATGCGTTCCAAAATCCCTTGAAAAGGTTCCTGTTCCGATTACGCGCTGTTGAAAAACCTGATTGTTTTGATCATCAAACAATTTGTAAGTCCCGTTTAAGCTACTGGTATTATTGACTACTACAATGCGATAACAGCGATCTTTTTCTAAGGTTAAAAAATATTGTTTCGCGGTGTTGTCAGCAAAAGGACCACCTTCAACCAACACGGCATTTTGTTCATCATATATTTTAAAACTGATTTGCGATGGTTGTGCCGCAGGTTTCAATTCGAATGTTGAAGTTAAAGTGGTCGATGGCGCAGAATAAAAAACAGTTTGATGCAGGTTATTTATCGGAGAATAATCATCCTGTCCGTTTACTTTGACAATGTTAATTTCCAATTGATTAGAGCCTTTGTATGGAGTGAAATCAATTCCTGGTAGAGGAATGTCTTTTTCCTGAAGGAAATTTAAACTTCCAGTCCATTGGTAATTTTGCGCAACCCCTCCGTTTACTGAATATTGAATGTCCATAGAGGTAATTACCGAGTTACCCGTATTGATCACCTTAAGTATAGGAGTGGTTCTTTTTCCGCAAACTAAGGTATCGCCATAAACGCCAGTAGCGCTGGTCAATTTAACAGAAACATCATTGCCTGGATTGGGGGTTAACTCCAATTCTTTGTTTTCAGCCTGATAAACTTCTTTGGTCGCATCATTTTGAAGAAATGCTACAGTTTCCAGGTTTTTGAAGTTATAAAGCTTATCAAATTTATAGAGGAAAGTGTAAGTCTTACTTTCGCCAACTTCATCCAATTCGGATACATTTGTTCCAGTGGTATTGGGCATGAATTTTTTTAGCACATGTTGAAATTCTTTTTCACCATTGCTTCCGGGAGGCGATAACCATTCAATGACTTTTTCACAAACAGCAATGCGGAGCATAGGAGTTCCATTTGAATTTGCGGTACGTTTGACGGTGACTTTTATTTCCATTGAATTGTAATCCGGCTGAATGCTGTTTTCAAGCAATATTTCAAATGGAGAAGGGATCAAGGTTGCATTCTGAATATTGGCGTCAGTAATGGTGGTCGTAGGGGGGCCGCTACTGACCGCATTGAGAAACACATCAGGTACACCTGTAACTCCGTAGTAGTTTACACGAGTTTGGACTTCGCCTGGATTGTCTTTGTTCATCGGATCATATCCGGGCCAGCTCACCTGATAGGCGATTTTAACGGCTTTGGACTTATTCCTTTCCAAAATAGGAGCAATCAGCGGATTGTAGTAGGCACATGGCGGACAACTTGCCTGGGTGAAGTGCTCTACCAATGCTTTCCGCGGAGTTTGGCCAAACGAAGGTTGTGCAAAGACGAGGAAAAGCAATAGAAAAAGGTAAAAGTTTGATTTCATANNTGAAAATCCAAAATGCCAAAAATTATCCTGCGAAGTAAACAATTTTGTGGATATCTTGTTAGTCAATTAACACTCAGAAATCGAAAGATCCCCCCGATAGTATTATTTTTCTTGTCAAAGGACAAAGGTTGGTTATTGTTTCTATCGGGGTTTTTCTTTTTGACGCCCACTTGAGGAAGTCTTTTTTTACTTATTAAAGAGCAGATCCCTTAAATTATTTTCATTTGCTTCTTTGTCAACGGAGGTAATGTAACCAAGAGCTTACTTTCTTGTTGGATTCTTGGGTATTGGATCAGGTCCATGCCCACCCCATGGATGGCAGCGGCTGATTCTTTTTAAACCCAGATAAATTCCTTTTAAAACACCCCATTCTTCGATGGCCTGAATCATGTAATGCGAGCAGCTGGGTTCAAAACGGCAGTTTTTACCCAATAGAGGCGAAATCAGGTATTGGTAAAATTGAATTGGAAGGATAAAGAACTTGTACAGCCAACGTTTCATGGATTTTTAATAATGGCTAATTTGGAAATGCATCTATTTGATTTCGCAACTGTTTTTTCATTTTTTCAGACGCCCTTAAAAGCAATTCTTCATGGCTTGGAAAGGGGAGGGCTTTACCTTTCATGCTTTTTTTACATTCTTCGGTAAGAAATTCATGGTCACCTTTCAGGAGTCGTGCAAATTTGTTTTCAAATAGTCCATCCACTTCCATTGGCTTGCTGGACTCAATGTCTCCCGATGCACCGTGAATAAATTTCAAACGACCCTTCAATTGTACGGTTTTCAATTGGGTAACCTCTTCAATGGTGGCGATATAGCGGGTCTTGACCTTTTCCTTAAGGTCTTTTCCCAAGGAATCTTTTAGCACCTTTCCGTGTTTATCTCTGACTAACTCCTCCCTGACAATTTCATTGACATCGTCATATATCCTGGATTTTTCTCTTTCAGGGCTGATGACCAAATCGGTCAATTCAAGCTCAATGATATAATCATAACGAATGGAAGGGTTCCTGATCACATCATACGATTTCCAAAGCGTGTTCAATTGATCCAGACCAATGCTTAGCATTTCACGTTCCGAAGCTTCCGGAATAATTTGTTGGGTGTGGTTGAGGATTTTTACCCAATAATGTTGCTGACCCAATTGAATGGCCGTTTTCTTGAGTGCTTCTTTGTCTTTATATTGATTGAATAAAGTATCAATTCTTTTAAGGTACTGTAACGCTTCTCGGGCGGCAGCTTTATCTCCTCTTTGGCGTGATTCTTCCAACAAGGATTGAGCGGATTGGTAGTAAAAATCAGCTGCATTGCGCTTGGATTCTTTTTTTAGTTCAGTCAAATTAACAAAGTGAAAACTGGCTTGGTATCCATCATCAGCAACCAAAGGAAGAAAGGGTTCAATTTTCGACTGGCGTTCTTCCATTTGAGTGTGCACAGCATACATCCGGTTCCATTTATCTGCATCATCCATGTTGCGAAGTGCCATTTCATGCTTTAAATCCGTTTCCTGTGCTTTTTTAAAAGCAAATTCAAGGGCAAGTACTTTTTCTTTATCTCTTTTTTTCTGACCTGCCATTTTATGGGTCAGGTGGTTAATGGCCCTGTCGTATTGGCCCCGGTCAATCATCTTTTGGACATTGGTACAGGAAACGAAACAAAGGCAGACAAATAAGTAAGCGGTAAATTTGTTCATTAGGTAGTTAAATTTTTGAGCAGTTTTCAATTTTGAATACAGCCAGACCATGCAGCTAAACACCGAAAACCACACAAGGGCGAAGCAATCATTCACTAAATTTTTGTTTTACAGAACTCGCTGCATGGATAAAAGACGAAGGGAAAACACCATTCTATCAAATTATTCATTGATCAAATCATGTGAAAGTGCCCGGAACAGGACTTGAACCTGCACGCCTTTCAGCATACGCCCCTCAAACGTACGTGTCTACCAGTTCCACCACCCGGGCTGGGAGGGCAAAGATAAACAAGCCCGGCGGACATTCCCAAAGAATGCATAGCTTGAAAAACTTTCAAAATTTCAGTTTTTCATTTGAGATGGTAAAAAAATCTATAAAAGTCCGCCATACGCATGTAATAATATAATTATGTATAAATAATACATTAACAATATTATATGTATTATTATTGATTTCCTTGTTGGACTACCTCTGACATAGAAATGTTATATATAAACTTTTTTGTAATATTTTTCGTTGTATATTTGGATTTGTGGGTGCCCGGTGCTAATTTTACACCAAATCCCGGCGCAGTGAGTCTTCAAAAACGTTTGAATACCCCAACGTCTGAAAACCATCTTTACGTTTAACATCTATCACTTTAAGATATTACGGACATCGTTCCGTGGAAGATCGTAGTTTTCTTATTTTGAGACCTTAGTCGAAAGAGCCTGAATTTGCGCCTTGCAAATTTGGGCTTTTTTATTTTTTGTAGCAGCTTAGAAGACTTCGAGACTTAAAAGATTGTGACTTGAAGGATAATATAGATCCATTTCACTCCTGTCTTAATGAATCCAATGCATGAATGATTGATGAAGAATAAAAATAACGACTCCCTCAGGGATATGTCGGTTGAGCGCTAAACGTAAAAGTTATAATAAAAAAAGGGTCAGGACATATCCGTCAACTCCTTCCAAAATTCTGCAGCCCGCCGGGTGTGTGGAATGCAAATTGAACCCCCGACCATATTCGCGATGGCAAAAATTTCATAGATCTTTTCTGTACTGATGTTTTGTTGGTGACATTTCTCCAAATGGTATTTGATACAATCATCACAACGCAATACCATGGAAGCCACCAATCCCAACATTTCTTTTGTCGCAACATCCAAAGCTCCTTCCTGGTACATTTGATGATCTAGGGAGAAAAAACGCTTCAAGGAAAGGTTGTCCTGCGATAGAATCAGGTCATTCATGCGCGATCGGTAATCATTGAATTCTTGTACAAGTGCCATGTGAGATTTTTTGATGTTAAACTTCTTTTCGGTTGATTTGCTTCCAGATGCTCCAGAAAATTTTGGGTATCATCAGGACTCCTGTAATCAGAAAACTGGTTCCCCAGAAAATCAAATCCGAACGGATATAGGCCATAAGCCTGTCTTGTTCATGCAGGGGTAAATGGTCGACCATTTGTTGTAATCCAGTGTCGTGTAAATAAGCTTTAAATTGCTGAAACATATCAAATCCAATCACCAGACAGAAAAAAATGAGTCCCAATAAGGCCAGTTTTACCGGTATAAACCAGGCATATGGAGTGTATTTCCAAAGAAACAACCAGCGAATAAAAGTGATGCCAAGTGAAATGAAATAATAATGGGTCAATTCAAAGGAAAAATCGATTTCAAACACCTTCATGGGCAAGCTCAAACACCAGGCAGTAGCCAGCGCAGCCAAAATCCAAACCAATTCAACGACAATTTGTCTAACGGAAATGTGCATGTAAGAACTTAGTGCTTTCGTTGATGGGCACAAACTTACTGCTTTTGGTTCAATGATGTTTGCAGTGAACTTGCTTATCCTAAAAAGAATAGCCTTATGGTTTGCCTCTGCCATGCATACCTAACAAAGGATCCCTTTCCTAACATTTTTCTGAGCAGGATCTGCACATGTCCGAATTTGATTTGCAAACGCTGGTACGAACCATTTACTTTTTTAATGTACAACATGGTTGTATTTATTACCCATTGTATCTTTAACCCGATGTGGCAAAAGTATTATCGGTATATTATTGGGGCGCTCCTGGTGATTGCTCTGGCGGTTATTTTAAGTTACTTCATTGAATTGGTCAGCTTTATATTAATCAGTTGGATCATCAGTATGATAGGACAGCCAGTCATGAACTTTTTGTTGCTGAGATTCCGGTTATTGCACCTCAACTTCGGAAAATCAATAGCGGCATTAATGACTTTAATGATTTTGTTTTGCATTATCGGACTTTTACTATGGCTGTTCATTCCATTGGTAATTCAACAGGCATTGGTCTTGTCAAAAGTTGATTTTAATGCACTTTCCCTGGCGCTTCAGGAGCCCATAGAAAAAGTGAATACCTGGTTAAGGTCATTGGGATTGGAGCCGGGTCCAAGTGCGGCAGATCAAGTGCGGAGCTTGATTGGAGGATACTTCAATCCGGAGATGATCAACAGCTTCTTTGGAACGCTTTTAAGCAAAGCAGGTGCTTTGGTTATAGGTTTGTTTTCGATCATATTCATCAGCTTTTTCTTTTTGAAAGAAAGGGGTCTTTTTACAGAAATAATTTTGGCCATGGTCCCAACAGGATTCGAAAAAAAGGCAGCCTATGTCATCGATGATATCACGATTTTATTAACCCGGTACTTTGGTGGAATTGTAATTCAGATGACCATACTCATGGTATTGTCGGTTAGCATGTTGAGTTTTTTTGGAATTAAAAATGCATTCCTGATCGCTTTTTTCTATGCAGTGATGAATATTATTCCATACCTCGGTCCGGTGATTGGGGCAGTGTTTGCATGTTTACTGACCATATCATCAAATCTCGAGTTGGACTTTTACCAACAAATTATCCCTTTGATCATTAAAGTGCTTACCGTTTTTTTTATCACAAAATTATTGGATGATTTCATCATTCAACCCTATGTGTTCTCCAAACGTGTACAGGCACATCCTTTAGAGATATTCATCATCATCATGGTGGGTGCCAGAATTGGTGGAATTATCGGGATGGTATTGGCCATTCCTGCCTATACGATTTTCAGGGTTATTGCAAAAACCTTTTTAAGTGAATTTAAAGTTATCCGAAAAATAACCGAAGACCTGGATACCACCGAGACCTAAACCCCCAATAAAAGTATGTTGTCTTTATTTGCCAGGTCAATTTCATGATTCGAATACCGTAGAACAGCAACAGGGAAATCTGAATTGTATTTATTTTTGGATCTTGAATTAGATTTGGCCTTGAGCCAGCTGATCCAACAACAAGCCCCATTATGTGGTCTGAAATAAAAAACGCCTTTTTTACCTACATGAATTCACTTGCTGGTTCGATACCAGCAATTGTTAATGCCGTCATCATCCTCCTCTCCGGATGGCTCTTGGCGCAAATTACCAAATGGGTGGTGTACAAAACCTGCAAAATGGCAGGTATTGATAAAATCAGTCAACGAACAGCGGTGCATCGTTTTTTGGAACGAAGGGGATTCAAAAACGGGTTTGCAGGACTTACAGCCAGCTTATTTTTTTGGTTGATCATGCTGATTGTTCTCGTAAAATTTTTCAATTTATTGGGTCTGGATACCGTCTCTGATTTACTCAGCCAGGCAGTTCATTTTATTCCCAATTTGCTGATTGCCTGCGTAATTCTGATCGTTGGTTTTTACCTGGCAGATTTTTTATCCGGTTTGGCCATTGGTACCTTGGAGGAATCGCAATACGAACATCCCGAGTTATTGGGGCGAATCATATTTTATTGCGTGTCGTTTTTTACCCTGGCCATCGCGTTGACCCAAATAGGAATCGGAGAAACCCTCATTACCAATGTGGTCAGCATATTTTTCGGATCACTTGGCCTGGCATTTTCCATCGCATTTGGTCTGGGTGGAAAGGAATGGGCTAAAAAAGTGATCAATCGCTACTTGGGTGGAGGTGAATGAATTTTGGTGTCAAATATTATTGTGCAAGCTCAGCTGATTTTTTCCAATTATTCGGTTTTTTTGAATTCCAGTAACCATTCAAATGGCACAAGGTCGAGAATACTTTTATGGCAAGCTTCCAAAACCACCTGTGGAGCGTACCCTGCAAGGTAAGCTTCTTTCCAACGTAACGCACAAATACACCAGCGATCCCCTGGCAATAACCCCGGAAATTGGTATTCTGGCCGTGGTGTAGTCAGGTCATTCCCCTTTGACCTGGAAAATTCGAGAAAACCCGCAGTGGCAACGATACAAACGATGTGCTTGCCTGAGTCAGTAGGGTCAAAAGTGCAGCAACCGTCGCGTCTAAATCCCGTAAGTGGATCCAAACTGCAGACGATCAAGGGTTTTCCAAAAACATTTAGATTTTCATCTCGCATGGATTTAAGTTAGGAGTTAACAAATAATTTGGTACGCAAATTGCATCATTACGCTAATTTTGGGGCCGATTTTATAAAATTTTCGAACAAAAATTTCATATGAAAAAATTTAGCTATTTATTCTTGTCCTTGGTGGTGATGGCATCATGTGTCTCCAGCAAGAAATACAAAGATCTGGAAGCACAGATGAACGATACCAAAAACAATCTTCAAGATTGCCAGGAGAAGTTGAAAGACTGCGAAAAACAAAAAATGGCATTGGCAGATGATTGTAAAATGAAAAATGGAAAACTCGAATCTGAGCTGTCCATGAAAGATGGTAAACTAAAAACCATGGAGGAACAAATGGAAATGCTCAAAAAAACCAATAACAATTTGCTCGACCGGTTATCTGATCTTTCCATTGTCAGTAAAAGTGGTGCAGAAAGTATTCGCAAGTCACTGGATGCGTTGAATGAAAAGGATCGTCAGTTGACTGCACTGAACAAAGCCATCGCGAAAAAAGACTCCATCATGTTAACGCTGGTGTTGAATTTAAAACGTTCGTTGCAAGGTGTAAATTCGGATGATGTCAATGTGGAAGTTAGACAGGGAGTCGTATTCATTTCATTGTCTGATAAAATGATGTTCAGAACCGCGAGTTCCGTCATCAATGAGAGTGCAGGGAAAGTGTTGGATAAAATTGCCAAAGTGCTCAACGATCACAAGGACTTGAATATCCTGGTAGAGGGCCATACAGATAACGTGCCCATGTCCAATGAGTGCATGATCGATAATTGGGATCTTAGTGCCAAAAGAGCCACTTCTGTGGTACGGATGTTACAAACCAAATATAAAGTAGAACCTTCTCGTATGACGGCTGGAGGTCGGTCACAATATGTGCCTAAGGAAGACAACACCAGTTCACAAGGGCGTCAACGCAACCGCAGAACAGAAATCATCATTTTGCCTAAACTTGACCAATTCTTTGAAATGGTCCAACCAAAAATGTAAGACAGTGCTTATTTAATTCAGCCTAAGCTCTGTGATTTTTTCAATAGCAGACCTTTGGCTAAAGAATACCGGCCACCTGAAACTTGTTCCAGGTGGCTTTTTTTTCAATGCTTAACGGTGCTTTAAGCCGAAGGCTAAGAGTTTGTAGCGAGGGCGAACGGCATTCCATCCAATTCAAATTGCCCAACATTCTTAAAAAATTTTCCAAATTTTATTTGGTGTCAAATGCGGAAACCGTGCGCGTTTACATGCCATGAAGTCTTGAGGCGTAGTGGTGGGGTAAGATTAATTTTTTAATAAGTTTAACATATTAAATATTATATTAATTTATAAAATATTAATAATTATTTTGATATAAATAAATTAAATCCTGAATTTAAAAATCTTTCACCAGCCCACTTTGATTCCTACATTTTATTGATTAAAACGTTTTATCATTACGGCCGACTCTTTGCATGGCAATTGATTAAAATTTGGCAAAGGGCGGCAATATTACTTTCGATCAAAATAAAATTTTAAATTTTTAAACTGCAAATTCAGATCTTATGAGCAATCAAAACGTGAAAACTGAGAAGAACTCTTCCGTTAGCAAGTTCAGTTCCATTTTCGCCTCAGTGGCCATCGTCACCGCAATGGTGGTAGGTTTTTTGGTCTACAAGTTTATCCTTGGAGATCCCTCGCATTTTGAAAATGGGGATCCTCATGGTCACCCGCATTCAGGTGACTATCTTGGGATGATGTATAAGGGGGGGCCTTTGGTACCCATCCTGATGGCCAATTTTATCATTGTTCTTTCGGTAATTATTGAAAGGATGATCACTTTGGGAGCCGCTTCTGGAAAAGGTGCGATTCAAAATTTTGTTCGGAGGATTAAAAACCATTTGGACAGCAATCAGATTGATGCTGCCATCTCAGAATGTGATAAACAAAAGGGTTCAGTGGCTAATGTAATCCGCGAGGGGTTGGGGAAATACAAAGAAATGTCCGTTAAGGCAGATATGGATACCGAACACAAAGTCCTGGCCATTCAAAAGGAAATTGAAGAAGCCACTTCATTGGAATTGCCTATGCTAGAGAAAAATCTGGTCATTCTGGCCACCATTTCATCCATTGCAACGTTGTTGGGTCTTTTGGGTACTGTGTTTGGTATGATTCGGGCCTTTTCAGCCATTGCAACTGCCGGAGCTCCTGACGCTGTCGCTCTGTCTACAGGTATTTCTGAAGCCTTGATCAATACAGCTTTAGGTATTGGTACCTCTGCGTTGGCCATCATTTCTTACAATTATTTTACATCAAGAATCGATGGTATGACGTATGGAATTGATGAAGCTGGATTTTCCATTTCACAAACCTTTGCCGCTAGGCATTAATTCTCATTAACTAATCTGAGTTATGCCAAAAGTTAAGGTACCTCGTAAAAGTACGGCCATCGACATGACAGCCATGTGCGATGTGGCCTTTCTTTTGCTGACCTTCTTTATTCTGACGACCAAATTTCGACCACAAGAGGTGGTTCAGATCGATATTCCGTCTTCCACGGCGCAAATACCCATTCCTGACAAAGACATTCTGATGCTTCAGATTTCTCCTGAAGGAAAGGTGTTTTTTGGCCTGGATGACCAAAATACGCGCTTAAAACTTCTGACGCGTTTAGAAGAAGGTTACAGCATGAAATTTACCGAAGATCAGAAAAATGCGTTCCGTCTTACGGAATTGTGGGGTATGGATGTTCGGGAGCTTCCCAAATATCTTTCATTGGATAATAATGCAAGGGCAAGCTACCTACACCCGGGTTTGAAAGTTGACACCTCCGGGGGTGACCCTCAACTTGAAAACCTCATCCTCTGGTCAAGACAGGAAAACAACAACCTGAGAATTGCCATCAAGGCTGATAAAACCACTGAATACAAAGCTTTTGACCAAGTGATTGAGGCTTTGCAAAACCGAAAAGTAAATCGTTTCAACCTGATCACTTCTGCGCGAGGTGCGAAGGAATAATTGTTCATCAACAGCTAAAAAGAATAGACTATGGCTGAAATGAATGTACCCGAAAGTGGTGCGAAAAAAGGCAAAAAAAAGGTCCGATCGAAAAAAGCATCTACCCGTGTTGATTTAACCGCTATGGTGGATTTGGGTTTCTTGTTGATCACATTTTTTATGTTGGCCACAACGTTTAATAAACCCAAAACCATGGAAATTGTAAAACCAGCCAAAGATGACAAAATCAAGGATGAGGAAGTTCCTGCGATAAAAATGTCCAAAACGGTTTCACTATTGTTGGGTAGCAATGACAAAGTGTATTGGTATGTTTCACCTGACGAGGTTACTGCGGAAACCACTTTAGAACTGGATAGTGTAGATTATAGTCCAAAGGGGCTGCGTGCAGTCATCCAGCGAAGAATTAAGGAAGTCCATGAACAATGGTCGGATACCACTAACTTGTTTGTCATGATCAAACCGCTGCCTGCTTCACGTTATAAAAATATTGTTGACGTTTTGGATGAAATGACCATCAACGATGTCAAGACCTATGCCATTTTGAAGCCGGAAGATCCGGTGGATAGTTTGGTTTGTGTTAAAGTTGGCCAATCCAGGAAATAATGATGCCATTTCTTTGTTACTGTTATAAATGAGTCAAATGGAAAAGAAGGATTATTTAAAGCTCTCCTGGGATGATATGATCTTTGAAGGTCGCAACAAGACCTACGGAGCTTATATTATCCGGAAATTATATGATAACAACATGACCCGGGCAGTGATATTTGGGATTTTGTTGTTTGTCACAGGGATCAGTATGCCAATGATCATTAAATTGGTCCAGGGATGGATCCCCGAAAAAGAAGCCAAGGATGTCATGAAAGAAGTGGTTTTGGCAGAACCGCCTCCGATGGATCCTAACAAACCACCTCCACCACCTCCACCCAAAGTGGAACCTCCACCCATTAAGGATCAAATCAAATTTGTACCTCCTAAAGTTAAAAAAGATGAAGAGGTGCAGGAAGAAGAACCACCCCCTCCTACGATTGAAGAAATGAAGGATAAGGATATTTCTACAGAAAACAGGGAAGGAGAGGAAGGTGGAGTTGATGCTTCTTTGGTTGAGCCTCCACCGGTAGTGGAAGAACCCAAGAAGGAGGAAGAAGTTTTCAAATACGTCGAGCAAATGCCAGCGTTTCCGGATGGAGAAGCAGCCATGATGAAATACATTCGTGAGAATGTGAGATATCCTGCCATTGCCAAAGAAAATGGAATTGAAGGAACAGTGGTCATTCAATTTGTGGTTACTTCTTCAGGAGATATCAACAAAGTACAAGTGGCTCGCGGAATTGGAGGTGGATGTGATGAAGAGGCCGTTCGGGTCGTAAAGTCCATGCCAAACTGGAAACCAGGTAAACACAATGGAAAAGCGGTTCCGGTGAGTTTTACATTGCCCATCCGGTTCAAACTTGAAGGTTAATTCATAGGGTATGTTTACCCGTCAAATGATTTATTGGATACTCTCTGTGGCCTATCTCGGGATAGGCCTGTTTTTTTTCTGGGCTAAGCTGATTCCTTCCCCATGGAATGTCGTGTTTGCAATAGCTTGTTTCATCGTTGCAGGGCTGAGAGCCTGGCGGGGATGGCAATTGAGCGATCAAGACGGTACTGAATAGTGTTGGAATTTCAGAGAAGCACAACCGTTCGGAGAGCATATTTCTGAGTCAGGCAAATGGGTATTGCTTCATCAGCATTGCGGTAAATAATGGATCCAATAAGTAGTTTATCTTTGAAAGATGGATCATTTTGACCTTTTATCTTTTACTATAGGAATTTTATTGGGAATCCTTGGATGGTTGTTTTGGTGGAACCGGATGCAAAAAAAATCCGAAGAAGACCGAAACAACGCCCTCGAATGCAACGCAAGGTTACAGGCGTCAGAAAGAGTTATTGATCAACTAAAAAATGATTTAGAGATTCTTAGGAACCAATCAGAAATTAAGATTCTGGAGTTGCAACAACTCACAGGGACTAACAGCGCAATACACCAAAAATTGCAGCACCTGGAAAGTTTTGATCGTTTACGTTCGACTGAATTCAATGAACTCAAATCAAATTCTCAAAAGATTCAACAGGAGAACACAGAGCTGAGGGAAAAGGTTACCGAACTATCCAGCTTGAATAAACACCTATCAGAAAAACTGGATTTGCAAAAAACAGAGTTTGAAGAATTGAGAAAACAATCTCAACTGGAGTTTCACCATATCGCCAATAAAATACTCGATGAAAAAACACAAAAGTTTACCCAGTCCAATAAAGAAAACATGGATAATCTTTTGAAACCATTGGGAGAAAACCTGGAGCAATTTAAAAAGAAGGTTGAGGAAACCTACGACAAAGAATCCAAGCAACGTTTTTCACTTGAGGAAAAGGTTAAGGAATTGGTTGAAATGAATCAAAGACTTAGCCAGGAAGCCAATAACCTGGCATCTGCCCTTAAAGGACAATCCAAAAAACAAGGAAACTGGGGAGAAGTGATTTTGGAAAGCATTCTTGAAAAATCAGGCCTGGTCAAAAACCGCGAATACAAAATTCAGGTGAGTGTACAGAATGAAGAAGGCAGGCGCCTGCAGCCAGATGTGATTGTTTATTTACCCGAGTCGCGCTCCATTGTGATCGATTCTAAGGTTTCTCTGGTGGCCTATGATCGCTATACTTCTTCTGAAAATCGCGAACAACAAGAATCGGCATTAAAAGAGCACATTCAATCCATGTACAAACACATTGACGAATTAGGAGATAAAAAGTATGATACGGTAACAGGAACCCTGGATTTTACCATGATGTTTATTCCCATTGAACCGGCATATTTACTCGCCATACAGGAGGATAGTGAAATGTGGTCTTATGCCTATGCTAAAAGAATTTTATTGATTAGCCCCACCAATCTTATCGCAGCGCTTAAATTAGTGGCAGACCTTTGGAAAAGAGACCAACAAAGTAGGAATGCTCTTGAAATTGCAAAACAGGGAGAACGGTTGTACGATAAAATTGTTGGATTTCTGGATACCATGGAGGATGTGGGTAGACACATCAACCGTTCGCAAGACAGTTATTTGAAAGCCATAGGCCAATTGAAAGACGGTCGTGGAAGCGTTGTCAAGCAAGCTGCTGCTCTTAAAAAACTGGGTATTCATTCATCAAAGGAAATTCCCGATACGTTAATCCCTTTTGATGAAGAAATGGATGACACTTTATCGTAATGGGAAGGAAACCACGAAAGGGTAATTCACGCAAATTATCTGAATCAGTTTTTCCAAAAGGAAATTGTCAATGCACAGAATAACTGTCGCTTTGATTGATCCAAAGCTGTTCAAGTAGCCGGAAAAGAAGGTGGGTTTTAAAAGCCNNAATAATGTTTTAATTTAATATATAAAAATATATAAATTAATAATTTAAATATGTAAATTAAGTTTAATATAAAAATTTTGCTGGAAAGTTTTCCAACAAATGTTAATTATTGGCGGCATGCCTGACCCATGTTGAAGAAATTGTTAATTTTGAAATCAATTATTTTTCACCAAAATCAAGTTTTATGAAGAAAATTCTACTATATGTTTTTTGTATAGCGGGTGGTTTAAGCATTAAAGCTCAAAATTCGTTTTTTGATGATTTTGATTCTTATACTGCAGGAGCTTTTATTGCCTCCAGCTCGACCAAGTGGACCACGTGGAGTGGTGTTCGTGGGGGAGCGGATGATACCAAGATAAGCAACGAACAGGCTCATAGTGGCACCAACAGCTTGAAGTTTCTATCCACGTCTGCTTCTGGTGGACCTGCTGATGTCATTCTCCCTTTTGGCGGTAGAAGAACCAACGGGACTTTTACGCTTGAAATGTGGATGTATGTCATTGCTAACAAAGGCGCCTATTTCAATTTTCAAGGCAATCTTACGGTAGGTCAGATTTGGTCTTTAGATGCTTTTTTTGATCCCAATGGGGATGTACGATTTACCTTAGGTACCGGAGGTTCGGCCACCATCGCCAGCGGAAAACACCCTAAAGCAAGCTGGTTTAACCTAAAAGTGGTAGCCAATATGACCGACAATCATTGGGAAGCATTTGTCGATGGGGTTTCCCTGGGAAGTTGGTCTAATCCAAACAATTCAGTAGCGTCAATGGATATTTTTCCAATTAGTTCAAACAATCAGTCCGAGTATTTTGTAGACGATGTAAAATACACTTACGAGCCTTTCATTGCTCCAAACCTGGACGCCTCTTTGACCGCTGCAAACGTTCGGTCTAAAGCATTGACTGGGACCAGTTGGCCTGCTAGCATTAAAATCAAGAATGTTGGAAGGACTAAAATTACCTCTGCCGATGTTGAGTGGTCCATCAATGGGGGTACTCCCGTTAAAGAGCAATTTACCCTGAATTTGGACTCCCTCGTTGAATCCGCTGCTTTGCCTTTGAGCCAACCGGTGACGTTTGTTGCCGGTAGTTCTAAGCTGGATGTAGTTCATAACGCAAATCAATGGAAGCACAGATGACAAAGCTGCCAATAATACCAAATCGCTTTCCATGGAGGGGGTAACTCCAGCACGTGATAAGAAAATTGTCGTGGAGGAAGCAACAGGTACCTGGTGTCAATGGTGTCCAAGAGGAGCCGTTTATTTGGATTCGCTGACCAAATTGTATCCAGATCATTTTATTGGAATTGCTGTACATAACCGTGATCCCATGGTTTTTGCAGCCTATGATGCAGGATTGACTACCTTTCCTGGTTTTACGGGTTTTCCAAGTGTGGTGACCAACCGCCGCACGTTGAGTGACCCAAGTGCTATTGAACCCATTTTTTATGATCAGATTGTAGAGTTAACTCCAGTAAAACTCGATGCAGGCGCTGCATTCGATCCTAGTTCAAGATTACTGAAGATCGAAGCCAAAGCCGTTTTTTCTGAAGACGTTACAGGAGATCATCGGTTCAATCTGGTGGTCGTGGAAGACGGCGTTAAAGGAACTGCTTCGGGTTATAATCAATCCAATGCTTATGCCGGTGGCAACAATGGAGTCATGGGAGGTTATGAGCTTTTGCCTAATCCAGTGCCAGCAGCACGCATGGTTTACAATCACGTAGGCCGTGCAATCCTTGATGGTTGGGCAGGCGTTGCGGGTTATTTGCCTAACGATATTCCTGCCAACACCACTTACATTAAACCTTATGAATTTACCATTCCTGCAACCTATGTATTGGGAAATGTTAAACTCGTAGTCATGATGTTGGATCCAAATGGTGAAATCATCAATGCGAATGAAGTTTCATTTGACCAGGCATTGGCCAATGGACTTTTTACTGCAGATGACCATCCAACCATCACCGCCAACGATTGGTTTATTTACCCTTATGGTGGTGATCATATGGTTCATTTAAAATCAGAGCATGCAGCGGAAATTCAAATGGAAATTCTCGATTTGAATGGAAAACTGCTTGGTCAAAGACAGTATGGCAGTTTGACAGGAACCATCGACTTGCCCATTCAATCTGCAAGTTTGAACAATGGTACCTATCTGGTAAAACTCAATATGGATGGCAAAACACAATTTAAAAAAGGTAACTATACCCATTTANNGGCAAAACACAATTTAAAAAATTTGTGGTAGCCAGATAATCTTTTTACCTGCTTAACAAATAAAGCCATTCCCTTCAAGGAATGGCTTTATTTGTTATAGATTTTTTATGTAGACTGTGTTTTATTCAAAATGAAAAAGGCTGTAGATGTTTGTTAGGTACACATTACCATTTCAATAAGTTAAAATTTAAACTCGCGTTTGGATAGAATGTAAGAGTGACCATCGAGCGTTATAATATTTTTTAAGTCAAAGAATTCGTATATCAGTAGAGAAGATTCATGGTAGAATCCTAAATCAAAAGGCGCCATTCGACAATTGGAAAAATAAGCCTAGCCTCCTACTTTTATTTCAATGATTTGGGTGTGTTACTGTAAAAATGGCATGGGATCCACCGGTTTATTGCCTTTCCATATTTCAAAATGTAAATCAAAAGATCCCAATGCATTGGGCATGGATTTACCAATATGGACGTTTTGGGTAACTCTTTCCCCCTCTTTAAGCAAAACAGATTCGAGGTTGGAATAAGCTAGATAATAATCTTCCGTTCGCATGATAACCAGGAAATCAGAGGTAGGCATTTTTCTGATTTGTACGACTATGCCTTCGCTTGCAGATTTAACAAATGGGCTTGAGGATTGAATATCAATGCCGTTGTTTCTTAAAATGAGATTTGGATTTCCACCCGCCATGTTTTTACCAAACCTCGAAACAACGGTTGGAAAATGTACCGGGTAGGAAAATAATTTCTTCATGTTTTTGTGACCACTGGCATTGTACGTTTTTGACTTATGGTTGATTTCTCCGGAAATAATCGAAGACATACTTTCTCTTTTTTGTTTGTACATTTTCAATTCTGCCAACAGACCTGATTCCAATGTGCTCATTGAATCCACCAATTTGTGAAAGTCCCTCAGTTCAATTTCAAGACAAGCCTGTTCGGCCTTACTGGCTTGAATTAAGGAATCTTGTTCTTTGTATTGTGTGGTTAATTGCCCCATTTCTCTATGTAAAACAGAATTCATTGAATCCAATTGTTTCAAAGCAATTAATAAATTGAATTCACTTTGTTGGATAAGATACCATTTTTTTACCTGAACATCAATTTGTTCGGTATGTAATAAAGTCAATAAGGGGTTCGATATCAAACGATGAATGAGTTTGTGTTTTAATAAATGGACATAAGCTTTTTTAATTTTTTCGATTTCCCACTTTAGCTTTTCCAATGAGGATTCTGATGATTGTATAAGATGGTTTTGCTTATCTAAGGCTAAGTTCATACCTTTTAATAATTCATTTCGGTACATGCGTTTACTTTGCAACCAATCTACTTGTTGCAAAATATTCCATTTCTTAACTTTGGCCTGTTGAATGAGGGCTTCAGTGTTTTTGATGTTTTTGGAAATGTCTTGTAAACGATGATCATTTTGAGCTTCATTAGCGACCTCTGCAAAAGCCAATATCACACATGCTGTAATACACAAGATGAGTAAAATCAATATACGTTTAAAGCCGGATGACATTATAACTCAATTCGTTCGTAATGGTCCGGAACAATAAATTTTATTTTACTGATGGGATGATGATCCATTTGGTCCCATTCCAGGTGTACATGGGATGATTGATGGTGAATCATATCGGTAGCTTTTATTGAAATGGTGGATGGACAATAACGCTGGTCAATCAATTGGTAATTACTCATTTGAGTATGTATAACAAAATCGGATCGTGTAACGCTGAAACTAACCGGGAGCAGGTTATTTCTTGCAACGACCAATTGTAAAGACTCTTGATCAGTACCCCCTGAAATAATGATGTTCTCTTTTTGAACACTAAATAAGTAAGAATAATTTCTTGGTAAATGGAAACCACAGGTGATCATTTGTTGTAAAGGCATCAGTTGTGTCCAGGCCGAGGGAAGGTCAATGAATTTCTGTAAAGAGCCGGTAGTTAATTTTTTTGAAACCCGGTCAAGAATCAAAAACTGATGGTTGTTTAACAACAATCTTCCCCATTCAAGTCCGAAATCCTTTGCCGTAAACATTGTTGCACTGTCAGATACGAGGTATCCAAGTAAATTACTTTCGTAATTCGTTTCGTCATGTTGAATAATTACTTTTCCTTTAGTTTGAAGATATTCAAATTGTTGATTTTTCCTGATGGTGCTTAGAATATTGGCGGTGTCAACTGATCCATGACTCCATGCAGAATAATCTTTGTAAATCAATGACCCTGTTTTTCTGTTGCAGGCGAAAAAGATGAAAACAATTGCAGTTAATATGTAGAGGAATTGCCTGTGAAGGATCATATTCAGGGCAATTTAATGGATTCTTGCATGGCATTTGCTAATTTGCGGAAGTGATTGGCTGGTTCAGCCAGTCCACTTTTCTGGTATATTTCGGATGCCAGTAAATAAAATTCAAAATTTTTAAAATCGTTCAAAGTGATTGCACGGTCAATACAAGATTTGGCTCTATCAGCATCTGCATTGCACAACCACCATCTGGCCATCAATACATTGGTTTTAAAATCGTCTTGCCAACCATTCAATAATTCAGATTCTTTAAATGATTCATTGTGATTTTTGGATCTTTGACATGCGGAAACAACTTTTTCAAGTAAAATTATTTTGCTGGAATCCAACGCCATTGCCTGGTCCCAAACATCTTTACTTTCTTTGTTTAACCCATCCAACATCTGCGCTTTTAAAAGTAAAACTTGTGGGCTTTGATTTTTCCTAT
>JRYK01000734.1_pt1 | contig 19400 bp, 15 predicted proteins | sample 235381 | NCBI WGS metagenome assembly JRYK01 (sample SAMN03074220, study PRJNA261476) | activated sludge metagenome | biome: Wastewater Treatment Plant; feature: Wastewater; material: Activated sludge; isolation source: activated biomass of a wastewaster treatment plant treating hydrocarbon... ... | reverse complement strand
GCCAGGGCGATACGGGGTCATCATAATCGGCGCATTCCTGAACGTGCTTGGAAGCCGAGGACGGCGGAACCTCGGACACGCAGCCGGGGGAGGAATCGGGACGCCTGCATCCGGCAAGGACCGCAAGAGACGCTGAAAGTGTGACGAGTATAAAAACCGCGGCCGCCCGTTTCAGACCCGGTAACGGCGGAAACAATAACCCGTTATACGACGCGCCGAACCTTCCACTGCCTTCTTCCGATGACGAACCCATGATTCCCCTTTCCCCATCCCGGTAAACCGCCGTCAGAAAAAACAGACCCCGATGAGCCGCTCGGAACCCGTATCCGCAGGCTCAAAACATCAGCCCAGCACTTCCTCTATCACGGAAGAGAGGTCGAGGAGCGCCTTCCCGCAGTCGCCCGTGAAGCATGACCCGTGCATTATGGCGAGGGTTTTCGTATCGAGCGAGGCGAGCCTGCTCAGTATGCCCTTCGTCTGCGGAGTGTAGGGAATGTAATAGGCGAACGGGCTCTCCTGCATGTTGCGGAGCGAGTCGGCTGCGCGCCCGACGACGTCAGACTCGGTTAACGGCTCGACCTCGCCGAAGTGGGTGAAGAGGTCGGAGCAGAAGAGGGTCTTGTCCGTCTCCTCGTAGAGCACGCCCGCGTCCCAGCCGTGGGGGAGGTGCGCCGTGGAGCAGAACCTGTATACCTTGTCTCCCGTCCTGAGCGTCTCGCCGTCGTTCATGCCCTTTGCCGGGCGCTTCGCGAAATCGTTCACGCTCACGAGCGCCCCCAGGCTCGAGCACACGGCCTCCGCGTTGGGAGCCGCTTCGAGCCACCTGTTGAGCGACCCGCATTCGTCCGACTCGAAATGGCTGAAGCCGACCCAGCGGAGGTCCGAAGGCTTTATCAGTTTCGACACGCCTTCGTAAACCTCGCCAAACATCCCGTTGAGCCCGGAATGAAAGAGAAGCGGCTCGTCGTCCCTGACGAGGAAGTGGTTGAACTGGAGGCCAATTTCTTTATATGTTACCGATATCCGGTAAACGCCCGGCGCAATCTCGTCTATCTTCGGCATAATATCCCTCTTCTCGCATTCGAATTTTTACGGCCAGGAGATAAAGGATATATCAGGTGAGCGGGTTTTTAAATAAGGGGATGTAACGAAAGCGAGGGATGCGCGCTCGAAGCCGGCGGGACGTTCGCCCCCGCTAGGGCGCCGGGCACTGGGGAACTAAGCTCAGCACGTCCCCGGCGCGGTCGCCGGCCGTGGACCAGATCGACGAGCAGTTTTGCGGGCTGCAATTACCGCCGAGAGTGGCCTTCGCTCCCTCGGTCTCGAGCCTGCACGTGCAAATTGCGGTAGGCACCTCGCGCGGAAAGCCGTCCCTGTCCGTAAGCTCGGCCGTCTCCCCCGTGAGCCTGCATTCGGCGTCCATGCAGTCCGCCTGAAACTGAGCGCCGTCCTCGCAGACGAGCACGTCGAACCCGAAGTCGTAGCTGAGCGTTTCGGAGTAAGTGGAGTAAACGATCTCGCCCGAGGGCTCCACGTCCGAGCAGGGCGCGTTATAGGAACACGATTTGCCCTCGAACACGTAGCAGTATCCGCAGCTCCCGTCCGTTTTGTCGCAACCGCCGCATTCTATCGTGGAGTCGGTCATCGTAGCCGCATCGCAGCTCGCCGCTATGCAGAGCGCGTACCTCTGGTCGCATACCTCGGCTCCGGCGTTCCGGCAGCGTTTCTCGAACCGCTCCAGCCTGGTCTCATCCGAATCGCAGCCGCCCGCAACCGCCAACGCCATTATGACGAACAGCGGGACGCTGTAAAAAGGTCTCAACGCCTTCAAGGCGTTTACCTCCTCCTGCCGTATCCTCCGCCGCCGCCACCGCCGTATCCGCTTCCCCCGCCGCTCCTTCCCCCTCCGGGCCTGCCGGCGGGCTTACGGGCCTCGTTGACCTTCAGCTGGCGGCCTTTGAAATCGTAGCCGTCCAGCTCGCTCATCGCCTTCTCGGCCTCCTGCTGCGTCGCCATTTCGGCGAACCCGAACCCCTTGTCCCCTATCACGCGGACGTCCGACGGGGTTCCGTATTTGGACAGAAGCTCCGTAACTTCCTCAGCCGTGGTGTTGTAGGGGAGATTGCCTATATAGAGTTTTTTTCCCTGCATGCCTTCCTCCTTGTGGATTTCTGGTTGTCCCGCCGTGCATTAAATCGGAGGATGCATGACAGACGTTTAACCTTTCCCCCGAAAGTTATTATACCTAACAGTGAAAGAGAAAAATATGTATAACAGTGCTGTGCCGTATATGTACTGATATCTGACAATCTCCGCCCGATCCGGTGCATTACGAGAAAATATTCCCCAATAATAACGGCGGAAAGAGCGGAGAGCCCCTCTGGCACGGGGCTTGCTGTGCTAATATTCTATCAGTACGTAATTACAAACCAGCAGGAGGTGAATCCGATGAGTCTTGGACACATATGCAGGAGAGACGTCGTTACGGTCAGTCCGGGCACGACGGTGGGCGAGGTCACGAGGATTATGGAAGACAAGAACCTAGGGAGCGTCATCGTGATGGGGACGGACGGGAATTTCGGGATAGTGACGGACAGGGATATAGCGCTCCGGGTAGTGAACAGGTGTCTCGATCCGGTGAGGACCCCGGTAGAGGATATAATGACGAAGGACCTCGTGCTCACGCTGAGGGAGGACATGGGTCTTCTCGAGGCACTCGAGCAGATAAGGAAGAGCGCCGTGAGGAGGTTCCCCGTCGTGGACGTCGACGGCAGGCTCAAGGGGATCATCACACTCGACGATATAATCAGGCTGCTCGGAAGGGAGATCTCCGGCGTCGTGGACGTCATAGAGAACGAGGGGCCGTTATTCTGACGACAGCGGTTGTGAACGCGCTCATCAGAATCTATAATTAATCCACTATGACAGACATCGACAAAGCGTTACTCGACCCGACGAGCGTCTTCCGCACACCCGAGGACGTGCTCAAAGCGAACGACATCACGCGCGATCAGAAGATCGAGATACTGCGGAGATGGGAATACGACGCGAGAGAGCTCGAGGTGGCTGCGGACGAGAACATGATAGGAAACAACTCCGACCTCCTGGACAGGGTGCTCAAGTCGCTGGACAAGCTCGGTTACGAGCCCGACCCCGACAAGAATCCGCCCACCAAGCAGGGCGGGGCCTGACGTCAGGCTATACCGTATTCTCCGGCCAATATCCTCTTCCACATGCCGGGCATCCCGGCGAGCATGAGGGAAGCCGTGCGCCTTATCGATCCGTGATCGGCGCCGCGGGGGCTCACTTTTATGTCCAGCACCTCGGGCTCGTTTACCGGCATTCCGATGCGCGAGACGAGGAACGCGGACGCCTCCTCCGCGAGACCGTCGACGACGATGCTCCGGCAGAGGTCCGCTGCGAAAAGGTTATAGAGCTTGCCGACGTGGCTCACCGGGTTCTTCCCGGCGGCGGCCTCGAGCGTCATGGGCCTGTACGGCGTGATGAGGCCGTTCACCCTGTTCCCCCTCCCCACCTGCCCGTCGTCCCCCTGCTCGGCGCTCGTGCCAGTGACGGTCAGATAAATGCTCCCCTGCTCGTAATCGTCGGCCGTGTTGATGCCGAGAGCCGCGCCGCGCGCCCATTCCCCGGCCAGCACCGCGCGCTTCACCTCCCCGATCTTTCGTGCGTAGTCTTCGACCGAGGAAACGTATCTGTCGACGACGGCGACCGCGGCGGTGAGCGATATATCCTCCCCCGTCCTTACGCCCATTATCTTCACGTCCTCGCCTATGAAGGGATACGCGCTTTTGGTCTCGGGGGCGTTCAGGAACCTCTCGGTCTCGTAGACGGTTTTTTCGAGCCTGTCGAGCGGGTAGTACCCCGCGCCGCACGAGGTGTCGTTCGCGAGCGGGACCTCCCCTCTCCCGAACCTCTCGAAGAGCCCGACGAGGTCCCTGCTGCCGGGCCTAATCATCACGGTTATTTTCACGTCGCGCCCGGCGTCCAGGTGCCTCACGGTCCGGGCGAGCACGCTCCGTGCGGCCTGAACGGCGATTTCGTCGACCGGGAGCGGCTTCCCGTCCCGGCTCTTTACGGCGCGGCCGGCGAGAATGATCTCGACAGGCTTTAAGACCCTGCCACCTCCGAACGCGGGCTCGGCGGCGCCCCCCACGAGGAGGGCCTTGTCCACGTTGTGGTGCATGACGCAGCCGAACTCCGAGAGATAATACTCGGAAAGCGCCCTCGACACCCCCTCCGTGATGTAATCGCAGAGCGTGTCCGGGTGTCCCTGCCCTTTCCTTTCGGCGACCTCCGCGGGGAGCTCCCCGGTGAGTGGCCTGCCGAGCGGGCTTACTATTATGTTCGGTTCCATGAGCCTGTCGTTTGTCCGTTTTCCGGGCGAAATCCCAACGATTGAAAATTTACCACAAAGGCGCAACCGATACGACGGACAGGATATTTGCATTTGCAAGAACCTTGATTAAAGGAGACAAACGCACATAACTGCCTTTAAATCCCTCCCTCGTGCCGATAATTTAAGCATCCCTGTCCCTCCCCGTTTAAACTTTAACCGCTCATTCCCCCCTGTTTTCGCTGCTAAATTCAAAAGAGCCGTTAAACCGCGGGAATTGGCACCATAATTGCTCGTTTGTACATATAGAGAGGGAGATTCCACAACTGACAAAGTATTCAAAGGAGCCGGACCTTGGAACTGGCGCTAATAGCGGTGCTGCTGTCGTCCTTCCTGTTGATAGCGGGTACGATGGGCTCAACCGATATGGAGAGCATATATCAACAGAGAAGGCTCAACATGGTGGAAGAGCAGATAGCTCTCAGGAACATAACCGACGGGGAAGTGCTGAGGGCCATGAGTACGGTCCCGAGACACAAGTTCGTACCCGAGCACCTCATCGATATGGCGTACTGCGATACGCCTCTCCCGATAGGGATGGGACAGACCATTTCCCAGCCTTATATAGTGGCGTTCATGACCGAGCTGCTCGGTCCCGTGAGGGGATCGAAAGTCCTCGAGATAGGAACGGGCTCGGGCTACCAGGCCGCCGTGCTCGCAGAGATGGGGGCCCAGGTTTACACGGTGGAGATACTCGAGCCGCTCTCGCTCTTCGCGAGAAGCGTCATTAACGGTCTCGGCTACCAGAACGTTCATTTCAGGACCGGGGACGGATACCTCGGGTGGGAGGAGCACGCCCCCTACGACGCGGTAATCGTAACCGCCGCTCCCGGCGAGATACCGGAGCCCCTCGTGAAGCAGCTCAGGGTCGGCGGGAAGATGGTGATACCCGTCGGGAACGACATGCAGCAACTCGTGCTTCTGACGAAGAGAAAGGACGGGCTCGATAAGGAAAAGGTAGCCCCCGTGATGTTCGTGCCGATGACCGGAGAGGCCGAAAGGCACGGGAAGAGCGAAAAAACGAGCTAGAAAGAATAAATCCGCCATCTCCCGAGCAGTGAATTCAATCCCGGCAACGTGATAACACGTATACGCCGCCCATCCGGCGTGTGTAATCCGCAATACCGGCATCCATAATCCCCGGAACAGCCGTATAATTATTAAAGACATATGAAGTCGCACGTCCGGGGCGAAATATTTGTTGCCCGCGGCCGCGTAATCGATTATGTATATACATATATCAATCCGACCGAACGATGCTTACTAAAGAAAGCAGGGACAGGCGTGTTCCGAGAAAATTGCCCAGGCGCGCGGCTCAATCGGTGCTCGATTCGCTTCCCGAAAACCTGGCCGTGCTCGACAGGAAGGGAGTAATCGTATCCGTCAACCGGGCATGGAAGGAATTCCCCGCCGTGAACGGCGGCATGGCGCTCGACCGGGGAGCGGTCGGGGAGAATTACCCGAGACTGTTTACGGACGCCTTCGGCGGGAAAGCCGGGCGCGCTCGGACGGGCGCGGCCCCGGCTGCGGTGCTCACAGGGGAAAGGGAGAAATTCTCGCTCGAATACTCGTGCGATCCGCCTGGGGGGAAGGCGTGGTTCAGGCTCTCGGTGACCCCCATAGCCAGCGGCGGCGCGGTCGTTTCACACACGGACGTAACACGGCAGAAACTGGCCGAGCAGCAATCGAAGAGGCTCGCCGTCATCGATCCCATGACCGGAATACTCAACAGGAAGGCCGGATTGGACTTCATAAGCGCCCAGATCAAAATTTCGAGAAGACATAAACGGAAACTCACTGTATGCTATATAGATCTGGACAACCTGAAATACGTGAACGACAATTTCGGGCACAGAGAGGGGGATAAAACACTCCGCAAAGCCGTAAAGCTCATCAGGAAGGTGCTGAGAGAATCGGACGAGATGTGCAGGCTCGGAGGGGACGAAATACTTCTGGTGCTGCCGAATACAACCCTCGAAGAAGGCGCCCGCGTAATCGACCGTATAGCGGACCGCATAGCCCGGAACAACGAGAAGCCGGGCGTGCCGTGGAAGCTCAATATCAGCTACGGGCTCACCGAGTACCCGGCGCGCGGCAGGTGCAAGGCCGAAGAGCTCGTCGACGCCGCAGACAGGAATATGTACAGGATGAAGATGGGAAAGAAGTGCAAAAAGGGGGTCAGCCATTTACATGAACCGTGTTAAAGACCGGGGGTGGTCTCCCGGCATTTCCCCGAGAGACGGATTCCCAGCCGGACCCGGCCGGACATAACGCACATTTACACCGCATGGTCATCCGAAGAGCCCCCGGGGCTCGTAGATATATATTAAACCGGGGAATAACCCTATATAAACCGACCCGGTCACGGACCATGTTTGACGGTATAACGAACAGGATAATAAACAGCTTTTTAAACCAGCCCATGCTGAAGAAAGAGAAAAACTTGCGGTCATTTGCGAACCAGACGCCGTTCGATACGGTGCTCGCGGTGCTGGACTCGCTGCCCGAGCACATAGGGGTGCTCGACAAGTCGGGAGTGCTCGTGGCGGCCAACCGCTCGTGGATAAGGCACAGGCCCAGGAACCGGGGCGGAGCGGCCGAAAGGCCGATGCCGGGGACCAACTATCTGGCGATGCTCAGGAAGCACGCGGAGGTGAACCGGAGGTCGCTGCGGCTGTGGAAGAACATCCTGTCGGTGATAGAGGGAAAGAAGGAAAGGTTCACGATGGAGTACGCTTCCCACGAGGACGACGGCAGGAAATGGTTCCTCCTCTCCGTAACCCCGATGAAGAACGGGGACTCCGTGACGGGGGCGGTCATATCGCACACGGACATCACGCAGCGGAAGACAGCCGAGCTCGAGTCGAAGAGGTTCTCCGTAACCGACCCCATGACCGGGATACTCAACAGGAAGGCCGGCCTCGATTACGTCCACAAGCAGATGAAGTTCTGCGACAGGCACGGGTGCAGCTTCACCGTCTGTTACATAGACCTCGATAACCTGAAGCTCGTCAACGACAGCTTCGGCCACAAGGAGGGGGACAGGATAATCATTACCTTCGTCAATCTTCTCAGGCGGGCGCTCAGGGAATCGGACGTCATGTGCAGGCTCGGCGGGGACGAGATACTGATCATCCTCCAGGAAACGACGCTCGAAGGGAGCAACGCCGTGCTGAAGAGGATACTCGAATCGGTGGACGCGAGGAACTCCCGCAGCGCCAAGCCCTACCGCATTGAGTTCAGCTACGGGCTCGCCGAGTACACGCTCGGGAGCAAGCTCGCGGCCGAAGAGCTCGTGGACAAGGCCGACAGGAATATGTACGCCATGAAGACCGCGAAAAAAGCCGGGAAAGACGGCAACTACGGAACCGGCCCCCGGCAGTAGCCATTCCGCTCATCTAATCACGAGAGACTCTAATCCCGGCCATGCGCCGCTATCCTTCCGGCGCAACAGCCCGTAATCACTCACAGGTATATACAAGTATCGCTGCCCCGTTCTTATGACGCTCCGAACCCTTCCGCCGAAACTGATGTATATTTTGTGACAGGAGGCATCCACAACCGAATAGGCGATTTAACGGCCGCACCCACCGCTCCCCTCCGTAAAACCTGAACGACGAAAAGGAGCCACCGCAATAAGGGCAGAAGGTTATCCGGGACGAAAGATTTTTGATCTGATCTCCGAGCGCGCGGAGTCCGTTGACGATTTATACCGCATACTGGACTACGTACACAGCGAAATATACCTGTTCGACGGCCGGACGCTCCACTTCCGTTTCGTGAACAAGCCCGCGAGGAAAAACCTCGGGTATTCGGCGGACGAGCTCACGACGCTCACGCCCGCCGACCTGATGAGGGACTTCACGCCGGAGCACCTGGCGAACCTGCTCGACAAGCTCAAGACGGGCGAAGAGGAGGAGACCGGGTACTCGGCATTCCATTACAGAAAGGACGGCTCGTGCTACCCGGTCGAGGTAAGGCTCAGGGAATGGACGTTCAAGGGGGCACCCGCCTATCTGGCGACGGCGCTCAGCGCGACCGACCGGAGCATCACCGAGGAGCGCCTGAAGAATACGCTCGAAGACCTCGCCAAGCTCAACCGCTACGCAACAGTAATAAACACCGTCACTCAGGCCGTGCACAAAACGATCGACCTCCCTATGGTCATGGAGAACGCGGTCGAGGCCCTCAGCCGGAATATGGACGCCGTGAACAACATCGGCATATACCTCCGGGAAGGCGGGGAAGCCGTCATGCACGCCCACAGGGGGTATCCCGACTGGTTCGTCGAGAGGGTAAGGACCATCCCGTTCCCCAAGGGGTTCACGTGGAAGACGCTCATAGAAGGCAGGATGATATACGTCGCGGACACGGAGAAGGATACCGTGATCGGACAGGCGGGCAGGGAGCTCGGCACGAAGAGCTATCTGTCCATACCGCTCAAGTCGGAGGAGCTGACCGTAGGCGCGATAGTGATAAACGCGGATATGAAATACGCGTTCGGCCCGGACGAGCTGCGGGCGCTGGAGATAGTGTCCCGGCAGATAGAAATAGCCATCAACAACGCGAAATTCGCCGAATCCCTGGTCTCGTCCGAAAAGGCCTTAAAAGAAAAGATCGACCAGGTATCCAAGAAGGAAAGATACGAAAAGATCATAAACACGGTGAGCCAGAGCGTCCACAGCTCGGTCGATCTCGACGAAGTAATGGAGAACGCGGTCAACGCCCTCGCCAAAAATATCGACGATGTCGGAATGGTCTCGATCTTTATGATCGAGGGAGAGGAGCTCGTCCTCAGGGCGGAGCACGGTTTTCCCGACTGGTTCAGGGAGAGGATAAAGAGGGTACGCCATCCCAGGGGTCTTATGTGGAAGACCGTTTTAGAGAGAAAGACCGTTTACATACACGATACGGAATTCGAGGCGGCTTTAGGTCCCGCCGGAAGGGAGGCGGGTGTAAAGAGCTATGCCGGTATGCCGATCGGGTTCGGGGAAGAGACCATAGGATGTATTAATGTAAGCTCGCTGAAGAAAGACGTCTTCTCCGAGGACGAGCTCAACCTGCTCGAGATCATCAGGGAGCAGATCGAGACGGCGATACTGAACGCGAAGCACGTTGAGGCGCTGATGATGTCCGAGGAGCGGTACCAGACGCTCACCGAAGTAGCCCCCATAGGCATATTCCGCTCGGATACAGAAGGGAAAGGGGTGTACGTGAATAACAAGCTCTGCGAGATCACGGGCATAACGAAGGCCGAGGCGTACTCGCACGGCTGGGTGGAGAGGCTCCACCCTGAAGACCGCGATCGCGTCTTTTCGACATGGATGGAGGCCGTGAGGACCCGCGGCGAGTTCAAGGAAGAGTACCGTTTCATCCACCGCGACGGGAGGGTGGTATGGGTCATAGCCCAGGCAAGGGAGGAGCTCGATTCGCAGGGAGAGTTCAGGGGCATGGTCGGGACCCTGACGGATATCACCGACCGAAAGCTCTCGGAGGAGAAGATAATCTTTCAGGCCTCTCTCCTAGACCAGGTGAGGAACTCCGTAATAGCGACGGACCTCGACGAAAGAATCATATACTGGAACAAGCACGCCGAGGAGCTCTACCAGTGGAAAGAGGATGAAGTGCGGGGGAAGCACATTATCGACGTGGTCGTTCCGGAGAGCTCGAGGGAAGCGGTCGAGAGCATGATCAGATCGATGGCGGACACCGGCCACTGGGAGGGGGACGTCATGGGGAAGAGGAAGGACGGGACCACTTTCCCCGTCTATCTCGTCCTGTCGGCGGTCAGGGACGAAAAGGGGCATATCGTCGGGCGCGTCGGCGTGGGCGCGGACATTACCGAGAAAAAGATGTTAGAAAGGAGGCTGCTGAGGGCCCAGAGGCTCGAGAGCATAGGCACCCTCGCGGGGGGAATAGCCCACGACCTCAACAACATCCTCCAGCCGATAATGCTCTCGATACAGATCCTCAAGCCGGGCGTGAGAGGCGAGAAATACGAGAGGATATTGAACGTCGTGGAATCGAGCGCGGAGAGGGGAGCCGACCTCATAAGACAGGTGCTTTCGTTCGCCCGCGGCGTTGAGAGCGCGAAACAGACGCTCAACGTCAAATACCTGCTATCGGACGTCCTCAAGATAATGAAGGAGACGTTCCCGAAATCGATAGAGATAAAGACCTACGCCGACGGAGAGACGAGGAACATAGTCGGGGACTACACGCAGCTCCACCAGGTGATCCTCAACATATGCGTGAACGCCAGGGACGCCATGCAGGCGGGCGGAGAGCTCTCTATTTCGACGAGAAACTTCGGCATCGGCGAAGGAGACTCGGGGAAATACTACGACGTCGAGCCCGGAGAATACGTCGAGATAGCCATAACCGATACGGGCTCGGGGATACCGCCCGACGTCATGGACAAGATCTTCGACCCCTTCTTCACGACGAAGGAGCAGGACAAGGGGACGGGACTCGGGCTCTCGACCGCTTACGGGATAATCAAGGAGCACGGCGGGCACATACACGCCGACAGCGAGCTCGGCAGGGGCGCCAGGTTCACCATATACCTCCCCGCTATCCCGGTGAAAGCCCAGCCGGAGCCGGGCGCATTTGAAGACATGAACGTCGCCTCCGGAACGGGGGAGACGGTGCTCGTAGTGGACGACGAGCCAGCGGTGCTCGATATAACGAGGGCGATACTCGAGGGGTTCGGATACAAGGTGCTCACGGCTAATAACGGGCACGAAGCGCTCGACGTTATATCGGACGGCAGGAAAAAGATACACGCCGCCGTGGTCGATATGGTGATGCCCGTGATCGGGGGGAGGACCGTCATACGCTCTCTCAAGAAGAAGCGCCCTTCCCTCAAGATCATAAGCGTGAGCGGCTACCAGAAGGAGCACGAGCTCATAACGATGGACGAGAACCCGGCTGACGCTTTCCTGAGCAAGCCTTACAGCGCAGAGACGCTGCTCAGGACGCTGGATATGGTGCTGCACGGGAGAGGGTGAGCCGAGGCCTTGGCGATCGCACCTCAATACATCCTTCGACAAGCTCACGGCTTCGTCAAGACTACGCCGTGCAAGCGGGACGAACGGGTTTGGCTTCGTTCGTTGGCTGAAGCGGAAGAGGTACATGAGAATCGGATATGAGCACACATTGTGTGCCGCATGCTCAATACAATACTGACGGCATCCAGATTTCGTCGGGCGGGTCGTAGTGCCCGATCGACATGAGGTTCATTATCTTTATTGTCCTGTATCCCCGCTTGAGTGATTCGCGGTAGAAGCGGGCTTCGCCGAGCGGGCAGAAGAATTTCGCAAAATGAGGCATGCTGCGGGATACCTCGTCGATGAGGGAGAAAGCGTCTTCCTCCGTCCGGGCTACGCCGTGCCCGAGGAATCCCGGTACGAGGTATCCGGTCATGGCGCCGCCGCGCTCGACCACAACCGGCGGGAAACCGTACTTCATGGCGGCTGCTATTTCATTACGCCTGCTCACCTTGTAAATGCTCCGGCACAGTTCGTCCATGGCTTCGATATCCGGCTCCGCCGCCGGGCGCGCGCCGCCGGGCGCGGTTTCACGGCCTGTCGAAGCGTCCATCAGAGCCACTCCGGCCCTCACGTCGAATCCGAGGGACGTATAAAGGGAGAGGGAAGACATGTTAAAAGAATCTTGAAGGAGCCTTATCCGCTCAATGCCGTTTCTCTCCGCGTGATCGATAACGTCCCGCATCAAGGCCCTGCCTATGCCGCGCGCCTGCGTTGAAGGATCGATCGTTATAGGACCCACGCCCGCAACCTCATCGGAGAGAGTAAGAAAATTCGATCCCACGGGTTTGCCGTCGACGAGGGCCGCGACTCCGTAGATATCGTCGCGATTTACAAACGACCCGATTACGTCAACCGCCAGCTCTTGTGTCGGGAAATCTCTCGGGAAGTTATGACGGTCGTGGATTCCCTTAAAAGCCTCAAAACATATCCTCCCGAGCTCATCGATGTGCTCCGGGCCCGGCGGAACGAGGACGTGCTCCGGCAAGCCCTTTTGCTGTTTTTTGTCTGTTTTTTTCCCGGTCATTGTCTGACACTCCTTTCAGGACAGGCGTCATCCTGTGTTCTTGAGTCCCGCCGATATGCCGTTAATGCTGAGCTTGATGTTGTCTATCATGGCCGCCTTTTCCTCGGCGGTGAAGTCGCCCTTGTAGAGCCTCCGGAGCAGGCCCACCTGTATGTAGCTGAGCGAATCGATGTAGGGGTTACGGAGCTCTATCGACTTCTGGAGGAAGGGGTTATTGTCGAGTACGCGCTTCTGCCGCGTGATCTTGAGCACGATACCGGACGCGAGGTCGTACTCCTCCCTTATCCTCCCGAATATCCTCTTGCCGACGTCGCGCGGGTTGACGAGGAACGAGTATTCGAGCGCGATCCACATGTCGGCCCTGCTGAGCGTCATCTGTATGTTGTCGACGTGTGACCTGAAGAACCTCCACCCGGAGTACATCTCGCGGAGGAGCTGGAGGTTCCTGCGCGGGTCTTTGCGAATGAATGAATCGAGCGCCGAGCCCACGGAATAAAATCCGGTGATGAGGTGGCGGTTCTGCGTCCAGCTGAAGACCCAGGGTATTGCGCGGAGGTCCTCTATGCGGCGTGTCCTCTTTCTCCTCGCGGGACGGGAGCCGATGCCCATCTGCTGTATCACGGAGATTGGCGTCGACATCTCGAAGTATGTGTAGAAGTCGGGGTCTTCGTAAACGAGCTCCCTCCACGCGGCCCTCGCCAGAGCGGCTATCTCCTCCATCGCCTCCTCCCACTCGGGCCTGACGTCCTCGTCCGCGAGGCTCGTGAGTACGACGGACGTGAGCACGAGCTCGAGGTTGTCCTCGGCGATCTCCGGGTGGGAGTAGTTGCTGTATATGACCTCGCCCTGCTCCGTGATCTTTATCGCCCCTTCGACGGTGCCCGCGGGACGGGCGAGTATCGCCTGATTCGTGGGCCCCCCTCCCCTGCTCACCGTGCCCCCCCTGCCGTGGAAGAACTTGTTCCTGACGCCGAACTCGTCTGAGACGCGCTTGAGAGTGGTCTGCGCTTTGTGTATCTCCCACCCCGCGCAGAGTATGCCGCCGTCCTTGCCGCTGTCCGAGTACCCGATCATTATCTCGGATATGTCTCCCCTCGCCCTTATGTGCTCCCTGTAAACGGGATTGGAGAAGAGAGAGCGCATTATGCCGGGCGCGTGCCTGAAGTCCTCTATCGTCTCGAAGAGCGGGACTATGTTGAGGCGGCTCTTCACCCTTCCGGCGTCCCTCTGGTAGAGGCCCGCCTCCTTGGCGAGGAGGAGCACTTCGAGCACGTCGGCGGCGCTCTGTGTCATGCTTATGACGTAGGTGTCTATGCAGTCGGGGCTTATCGCCGAGAGGGAGTCCCTTATCGTATCGAACGTCAGGAGGAGCTCTCTCGTCTCCCCGGATAAGGCGAGCCAGTCGGGCACGAGGGGCCTCGGGTTCAATATCTCGCCCGACAGCCATTCGAGCTTTTCCGCTTCGCTCATCGAGCCGTATGACGGAAGACCGAGCCTCTCCGTTATCTCGTCTATCGCCCGGCCGTGTACGGCGCTGTTCTGCCTGATGTCGAGCTTGGCCATGTGGAAGCCGAAGACCTCGACCTGCCTTATGAACTTCTTGAGCATCGAGCCCGCGATGTGCCCGCCTTTATTCTCCCTGAGGCTCCTGTCTATCATGCGGAGATCGCGGAGAAGCTCGTCCTTGCCCAGGTAAGGAGGAGCGCCGTCGCCGCTCCGTCCTTCGAGCGTGTCGAGCGCGGCCCTGAGCCTGCCGTGCATGTATTCGAGGATTATCCTGTAATGCTCACCGGGATTGTATATGCCGTTTGACTTGGCGTACTCGCGCACGTCTTCGGTTATGGCGGCCTCGAGCTCCCCGCTCACGGGGACGAGCTTTACAGACGAGCTCAGCTGTCTCTTGAGGCGCTCCATCTTCTCGATGTGCTTTTCGAGGGCGAGCGCCTTCTGCGATTCGAGCACCTCTCTGGTTATCAGGTGAGTGATGAACGGGTTCCCGTCCCTGTCTCCCCCGACCCATGAGCCGAACCTGAGAAACGGCGGGAGCTTGACGTCGCCGACGCCGTAATTCTCCTCTATCTTCCTCTCGAACTTTTCATATATCCTGACGAGCGCGCCGAATATTATCTCCCTGAAGTAGTAGTGAATGTTCCGCGCCTCGTCGAGCGGCGTGAGCTTGTAGGGAGGGACCTCCTCCGTCTGCCAGAGGCCGTCGAGCTCCGCGTGTATCTCTCCCTCGACTGCCTTTTTTTCGTCGGCGCTCAGGAGCGGGCTGTCGTAATCCCCGAGGAGGGACGATATGCGCCTGAATTTCTCGAGCACAATGTGGCGGTTGACCTCCGTCGGGTGCGCGGTGAGGACGAGCTCTATCGACATTTTATCGAGGAGCCCGCTGAACTCCTCCCACGTCACGCCCTTTTGATCGAGCGACTGGAAGAGGCTGTCTATCGAGCCTTCGCTCGAGTCCTTGACGTCGGATATGTACTTGTACTCGCGCCGCCTCCTTATCCTGTGTATCTGCTCAGCTATGTTGACGAGCTTGAAATAGACGGTGAACGCGCGCGTGACCTTGTAGAGGTCGTTATCGGAGAGGCCCCTGATAGTGGCTACGAGCTCGTCTTTCTGGCTCTTCTGGTAGCGCCGACGCATCGCCTTTGTGAGGGCGCGTATCTTCTCCTCTATGTCGAATATCTCCTCCCCCTCCTGCTCCTTTATAACGAGGCCGAGTATGTTGCCGAGGAAGCGGACGTCGTTCCTGAGCGGCTTTTCCTTGTCGGTTTTGGCCGTAGAGGGCGTTCCTGCCGTCTTAGTCTTCTGCTGAGCCATTGTCGGAGCTTCCGTTGAGAGTATTAAGCATATCCAAATTGTGCTCGGGAAGCCACAAACTTAACCCGCCCGACCGATGTAGCACATACAAATATTTGTAATGGTTACATATCCATTACGCGGACATTACATTTTTGTAATAAACCCCGATCAGCAACGCAGCCGATAGATTGAGGATTGTGAATGGAGTAGAATCATGATGAGAGGCATCCGGAATGATTTAACGGCGTCCGGATCGGGGCGTTCATGCCAAGGCCCGGCAGTTACACGACAATGGGGATGGACGGGAGGCTCGTATCCGTGATAACGGTTGTGATCTCACTCATCTGCGCCGCCCCGGAACCGGGCGCGCAGGAGTTCGTGAGAGGGGGTTTTAACCCGGACGATCCGCCCGAGGCGAACATACGGCTCCTGCCCTATCTATCCTTCGGCGCTCAGCTCGAATTCGAATTCCAGTACCAGAGGAACGCAGACCTCGACACTACCAACGACGAGGACTTCACCACCATCGAGCCCGCGCTCGTCCTTGCGCTCTCCTTCGACCCGAGCAAATACTTTCAGGCCTACGTAGACATGAAGCTGGCGGGAGAGTTCGAATTCGAGGACAGCCGGACGACCAAAGACAGGGCGACGCTCGAAGTCGAGCTCGCGTACATACTGCTCAAGGAATTCTGGGGCGACAGGCTCGCTTTTCAGATCGGGCGGCAGAGGTTCGAGGACGAGCGCCAGTGGTTATTCGACGCAGAGCTCGACGGCGCGAGGGCGTTCCTCTATTTCTACGGCATCGACGCCGCATTCTCCGTGACGCGGGGCGGCATCGTGGACGTCGACCTCCTGAACAGGGACGCGGGGGACAAGACGAATAACTACGTCACATACTGGAAGTACGCATTCTCCGAAGATACGAACGCCGCGGCCTATTTCATCTTCCGCGATAACACGAAGGACGAGGAAGAGAGCGCGGTCACGTTCGGAGTGCACTCGGACGGGGACTTTACAGACAGCCTCGGATACTGGCTCGAGCTTGCATACGCATTAGGGACGAACGACGGGAGCGACACTAACGGTATCGGTTTCGAAGCCGGGGCGAACTACATACTCTATCCGAAGTTAGAGCCTTCGGTCACACTCGCCTACGCATTCGGCAGCAAGGACTTCAGGCAGACGGGGCTTCAGGGGAACGAGAGCGATTTCAACGGAGCTGTCGACTTCCTCTATTACGGCCAGCTATTCGACCCCGAGCTCAGCAATATGTCGATATTCACGGCGGGCTTTGGCGTGAACCCGACAGAGGAGACGTCATCCATAGACATCGTATATCACTACTACTTACAGACTGAAGCGAGGGACACACTCGTAAATACCGGTATCGACGCAGACCCCGACGGACAAAACAAGAGCCTCGGGAGCGAGATCGACCTCGTCCTCGGATACGAAGGCGAGGAGAGCGGGTTCTCGGCCGCCCTTGCGCTCGGGTATTTCATTCCGGGGGCGGCGTTCCCTGACGATGCGGAGAACAGTTTTCTCGCGAACCTGACTCTCGAATACAGGTTCCAGCCGAGGGGAGAAAGGGAAGAGTGATGGATTATAATCTACTGAGGACCGGGAGGGACTGTTAAACATGCGTGTGCTCGTGGTCGAGGACGATAAGAAGATAGCCGCATTCGTTATGAACGGGCTCAGGCAGGCGGGGTTCGCGGTTGACCATGCGTCAGACGGCGAGGAGGGTCTGCACCTCGCCCTCCACGAATCCTACGACGCGGCCGTAATCGACATAATGCTGCCGAAGTTAGACGGCCTCAGCCTTATAGACGCGCTCAGGCGGAGCGGTGTCGCGACGCCCGTTCTCATACTGAGCGCGAGACGCACTGTGGACGACAGGGTGAAGGGACTCGAGGCGGGAGGGGACGATTACCTGACGAAGCCCTTCGCTTTCTCCGAGCTCCTGGCGCGCGTGCAGGCGCTCATCAGGCGCTCTACGGGCTCGACGGCGGCCACCAATCTCAAGGCGGGTGAGCTCACGATGGACCTCCTCACGCGGAGGGTCGTACGCGCGGGAGAGGAGATAGATCTCCAGCCGAAGGAGTTCTCGCTTCTCGAATACTTCATGAGGAACCAGGGCAGGGTCGTTTCCAAGACGCTCATCATGGAGCACATATACGATTACAGCTTCGACCCGCAGACGAACGTGGTCGATGTGCTCGTGTGCAGGCTCAGGAACAAGCTCGACAAGGACTTCGATAAAAAGATGATACAGACGATAAGGGGCGTGGGTTATGTTCTTAAAGAATCCTAGGCTCCTTTTCAAGTCGAGCAGCTTCAGGCTCATCACGTGGTACACGGTGCTGTTCGTCCTGAGCTCGCTCGTAATCAATATTTACATATATACGGTGATCTCGTCTTTCATATACGAGCAGAGCAGGAGTGAGATCAAAGAAGACCTCGGGGACCTCGCGGAGATATACGAGCGGGATGGAGTAGAGGCCTTCCGTAAAGAGGTGTTCGAGGACGAGGAAGACCCGTTCCTCGTACGCCTCGCGAAGACGGGAGAAGAAGCCGATATTTTAAGGGTCCCCAAGAGCTGGGAGGATTTCGACGAAAAGGAGCTTGACTCCGGGACGGAGGACGGAAAGTGGGCATACGTGAGGAAAGGCGGGGAGGACGCCTACGAAATCACCTCGCTCAAGCTGACTGACGGGTCTATTCTCCAGATAGGGCAGACGGTGGCGGAGAGGGAAGACCTGCTGGAGAGAATAAGGGACCATTATCTGTTCGCTATAATCCCCATAATACTGATCGCCTACGTAGGCGGGCTGTTCATTGCAGACCGCGCTCTCAACCCGATCAAACAGCTCATCAACACGCTCAACTCCATAGTATCCAAGGCGAAGCTCGACGTGCGTGTGCCTGTAGGCGGCGAGGACAAGCTCAACGACGAGCTCATCTCGCTCTTCAACACGATGCTCGACAGGATAGAGGCCCTGATGAACGGGATGAGAAGCGTCCTAGACAACGTAGCCCACGACCTTCGGACGCCGATGACGAGGCTCAGGGGGACGGCGGAGATGGCGCTCCAGTCCCCGGGGAACGGTGAGACGCTTAGAGAGGCGCTCTCCGACTGCATAGAGGAATCGGAGCGGATACTCATAATGCTTAATACGCTCATGGACGTGTCCGAGGCCGAGACGGGGGCGATGAAGCTCAACCTCGAAGAGATGAACGTCGCGCCACTGATCGACGACGTGGTCGACCTCTACGGATACGTAGCGGAGGAGAAAGGCGTCTCGGTGCAAGCGGGTTTTCCCGACGAGCTCTACCTTACCGCCGACAGGAGCAGGCTGCGTCAGGTGCTCGCAAACCTCCTCGACAACGCGATCAAGTACACACCCACCGGCGGCAGGATAGACATCGAAGCGAGACGCGGGGAAAAAGAGGTCGAGATCACCGTCAAGGACACGGGCATCGGCATCTCCGAGGACGAGCTCGACAACATCTGGGACCGCCTCTACAGGGGCGACAAGAGCCGCTCGCAAAGGGGGCTCGGCCTCGGGCTCAGCCTCGTGAAGGCCATAGTCGGCGCGCACAAGGGTCGGGTCGAGGTGATGAGCAAGCCGGGGTCCGGCTCAATCTTTTCGGTGCATCTGCCCGCCTGATATTTCATCTGCATAACGAAGCTGAGGGAAATTTTTGTTGTCCTTCGACAAGCTCAGGACGAACGGGGTTTTAGATTCCCGATTAAGACATTCGGGAATGACAGAAAAGAAGAAGTCGGGATACGCGACTTTCACACAACCATTTCCATCATGTAATGTTCGTGAAATATTCCGGCAATCGTCCCCAAGTATCATGGAATTAATATCAGATTGGGAAGGTGCGTTATGAGAAGCATTGGAGCATTAAAGGCATTATCGGGAAGCGGGGGCAGAGGGGGGAGCCGTATTGTCTATGCCACTTTGATTCTCCTCGCGGCGCTCGCGTTCGGCCTGACGTCCGACGCGGGGGCCAAGCGCGAGGATAAAGAAAGCGGCGAGGCGGAGATACCGTTCGGCGCGGCGAAGATACGCATCGAGACGAACTCCACCGA
>JRYK01000014.1_pt1 | contig 19429 bp, 17 predicted proteins | sample 235381 | NCBI WGS metagenome assembly JRYK01 (sample SAMN03074220, study PRJNA261476) | activated sludge metagenome | biome: Wastewater Treatment Plant; feature: Wastewater; material: Activated sludge; isolation source: activated biomass of a wastewaster treatment plant treating hydrocarbon... ... | reverse complement strand
GAGCTCGCGCGCGTGGGCTGGTCGGAGGCGCGCGCCGAGGAGGCGGAGCGCGACCCCGCGACCGGCTTCGCGTCGCTGCAGTCCAGCCCCGCGGCGCTCGCCGGCGGCGACGCCCGCGGTTTCGTGCGCGTCGTCGCCGACCTCGAATCGGGCGCGCTCCTCGGCGCGGAGGCGGTGGGCGCGCACGCCGGCGAGTGGATCCACGTCGCGGGCGCCGCGCTGCGCGCGCCGGACGGGCTCGCGCGCCTCGCCCGCGCGCGCTACAACCATCCTTCGCTCGCGGAGGAGGTCCTCAACGCGACCGAGACGCTCGCGGCCAAGTGGGGCCTCGGTGAGAGAATCTTCGCGCCCGGCCCGGGCGCGCGGGAATAAGCGCCGTGCGCCGCTTGTTTGACGGACGGACGGCGCCGCCCGGGCGCCGCGCGCCGGCCGGGCGATCGGGAGTGCGTCCAATGAGAGGAACCCTCGCGGCCGCGGCCGCGCTATCCCTCGCCGCAGCCGCCGGCTGCGCCAGCCTGCGCGGGCAGAGCGCGCCGGCCGAGTACAGCGGCGGCGTGCTGGTCGACCAGGCGAAGAAGATGACCCTCTACACGTTCGACCGGGATCCGCGCGGGCGCAGCGCGTGCAACGGCCCGTGCGCGGCGAGCTGGCCGCCGTTTCTCGCCGCCGCGGGCGGCGACGCGGAGGTCGCGGGCTTCACCAAGGTGCAGCGCGACGACGGCGCGCTGCAGTGGGCCTACAAGGGCAAGCCGCTCTACTTCTGGAGCAGGGACCAGAAGCCCGGCGACCGGAGCGGCGACGGGGTCGACAACCTCTGGCGGGCCGCAAAGTAGGCGCCGGCCTTGGATCTGCACGCGATCGCCCCGCACATCCCGCGCCTGCGGCGGTACGCGCGCGCGCTCGCGGGCGATCAGCACGCCGCGGACGACCTCGTCCAGGACACCCTGGAACGGGCAATCAACAAGCGCCATCTGTGGCGCCCGGACAGCGATCTGCGGGCGTGGCTGTTCGCGATCATGCACAACGTCTTCGTGAATCAGCTCCGTGCGCGGAGCGCGCACCCCGAGGCGGCACTCGCGGATGACGACCTGCCGCCGGTTCCGTCCGCGCAGGGCGCGCGGCTGGAGATCCGCGACCTGGAGAGCGCCCTCGCGCTGCTGCCGCCCGAGCAACGCGAGATCGTGCTGCTCGTCGGCCTGGAGCAGTTTTCCTACGCGGAAGTCGCGCGCGCGCTCGACATCCCGATCGGCACCGTGATGTCGCGGCTCTTCCGCGGGCGCGAGCGGCTGCGCACGCTCGTCACCGGCGCGCTTCCCGCGCCGGCGCTCAAGGCGGTCAAATGAAGGTCACCGAGCACGAGCTGCATGCGTACGTCGACGAGGGGCTCGCGCCGCCCGCGCGGCGCGAGGTCGAGGCGCATCTCGCCGAGCACGCGGAGGACGCCGCGCGCGTGCAGGCCTATCGCGAGCAGAACGCCGCGCTGCGCGCCGCGTTCGATCCGGTGCTGAACGAGCCGATCCCCGACCGCCTGCGCCGCATCGACACGACTCGCCGGTCGACGCGGATCGCCGTGGCCGCGGGCTGGCTCGCCGTCGGCGCGGCGGTGGGCTGGTTCGCGCATGCGCTGGTGGGCGTCCGGGGCGGGTTGACGCCGCCGTCGCTCGCGCGTCAGGCCGCGATCGCGCACGCGGTGTATTCACCGGAGATCCGGCACCCGGTGGAGGTCGGCGCCGCCGAGCAGGAGCACCTCGTCAACTGGCTCTCGAAGCGCCTCGGGGCGAAGCTGAAGGCGCCGCTCCTGGCGGCGGAGGGGTTCGAACTCGTCGGCGGGCGGCTGCTGCCCGGGCCGGGCGGCGCGGTCGCGCAGTTCATGTACCAGGACGCCCGGGGCAAGCGCCTCACGCTGTACGTCACGCGCGTCGAGAGCGCGCAGCGCGACACCGCGTTCCGGTTCAGCCAGGAGGACAGGGTCGCGGTGTTCTACTGGATCGACGGGCCGTTCGGCTACGCGCTCTCGGGCGAGTTCGCCAAGTCGCAGCTCCTGGAAGTCGCCACCGCCGTCTACAAGCAGCTCAATCCCTGAGCGCGTGCGTGGCTGCGCCCGCGACGGCGTAAGGAATCCGTCCGGCCGCGCGACTCGTACACGAAGGATCGCACCCGCTCGCACGCGAGGACCCCCCATGCTGATCAGGCGCCCCGACCACATCCGGCCCGCGGAGATCACGCCCCGGCCCTTCTACGAGCGCCGCCGCGCGCTGCTCAAGCTCGCGGGCGCCGGCTCGGCGCTCGGCGCGGCGGGGTTGCTCGCCGCGGCGGGCCGCGCCGCGGAGCCGACGCTCGGGCTCGAGAAGCTGCCGAACGTCGCGCGCAGCGCGCTCAGCACGACCGAGCCCGCCACCGCGTACAAGTACGTGACGACGTACAACAACTTCTACGAGTTCGGGACCGACAAGGACGACCCGATGCAGTACGCGAAGCGGCTCAAGGTGCGGCCGTGGACCGTCGCGGTCGAAGGCGAGGTCGAGCGCCCGCGGACGTTCGCAATCGAGGACCTGCTCAAATTCCCGCTCGAGGAGCGCGTGTACCGCCTGCGCTGCGTCGAGGCCTGGTCGATGGTCGTCCCGTGGGTCGGCTTCGAGTTCAATGCGCTCGCCAAGCTCGTGCAGCCGACGTCGCGGGCCCGGTTCGTCGAGTTCGTCACCGCCTACCGCCCCGAGGAGATGCCGGGCGTGCGCCTGCCGGTGCTCGACTGGCCGTACGTGGAAGGGCTGCGCATCGACGAGGCGATGCACCCGCTCACGATGATGGCGGTCGGGCTCTACGGCGAGGTGCTGCCGAACCAGAACGGCGCGCCGGTGCGGCTGGTGGTGCCGTGGAAGTACGGCTTCAAGTCCGCCAAGTCGATCGTGCGCATCCGGTTCGTCGCGCAACAGCCGAAGACGGCCTGGGAGAAGGCGGCGCCGAACGAGTACGGGTTCTACTCGAACGTGAACCCCGGCGTCGACCATCCGCGCTGGAGCCAGCGGCGCGAACGGCGCATCCCCGAGCTGTTCGCCAAGCGCGAGACGGTGCTCTTCAACGGCTACGGCGACCAGGTCGCGCGCCTGTACGCCGGCATGGACCTCAAGAAGTTCTACTGAGCACGGCGATGGCGCTCTCCGCACGCTCGATGTCCGCGCTGAAGGCGGCCGTCTTTCTCGCCGCGCTCGTCCCGGTCGCCCGCATCGGCTGGGCGCTCGCATTCGATCCCGATGCGCTCGGCGCGAACCCGGCGGAGTTCATCACCCGCTCGACCGGGGACTGGACGCTGCGCTTCCTGCTCCTCACGCTCGCGGTGACGCCGCTGCGCAAGGCGCTCGGCTGGCACTGGCTGGCGGGCTGGCGGCGGATGCTCGGTCTGTACGCGTTCTTCTACGGCGTGACGCACTTCGCGAGCTTCGTCTCCTTCGACCACGTCTTCGTGCTCGCCGAGATCCTGAAGGACATCGTGAAGCGGCCGTTCATCACCGTCGGCGTCACCGCACTGGCGCTGATGCTGCCGCTGGCGATCACCTCCACCGACCGCATGGTGCGGCGGCTGGGGGCGAAGCGCTGGCGCGCGCTGCACCGCCTGGTCTACCTCATCGCGCCGCTCGGGGTGCTGCACTTCTGGTGGATGGTGAAGGCCGACCTCACCGAGCCGGCGATCTACGCCGCGCTCCTGACGGTGCTGCTCGGCTACCGGGTCGCGGCCAGGCTGCGGGAGGCGAAGCGGAAGGCTGCGCGCAACCGGCGCGCGCCGCTGCCGCAGCCGAACGCGTGAGGCCGCGCCCCCGCGCTCAGGTCGCGCGCGCCGGCAGCCAGCGGCGCAGCGGCCGCGCGATGTCGCGCGTCTCCACCAGCGAGTAGGCCGCGGGCACCACCACCAGGGTGAGGAGGGTCGAGGTGATCATGCCGCCGATCACCGCGACCGCGAGCGGCTGATTGGTCTCGGACCCGGAGCCGAACCCGAGCGCGGCGGGTGCGAGCGCCAGCACGATCGTGGCGGAGGTCATCAGGACCGGCCGCATCCGGGTCGGGCAGGCGTCGCGCAGCGCCGCGTCGACCCCCATGCCCCCGGCGCGCCGCTGATTGGTGAGGTCCACCAGCAGGATCGAGTTCTTCGCCACCAGGCCGATCAGCAGCACCAGCCCGATCATCGAGAAGATGTTGAGCGTGAGCGGGGTGACCTCGGCGCCGAGCCAGGTCGCGAACTGCGCGATCGGCTGGCTCACCCACAGGGCGAAGATCCCGCCGATGATGGCGAGCGGCACCGCGAGCATGATGATTAGCGGCTGGACGAAGGAGTTGAACTGGCTCGCCAGCACCATGAACAGCAGGATCGAGCCCACCACGAACGCGAACATCACGTAGCGCTCGGTCTTGCCGAGCTCCGCCGCCTCGCCGATGAACTGCACGCGGTAGCCGGGCGGTAGCGCCGCCGCCGCCTCGTTGACCTTCTCGATCGCCGCGCCGAGCGTGACGCCCGGGACGTTGAAGAAGGTCGCGGCGTACTCGAGGTCGAACTTGCCGATCACCGCCGGGCCGAGCACTTCCCTGAGTGTCGCGACGCTGTCGAGGCGGATCAGCTGCCCCTGGCGGTTGCGCAGGTAGATCTTCGCGAGATCGCGCTGCTGCACGAACTCGCCGTCGGCCGCCTTGACGCGCACGTCGTAGCGCTGACCGTCCCCGGGGTCGTCGTTGTACTTCGCGATGTCGATGCCGCCGGTGAGCATGTTGAGCGCCGACGCGACGTCCTGCGCGCTCAGGCCGAGCGCCTGCGCCCGCGTGCGGTCCGGAGCGAGGACGTACTGCGGCAGCTCGAGCTGCAGGTCGGTGTCCATGCGCCCGATCGCCGGGTCGGCCTGCAGCTTGCGCTGGAGGTCGGTCGCGAGCCGGCCCATCTCCATCAGGTTCGGGCCGGAGACGACGAACTGCAGCGGCTCGGTGCGCTGCCCCTGGAACACGCCGAACGGGCGCGGGAAGGCGCGGATGCCGGCGACCTGCGTCAGCTCCTGTCGCAGCGCGGCGAGCACCTGCTGCTGCGAGCGCATCCCGCCCGCGCGCCGCTCGGCCTTGGGCAGCATGCGGATGACGAGCGTCGCCTGGTTCACCTGCTGCGCGCTGCCCAGGCCGATGATCGCCCACTCGGTGACGATCTCGGGATAGGTCTTGGTGATCGCCTCGACCTCGCGCAGCTTGCGGTCGGTGTACTCGATCGAGGACCCGAGCGGCGTGCGCATCGAGATCAGGAAGCGCCCCTCGTCCTGCTGCGGCGCGAGCTCCTTGCCGACGTTCTTGAAGAAGTACTGGCTGGACAGCACGACGAGCAAGGTCGCGCCGAGCACCTTCCAGCGGTGGCGCAGCGACTGCTCCAGGCACCAGCGGTACCCCCTGTCCATCGCGGCGAAGAACCGGTCGAGCGCGCGGTGCACGCGCCCGTCGTGCTTCTGCACGCGCAGGAAACGCGAGCACAGCATCGGGGTGAGCGTGAGGGCGACGAACCACGACATCAGCACGCCGAACGTCACCACCACCGCGAACGACTTGAAGAACTGGCCGATGATCCCGCCGAGAAAGATCACCGGCGCGAAGATCGACACCAGCGCGAGCGTGGCCGCGAGCACCGCGAAAGTCACCTCGCGGCTGCCGTTGATCGCCGCCGACACCGGGTCCGGATCGAGGTGCTCGCGGTGCCGGAAGATGTTCTCCAGCACCACGATCGAGTCGTCGACCACCACGCCGATCAGCAGCAGCAGCGCGAGCATCGTGACCGAGTTGAACGTGTAGCCGACGAAGTACATCACCGCCACCGACCCGAGCAGCGACACCGGGATCGCGATCGCGATGATGACGGTCGAGCGCACGCTGCGCAGGAAGAACAGCACGACGAGCGCGGCGAGGATCGTTCCCTCGACCAGGTGCTCCTTGAGCGAGTTGATGATCTCGCCGATGAAGACCGCGTCGTTCTGGACGACGTCGATCTGCAGTCCCGGCGGGAGCGAGGGCAGGATGTCGGTCTCGAGGCGCGCGCGCACCTTCGAGATGATCTCGACGGTGTTGGTGTTGGGGATCTTCACGATGCCCAGCCCGACCGCGTCGCGGCCGTTGTAGCGGCCGAGCTGGCGGAAGTCGGACAGCCCGTCGACGATCTCGGCGATGTTCTCGAGCCGCACCGGCGCGCCGTCGCGGTAGGCGACGATCATCCGCCTGAGCTCGTCCAGGTTGTGGAACTCGAGGTCGAGCTTGACCAGGTGCTCGGTGCTGGCGCCGACCACGAAGCCGCCGGCGAGCTGGAGGTGCTCGCGGCTGAAGGCGTCCTGGATGTCCTGCGCGGCGATCCCCATGGAGGCCATGCGCGCGGGCAGCAGGTTGACGCGGATGGTGCGGTCGCGGCGCCCGCCGATCCGCACCTCGCCCACGCCGTCGATGGTCTCGAGCTTCTTCTTGATGACGTTGATCGCGTACTGGTTGAGCTGCTGCTGGGTGCGGTCGCCGGACAGCGCCATCCAGAAGATCGGCGAGGTGTTGGTCTCGACCTTGGCGACCACCGGCGGGTCGGCGTCCTTGGGGAGCCGGCGCAGGATCTGGTTCACCTTCGCCTGCACCTCGTTGAAGGCAACGTCGATGCGCTTGTCGAGGTTGAAGGTGATGTTGATCTGCGACACGCCGGGCGACGAGGTGGACTGGATGTGCTCGATGCCGGGCACGCCGTTCACCACGCTCTCGATGAGCGTGGTGACCGCCGCGTCGATGACGTCCGGGTTGGCGCCGCGCTGCGTCGTCTGCACCGAGATCACCGGAAACTCGATGTAGGGCAGCTTGTCCATGCCCATGCGCTGGTAGGCGATGAGGCCGAACAGCACCAGCACGGCGTTCAGCATCACCGCCAGCACGTGGCGCTTGATGGACAGCTCGGGGAGCGTCACGACCCGCCGCCCTTGCCGACCACCGCGCCGCCGTCCACCTTGCCGGCGCCCCGGTCCGGGCTTCCCGCCGCCGGGTTCTCCCCGCGCGGCCGGGCGACCGCCACCGGCGCCCCGTTGGTCAGGAAGCCCGCGCCGTCGGCCGCGACGGTCTCGCCGCCCGCGAGGCCGGAGACGATCTCGATCATCCCGTCCTTGCGCACGCCGGTCTCGACCACGCGCTGGACCGCCCGGCCCTCCTGGACGAGATAGACGACCTTCCCCGCCGGCCGCAGCACCACGCTCTGCTCCGGCACGACCACCGCGTGCTCCTTGCGGCCGGTCACCACCTGCGCGTTCACCGTGCCGCCGCCGCGGAACTTCCCGTCGCTCTCGAACTTGACGATCACGTCGAGCGCGCGCGAGCTGGCGGTGATCGTGGGCCTGATCTCGTCGATCTTCGCGTGCACGACGACGCCGGGGACGAGCGGGGAGGTGATGCGGACCGGCTGGCCGATGCGCAGGCGCGGGCCCGCGCTCTCGGGGAACGGCAGGTGCGCGTGCACCAGGCTCGTGCCCACGAGCTGGAACATCGGGTCGCCCACCTTGACGTAATCGCCGGGCGCGACGATCTGCACCTCAACCGCGCCGTCGATCGGCGCGACGACCCGGGTCTTGCGCAGCGCGTTGCGGTTCGCGTCGAGGCGCGCGCGCGCGCTCTTCAGCTGCTCGGCGAGCGCGTTGCGCTGCGCGATCGAGTCGTCCACGGCGTTCTGCGAGATGAACGCCTTCTCCACCAGCTTGCGCTGGTTCGCGACGATGCGCTCCTGGTTGGCGACCAGCGTCTCGAGGCGGGCCACTTCGGCGGTGTCGGCGCGATTCTGGATCTCGAGGTCGACCGGGTCGATCTCGGCCAGCAGGTCGCCGCGCCGGACCTTCTTGCCCACGAAGCCGGCGACGCTCACGACGCGGCCGGCCACCTCGGCGCCGACCTTCGGGTCGATGAAGTTCTCGAGCGAGCCCACCGAGTCCTCGCTGAGCTCGAGCGCGCGCACCTCGACGGTCGCCGCGGTGATCGGGGTCGGCGCCAGGCCGGCCGACTTCTTCGCGTCCGACTTGCTGTCGCCGCACCCCGCCGCGAGCAGCGCGGCGGCGACGCCGGCCGCCACCAGACCTCTCATCGTCTCCACTCCACGCCGGGACTCCACACTCGCGCTCACGGGCCTGCGACGGTAGCCGCGGCCGCGGGGGTGGTCAAGAAAATTCACGGAAATTTACGCTCGAGCGCGAACAGGCCCGCGACCTCCTCGCGCGCGCGCACGAGGTGCGCCGCGGCCCCGTCCACCATCACCTCGGCCGCGCGCGGGCGCGTGTTGTAGTTCGAGCTCATGCTCATGCCGTACGCGCCCGCCGACATGATCGCGAGCAGGTCGCCCTCCTCGAGCGCGAGGTCGCGCGCGCGGCCGAGGAAGTCGCCGCTCTCGCACACCGGGCCCACCACGTCGTAGCGGCGCGGCGGACCGGGGCGGTCCGCCACCGGCACGATGTCGTGCCACGCGTCGTAGAGGGCGGGCCGCATGAGGTCGTTCATGGCGGCGTCGACGATCGCGAAGCTGCGCTCCGCGCCCGGCTTCAGGTACTCGACGCGCGTGAGCAGCACCCCGGCGTTGCCGATCAGCGACCGCCCGGGCTCGAGCAGGATCCGCAGCGCCCGCCCGCCGACCTGACCGAGCAGCGCGCCGACGTAGTCGGCCACCGCGGGCGGGGTCTCGTCCCGATAGCGGATGCCGAGCCCGCCCCCGAGGTCGAGGTGGTCGAGCGCGATGCCATCGCGCCCGAGCGCATCGACGAGCACGAGCACCCGTTCGAGCGCGGCGGCGAACGGCGCCGTCTCGGTGAGCTGCGAACCGATGTGAAACCCGATCCCGACGACGCGCAGGCTGCGCGAGGCGGCGGCGCGCCGGACGAGCGCGCGGGCGTCCCCGAACGCAACGCCGAACTTGTTCTCGCGCAGCCCGGTCGAGATGTACGGGTGCGTCTTCGGATCGACGTCGGGGTTGACCCGGAACGAGACCGCCGCCCGGGTGCCGAGCTCCGCGGCGATGCTCTCGATGCGCGCGAGCTCGGCGGCCGACTCGACGTTGAAGCAGAGGATCCCGGCCGCCAGCGCCTGGCGGATCTCGGCCGCGCTCTTGCCCACGCCGGAGAACACCACCTTGCGCGCGTCGCCGACGGCGGCGATCACCCGCGCGAGCTCGCCGCCGGACACGATGTCGAACCCGGCGCCGAGGCGGGCGAGCACGTCGAGCACCGCGAGGTTGGAGTTCGCCTTCAGGGCGTAGCACACCAGGTGGTCGCGCCCGGCGAGCGCCGCCGCGAACGCGCCGAAGGCGGACTCCAGCGCCGCACGCGAGTACACGTAGCAGGGCGTACCGAAGCGCGCGGCGAGCGCGCCGAGCGGCACCGACTCGACGTGCAGCTGCCCGTCGCGGCGGGCGAAGAAGGCCATCGTCAGCGCTTCGACTTCGCGGCGCCGCCCTCCGCCGCGTCGGGCGGCGGCAGGTAGAGGGCGCCCTTGGTCCCGCACGCGGCGGCGGCGAGCGCGAGCATCAGGATGGCGAGGAGGCGCATGTCGGGTCGGGGCGGAGCGCGCCCATGATAGCGTTGCGCGCCGCGCCCCGCCGCGCGCGTCAGAACAGCTGGCTGCGCACCTCCTCGGTGCTGCGGGCGCCGACCTGCTCCGTGGCCGCGGTCGCCGGCTGGTCGGCCGGGACGAACTCGCGGTAGAAGTACTCGGCGAGCTTGCCGTCCGCCGCCTGCAGGCCGGTCTCCGGGTCGATGCGCACGCTCACGACGCCCTCGGGCACCGGGTGCGCCGCCTCCGGGACGCCCTTCAGCGCGGAGCGCATGTAGCTCATCCAGATCGGCAGCGCCGCGAGCGAGCCGGTCTCGTTCGCCCCGAGCTTCTTGGGCTGATCGAAGCCGATCCACGCCACGCCCACGAGCCCGGGCTGGTAGCCTGCGAACCACGCATCGACGTGGTCGTTGGTCGTGCCGGTCTTGCCGGCGAGGTCCTTGCGCCCGAGCGTCGCTGCGCGCGCGGCCGTGCCGACGCGCGTCACGTCCTGCATCAGCGAATCCATGATGAACGCGTTGCGGCCGTCCAGGACCCGCAGGCTCGGATCCCCGGCCATGGTCGGCTGGGCCTGCGCGAGCAGGTTGCCGCGGTCGTCGACGATGCGCTCGATGAGGTACGGATCGATGCGATAGCCGCCGTTCGCGAACACGCTGTACGCGCGCGCCATCTGCCACGGCGTGACCGAGCCCGCACCGAGAGCCATCGTGAGGTAGGGCGGGTGCTTCTCCGGGTCGAAGCCGAAGCGGCGCACGTAGTCCTGGGCGTACTGCGGTCCGATCGACTGCAGGATCCGGATCGACACCATGTTCTTCGACTTCGCGAGCGCGGTGCGCAGGCGCATCGGGCCCTCGTACTTCCCGTCGTAGTTCTTGGGCTCCCACACCTGGCCTCCGGTCAGGGCGGCATCGACCACCACCGGCGCGTCGTTGAGGATGGTCGCGGGCGTGAACCCCTTTTCCAGCGCCGCGGAGTAGATGAACGGCTTGAACGACGACCCCGGCTGGCGCCAGGCCTGCGTGACGTGGTTGAACTTGTTGCGCTGGAAGTCGAAGCCGCCCACCAGCGCATTGATCGCTCCGGACTGGGGGTTGAGGGCCATGAACGCCGCCTCGGCGTCGGGCAGCTGCAGCACCTGCCAGTTCCCCTTCTCGTCCTTCTGGATGCGGATCACCGCGCCGCGACGGATGCGCCGGTTCGGGGGGGTCTTCTCGCTCAGGGCGCCCGCCACGAACTTCAGGCCGGCTTCGGGAATCGTCACCGTCTCGCCGCCGCGCCGGTACGCGCGCACCTGCTTCGGGCCCGCCTCCAGGACGAGCGCCGCGAGCAGGTCATCGCTGTCCGCGAACTCCTGCAGGACCTCCTCGAGCCCCTCCTCGGCGGGCGTGGCGGGAAGCTCGGCGTAGCCCTCGGGGCCGCGGTAGCCGTGACGGCGGTCGTAGTCCAGGATCCCGCGCCGCAGCGCCTGGTAGGCGGTCTCCTGGTCGGCCTTCTTCAGGGTGGTGTAGACGCGGAAGCCGCGCGCATACACGTCGTCCGGGTAACGCTCGTACAGCAGCTGCCGCACCATCTCCGCCGCGTACTCGGCGTGGACGGAGAAGTCGTCGATGTCGCGGCGCACCTTCAGCGCCTGCTTCTGCGCCGCGGCGAGCTGCTCGTCGCTGAGGTAGCCGAGCTCGTTCATGCGGCGCAGGACGTAGGCCTGGCGCACCTTCGCGCGCTTGGGGTTGACCACCGGATTGAAGCTCGACGGCGCCTTGGGCAGGCCGGCGAGCATGGCCGCCTCGGCCGGGGTCAGGTCCTTCAGCGCCTTGCCGAAGTAGATCTGCGCCGCCGCAGCGAAGCCGTACGCGCGCTGCCCGAGGTAGATCTGGTTCACGTAGATCTCGAGGATCTGGTCCTTGCTGAGCTGGGACTCGATCTTGAAGGCGAGCAGGGCCTCGTAGAGCTTGCGCGTCAGGGTCTTCTCGCTGGAGAGAAAAAAGTTGCGCGCAAGTTGCATAGTTATCGTGCTCGCCCCCTGGCGCTTGCCGCCGGCGACCAGGTTCGAGTAGGCTGCCCTTATGACGCCGACATAATCGACGCCCTGGTGCTGGTAGAAGCGCTCGTCCTCGGCCGCGAGGATCGCCTGCTTCATGAGTTCCGGCACCTCGTCGATGCGCACGATCGCGCGCCGCTCCTCGCCGAACTCGCCGATCAGGGCGCCGTCGGCGGTGTAGACCCGCAGGGGGATCTTGGGCTGGTAGTCGGTGAGGGCTTCGATCGAGGGGACTTTGGGCAGCGCGACGAGCAGCAGGAATGCGCCAAGGAGCAGCCCGACGAGGGCGAGCCCGGCGAGCACCGCGACGGGGAAGGCAGTCCAGCGTAACCACTTCAAGGGACGCATCTTTCGGGAGGGCAGCCTGCGCATTATAGGGGTCCCCCTACCCCCGGCAATCGTGAAAAATTGACTAGACGACCCCTAGGGTTGTTGCTAGGATTTCAAGCAAAGTATCAAAACACTGTCTAAGTAGTCTTCACTTAAGGGAAATTTCCTTCCGAGGGGGGTTCGGTTGCAGCTTGACATCTTCAAGCCCAAAGCGCCACCGCTCTTTGGGATGGACATCAGTTCCTCCGCCGTCAAGATGGTGGAGTTGGCCGACGCGGGGAAGAGCGCCTATCGCGTAGACCGCTACGCCATCGAGCCGTTGCCGAAGGATTCGGTGCTCGACGGCAACATCGCCAACCTCGAAGCGGTCGCCGAAGCCGTGCGGCGCGGGTGGAAGAAGCTCGGCACGCGCACGAAGAGCGTCGCGCTCGCGCTGCCCACCGCCGCGGTGATCACCAAGAAGATCATCTGCCCGGCGGGACTGCGCGAGGAGGACCTCGAACTGCAGGTCGAGGGCGAAGCGAACCAGTACATCCCGTTCGCGCTGGACGAGGTGAACCTCGACTTCCAGGTGCTCGGGCCGGCGCCCTCGGGTCCGGAGGAGGTGGAGGTCCTCATCGCCGCCTCGCGCAAGGAGAAGGTGGAGGACCGGGTCGCGGTCGCCGAGGCCGCGGGCCTCAAGGCGATCGTGATGGACGTCGAGTCCTACGCGATGCAGACCGCCTTCGAACTCGTCCGCCAGCAGCTGAGCAACGAGGCGCGGGACGAGAACGTCGCGGTGGTCGACATCGGCGCGAGCATCATGAACATCACCGTGCTGCGCAACGACCAGGCGGTCTACACGCGCGAGCAGCAGTTCGGCGGCAACCAGCTCACCCAGGACATTTCGCGCCACTACGGCCTGTCGAGCGAGGAGGCGGAGAACGCCAAGCGTTCCGGCGGGCTGCCCGACAGCTTCGACGCCGAGGTGCTGCGGCCGTTCATGGAGAACGCGGCGCTCGAGATCCAGCGCGCGATGCAGTTCTTCTTCACCTCGACGCAGTTCAACGCGATCCACCACATCCTGCTCACCGGCGGCACCTCCACGCTGCCCGGGTTCGAGGACGTCGTCACCTCGCGCACGCGCATCAACACCATGGTGGCGAACCCGTTCGCCAACATGTCGATCTCGCCGCGCATCCAGCTGAAGAAGCTGATCTCGGATGCCCCGGCGCTGATGATCGCCTGCGGACTGGCGATGCGGAGGTTCGACGCATGATCCGCATCAACCTGCTGCCCCACCGCGAGGAGCGGCGCAAGGCGAACCGCCGGCAGCTCGGCATCCTGGCGATCGGGTTCGCGGTGCTCGGACTGGCGATAGCCGGCGCCGTCCACGGCGTCATCGCCGGCTACGTGTCGGCGCAGAACGAGCGCAACGCGTTCCTCAAGAGCGAGAACGAGAAGCTCGACAAGCAGATCGCCGACATCCGCAAGCTGCGCGACGAGATCCGCGCCCTGCTCTCGCGCAAGCAGATCATCGAGACGCTGCAGACCGATCGCTCGCGCACCGTCGACCTCCTCGACCAGCTCGTGCGCCAGACCCCGGACGGCGTGTACCTGAAGAGCGTCAAGCAGGAAGGCCTGAAGGTCCATCTCACCGGCTATGCGCAGTCGAACGCGCGCGTGTCGCAGTTCATGCGCAATCTGCAGAGCTCGGCGCTGGTCGAGAACAGCCCGACCTCGCCGCAGCTCGTCGAGATCAAGGCGAGCGACGTGAACAAGCGCCGCCTCTCGGAGTTCAACATGAACTTCACGATCAAGCGCCCCGTGACCGAGGAGGACGCCTCCAAGGCGGGCAAGGCCGGCGCGGCGAAGAAAGGGTAGGCCATGGCCGGCGTGCTCGACCAGTTCCGCAACCTGAACACCCGCGACCCGGGCTCGTGGCCGCCGCTGCCGAAGCTCGGCCTGCTGCTCCTCGTCCTGGTCGTGATCCTCGGCGTCGCCTACTTCCTCGACTGGCAGGGGCAGCTCGAGGAGCTCGAGGCGGGGCGCGCGCAGGAGGCGAAGCTCAAGCAGGAGTACGTGGACAAGAAGAAACAGGCGGTCAACCTCGACCTGCTCCAGAACCAGAAGCGCGAGATCGAGACCTCGTTCGGCGCCCTGCTGAAGCAGCTCCCGAACAAGTCGCAGATGGAGGCGCTGCTCGTCGACATCAACCAGGCGGGGCTCGGACGCGGCCTGCAGTTCGAGCTCTTCCGGCCGGCGCCGAGCGAGACGGTGCGCGATTTCTACGCCGAGCTGCCGATCACGGTCAAGGTGACCGGCAACTACCACGACATGGGCGCGTTCGCGAGCGACATCGGCCAGTTGCCGCGGATCGTGACCCTCAACGACATCAACCTCAACGTCGGCAAGGACGGGACCCTCACCATGGACACCGTCGCCAAGACCTTCCGCTACCTCGACGACGAAGAGGTGGCCGCGCAGCGCGCCGCAGCGAAGGCGGCGAAGGCGGCGAAGAAATGAAGCGCCTCGTCATCACCCTCGGCGTCGTCATCGCGCTCGCCGGCTGCGAGGGCGGCGAGCAGCAGGAGCTGAAGGCCGAGCTCGCCTCCCTGACCAAGGACCTGCGCGGCAAGGTCGATCCGCTGCCGGTCGTGAAGCCCTACGAGCCGGTGCCGTACACCGCGTACGACCTCGCCGACCCGTTCGGCCCGGCCAAGATCCAGCTCGTGGCCGCGAAGGCCCCCGGCAGCGGCGGCGGGCTCGCTCCCGACCTCAACCGCCCGAAGGAGCCCCTCGAGGCGTACCCGCTCGAGACCCTGAGGATGGTCGGGACGCTCGCGCGCGGCCGGCAGACGTACGGACTGGTGAAGTCCGACGCGGGCCTGTACCGGGTGCGCGTGGGGAACTACCTCGGGCAGAACTTCGGCCTGATTACGAAGATCACCGACAGCGAAATTGCGCTGCGCGAGCTCGTGCAGGACTCCGGCGGGGACTGGTCGGAGCGCGAGAGCACGCTGTTGCTGCAGGAAGCCGACCTCAAGGAGGCGAAGAAATGAGGAACTACAAGACGCCTTTCATCACCCTGCTCGCGGCGCTCGCCGCCGGGGTGTGGGCCGGACTCGTGCACGCGCAGGCGGCGCCGCAGAACGCGATCGAGGCGCTGAACGTCGCCGCGCAGGGCGGCCGCGTCATCGTTCGCGTCACCACGAAACAGCCGCTCACGGCGGCGCCCGCGAGCTTCACGGTGAACCAGCCGGCGCGCATCGCGTTCGACTTCCCCGGCACCGCCAACGCGCTCGGGCGCAACAGCCAGGAGATCAACGAGGGCGAGCTGCGCAGCATGAGCATGGTGCAGGTCGGCGACCGTACGCGCATGGTGCTCAACCTGCGCAACATGGTGACCTACGAGAGCAGCGTCGAGGGCAACGTCCTGAACGTCGTGCTCACGCCGGTTCCCGGGGCCGCCGCGCGGTCGGGCGCGCGCGCCGAGCGCTTCGCCGAGGGCGTGGGCGACGCCAAGCACGCGATCCGCGAAATCGACTTCCGCCGCGGCAAGGCGGGCGAGGGCCGCATCATCGTCGACCTCGGCGACACCACCACCGGCATCGACATCCGCCAGCAGGGCCAGCAGCTCATCGTCGATTTCCTGCGCACTTCCCTGCCCGACAACCTGCGCAAGCGGCTCGACGTGCAGGACTTCGCCACTCCGGTCTCGTCGGTGAGCACCTTCGCCCAGGGCGAGAACGTGCGCATGGTGATCGAGCCCAAGGGGCTGTGGGAGCACAACGCCTACCAGACCGACTCGCAGTTCGTGGTCGAGGTGAAGCCGGTCCAGTACGACCCGAACAAGCTCGTGCAGGGCTCGCGCGGCGGCTACCGCGGCGAGAAGCTCTCGCTCAACTTCCAGAACGTCGACGTGCGCAGCGTGCTGAACGTGATCGCCGACTTCACCGACCTCAACATCATCACCAGCGACACGGTCGGCGGCAACCTCACCCTGCGCCTCAGGGACGTGCCCTGGGACCAGGCGCTCGACATCATCATGCAGACGCGCGGCCTCGACATGCGCAAGAACGGCAACGTGGTCTGGATCGCCCCGCGCGACGAGCTCGCGACCAAGGAGAAGCTCGAGCTCGAGGCGGCGCAGGCGATCTCGGAGCTCGAACCGCTGCGCAACGAAACGTTCCAGCTCAACTACACCAAGGCCGCAGACCTCATGGTCCTGCTGCGTGGCGGCGGGCCCGGCGGCGCGAGCGGCGGGACGGCCTCCATCCTGTCCAAGCGCGGGAGCGTGGTGGCCGACACCCGGACCAACACGCTGTTCGTGCAGGACATCCCGTCGCGGCTGGAGGCGGTGCGCAAGATGATCGCCACCACCGACATCCCGGTGCGCCAGGTGATGATCGAGGCGCGCATCGTGGAGGCGACCGACAAGTTCAGCCGCACGCTGGGCGTGCGCCTCGGCTACAACAACCTCGCGGGCAACCAGGTGTTCGGCGGGCCGCCGCGGTTCGTCGCGGGCGGCGCGCTGAACTCGGTCGCGCCGTACACCGCGCAGACTTTCAACAACGTGACCAACTTGAGCGGCGGCCTGGCGAACGTCGCGGGCGCGACCAACACCAGCATGCTGACCGCCCCGGTGCCGTCGTTTCCGGCCGCGAACATGATCAACCTGCCGGCCACGCCGCTCGACACCGGCGCGCAGGCGGGCCAGTTCTCGCTCGTCCTGTTCAACAGCGCCGCGACCAAGTTCCTCAACCTCGAGATCACCGCGCTGGAGAGCGACGGCAAGGGCAAGATCATCTCCAGCCCGCGCGTGGTCACCGCGAACCAGGTCGAGGCGCTGATCGAGCAGGGCACCGAGATTCCGTACCAGCAGGCGACCTCGAGCGGCGCGACCAGCATCGCGTTCCGCAAGGCGGTGCTCGCGCTGCGGGTCAAGCCGCAGATCACGCCCGACGGGAACGTGATCATGGACGTCGACGTCAACAAGGACGCGGTCGGCGTCGCGACGCTGGCCGGCCCCTCGATCGACACCAAGCACGTCAAGACCTCGGTGCTGGTCGAGAACGGCGGCACGGTGGTGATCGGCGGGATCTACACCCAGGACGAGCGCAACCAGGTCAACAAGATCCCGTTCTTCGGCGACCTGCCCGCGGTCGGACCGCTGTTCCGCAACAACCTGCGCGTGGACAACAAGACCGAGTTGCTGGTCTTCCTCACCCCGCGCATCATCGACGAGCGGCTGAGTCTGCGGTAGCCGAGCGCCGCTCCCGCAATAGGCCGGGCTGCGCCCGGCCTTTTTCGTTGGCGACGCCGCGCGCGCATGCGGGGATGCGTGGCGCTTACAATGGGCGCATGGAAGCGAGCCGCAACATCTTTCTCGTCGGCCTGATGGGCGCCGGCAAGACCACCGTCGGCCGGCAGCTCGCGCAGCGGCTGCGCAAGCAGTTCATCGACGCCGACCAGGAGATCGTGCGGCGCACCGGCGTGCCGATCAGCACGATCTTCGAGATCGAGGGCGAGGACGGTTTTCGCGCGCGCGAGGCGCAGACGCTCGCGAGCCTCACCGCGCTCGACGACGTCGTGCTCGCCACCGGCGGCGGGGTGGTGCTGCGCCCGGAGAACCGCGCGCGGCTGCGCGCGCGCGGCTTCGTGCTCTACCTGCGCGCGCAGCCGCGCGACCTCTTCCTGCGCACCCGGCAGGACCGCGCGCGCCCGCTGCTGCAGACCGGCGACCCGCTGCGCCGGCTGGAGGAGCTCTTCGCGCTCCGCGACCCGCTCTACCGCGAAGTCGCCGACCTCGTCGTGGACACCGGCCGGCAGAGCGTCTCCGCGCTCGTCGGCAGCCTGCTGCAGCAGCTGCCCGAGGCATGCAGACTGTCCGCGTAGCGCTCGGCGAGCGCGGCTATCCCATCCACATCGGCGCGGGGCTCCTCGACCGCGCCGATCTCCTCGCGCCGCTGCTGCCCCAGCCGCGCGTCGCGGTCGTGACCAGCGCGACGGTCGCGCCGCTGTATCTCGACCGGCTCGCGCGCGCGCTCGCGGGCGCCGGCGTCGCGTGCGTGCCGATCGTCCTTCCGGACGGCGAGGCGCACAAGGACTGGGCGACGCTCAACGGGGTGTTCGGCGCGCTGCTCGAGCGGCGCTGCGATCGCGGGACGACGCTCGTCGCGCTCGGCGGCGGCGTGGTGGGCGACCTCGCGGGCTTCGCCGCGGCGACCTACCAGCGCGGCGTGCCGTTCGTGCAGGTGCCGACCACGCTGCTCGCGCAGGTGGACTCCTCGGTCGGCGGCAAGACCGCGATCAACCATCCGCTGGGCAAGAACATGATCGGGGCGTTCCACCAGCCGCGCGCGGTGCTCGCCGACATGGACACGCTCGCGACCCTGCCGCCCGCGGAGCTGCGCGCCGGGCTGGCCGAGGTCATCAAGCACGGCGCGATCCGGGACGCGCCGTTCTTCGACTGGCTGGAGGCGAACCTCGACGCGCTGCTCGGCCTGGACCGCAACGCGCTCGCGCACGCGGTGAAGCGCTCGGTCGAGATCAAGGCGGCGGTCGTCGCGCTGGACGAGCGCGAGACCGGGCCGCGGGCGCTGCTCAACTTCGGCCACACGTTCGGCCACGCGATCGAGGCCGGGCTCGGGTACGGCGCGTGGCTGCACGGCGAGGCGGTCGCGGCCGGCATGGTGATGGCCGCGGAGCTCTCCGTGCGCCTCGGGACGCTCGAGCGGACCGCGGCCGATCGGCTGCGCCGGCTCCTCGAGCGCGCGGGCCTGCCGGTCGCGGGCCCGGCGCTCGGGCCCGAGCGCTACCTCGACCTCATGGCGGTGGACAAGAAGGCGGAGGCGGGCCGCATCCGCTTCATCCTGCTCGACCGTCTGGGGGAGGCCCGCATCGCCGGGAGCGTTCCCGCGGATGCGCTGCGGGCGACGCTAACCGCCTGTTCCGGAAAGTAGTCGCCTCGCCCCGCTGCGCCGGGCTTGACGCGCTGCGGTAACCGGTTGAGTCCACAGGGGTTCGCGGGTATATTCAAAAGTTCCCCCGGAATCTCGCGCGGCCGCGCGGTTGCTGCCCCGGGGCCCGACCAACCGAGGTGCGCCCGAGGTTTGCCATGAGTGAGCCGGTCTTTCCGCCCGCCGCCCAGGGTCTCTACGACCCCGCCAACGAGCACGACGCGTGCGGCGTCGGCTTCGTCGCGCACATCAAGGGCAGGAAGAGCCACGACATCATCGCCCACGGCCTGCTCATCCTCAAGAACCTGACCCACCGGGGCGCCGTCGGCTACGACCCCAAGCTCTCCGATGGCGCGGGGATCCTGCTCCAGATCCCGGACCGGTTCCTGCGCGAGGAGATGAAGAAGCAGGGCGTCACGCTGCCCCCGGTCGGGCAGTACGGCGTCGGGATGGTCTTCCTCCCGCGCGAGCCCGCCTCGCGCCTCGCGTGCGAGTTCGAGATCGAGCGGGCGATCCGCAACGAGGGCCAGGTCCTGCTCGGCTGGCGCGACGTGCCGGTCGA
>JRYK01016970.1_pt1 | contig 19436 bp, 16 predicted proteins | sample 235381 | NCBI WGS metagenome assembly JRYK01 (sample SAMN03074220, study PRJNA261476) | activated sludge metagenome | biome: Wastewater Treatment Plant; feature: Wastewater; material: Activated sludge; isolation source: activated biomass of a wastewaster treatment plant treating hydrocarbon... ... | reverse complement strand
AGGGAAGACCTGTTCTACCGCCTCAACGTCATAAAAATAGCGCTTCCGCCCTTGAGGGAGAGAAAGATAGACGTCTCGCCGCTCGCCATACATTTCATAAACAAGTATTCGGTCGAGATGGGGAAGGACATAAGGGGCATATCGCCGAAGGCTCTCGAGATACTCGAGAACTATCACTACCCGGGCAACGTGCGGGAGCTCGAGAATATCATAGCCAGGTGCGTCGCGCTCGAGTCCTCGAACGTCATACGGCAGGAAACTCTTCCGCAGCTCGTCACGGGGAGGGATTATCTCGACCTCGATACGAGCTTCGCCTCGAATTCCAGCCTCGACACGCTCCTCGGGGATGTTGAGAAGAAGATGATAGAGAAGGCGCTACGCACGACCAGCGGAAACAAGACCGAGGCCGCGAGGCTTCTCGGTATAACGCTGCGCTCGCTCAGGTACAGGCTCGCCAAGCACGAGCTCGACGACGGGAACGGGGAAGACCTCGAGGATATGGACGAGGCCGGGGAACTCTGAAACGGGGCCCGGAGCGGACTACCCGTATTTCACTGTCACATCTTATACTTGCCGAAATCGCCTTCGGGTATCTTGTCCAGCATCTCGGCCAGCTTGTCTTTGTCTTCGTCGATTTCGATTTTCTTTGACTTTTCGATGACCTCGTCGTTGACGTATATGGGGGAGTCGGTCCTAAGCGCGATGGCTATGGCGTCGCTCGGTCTCGAATCGAGCGAATACTCTTCGTTTTCTCTCTTGAGGTAGATGCGGGCGTAGAAGGTGTCGTCACGGAGGTCTGTGACCTCTATCTTTGTAACTATGAATTTAAGCTTCTCGAGGAGGTTCTTGACGAGGTCGTGGGTGATCGGCCTTATCCTGGGGGTCTTCTCGAGCTCCATGGCTATCGAGCTCGCCTCCATGAAGCCGATCCATATAGGGAGTGTCTTCTCGTTCGCAGCGTCCTTCAATATAACGATAGGGGTGTTCGTAAAAGGATCGAGAGCTATCCCTGATACCTTCATCAGAAGAAACATGAGTCACCTCCCTTTTAATTATACAGACAGTTCGCCGCGAAGGGAATTAAATAGNNGGGCGCGGGGAGAATTTGAATGAGAAGGAGCTCTCGAATTCCATCTCTTCGAGCAAAGTCATAGTATCCGAGAAGTCGCGCTCGGTCTCGCCCGGATACCCGACGATTATGTCCGTGGAAACCGCCATGTCGGGCACGGCGTCCTTAAGTCTTTTTACCGTATCGGCGTACCATTCCCTCGTATAAGTCCTTTTCATCTTCTGAAGCACCGCGTTCGACCCGGACTGGACCGGTAGGTGGATGTGACGGCATATTTTAGGCACGTCCCTTACCGCCTCGATCATCCTCGCGGTTATGTCCCTCGGGTAGGATGTCGTGAACCTGATCCTGTCGAGCCCCTCCACGCCGGCTGCGGCTCTGAGGAGGTCTCCGAATTTATAGCCGTTCTCTTTCCACGAATTCACTGTCTGGCCGATGAACGTGACCTCGCGCACTCCCTTATCCACGAGGCTCCTCGTCTCCTTCAATATGTCCCCGAGCGGCCTGTTGACCTCGCTGCCCCTCACGTAAGGCACTATACAGTAAGAGCACCTCTTGTTGCACCCCTGCTGCACGGATACGAATGCCGTTACCTTCCCTTCGCTGTGATACGGCTCTATGTCGAAGAGCTCCTGTATGTCGTAGGAGGTCTCGACAGCCCTGTGCTTCTCTCTCTCGATCTTTTTTATGAGCTCGGGCAGCCTGGGTATGGCCCTCGGGCCGAGGACGAAATCCAGGTGCGGCATTCTGTGGAGGAGCTTGTCGCCGTAGAGCTGTGCGACGCAGCCAGAGATGCCTACTATGAGATCGGGGTTCTTCGATTTGAGATGTTTATATTTTCCGAGACTGCTGAACGCCTTCTGATCCGCTTTATCCCTTATGGCGCACGTATTTATTATGATTATATCGGCTTTTGCCGGGTTGTCCGTGGTCTCGGCGTCGAGTGCGTTGCGGATTCTGTCGGAATCGTATTCGTTCATCTGACAGCCGTAGGTCTCTATGTATAAATACTTATTGGGCATTTGGTTAAAATGTAACGTTCGCGCTTCCCATAGTCAAGAAACAAGGGAGGTGAAAAAACGCCTAAGATACAGTAAATTTTATATTTAGAGAGATGCCCCGGCCGACCTCTTGCCCGATTGACACGGAGGGGGAAATTTAGTAGGATGGAGAAAAGTTGCCGGGGACAGGAGAGAGACAGATGAACGGCGGCATATCCGGGAATGTTAACGCGCGGCGCGGTTTATTCGCCTGGACGAAGGATATCAATCCCGACCAGTGGAAGGCGTTTTACGCGGCTTTTATGGGCTGGACGCTCGACGCGATGGACCTTCTCCTGTTTGCCTTCGCGGTCGGGTCCATAGGGAAGGTGTTCAACCTCTCGGAAACCTGGGTAGGCGCGCTGTTCTCGGTCACCCTGTTTTCCTCAGCCTTCGGCGGCGCACTCTTCGGCATAGTATCCGATTATATAGGCCGCGTTAAAGCGCTCACCTATACAATAATAGTATATTCCGCGTTCACCGGCCTGAGCGCCTTTTCTCCCAACATAGTGTTCCTGCTGGCCTGCCGCCTCATCCTGGGGCTCGGCATGGGGGGTGAGTGGGCCTCGGGCGAGGTGCTCGTTGCCGAGAAGTGGCCCAAGGAACACAGGGGGAAGGTCATCGGCATGGTCCAGAGCGGCTGGGGAATAGGCTACATACTCGCGGCGATACTGGCCACGCTGATAATCCCGTACTTTAAAGCCGGTCAGTCATATACGATACCCCTCCTCAATGTCACGCTCGACGGGCTCGACCTCGGTTGGAGGCTGCTCTTTTTCGTAGGCGTCGCCCCGGCGTTTCTGGTCTTTTATATAAGGAGACACCTCGATGAGCCCGAGGTCTGGAAAAAAACCAGCGATCTCAGGAAAGAAGGGAAGCTCAGCGAAAAGGCGCAAGGCTTCACGCTCGGACAGATATTCGGAGCCGATTTGATAAGGTACACGATAACGGCTTCACTCCTTACGAGTCTGTGCATGATCGCATACTGGGGCCTCTATTTCTGGCTGCCCCAGTTCCTTGCGAGCGACAAGGGCGTGGGCCTCAACACTAAGGGCTTTATATGGATCATACCTATTAATATAGGCGCGTTTATCGGCTGCAACACGTTCGGGTTTATAAGCGACAAGTTCGGCAGGAGGCCCGTATTCGTCGGTTATCTGCTGGTGATGGCCGTTCTGGTGTGGTTCTTCGGCCACGCGACAAGCCTGAGAGACGTGCTGATACTGGGCCCGTTCATCGGGTTTTTCGGCACTGGGTTTTATTCCGGCTTCGGAGCGATATTCTCGGAAATATTCCCCACGAGAGCCAGAGGGACTGCACAGGGTTTTTGCTACAACGTCGGCAGGGGGGTCTCGGCTGTGGCTCCTCCGCTGATCGGGTTCCTCGTGGATAAGTACGGTTTTGCCGTCGGGCTGACGGCTGTTTCGGTATTCGCCGTCGCGGCTGCGATCGTTGTGCTTACTCTGCCCGAAACGAAGGGCAAGGCGCTCGATATAGAGTAGGGTCGTAGCCTGTGTGCGTAGTAAAGTCTCCGTCCCGAATCCCTCGGGCGGCCTTGTAAGATGCAAGCGCGTTTTTACGCTTTGCTTGTTATTCTCAATGTCACGCGTAATCCATTATGGTAATCCGGCATGTTTCGGATACACCATTCCGCTTGTAATTAACACCGGGAACGTTACTTCCGGCGATTGTGTTATATGCCTTAAAATCAAACTTTGGTGCTTAATAACTAGGCATATAGATTGATTTATCCGATTTCCCCGAGGCGCTCCCGGCTTCCTAAATAATTCAAAGATAATAGGCGGAAATGATATAAAAGCCGCCTACTTCCGTCCGAAAATTACATACGGCATATCTCTTGCTAACATAGCCAACTGAAAGACCGCTTTAGTGATAGACACGGGGAGGGTTCTTGGCCGTCTGTGCTGCCGGGAATCTAGTGTCGGCTCATTAAGAAATAAGACTTATAAACTAATTTAAAGGAGGATAGGTCAGAAATGAAAAAGTTAACTGTCATGATTCTGATGTTAACTCTTTTGTTGCCGGTCGGTTCGCTTCCTTCATATGCACAGAGCACGGAGCAGGAGATCCAGGAGCTCAAGCAGATGATACAGCAGAACAGCAAGCAGAACGAAGAGCTGATGAGGAGGATAGAACAGCTCGAATCTGAGAAGGCCGCTACTCAGGTGAAGATGGAAAAGTTCATGATGGAGCAGGAAGACAAAGACCTGAAATACGACGGTCTCATGACTTTCTTTGACTCCATAGACCTCGGGTTCTACGTCGATACGACGTATCAGTACGTATTTAACCGCGGTCTTACGGATAGCCTTCAGTTGAGGGCGCTTTATCCCGACAACCAGCAGTTCGCGCTGAACGCTTTTACGATCTCGGTGTCGAAGACGCCGTCTATGGAAGGCGGGCTCATGAACCTGCTCGGTTTCAGGGCGGACATACTGTTCGGAGAGCAGGCTGCTGAATTGGGAGGAGAAGGGTTCGACAGCGACGTGGTCGATCCGTATCAGGCATATCTCCAGGTATTAGCTCCCGTAGGGAACGGCCTCAATATATTCGCCGGCCGCTTCGTTACACTCGCGGGATACGAAGTCATCGAGGCCTGGAAAGACCCGAACATTACACGATCCATATTGTTCGGATTCGCGATTCCGTTCACTCACACTGGTATAAGGGCCAACTACACGGCAGGGCCTATAACTTTGACTGCCGGTCTTAACAACGGATGGGATCAGGTCGAGGAGCTCAACGATTCTCCGACTATAGAAAGCCAGCTTGCATACACCTACGCGGGAACAACCGTGTCGAGCGCCTGGCTCGGAGTCACGGGTTACTTCGGCAAGGAGCCGAGCGGGCTCGGGTTCGGTGGCGAGGGATGGCGCGAGCTTATAACCGCTGTCGGAACGATTACATTCGTGGAGAAGATAACGCTCATAGTCGATGCTGACTTCGGATGGCAGCAGGACGTGGTCTTCGATGAGCTCGGGAGTGAGGACAACGTTTCCTGGTGGGGTATAGCTGGATATATAGTTGTCGATCCGCACCCGGCCGTAAGACTCTCGCTCAGGGGTGAATACTTCGATGACCCGGAGGGCTACAGGACCGGTCTCGACCAGAAGCTGTTCGAATTTACGCCGACCCTGATTTTAAAACCCTTCAAGGGTCTTATCGCGGGTAACAAATTCCTCGATAACTTTGAGGCGCGGGCCGAGTTCAGGTGGGACCATTCGGACGAGAATTACTTCATCACCAAAGACGACGAGCTCAAGAAGGATCAGTACGGCGTAATGGGCCAGCTGCTTTACTGGATACAGTTGTAATTGATTTGATTTAGAGTACTCATCTCTCCATATCTCCTTTGTGTGGGCGGGGGGGAGAACAGCCCGGGTTTCGGCTGTTCTCCCTTTTGTCTATCCGGCGTTTTCGGGGCGGAGATATCAATAATTTTCTCCCTTGCCTGTAAATTTACAGTTAGGTAAAATTAAATCCGCTTTTTTGTATTTGTGTATTCCAGGCTCCGCTTACTACTTTAAACACTCTATGCCCGGATAGCTCAGTCGGTAGAGCAGAGGACTGAAAATCCTCGTGTCGGCGGTTCAATTCCGTCTCCGGGCATTTTTCGTGTTAACGTTTGTATTTTCCCTGCGTTCTTATAAAAATGCACCGCCATTAATAAACATATATGTGTATAAATATACTAATCATAAATTGCTGCATGATGCTTGAATAGCCCTCTCGCTGCCAGCCTCAATTAACTAAAGCCATAAGATATAAAATTTATCCTCCGGTGTCCGGATGCCGTGGTAGTCTTTTAAATTGCCCCCGGAGCGTTAACGGAGTTCGTCCGGGCGGAGAACCGCAATGGGCATGAAACGGATAACGATATTGATCTTCTGTGCGGTTCTTGTGGGAATTGGATTGAGTGCCGAAGAATCCATTGCCGCGAATCATGGCAATGAACAACTTGGAAACTCTCTGATAACAGCCGAAGATCGGACCCAAACGGATTCAGCCCCGGCCTCGGAAGTCGATATAACGCCATCGCAAGAGTTAGCGAATTCAGCTAAGCATCCAAACATCGTCTTTATCCTGACTGATGATCTTTCGCTCGACCTCCTTCAATATATGCCGCATGTACTCGAGATGCGGAAAGAAGGCGTCACTTTCAGCAATTATTTCGTCACTGATTCGCTATGCTGTCCTTCACGGTCGTCGATCTTCACCGGGCGCTTCCCTCATGATACAGGCGTGTTCAGAAACACCGGCAACGACGGGGGTTATCGAGTATTTCGTGATCGCGGTAACGAGCGTGTTACATTCGCGGTTTCTCTTTCGGCGGCCGGCTATCGTACGGCTATGCTCGGTAAATATCTAAACGGTTATGTTCCGGCCGTCGATCCGGCCTCTCCCGGCTGGTCACACTGGGCGGTTGCGGGATTCGGCTATCCGGAATTTAATTACAATCTGCGAGAAGACGGCACTCTTGTACATTACGGGAAAAAACCGGAAGATTATCTCACGGACGTTCTCTCCAGATTGGCAAAACGCTTCATAAATGATTCGGTGGATACGCCGTTCTTCATCGAGGTCGCTACCTTCGCGCCGCATGCCCCGTATACGCCAGCGCCTCGCGACTCGGGCGCATTTCCCGGGCTCAAGGCTCCGCGGACGCCCTCTTTTAATGCCGAACCCGACGCGGATGCCCCCAACTGGCTTCGAGATAAGCGGCCGCTTTCCGATGCCGATATTAATACAATTGACCGGGACTATCGAAAACGGGTCCAGTCGGTCTTGGCAATAGATAAAATGATCGGCGAGATCGAGGAAGCGGTAAATAAAATCGGCCAGGAGAATAATACTTATTTTATTTTCAGCTCGGATAATGGATATCATATGGGAGAGCATAGATTGATGCCGGGTAAAATGACGGCGTTCGACACGGATATCCACGTGCCGTTAATAGTCACCGGTCCGGATGTCCCTGCCGGGTTAACCGTCGATGAGCTGGCCGAGAACATCGATCTCTGCCCGACGATTACGGAGCTTGCCGGCGCGAAAACCCCCGCGGACGCTGACGGCCGCAGCCTGGTTCCGTTGTTGCGGGATAAGAATGTTGACGTTTGGCGGACAGCGGTGCTGATAGAACACCATAGGCCGTTAAGAGATACTGTGGGTGATCCTGACGTTGCACCCGGCAACTCCGGCAACCCGCCCACCTACGAGGCTATCCGTACGCCTACGTCGGTCTATGTCGAATATGAAACGGGTGAGAAGGAATTTCACGACCTCGACAGCGATCCGGATGAGCTCTACAATACCTACACGTCACTCTCCGAGGATGAAAAGGGCCGGCTTCATGCGCAGCTCCTCGATATTAAAAAATGTCATAACGCTAACTCCTGCTGGGCAGCGGAGACTTCCGGTTATGACTCGGCGCGGAACTGATATTATGAGACATTTGATTGCGATGATCGTGAAACCTCTCGATTACTTTTGAAGATCGACAGGGAAGGACGCGTGGCCTTTTTTAAAGAACGTACCGCGACTTATCCGTTCATTGTTCATACCAGCGGCGATAACGATTAAACAATTTCGTAAATTATCAGTACGGCGAGGGGCGGCAGCGCTCCGAGCCCTATCAGCCATTTGCCCCTTCCCGTGATCCCGTATTTCCCTCTCAGTATAAAAAGACCCGTAACGTTTATCGTTATAAGCATGACCGCGAAAACGTCGGAGGCCCACTTCCAGCCTTTGACGCTGTTCCGGTGCAGGACGTTCGCATGATAGAACAGCGGGCGTCTGTACAGCTTCTCATACACGCCGGTGCCCGTGCCGAAATTCAGGTGGAGCGAGGCGTTGTCGTAGTATATCTTGACCTGGTCGGCCGTCGGCATGTCGTAGACCTTGAATGATTTTTCCCCGACCAGTTTCCCGAAGCCTTTGATCAGCTCGTCGTTTAATTCCTTAGTCGAGTACTTCCCGGGTATTTTGACCGTTTCTTTGTGTATTATGAAGTCCGGGTTCCAGTCGTTTATGTGATTGAGCGCTATACCGGAGAGACAGTACGCAATAATGAGGGACGAAAAGAAATAACCCAGATCACGATGGGCTGCGATGTTAAGTTTTCTTATCTGTTTTGACGCATTTTTCCTCATCGCTGCATGTCTTCGGCGACCCGTCCCTCGATCTTGAGGACGTATTCGCGGGAAACGTCCGTCACCCACTGCTCGATGTTTTCATCGGGCAGTATTGCATCGGGTTTGTATATGACTCTATCCTCCGAATCGGGGACTTTCGAAATACCGCCGCCGATAATTTTCACCTGAAACGTTTCATCGAAAGCTACGAGTACGGGAATTACGACCGCCGTCTTCTTTTTCTCCAATACCTTATTGATCGCTGCCGTCGTTTCTTCCGGGTTGTAGTGCGCGATATGACCGCACCATCCGTAAGTGTGCTCGGTAATCCCTATCTGTTTCTTTACATGTTCGGCGACTTCATCGAACAGCTCTCCCCATTCCTTGTCGTACGATTCATCGCCGTATCCGATAAGAACGAGCCCCTCGTTTCCGGCGTCTTCGGAAAGGGCTTCCACGCGTCTCAGCACGTTCTTTTGCAGGATGTCCGTGAAATCGAGGAGGGGAGCGATATGGGTTCTCGCCTTCGGTGTGTACCTCTCGATCTTCTCTATTTTTAACATCTTCATCGATTTGGGGTCTTCCTTTTGCCCGATGATGGTCGGGATGTCGTCAAACGAATGAGGGCTTACTGTCAGGAATATCGGAATGATCACTATGTCGGTGAATCCCTCGGCATCGTATTCTTTCAGGCGCGTGGCTATGGAAGGCTCGTTGTACTCCATGAAAGCGGTCTTGATTCCTTTCACCGAGCCATCGCTGAGAACGCTGTCTCTTACGCTGTTTTCAAGGTCGAGCAGGGTTTGTCTCCACGCTTCAGACCGTGAGCCGTGGTTGACGAGGAGGACGCCGATTTTTCTCCCCGCGGTTTTTCCGTTCTGGGACTCTTCTTCTTTGTTTTTGCAGGAGGAAGCAAAAAGAGATAGAGCGCAGAAGATCGCCGTGAATAAAAGCGCGCCCGAGAGTCTCTTAATGATGTTAGTGTCTTTCATTGTCGTTATCCTTATATTTCGTATTTATTTTTTTCCGGAAATTGAAATTCGGCTTTCCCAAACCGTAATATACAAGAGAGCCGGGGTCCCCGGCTGAGGTACCCGGCTCTCGATCTCTCTTTCGTTATGTGCCCCTGATGGAGTCATGAAATGCCGCATGACCCTCAGGGATTGAATGCCTTAAGGCCAGATCTTTTCGAACCTTACCGTATACCACGCGCTTTCCGCCGTTTGGGGGTGGTAATAGCTCAGTATCTGGAGCTTATAGACCTCTGTGCCCGTGTACACGAGATAGACCCTGTAGTTCGGCCAGAGCTGATGGTCCTCGCCCGTGAGGTTATACGCGTACCAGCCGCTGTCTATGAATATCCCCCCGGCCTCGTCGGTCATATAGAACGGCACCTGGCTCGGATCCGAGCCGTCGGTAACGGAACCCGGCTGGTCTAATAGCGGGAATGCTCCGCCGTCGCCCGAGCCGCTCATGCCGCCGTTGGTATATATATTCAGATAAGTCGCCTGCGCATTATACTCTATGCGTATATCCCAGCCCCCGCCGGAGCCGACTTCGCTCAGTGTATCGAAGTCGAAATAGACCGAGCCCCCGGAAAGCGGGATATGCGCCGTGTAGGTCTCGGTCGAGGTGAAGCCCGTATCCGCCGGCCCCTGTAAATCCATCTCGAGGGTTATCACCCATTCTTCGGGCGACCCTTCGAGGAGAATCTCTGTGACGTGGAATTTCGCATAAGATTCGCCCGTGTCCGATCTTACGACCCACCAGTATGCACTGTTTGCTGATACGGTATGAGTCGTAAAATCGTAGAGCCACCAACCTTCCGAGGTCCCGTCTCCGGTTACAGCGAGGAGCGGGCTGTCCGTCGTGAATGCGGAGGCGTCCGGGTTCCCCTCATCGTCGAGGGGTATGTCGGCCGACGAGACCGCGCTGAAGTCGGCGAGCTCCGATTCCGCGGTGGCGTTACTGAACCAGTCGAGGATTGCGTCTCCGCTTCCGTCATAAGCCTCTGAGTTGTTGCCCGTAAAATATCCGCTCGCGCTGCCCGAGCCCGAGATTCCTCCGTTCAGGATTACGGTTGACCTCTTGAACGCTATGTCCCAATCGGCGGACGATTTCGCCTGCGAATCGGTGAGGGGGAGCACCTCGCCCGTTGACAGGTCGAGATAGGTGAATTTGTTGGCCGGGTCGTCGGCGGGCGCGCTGAGTCCGCCCGCGGTCGCATCCACGAGGACGGTCTCGAACGAATCGCCCGACCCTCCGCCTCCGCCCCCTCCGCCGTCGCCGTCCGAGGAGCCTCCGCCACCGCATCCGCCCATGAGGCCGAAGGACAGCATAATGACAAGAAATAACGGTGAGAATGATTTAAGTATCTTCATCTCTTACCTCCTTATTGTTTATTTCCCGGTTGTTTATTCCCGATATTAAAAGTCGTGCGAATGCCGGCGTAGATGTAGCGCCCTATTACCGGCCTGAGGTCGTCTACCTGAGACGGGCTCCTGTGGACGTCGAAGACGTTATCGACGCCGGCGAACACCGTCCAGCGCTCTCCGATATTCTGGTTGAGCTTTATATCGACCGTAGTCCATGCGGGGGAAGTGATGGTGTTTTCCTCGTCCACGTATTCACTCGATTGATAGACGACCCTCAGGCTCGACACGTTCCCCGGATAAACTCCCGCGACGTCGAGTCCCCCCTTTATCTGGTTCTTCGGACGGTTCGGCAGCCACTTGTCGAGGTCCGTGTCCTTGGCCCAGAGATACGTGTATCCGGCCTTGAGGTTGAAATAGCGGAGAAACCAGTAGGAAGCGGCGATCTCTCCTCCCCAGAGTGTCGCGTTTTTTATATTCGTGTATTGGAAAACCTGGAGACCCATCTCGTCGCTCAGCTCCTGGTCGAGCACGACGTCGATGAGGTCCGTTACGATGTTGTAAAAGAGATTCACGTCCCAGTTGAACGAATTCCACCACCCGTCGGCCCCTACCTGGAAGCTGTTCGACTTCTCGGGCTGGAGGTCTGGGTTTCCGAGGACTATGTAGCCGAGCGCCGTATGGTCGAAGAAATAGTAACGCTCTTTTAAATTCGGAACGCGGTACCCCCTGCCGTAGCCGAGTCTTACCCTTACGTTATCGGCAGGGATGATCATCAGGTTGATCTTGGGAGCGAGGAACGAGCCGAATCCCGTGTCGTATTGATAGCGCAGGCCGGGAAGGAGCTCGAGCCATGAGTTGTAAAATATGTCGTCCTGAAGATAGACCTCGTAGTTGTCCTGGTGCGCGTCGGGCTTGATCTCCTCTACGAAAATCGTATCGTTCACGTCCTCCTGGACCTGGTTCTGACGGAGCGTCTGTCTCCCCACGATGCCTCCGAGCGTGACCAGGTGCTTCTCTCCGATGGGCTTGTCCCACTGGGATTCCGCCATCGAGTAGGTTATTACGGCGTGCCTTCTCTGCTCGAGCTGCGGGCTGTCCGGGATGTCGAGAATGCTTACGTCGTCGAACCTCTCGTATGCGACCGCGGACTGGATACGGGAGCCGCCGCCGAGCGGCACATCAGAGCCGAGAGCCAGGTTGAGGAGGTCGCCGTCTTCACGCCTTTCCCATAAAACGTCGCCCACGCCCGGTGTGAATGTGCTGTAGAAGAGGCTCTTCTTCTCCTTGTAATATCCGGAGTTGATGTAGAACTCGGCCCCGGCGTCGGTCGTGTATGCGATGTTTCCGTTGAGATTCCATCTGTGTCCCTTGTCCCCGTCGGTCGAGGGTTCGGATTTATCGTTGTCGAAGCCCTCGAAGAGCCTCACGTCCGAGAGAAGCGACACCGACCAGTGTCCGCGGTTCATCATGAATTCCCCCAAGAAATGCTCTGTGCCGATTATCTTGTCTTCCAGGTTCTTATCGCCGAAGGTCCCCGCGTCCGTTTCCAGAGTGATGGAGTAGGGCTCGGTCGGGGTTTTCGTAATTACGTTTATTACGCCTCCCATGGCGTCGCTTCCGTAGAGCGCCGACACGGAGCCCTTTATTATTTCGATCCTCTCCACGTCGGCCGTGCTTATCTGCGTGAGGTCGACGGTCGAGCCCGTGGTTGCCGGAAGCCGCCTTCCGTTAAGGAGTATGAGCACGCGGTCGGAATCGAAACCCTGCATCCAAACGCTATAGCCGTTCTTCTCCGTTTCCTTTATGACCAGGCCGGGCACGTCTTCGAGGGCCTCCTTCAAATCCTTTGCGTGCATTTTCTTTATCTCTTCCTCTGTGACCACTTCCGTTCTCACGGGGGCGTCGACTAATTTTTTCTCCGTCCTTGTCCCTGTTACCACTACCTCTTCCAGCTGGCGGCTTTCCGTTATTTCATCGTCCGTATCGTCCGCCGCCCGGCTTATCCAGCTTATACGGAATAGAAAGACCGAGGTTAATGCAAAAAATATCAATCTTTTCGGACAGCTAAAGCGCAATAGAATTTCTCACTCTATTCAGGAAGAGACAAACACTTGTATCCACATATATGATTATGATTATCGTTATCAATATCATTATTAATTCTCAAGGAAGGTGTGTCAAGTTTTATCGGCAAAATTATTCGAGTACTCGAAAAAGAAGCGGACTGAAGTCACAGCTTGCACTAACCCTTAAACGGTATAGAAGGTGGGATGATAGCCTGCCGGACGTCCTTTTCGGACGCTCTGCGCTCCGGTTATTGCAGGGCGGCCGGGAATTTTATTTGATCAGTGTCTAATAAGTCTTGCCATTCCTTAGGGTTATAATGTAAAATTAATACAGCCTTTAGTGTGTCAAAATAACCTAGGATTTCTTTAACCTTTTGGAGGCAATAATGAGATTTGGCGACTACTTGAAGAGCAAGAGGAAGCAAAGAAATATTACCCAGGAGGATCTGGCCCGTTCCCTTAACGTGTCGAGCGTGTTCATTCATCAGCTCGAGACAGGCAAGGTGGACGCCCCGTCTATTGACCGGTGCAACCAGATAGCGGCCATCCTTGAAGTCAATATTGAAGAGTTGTGGACGGTTGCAAAGAAAGAGCGCCTCAAGAGGTTTATGGAAAAGGAAGAAATCACGGAAGACAGCTTCGAAGTCCTGACCGATGCCGAGAAGGCACTCATTAACCTCTACAGGAGCCTCGATTCGGATATGAGAAGGGATTTCGGCGGAATGATATTCATGCTTCTGAGGCATTCGCAGGACGAAGGGGTGCAGGAGATACTCGAAGAATTTATCAAGTGTGCATGATGAGCAAAGTTTATATGATCCTCAAGGCATTAGGAATTGAGCTTTGCATCCTGGCATTGATCGGGCTCGTATTCCTGTTCCAGTTCAATAAGGCCAAGGGGGAATTTGTAAATAAGACCAGGGCGATCTCCGAAACGATAGGCGACCTGGCAAGCGATTTCTATTCTGAACAGGGCAAGCAGCCCACGAGCGGCGAGTTTTATCATTTTCTCGACAAGAGGCTCGGGAGGAAGAAGCTCTTCAATACCTTCGAGATAGCCCCCAAGTTCTTCAGTGTCGTATTCAAGAAGGACGTGGAAAACAGCCTCGCGTCGGACGGCTTGTTCATGAAGGAGTTTTATCCCGAGGGCGGCTACACGGTCAAGGACAATAACGGGATAATATCGGTTTCGGTCCCCTTCAGCACTCAGACGGAGACCGAGCCTTACGGGATCGTCAAGATCGACTCCGACACGAAGGCGATATTGAAAAAGGTGCTGGCCGACAACTATCTTCTCTACGCGGCCATGCTGATCGTGCTGAACAACCAGGCCTTTATCTTTTACCTCCTTATGAGGAAAAAGAAGGAGATCATCTTCGAGAAGGGGTATCTCAAGGAGCACTCGATCGGAGCGCTTAAGATTATGCATAAGGTCCTGGGTGATATAATCGACGATCATAGGACTGATTATGAGGGGCCCGATCAGGCCAAGAGGCAGGAGTCGGGAAAGAACGTGATTTCGATATCGGAGCTGGCGGAAAAGAGAAAGCAATGAAGAGACTCATCCTGGCCGCTTTTCTGGTCGTATTCATCGCCGCCCTGGGCTGTGACAGTCCTAACGGGAACGGCGTAGTCCAGCTCGACGGGCCTATACTGGAGAGCATGGATGCCGACGGCAACCTCGAGTTCAACGGCGCCGTCATAAACACCGGGGATACGGCCGTCAAGTCGGTTTACGTGGTTATCGTATTGAAGGACCAGGAAGGTAATGTGGTCGAAGCCAACTCGGTGTCTATATTCGACGAGGATCCGAACGCCTTGCTGTATCCGTCCGAAAGGGCTTTCTTCAGCCTTTCAGTCAGTTCCGATCCGAACAGGGTCTTCTCGAAGGAAGTTGAAGTCTATTACGAAGATTCTCAGGACAGCCAGCCGTCTTCCTGAAGCGTTTTCCCGCAATCCCAGGATACTGTCCTTGGGTCCGTTCTGATTTCATCCCGGATAGTGATATAAATACAGGCGGTTAAACTATCTAATCGAAACCGGAATATTAGCTTGGACCGTGATGCGGAAACCGGCTGGCGTCAGGGTTCTCCCGGTCTCCCCCCAGTTCCGCAAGGCCCGGCAAATTCTGAATGCCTGTTCTGTTTCAATATACGCAAATGAGACTAAGGTGCTGTTATTACAGTATATTAATCTAGACCCTTAGGTCTCTTTCCCTGGCAACCCCCTTGCATTTTCCGTTACATTATTGTTAAAATCAAAGTTTACAATAGCCTATTGATAATTATTAAAGAGCAGTTTGATATTTTTTAAACTGAGTATTGCAATAACTTCAAAAAAGTGGTTAAATTAGTACTGTAACATAGGAGGATGATTTGTTTTTAAGCAAGAAAGAGCTCGTAGGGCTCGACATAGGTTCGAATGCTATTAAGCTCGTAGAGCTGAAGTCGTCTAAAAACGGCTATCAGTTGAAGAACATCGGCGAAGCCTTACTGCCCCACCATTCCATAGTTAATAAGATAATCGAAAAGCACGACGCCGTGGCCGAAACGATCTCCTCGTTATTCGCGGATCTCAGAGTCAGGACCAAGAATGTGGCGATTTCAATATCGGGCCACTCCGTGATAATAAAAAAGGTTAGCCTGCCGAAGATGTCGGATAAAGAGCTCAGGGAATCGATCCCGTGGGAGCTCGAGCAGTACATACCCCAGAGCATACAGGAAGTTAACTACGACTATCAGGTCATCCCGGGCGAGACGCCCGAGGGCAACATCGACGTGCTTATAGTCGCGGCCAAGAAAGACGTCACCAACTCCTATGTCTCCATAGTCAAGGACGTCGGCCTGAATCCGGTCGTTGTCGATGTGGACGTATTCGCGCTCGAAAACATGTACGAAATAAACTATCCGGATTCGGAAGGGTTGGTCGCGCTCGTCAATATAGGCGCATCCGTCACCAATATCAACGTGCTTAAAGACGGCGTATCGATATTCACGAGGGACATAACCACCGGCGGCAACCAGTTCACGGACTGGATGGTAAACGACCTCCGGATCGAATATGACGAAGCGGAGAGGATGAAGTCCGCAATGCGCGAAGGGGAAATGCCGACCGATCTCGAGCCCCTGGCCCAGAATTTCAATGAGCTGATATGCGGGGAGATCAAACGGACCCTCGATTTCTTCTCATCGACCCTGTGGACGAGCAAGGTAGGAAATATCCTCATCGGCGGAGGGTCGTCCAAGGTACAGGGTTTGAAAGACCTGCTCGCTGACCTTACCGACGCGAACGTCGATTTCATGAATCCGTTCAGGCGCATCACGTACGATAAAAACGAATTCGACCCCGAATATATAGACGCGATAGCGCCGAAGATGTGCGTGGTAATGGGACTCGCCACCAGAAAGCCGGGGGATAAGTGATGATCCGCATAAACCTTATCCCGGAACCGGAGAGAAAGGAAGTCAAGGGAGGAGGGGAGATATTCGTCGGGATTTGCGTTCTCGTGGCTTTGTTCGTAGCCATTGCGGCGATACATGTCATGCAGGCGAAAAAGATAGAAGAGGTGAACAGGAGAATCGTGAAGGCCGAGAAAAGGATCAAGGCGCTCGAAGCCGTGAAGAAAAAGGTCGACGATTTCAAGGCCAAGAACGCGGAGCTCAACAGGAGGATCGAGATCATCGGAGTGCTCGAGAAAAACCGTACCGGGCCCCTATACGTCATGGACGCTCTGTCCCGAGCGATGCCCAACAAGGCTTGGGTGGACGAGTTTACGGAGAAGGCCGGGCAGACAAAGCTCGTGGGCATCGCCGACAACGAATTTACGGTCGCGGATTTCATGCAGGCTCTCCAGTCCTCGCCTTATTTCGTCGGTGTGGAGCTGGGTGTGATTAAAAAGACGGAGCTCCGGAAGCTCGACCTGAGGACTTTCGTTATAAATACGAAGCTCGATTATACGGGCGGGGCCGGAAAGCAGAATAAGGAACTGGAACCGAACTCGCCCGCGGATGTTAAGGGGCGCAAGAAGGCGGTGACGCAATAATGTCCTTCCTGGACGATTACACCGAAAGACTCAGCGAGCAGCCCCTACAGGTCAAAGCGGGGATACTGCTGCTCATAGTGGCTTTGATATCGGCCGCTTACTGGTACTTCTTCTGGTCGCCGAAAGCGGAGGAGCTCGAGCGGGCGCAGACGAAATTGAAACAGGAAGAAATCAAGGTAAAGGAATACGAAGCAATCGCTGCCGAGCTGCCCAAGTTCGAAAAGGAGTATAAAAGGCTCGAAAATGAATTCGAGCTCGTCGCGCGGAAGCTCCCTAAGGACAAGGAGATACCGGCCCTTATAGACGGCGTATATTCGGAGATAGCGGCCTCTAATCTCGATTCTATAATATTCGCTCCCCAGCCCCAGGTCACGAAGGAGATTTACGCCGAGATACCTATCGAGATGGAGGTCATCGGCACGTACTTTAACCTGGCCGATTTCTTCGACCGCATATCGAGGCTTCCGAGGATAGTGAACGTGAGGGATCTGCAGCTTACGCGCAACGACATCCGCGGAGGGAACGTGATACTTAATGCGAAGTTTAACGTAGTCACGTTCAGGCTTCTTCCCCCGCAGGAGGCGAAGCCTGATGATACTAAAACTAAAAAAACGAAGGGTAAGAAACGCGGTAAATGAATATGATGGCGAGCGTATGCAGCATGATTAAAACGACGCGCGGACTATTTAAATTGCTAATCGTCTTGATGCTCGTGCTCTGGTCTCTTCAGTCCGGCACGGCGCAGGAGGGGGATGCCCCTGCCGACGATACGCTCAGCCAGGGCCTCAATGTGATCAAGGACGCGAAGGATAATAAGCTCGTGACGCCCGAGGAGAGAGCCGGGGAGGCGACGGGGGAAGAAACCCCGTCTCCGGAGAAGAGCCCCGCAGCCGCAGAGGGGGAGGATGTGCCGGGCGGTCCTGGGCCGGGGAGAGGAGACGCGCTCACGAGCCGTGACGAAAAACCTCCCTACGATTCGACGGGGATGCGCGATCCGTTCAAGCCCTTCATAAAGCTCGCCGATACCCCCGCCGCGCCTTCATTGGTGCTCCGTCCGCCTATACAGAGGTATCCGCTCAACCAGTTCAGGATCACAGGGATCGTATGGATAAAAGGGAAGCCGCAGGCTATGGTCGTCGATCCGGAGGGGAATACGTATTTCCTCGGAGTGGGCGACAAGATAGGGAGCAGCGACGGCGAAATACTTGAGGTAAGACAGAACGGTATCCTGGTGGAGGAGAAAACCAGGCTCGAAAACGTATACGGAGAGGTAAAGATCGAAGTGAAGCAGTCGGTGCTTGCGTTTCAAAACGAAGAATGACGAGGGGAATTTTATTCAGGAGGATGATTAAGTTAAGGAGGATGGATTAATGAGAATCCTGATAATATCAATCGCGCTTGCAGCCTGTATCCTTTACTCGGGTCTCGAGGCTCAAAGCAATCAGGCCGGGCAAAATTACAGTAATAATTACCCGTCGGTCTCCACAAAGGGGGCTGACGGCAGGGAATCGGCTGACACCCATACTAAGGCCGAGCTCGCCCAGGCCGATTCGGCCAAGGGAACCGTGCCGCAGAACACCACGGTTAACATGCCGAATCCCTCCGATGAATATAACCACGTCGAGAGCATAGGGTTCGAAGTCCAGCAGGGCATGGGCATCGTCACGGTGGGCACGTCCTGGAACACGCAATACGAGAGACTCCAGGACGAAGACAAGAAAATAACCATCAAGCTCAAGGACGTCATACTCGCGGACAAATTTCAGGTCTCCCGCGACGTGAGCGATTTCGACAGCCCGATCAACTTCATTTCGTCCTTCAGAGACCCCATAAAGCCGAACGACGTGATAATGGTGATAGAGCTCAAGGAGAAGGACGTGCCCGTTGATATCGGGCAGAACGGGACCACCATCACCATGAATTTCGGGGAAACGAGGGAGCAGGAGAAAATAGCCGCCGAAAAAGGCGAGGTCGAGGTCGCGGTGAAACCCGAGGACCTCTATGCGTTCGATTTCAGGCTGACCTCGATGCCGGGCGCCGTTAAGACCTACAAGGGCCAGCTTGTCTCCTTCGATTTCAAGGACGCGGACATAAGGGACGTGCTCCGTATAATCTCGGACATAAGCGGGCTCAACATGATAATCTCGCGGAACGTAACGGGGACGGTAACGCTCAAGCTGACGAACGTCCCGTGGGACCAGGCGCTCGACGTTATTCTCGAGGACGCCGGCTTAGGCGCATTCATAGACGGGAACGTGCTGAGGGTCGCGCCTCTCGGAACCCTCCAGGCAAGACAAAAGGCGGTAAAGAAGGCGGCCGAGACGAGCGAGGAACTCGAACCGCTCATCACGAAGCAGGTATTCGTGAATTACGCGACCGCCGAAGAGCTGATACCGCTCGTGGAGCCCCTCCTAAGCGACAGGGGGGAGCTCAGGGTGGACGTGCGCACGAACAGCATACTTATTAATGATACAGGCGTCAGGGTGGCCCAGATCGAGAGTCTCGTGGCCGACCTCGATACGAGGACGCCGCAAGTTTTAATAGAATCGCGCATAGTGCAGGCGACTCTTAATTTCACGCGCGAGCTCGGAATACAGTGGGGATTCGATTACAGGGCCTCGGCGGCAACCGGAAACCCGACGGGAGCGACGTTCCCGTCGAGCGTCGAGATCGGCGGAACAACGACCGGGAG
>JRYK01001674.1_pt1 | contig 19491 bp, 15 predicted proteins | sample 235381 | NCBI WGS metagenome assembly JRYK01 (sample SAMN03074220, study PRJNA261476) | activated sludge metagenome | biome: Wastewater Treatment Plant; feature: Wastewater; material: Activated sludge; isolation source: activated biomass of a wastewaster treatment plant treating hydrocarbon... ... | reverse complement strand
GGACGGTGTCGGCGCGGGGCCTGGTTCTGGCTGGTGGCGGGCATGGAGCGCAGGGCGGGGGTGCGGGGCGCCGGGACGGCCCTGGCGCGTCAGGGCCGGGTCGCGGTCAGGGAGCCGCGGGCGTCCGACGAGCGTGAGTTCCTGCTGCGGGTGCGCGAGAGCCGCGGCCTGCACGCGGCGTGGACGGCCCCCGCGCGCACCCCGGAGGCCTACGCCCGCTACCTGGCCCGCGCCGCCGACGACGACGTGCAGGCCTACCTGCTCGTGCGGCGCGAGGACGGCGCGATCGTGGGCATGGCCACGCTCAGCCACATCGCCTACGGCCCCCTGCGCAGCGCGTACCTCGGCTTCAGCGCGTTCGCCCCGTTCGCGGGCCAGGGGTACATGGCCGAGGGCCTGGAGGCGGTGCTGCGCCACGCCTTCCGCGCCCTGCGGCTGCACCGCGTGGAGGCCAACGTGCAGCCGGCCAATGCCCCGTCGCTCGCCCTGGTCGCCCGGCTGGGCTTCCGCCGGGAGGGGTTCTCGCCACGCTACCTCAAGGTGGCCGGGCGCTGGCGCGACCACGAGCGGTGGGCGCTGCTGGCGGACGACTGGGCGGAACGCCGACGCGCGGAACGCGTGAGGGCGTAGACGCCGGGCACAGCCGGGACGGAGCCTGCCGCGAATGAAGCCTCCGTCTCCCGCCGCCGCCGTCGCCGGCCTCGCCCGCATCGTCGCCCTGTCGGGCACCGGGTACGCCGTCACCCGGCTGCCCGCCGACTCCGCCGGCACGGCCCGGCTCGGGAAGAGCGCCGTCACCGGGGGTGAGGATCAAGGACCGCAGCATCGCGCTGCGTGACCTGTCCACCGCGGAGGGGGCGCGCGGGGCGTGGCCGGCTCGGCTGTTCATCGAGATCGGTGGGACCGGGCCCACCGCACGGTGCTCCCGTCCACCGTGCACGACGACCTGGGGTCGCCGCGCCGGCGGGCCATGCGTGCGGCGCCCCCCCGTCCTAGGCTGGGCCCATGGGCACCGAGCACCCCGACGGCGACCCCCGCCGCTGGCTCATCCTGGCCATCGTGTCCCTCGCCGTCTTCATGGCGGTGATGGACATCAGCATCGTCAACATCTCGCTGCCCTCGATCACGGCGGACCTGGGCACCGACTTCCCCACGGCCACGTGGGTGCTCAACGCCTACAACCTGACCTTCGCCGTGCTGCTGGTGACCGCCGGCCGCCTGGCCGACCTGCAGGGGCGCCGGCGGTGGCTGGCCGGGGGCATCGCGCTGTTCGGCCTCGCGTCGCTGGCCTGCGCGCTGGCCCCCTCGATCGGCGCGCTCATCGGCTTCCGCGTGGTGCAGGCGGCCGGGGCGGCCGTCATGCTGCCCGTCGCGCTGGCCATCGTGGTGGTGGCGTTCCCGCCCCGGCAGCGCGGGGCGGCGATCGGGGCGTGGGGCGCGGTGGCCGCCGGCGCCGCCGCCGCGGGCTGCGGCACCGGCAACGCCGGAGGAGCGGGATTCGGCGTCGCGGGCGCGGGCATCCCGCGTTCGATGCGCGCGTTCAACGGCGCGGTCGCGGGCGTCGGGGAGTAGGTCCACAGGTCGGGCAGCCCCGCGAGCAGGGCGACGTGCAGCGTCGCCGACGCCGCGACCGCGAAGACGAGCGGGCTCGAGAGCCCGCCGGTGCCCGAGCCGCCCGCGTTCGCGATCGACGGCGCCACGTCAGCGGTCCGGGACGGCGTCGAGGTCGGCGAGCCAGGCGGCGGCCTCGCCGTCGCTCGGCGCCCGCCAGTCGCTGCGCGGCGAGAGCGAGCCGCCGGAGCCGACTTTCGGCGCGTTCGGCAGCGCGCTGCGCTTGTACTGCGAGGTCTGGAAGAAGCGCGCGAGGAACACGCCGAGCCAGCGCTTGATCTCGCCGATGCCGTAGCTGCGCCGCTCGGCCGCGTCGACGCCCGGCCAGGCGCCCCGCCCGGCGTCGCGCCACGCGTTCCAGGCGAGGAACGCGACCTTGCGCGGCGAGTAGCCGAACCGGAGCGTGTAGTAGAGGTGGAAGTCCTGCAGCTCGTAGGGGCCGACCACGCTCTCGGAGGTCTGCACCGGCTGGCCGTTGTGCTGGCCGGGCACGAGCTCCGGGCTCACCTCGGTGTCGAGCACCGCGCGCAGCACCGCGCTCGCGCGCTCGCCCAGCTGGTGCGCGTCGGCGACGTGCCGCACGAGATAGCGGATCAGCGTCTTCGGCACGCTCGCGTTGACGTGGTAGTGGGCCATGTGGTCGCCGACGCCATAGGTGCACCAGCCGAGCGCGATCTCCGACAGGTCGCTCGTACCCACGACCGGCGCGCCGTGCAGGTTGGCGAGGCGGAAGAGATGGCTCGTGCGCTCGCCCGCCTGCACGTTCTCGAAGGTGACGTCGTACACCTTCTCGCCGCGCGCGAACGGGTGGCCGAGATCGGCCAGCATCTGCCGGCAGCTCGGACGGATGTCGATCTCGTGCGCGCTCGCGCCGACCGCCTCCATGAGCCGGCGCGCCTGGGACAGGGTGCGCGCGGTGGTCGCGAACCCGGGCATGGTGTAGCCGAGGATGTTCGCGCGCGGCAGGCCCATCACGTCCATCGCCCGCGCGCACACGATCAGCGCCTGGGTCGAGTCGAGCCCGCCGGACACGCCGATGACCACCTTGCTCGCGCCCATCGCCCGCAGCCGCTTCACCAGCCCGTGCACCTGGATGTCGTAGATCTCCCGGCAGCGGGCGTCGCGCGTGGCGGGGTCGGACGGCACGTACGGGAAGCGCTCGTAGCCGCGCTCGAGCTCGAGCACGCCGTCGGCGGGCAGCTCGAGCTCGAAGTCGACGCGGCGGAAGCGCGCGACCTCCTGCGCGTGGCGCCGCGCCGACTCGCCGAAGGTGTTCTGGCGCGCGCGGTCCTGCGCGATGCGGTCGAGGTCGATGTCGGCGGTGATCAGGTGCGAGCCGTACTGGAAGCGCGCGCTCTCGGCGAGCAGCGTGCCGTTCTCGTACACGAACCCGTGCCCGTCCCAGGCGAGGTCGGTGGTCGACTCGCCGAACCCGGCGGCGCCGTAGAGATAGGCCGCGAGGCAGCGCGCCGACTGGTTCGCGCCGAGCTGGCGGCGGTAGTCGTCCTTGCCGACCGTGACGTTCGAGGCCGACAGGTTCGCGAGCACGGTCGCGCCCGCGAGCGCGGCGAACGACGACGGCGGGATCGGCGTCCACAGGTCCTCGCAGATCTCCGCGTGCAGCGCGAGCAGCGGCTGGCTGGTCGCGCGGAAGACGAGCGCGCCGAACGGCACGTCGCGCGCGCCGGCCACGTCGATCGCCGTGCGCGCGCACGCCTCCCCCGAGGCGAACTGACGCAGCTCGTAGAACTCGCGGTAGTTGGGCAGGTAGGTCTTGGGCGTCACCCCGAGCACGCGCCCGCGATGGATCACCACCGCGCAGTTGTAGAGCCGCCCGTCGAGCGCGAGCGGCGCGCCGACGATCGCGACCAGCGCCAGGTCGCGCGCGGCCGCGATCACCTCGGCGAGCGCGCGCTCGCTCGCCTCGAGCAGCGCGCGCTGGTGGAAGAGATCCTCGCAGGAGTAGCCCGTCAGGCCGAGCTCCGGGAAGAGCGCGATCACCGCCTTGCGCGCGGCCGCCGTGCCGAGGAGCTCGATCGTGCGCGCCGCGTTGAACGCGGGATCGGCGACGCGCAGCTCCGGCACGCACACCGCGACGCGCGCGAAGTTGTGTCGATAGAGGTTGTAGAACGACACGCCGGAGCCCTCGATGCGTATTTTGCCTCAACCCCGCCCCGCGGCAGCGGCGATCCGCTACACTCGGTCCACCATGTGGCGACCGCCCGAACGCATCAAGTGGAAGCCCGCGCCCGGGCGCTGGCCCACGCGCGCCGAGGCGGCGCGCTCGCGCCTCTTCAGTCCGGTGCGGATCGGGCGCATCGAGCTCGAGAGCCGCACCTGGGTGCCGGCCATGGTGCCGTGGCGCGCGACCGAGGACGGCTTCGTCACCGACCAGAACGTCGAGTGGTACGAGCGCTTCGCGCGCGGCCGGCCGGGCGCGATCGTCGTGGAGGCGACCGGCATCCGCGACATCCCCAGCGGGCCGCTGCTGCGCATCGGCCACGACCGCTTCGTGCCGGGGCTCGCGCGGCTCGTGGACGCGGTGCGGCGCGCGAGCGACGGCCGCACGCGGCTGCTGATCCAGATCATCGACTTCCTCGCCATCCGCCGCCGGCCCGACCCGGAGAAGTTCTTCGCGCGCTTCCTCCCGATCCAGCCGTGGCACCGCGCGCGCCTGGGCGCCGAGGGCTGGCCCGAGGAGCTCGTGCGCCGGCACCTCGCGCAGCTGCCGGAGGAGGAGCTCGCGCGCGTGCTCGAGACGCGCGAGCTCGAGGCGCTGCGCTACGGCGAGCGCGAGCGCGTGACCGACGTCGAGCGGCCGCACATCCGCGACCTGCCGCAGGTGCTGCCCGGGCTCTTCGCGCAGGCCGCGCAGCGCGCGCGCGCGGCCGGCTTCGACGGCATCGAGCTGCACTACGCCCACGCGTACACGATGGCCTCGTTCCTCTCGCGCCTGAACACGCGCACCGACGGCTACGGGGGGGCGCGCGAGCACCGCGTGCGCCTGCCGCTCGAGGTGTTCCGGCAGGTGCGCGCGGCGGTGGGCGCGGACTACCCGGTCGGCTGCCGCTTCCTGAGCGAGGACTGCGTCGAGGGCGGCAACACGGTCGAGGACACCGCCTGGTTCGGAGTCGAGTTCGCGCGCGCCGGCATGGACTTCCTGTCGCTGTCGCGCGGCGGGAAGTTCGAGGACGCCAAGCAGCCCGCGATCGGCTGGTCGTCCTACCCGTACACCGGGCCGAGCGGCTACGAGTGCATGCCGCAGTACGTCTCGGACGCGCGCGGGCCGTTCGGCCGCAACGTCGAGCCGACCGCGGCGATCCACGCCGCGGTCCGCGCGGCGGGATTCGCGACGCCGGTGGTCGTCACCGGCGGCATGCACGGCTTCGAGCAGGCCGAAGCGCTGCTCGCCGCGGGCAAGGCGGACGTGATCGGCTTCGCGCGCCAGGGTCTCGCCGACCCCGACTGGTTCGAGAAGGTCCGCTCGGGCCACGGCGCGCAGGCGCGCGTGTGCGAGTACAAGAACTACTGCGAGGCCCTCGACCAGAAGCACGAGCAGGTCACCTGCCAGCTCTGGGACCGGGAGGCGCTCGACGAGCCCGGCGTGCACAAGACCACCGACGGCAAGCGGCGCCTCGTGCCGCCCCTCTGGCCGGGGCCGCGCGGCTGAGGGGGTTGCGGGCACTTCGCAAACGTGGCGAATGTCCGGTGCGAAGCGTTTGATTTCACGGCATAATCAAAACCTTGTGCCGACCGAAGAGGGGGGACCATGAAAGTCGGAAACGTCCTTGGACTCGCAGCGCTCGCGACCGTGATCGCGAGCCCCGTGCTCGCGCAGGTCCCGGTGCAGGACCGCGGCGCCTACTACACGCGCTGGGAGGGACGCTGGTACGAGGTGGCGCGCCTCCCGAACTGGCCGCAGCGCCACTGCGAGCGCGACGTCGCCGCGACCCTGCTCCGGCGCACCGACGGCAACATCTCGATTGTCACCCAGTGCCGCGGCGCGGAGAGCCTGTGGAACGTGCAGATCGGCGAAGGGGTGTTCGAGGAAGCCCCGCCGCCGCAGACGCTCGGCGTGCGGTTCACCTCGCTCTGGTACACCGCGCCGGCGTTCTCGTGGGGCGACTACTACGCCCTCGCGCTCGACCTCGATGCCCGCTACGCGATCCTGGGTTCGATCGACCGCGACAACGTCTGGATCCTCTCGCAGACGCGCACCATGGACGAGGCCGCCTACCAGCGCGCCGTCGCGCAGGTCGCGGCGCTCGGCTACGACACCGCCAAGCTCGTTCGCACGTCGAAGTAGCGCCCGTCGCGGCGCATCGGCGAAGGCCCCGTCCGGGGCCTTTTCGTTTCCATGCGCCCGGTGCGGCGGCGAGCGGACCGCCGCGGGGCGCTCACGCGCGCTCCTTCCAGTACAGCCGCGTCGGGTTGTCCACGAGAACCTTCCGCTGGAGCGCCGGATCGTCGACGATGCGGGCGAAGAGATCCACCAGCTCGCCGTCGTCGGGCATGTCGTGCGGCACGTTCGGATGCGGCCAGTCGGTGCCCCAGAGCACGCGGTCGGGCGCGGCCGCGACGATGGCGCGCGCGATCGGCAGCGCGTCGTCGAACGGCCGGCGGCCGAGCGACGACACGCGCTCCGCGCCGGAGAGCTTGACGTGGCAGCGCTCGTCGCGAAGCAGCGTGAGCAGGTTGCGCAGCGCCGGCTGGTCGAGCCCTCCCTCGGACTTCACGCGTCCCATGTGGTCGATGACGTAGGGCACCGGCATGCGCCCGAGCAGATCGGCGTAGCTCCCGATGTCCTGCGCGTCGAAGTGCAGCTCGACGTGCCAACCGAGCGTCTTCACGCGCGCAACGGTGCGCTCGAAGTACGCCGGGTCCGGCGCGCCGCCGAGATGCTGGACGAAGTTGAAGCGCGCCGCGCGCACGCCGCTCGCGTGCAAGGCCTCGAGGCCGCGGTCGGTGACGTCCTGCGCGACGAGGGCAACGCCCCGGTAGGCCCCGGCGCTCGACGCAATCGCGTCGAGCATCGCGCTGTTGTCGGTGCCGTGCGGCGTCGCCTGGACGATCACCGCGCGCGCGAACCCGAGGTGCGCGTGCAGTCGGGCGAGCCGCTCCTTCGGCGCCGGCTCCGAGGGCGTGTAGGGCCGGCCCTCGGCGTAGGGAAAGCGCTCCGGCGGACCGAAGACGTGGCAGTGCGCGTCGCACGCGCCGGGCGGCGGGACGAACGCGGGCTTGCTCGGCCGGGCGACCGGGGGCCGGGCGACCTTCGTACTCATCGCGCCGTCGCCTTCTTCCCCGCCTCGTCGAACGCGACGCTCTGCGCGTCGGTGCCGGCCACGGAGTACAGCGCGCCGGGCGCGTTGCGGGTCTGCTGGAACGCCTCGAGCGACTGCCCGCGCATCGCTGCGTAAATGTGCAGGTTCGAGATCCCCACGACCGCCCCCAGCTTCTCCAGCATGAAGAAGCTCGCGCCGTAGCGGATCAGCGCGCGCCAGTCGCGGCGCTGCACCATGTCGCGCTCCTCGTCGGTCAGCCCCGCCGCGCGCATCGCGCCGTCCTCGTCCTGCAGGAACCGCGCGCGGTGCGCCGGCTCGACCATCGCGTGCAGGAACTTGTTGAGGCGGTAGCCCTTGACGCTGCGCGCGAGGGTGAAGGGATAGGTGCCCTCGAGCTTCTCCACTCCCGCGATCTGGCGGCCGATGTGCGCGCGCTGCGCGGCCGCCGTGTCGACCTCGGTGGCGATCGCGTCGTTCTCGTAGATCGCGGTGGCGATGCCGGTCATCGAGGGCAGGTAGTAGGTCTGGTGCAGCTTGCGCACGGTCGCGGACAGCGCGCCGCGCACCACCAGCCACATGATCACCTCGGCGCCCTCCATCCCGCCGAGGCGCGCGTACTCGGCCTGGGTCAGCTCGGTCAGCCGCACCGGGTCCTTCTCGAACAGCTCGAGGAACTGCATGTCCCAGGGCGTGTTGTTGAAGCCGGCGCGCTCGCCGTGCACCTGGTGCGAGAGGCCGCCGGTGGCGACGAGCACGACCGCGAGGTCCTCGGGGTAGCTCTCGATCGCGCGCCGGAGCGCCTGGCCGAGCTTGTAGCAGCGCGCCGCCGAGGGGACGGGAAACTGCAGCACCCCGACCTGCAGCGGGATGACCGGCACCGGCCAGTCCGGATCGTGCGGCAGCAGCATCGACAGCGGGGACAGCACGCCATGGTCGAGCGGCCGGTCCTGGAAGAACGACATGTCGAACTCGTCGGCCACGAGGCTCGCGCCGATGTGCTGCGCGAGCGCCGCGTGGCCGCGCACCGCGGGCAGCGCCCGCGCCCCGCCGCCCTCGTCGGCGACGGCGTAGGACTCGCCGATGCCGAGCGCGAAAGCCGAGTAGTGGTCGAAGAAGAACGAGGTGACGTGGTCGTTGTAGACCAGCACGAGCGCGTCGGGCCGCTTCTCGGCGAGCCACTGCCGGATCGGGACGTAGGCCGCGAAGATCGGCCCCCAGACCGGGTCGTCCGGGGACTTCCGGTCGTGGGCGAAGCCGATGGTCGGGGTGTGGGAGGTGGCGATCGCGCCGATGATTCGGGCCATGGTCGGTCCTGTCCGCTCGATGAAACCGCATAGCAGCGGCGACGCGGGGGCGGGTGAGCCAGCTGCTATGCGAGGCTAGCATAGCCGCGCCGGGCGGCCGGGCAAGCAGCCCGCCGCTCGCTACCGCACGTTCGCGAGGAGGAGCAGCAGCCCGCCGAGCACACCGGCGTTGCTGAGCAGCATCAGGCGGCTGAAGTTGCGCCGCAGGGGGTCGGCCATCTGCCAGAAGCGGTGGAAGATCGCGGTGGCCGCGACGGTGAAGACGATCAGGCACCACGCCCCGAGCTCCGCGTGCCAGCCGGTCGCGACCAGCGCGCAGCCGGTGAGCTGCAGCGCGATTCCGAGCCAGAACGCCGCCCTGGGCAGCGGCGTGCCGAAGGCGGCCATCCGGTCGATGTGATCCTTGATCCGGGCCGGCGTCAGGTTGCTCACTCCGGTCACGAGAAAGCACGCCACGATCAGCAGCCGCCCGGCCGCGTCGAGCCCGGACTCGCCGGGGATCATGCCCGCGCCGCGGCCCTCGGCGCGAGCGCGATCGTTCCGAGGTAGGTGCTGCGGCCGAGCTCGGCCGCGACCGCCTGCGGCGCGAAGCGGTCGTCGGCGATCTCGATCCGGTAGGCGCCGCTGCCCTCGTCGAGGCCGGCGAACCTGAAGTCGCCGTACGGATCGCTGGTGGTCTCGGCGAGCGTCTGCCCGCCCCGCTTGAGGAGCACGCGCGCGCCGGCGACGCACTCCTCGACCCCGCCGATCGCTCCGGCGAGCGTGCCGCCGATGAACGCCTTGGTGTACCGGTCGAGGTTCTGGTAATAGACCCGCGGGCGCGTCCCGTACTCGGGGTGCAGCACCTGCAGGCCCTCCTCCCGCACGATGCGCTGCATCTCCTCGTCCTCCACGTGCAGCACCCGCATCGCCCGGGTCGCGCACACCTGCGCCCCGCGCGTCTTGGTCCAACCGGCGTCGAGCAGGTGCGCATCGAACGGCCACGCCTGCGGGAGCTGCTTCTCCTCGTTCCACCAGATCGCGCCGTAGGGGCACGCGTCCACGAGCTGGCGCTGGCCGCGCGCCTTCTCCGGATCGATGATCACGATTCCGTCCGGGCGCTTCTTCACGGCGCCGTCGCGCGCGGCCTCGAGGCACGGCGCATCGTCGCAGTGGTTGCAGGTGACCGGCAGGTACGCCACCTCGACCATCGGGCACTGCCCGTGCTCGCGCTGGCGGATGTCGATCCAGCGCGCCCCGAGCCGCGGCATCCCGGCCGCGTAGCCGGGGAACTCGTTGCCGCAGTACTCGTCGTGGCAGGCCACCGCGCAGGCGTTGCAGTTGAAGCACTTCGCCACGTCGATCACCAGGTTCCACTTCTTCATGTGCGCCTCCCCTACTTCGCGAACACCGGCACCTGCGCCGTGCGCGCGGCCGATTTCGCCGGCGCGGCCTCGCGCGCGGCGGTGCGCAGCTCGCCCGAGCCGTCCCACGGGACGACCTGCACGAGGCAGGAGTTCGCGGCGGTCCCGGTCACCTTCTTCGCGATCGAGCGCTTCGGCGTGAGCTGGTTGATGCAGCCGCCGCGGTCGGTCGAGTAGCCGGGTTCGCCCATCGGCGCGTACACCGCCGACGACTCGTACGCGTGCACCACGCCGCGCGGCAGCCGCTCGGTGAGGTGCGCGGCGCACACCACCGCGCCGCGGTCGTTGAAGATCCGCACGAGGTCGCGCTCCCCGATGCCGCGCTCGGCGGCGTCCTGCGGGTTGAGCCGCAGCACCCAGTAGTACCAGCCGTTCACGAGCATGCGGTGCTCCGCGATGTCGTTGATCGCGCTCGCCTTGCCGTCGCTCAGCGTGTGGTAGCTGAAGCGCGAGTGCGGCGAGATGAGCTGCAGCGGGTACTTGCCGTACAGCTCGGCCGTCCGCGGCCCTTCCCACGACGGCAGGTAGCGCACGATCGGCGGGCGCTCCGGGTCGTCCGGATCGAAGCGCTTGAGGCTGGAGCACTCGAACTCGAACTTGCCCGACTGCGTCTGCAGGCCCTTCCCGTACTCCTCCTTGTAGTCGCCCGGCAGCGGATGCGGCTCGGGAACGTCCTTCTTGCGGCCCTCGTAGAACCAGCGCAGCGACGGCGGGTCGCGCCGTCCTTCCGCGAGCGGCGGCACCACGAAGTAGCCCTTCTTGAGGAACTTCTTCCACGAGATGTGCCGCGGCAGGTCGGACGCGTCGAACAGGCGCTTCACCCAGTCGAGCTCGGTCATGCCCTCGGAGAAGTACGCGCCGAGGCCGAGCCGCGAAGCGAGCGCCTGGAAGATCTGGTAGTCGGGCTTCGACTCGCCGAGCGGCTCGATGCACTTGTGCTGCAGGAAGATCACGCGGCTGTTCATCTGCGTCTGCGCGTGCAGCGCGTAGCCGCCGGTGCCGCCGAACTCGCTGATGTCCCAGCGCTCGAACTGGGTGCACGCCGGCAGCAGGACGTCGGCGAACTTCGCCTCGCCCTCGAACCAGATCGACTGGTTCACCACGAACTCGAGCTTGTCGGTGCGGTAGGCCTTCACGTAGCGGTTGGTGTCGGTCATGGTGCCGATCGACGCGCCGCCGTACTTGTAGAGCATCTTCACCGGCGAGTGGCCCGCCTGCGGATAGACGAACTTCTGGAACTGGCCCTCGATCGTCTTGCCGTTCCAGGGATAGCCCTCGGCCTTGCCCTCGAGGATCGCCTCCGGGATCTGCAGCCGCGGCACGCGCTGCGTGGACGGGTTGAACGTGGGCAGCTGCGGCATGCGCTGGTACAGGCTGATCGGCATGCCGGTGTTCTCGATGTCGCCCGAGAGTCCGCCGTCCGCGTAGCCGGGGAAGTAGAAGCGCAGGTCCACCGGCGTGCCCCACTGCAGGTGGCCGTAGTTGACGCCCGGCTTGCCCATGCCCTGCATCGCGAGCAGGCACGCCACCGCGCGCGCCCACTGGATGCCGGTCGCCGCGCGGCACGCGCCGCCGTGGCCGTTGCCCCAGCCGCCGGCGCCGAGGTAGGTCTTCTTCGTCCCCCAGCGCCGCGCGAGGGCGCGCACGTCCTTCGCCGGGATGCCGGTTTCCGGCGCCTGCCACTCCGGCGTCTTCGGGACGCCGTCCTCCTTGCCGAGGACGTAGTCGCGCCACGGCTCGAACCCGGCGCAGCGCTCGGCGACGTACTGCTTGTCGTACAGCCCCTCCGTGATCCAGACGTAGGCGATCGCGAGCGCCAGCGCGGTGTCGGTGCCCGGTTTCGGGGCGAACCACTTGCCCCCGAGCAGCGCGGCGCTGTGGTTGTAGTAGGGATCGATGTGCACCACCTCGATGCCGAGCTCCTGCAGCCACATGCGGCGGATGGTGCCCTCGTGCGCGCTGTAGGAGCCGCTGGTCGCCTCGGGATCGGCGGACCAGAACACGACCATCTCGGCTTCCTTCATCAGGTCCTCGACCAGGCTGTAGGTCTCGGTCTGGCCGAGGCGCATGCTGTAGCCGAAGTGGTGCATCGCGCCCCAGTACCAGCCCTCCCAGCTGTCCGGGTTGTGGACGACGCGCGTGTAGCCGATCGCGTTGAAGAACTTGTGCGCCGAGCTGATGTAGTAGCCGATGTTCCCCCAGGTGTGGTGCGAGCCGTGGTTGCCCATGATCGAGCCCTGCCCGTGCTGGGTCTTGCAGCGCCGGATCTCGGACGCGACGATGTCGAGCGCCTCGTCCCAGCTGATGCGCTCGTAGCCGGAGACGCCGCGGTTCTGGCAGTTGCGGTCGCCCCCGGGATCGAAGTCCACGCGCTTCATCGGGTAGAGCAGCCGGTCGGGCGAGTAGACGGTGCTCTTCGAGCACAGGGTGTGCACCGCCGCGGTGGTTGCGGCCGGCGGCGTGAAGCGCTTGCCGCGCGCTTCGATCGTCCAGGGGCGCGCGTCCTCGGCGTCGAACTCGATCGGCGTGAGGCGGACGATCCTGCCGTCCTTCACGTACACGAAGAGCGGCCCGCCGTTCGTGTTCGTCACGTAGCGCTTGGTGCCGTCGCCGACGTCGGTGCCGTACTCCCAGCCGAGCGTCATCATCATGGCGAGGGTCTGGGTGAACCACACCACCAGCTCGTCGGGACCGTCGGCGGTGAAGTTGAAGTTCTTCATCGCCTCGATGCGCTCGAGGTGGTCGACCCAGGGCACGAACAGCCGCGCGCCGAGCGCGGCCGTGGCCACGCCGATCGTCACGTCGGGCCGGGGATGGAGGCCGCGCGCGGACGCGACCTTGCCGCCCCGGAAGGCGATGTGCCGCGCCACCGCGCCGTCGAAGGTCCTGATCTGCACGGTCAGATCCTTCTCGGCGAGGCGCGCGGCGAAGGCCGGGTACTTGCGCGCCTTTGCGCGCAGCATGGGCGCGATGCCATACAGCAGGGCCGCGAACTTCGTTTCGCTCAGGGTCATCTCGCGTCTCCAGCGGCGGTCAGATCTGCGGGCTGCACGCGCGCGATGCGGCAGAGCAGCCCGCGCAGGTGGTAGGTGCCCATCGCGGGGTCGTAGGGCGGGTCGTTGCGGGTGAGCACGTTCGCGTTCGCGGTCCAGACGCCGTACTCGGGGCCCGGCTGCTCGGGAAACCACCAGCCGTGCTCGACGTGCACCACGCGCGGGTCGATGTCGCCGGTCACGCGCGCCTTCTGGCGGATGCGCCCGCGCAGGGTCTCGATCCACACCCAGTCGCCGTCGCGGATCCCGTGCGGCGCCGCGGCCGCGGGATGGAGCTCGACGATCGGGTCGGGATGCGCCTTGCGCAGCGCCGCGAGCTGGCGGTGCTCGGAGTTGAAGAAGAACGGGATGCGCGCCCCGGTGGTGAGCACGAGCGGGAAGTCCTTCGCCACCTCGGGGGTGCTGAGCGGGCTCTCCGGCGGCTCCTCGTAGTACGGCAGCGGGTCGTATCCGAGCGCCTCGAAGCGCGTCGCGTAGAGCTCGATCTTCCCGGTCGGCGTCTTGAAGCCGCCGTCCTCGTACTTGCGGTACCGGAAGGGCACCTTCACGTGCCCGACTTCGGTCAGCTGGCGGAAGGTCATCCCGAGCACCTTGCCCACCTGCTGGTCGAGCACGGTCTCCACCGCCTCGGTGCCGACCGGCAACTCCATCCGCCGCGCGAGCGCGACGAAGATCTCCTCGTCGGACTTGCACTCGCCGATCTGCACCGACTTCTGCTGCCCCAGGACGACGTTCGCCGCGAGGGTTGGGAGGCCCGCGACCTGGTCGAGCTCGGGCCACGCGGCCGCGGGCAGGACGATGTCGGCGAGCTCGGTCGTCGGCGTCATGAAGAGATCGGCCGCCACCAGCAGGTCGACCTTCATGAGCGCCTCGTGGACCTCGCGCGAGTTGCCGTAGGTCGTGAGCGTGTTGTTGCCGAAGATCAGGAACGCCTTGACGGGGTAAGGCACGCCCTCGCGCATCGCGCGCAGCAGCGTCGGGATGTGGGCGGCGGGCAGGTCCGCGCCCTCGCCGCAGAGCAGCTTGAACCGGTCGGCGCCGAGCCGCTTCGCGCTCGCCTCGGGCGTGAGGTTCTCGATGAGGCTCGGAAATCGCCCGAGGCCCCGCATGCCGAACACCCAGCCGCCGGGCACGTCGACGTTCCCGGTCAGCGCGGGCAGCATCGACACCGCGCGCACCGTCTGGATGCAGTTCGGCGTGTGCTCGATCGCGCAGCCCCACTCCATCATCGACGGCCTGGTCGCGGCGTACAGGCGCACGGCCGCGCGGATCGCGTCCGCGGGCACCCAGGTGATCGGTTCCGCCCATTCCGGGGTGTGCGGCCGCACCCGCTCGGCGAGCGCATCGAAGCCGTGCGTCCACTTTGCAACGAACGCCGCGTCGTAGAGGCGCTCCTCGATCAGGACGTTGAGCCACGCGAGCGCGAGCGCGTCGTCGGTGCCGGGCCGCAGCTGCAGCCACACATCGGCCATCTTCGCGAGCCGCGTGCGGCGCGGGTCGACGACGATGACCTTCGGGTTGGCGGCGAGCGAGTCGAGCGCGTTGAAGCGCGTCTCGCCGTCGGGCCCGGAGTTCACCGGGTTGTGGCCCCAGTAGACGATGCACCTAGGCGCGACCTCGCCGGTGAAGTCGCACACCGGGAAATCGCCGAACGTCAGGAGCGTGGTGTTGATGCGCGGGTGGAAGCACTGCGCGAACCCCGGCTCGCACCAGTTCGGCGTGCCGAGCGCGTGGCCGAAGCGCGAGACCCAGCGGATGTGGTGGCGGCCGGTGCCGGTGCCGAGGGCGATCGCCTCGGGACCGTGGTCGCGCTTGATGGCGGTGAGCCGCGCGGCGATCTCGTCGAGTGCCTCGTCCCAGCTAATCCGCCGCCACTGCCCGCCGCCGCGCGGGCCGGTGCGCCGCAGGGGGTGCTTCAGCCGGTCGGGGTGGTAGACGAGGTCGAGCGTCCGGGTCCCGATCGGGCACAGCCGGCCGCGGTTGAGCGGGGAGTCGGGGTCGCCGGCGACCTTCGTGAGGCGGCCGTCCTCGACGTGGAGCAGCACGCCGCAGCCGCCGTGGCACGCGCGGCAGACGCTCTTCAGCACCGCGGCCTCGACGTGCCCCCGCCGCCCCCGCTCGAGCACCTCCATCGCCGCCCGCTCCCCGCCTGCCGGATGGGGACAATCTAGCAGCGTCGGCGATCGCCTTTTGATTCAAAGAAGGCGCAAATTGATCGATTTTTTGAATCAGGGGCGCGCCGCTACCGCCCCGCGCCCCGCGGCCGCGCGACGCGCTGCAGGTGCTTGAGGAACGCGCGGCACGCCGGCGCGAGCCGGTGCTGCGCGCGCGAGATCACGGTCACGTTCCAGGCCGGCATCGGGGAGTCCATCGCGAGCGCGGTGATGGACGGGTTGCGGCGGCGCTCCGCGAACAGCTGCGCCGGCACCAGGGTCACGCAGTCGCCCGCCTCCACCAGCGCGAGCGCGCACGCGAACGAGGTGCACTCGATCGCGCTCGGCGGCGGCGCGAGGCCGGCGGCGAGGAAGGTCTGCTCGAAGATGTCGCGCCCGGTGTGGCTGCGGCGATAGATCACCCAGTCGAGGTCCGGCTGCGCGAGGTCGGCGACCGTCAGCCGCCCGCGGCCCGCGAGCGGATGGCCGACCCGGACTGCGGGCGTCACCTGGTCCCGCAGCAGGATCCTGAAATCGAGCTCGTCGTCCCGCGGCCGCCCGGGCACGAGGCACAGCGCGAAGTCGAGCTCGCCGGTGCGCACCGCCGGCAGGACGTCCGGATACGACCCTTCCTGGATCTGGAAGGTCACCTGGGGACGCGTGCGCTTAAAGCCGACGATCGCCTTCGGCAGCAGGCCCACGGCCACCGTCGGCGACGCGCTCAGGCGGATCTCGCCCGCTCCGGCGCCGCGCGCGGTCTCGACCTCGCTGCGCGCCTGCCGCAGCTCGGCCTCGATCGCCTTGGCGCGCGCGATCAGCGCCTTGCCCGCGGCAGTCGGCGTCACGCCGTGGGAGGCGCGGTGCAGGAGCTCGACGCCGAGCTCCTGCTCGAGCCCCTGGATGCTCTTGGTGACCGACGACTGCGAGCGGTGGACGTTCTTCGCCGCCTGGCGCACCGTGCCGGCCTCGGCCACGGCGAGGAGGTGGCGGAGCTGGCTCAGCTTCACGCGGCGCGCGGCCCTACTGCCGCGGGATGTTCGCCTTCTCGATCACCGCGCGCCACTTGGCGATGTCCGCGACCAGGCGCTCGCGCAGCTGCGCGGGCGTGCCGGCGCGCGCGTCGATGCCGAGGTCGTGGAGGCGCTTCCTGACCTCCGGCGCCGCCACCGCCGCGCGCACCTCCTTGTTCAGCCGCTCGATGATCGCCGGCGGGGTCGCCGCCGGGGCGGCGACGCCGTTCCACGATTCCGACTCGTACCCCGGCACGCCGCTCTCGGCGACGGTCGGCACGTCGGGCAGGATCCGGGAGCGCTCCTTCGACGACACCGCGATCATGCGCAGCGCCCCGCCCTTCACCTGCGCCATCACCGGCGCGACGATGTCGAGCCCGACGTCCACCTGCCCGGCGATGACCGCGGTGAGCACCTGCGGCGTGCTCTTGTAGGTGATGATCTGCGCGTCGACGCCGGCCATGGACTTGAAGAGCTCGGCCGAGAGGTGCTGGCCGCTGCCGGGATTGATGGTGCCGATGTTGTACTTGCCCGGGTTGGCCTTCATGCGCGCGAGCAGGTCGCGCATCGACTTGACGTCCGAGTCGTTCTTGACCACGAACACGAAGTCGAAGAAGCCCACGGTGGACACCGGCGCGAAGTCCTTGACCGAGTTGTACGGCAGCGACTTGAACAGCGACTCGCTCACCGAGTTGCCGTTGGTGATGAAGAGCAGCGTGTAGCCGTCGGGCTCGGCCTTGGCCACCGTCTCGGAGGCGAGGATGCCGCCGGCGCTCGGCTTGTTCTCGACGATCACCTGCTGGCCCATCGACTCGCCCATCTTCTGCGCCACCGCGCGCGCGCTGATGTCGGCGACCCCGCCGGGGCCGAACGGCACGACGATGCGCACCGGGCGCGTCGGATAGGACTGCGCGGATGCGGCCGCAGCCGCCGCGGCCAGCGCAAGCGCCGCAACCCGCCGCGCGATCGTGCTCCACTCGACTCTCATGCTACCTGCCTCCTCTCTGGTGTTGAGCGTGAACCCTGCGCAGGAACGCGAGCGTGCGCGCGTGCGCGCGCTCGGCGGCGTCCTTCACGTAAGTGCTGCGCTGGTCGTTCGCGAACGCGTGCCCGGCCTGGTAGACGTGGGTCTCGGCGGACGGGATCGCCTGCTTCACCTGCGCGATCAGCTCCGGGGGCGAATGCGTGTCGGTCGCGCCGAAGTGAAACAGCGTCGGGCAGCGCGGCGGCCGGTCGAGCAGCGTGCCCAGCCGGGTGCCGTAGTAGGACACCGCCCCGGCGAGCGCGAGCCCCGAGGCCGCGCGCAGCGCGAATCCCCCGCCGAGGCAGAACCCGAGCACGGAGACCCCGCCGCGCCCGTCGACCGCACGGACCGCGGCCGCGATGTCCTGCGCGGTCTGCTCCCAGGGAATGGCGGACATCAGCCCGCGGGCGCGCTCGGCCTCGCCGAACGGCACCACGGTCCCCGGGGAGGCGCGGTCCATCAGCGACGGCACGATCGCGTCGAAGCCGTTGCGCGCGAAGAACCGCGCCACCGACTTGAGCTGGTCGGTCAGACCGAAGATCTCCTGGAGGATCACCAGGCCGCCGGTCCGCTCCGCACCGGCCTCGGCGCGGAACGCATCAAGCGCAAAGCCGTCCGCGGCGGCGAGCCGCACCATGACTTCGCTCGGAAGTTGCGTCATGGCGCAATCCCCGCTGCCGGATGCGGGTCGGTCGGCGCGGGCGGCGCTTCGTTCCCGCGCGCGCCGGCGCGCGGCGCTGCGCGGGCAAGGGGACGGACGATTGCGTTCATGCACGCCTCCTGGCGATCGAGTCTGGCGCCCGGCATGATAACGTCCCGGAGCCGCATATCCTGACAAAATGCGCGCCGGCCGCCGGCGCCGCCCGGGCGACGCCGGCGGTGAATGCCGCGCGCGCCGCGCGCCCGGTCGAGGAATGGAGATGAGCACTGCTTCACCGTTGAGGCTGCACGCCCTCGTCGGCGACTATCCCGTGACCGCCGCGCTCAAGTCGGGCGCGGTGCGCTCGCCGCTGGTCGCGCTCGACTGCGCCGACGTCAAGCCGGTGAGCGCGGGATTCAAGCGGACCGTGCGCGACCTCGAGTTCGACGTCTCCGAGCTCGCGATCGTCACCTTCCTGCTCGCGAAAGCGCACGGGAAGCCGCTCGCGCTCCTGCCCGCCGTGCTCATGGGCCGGTTCCAGCACCCGCTCATCGTGTACAACGCCGCGCGCGGCGCGCTCGACCCGGGGGCGCTCGCCGGCAAACGCGTGGGCGTGCGCTCGTACTCGGTCACGACCGGGGCCTGGGTGCGCGGGATCCTCGCCGACGACTATGGCGTGCGGCCCGAGCAGATCCGGTGGGTGACGTTCGAAGACGCCCACGTCGCCGAGTTTCGCGACCCGCCCAACGTCGAACGCGCCCCGGCGGGGGCGAAGCTCGCCGACCTGCTGCTCGCGGGCGAGATCGACGCCGCGATCGTCGGCGACGGCCCGCCGGTGGATGCGCGCATCCGGACGCTCATCCCCGATCCGGCCGCCGCCGCGCGCGCCTGGCACGCGCGGCACGGCGCGATCCAGGTGAACCACCTCGTGGTGGTGAAGGATGCGCTCGCGCGCGCCCACCCGGAGGCGGTGCGCGAGGTGTGGCGGCTGCTGGTCGCGAGCAAGCGCGCCGCGGGCCTGCCGCGGCCGGGCGAGCTCGACCTCAACCCCTTCGGCGTCGCGGCGAACCGCCGCAACCTCGAGGTCGCGATCGACTGCTGCCACCGCCAGGGCCTCATCCCGCGCGCCTACGCGGTGGACGAGCTCTTCGACGACACGACCCGCACCCTCGAGCCCTGAACGAAAGGCCGCCCCATGATCATCGACTGCCACGGGCACTACACCACCGCGCCGAAGGCGCTCGAAGCGTGGCGCAAGCAGCAGGTCGCCGACTTCGAGGCCGGCCGGCGGGGCGCGCAGGCGCCGCCCGCGATCGCCGACGACGAGATCCGGGCGAGCCTCGAAGGCGCGCAGCTGCGCATCCAGCGCAGCCGCGGCACCGACTGCACCATCTTCTCGCCGCGCGCGATGGCCATGAGCCATCACGTCGGCGACGAGACGGTGAGCCGCCACTGGTCGGAGCACTGCAACGACCTGATCCACCGGGTGTGCACGCTCTACCCGGACAACTTCGTCGGGGTCTGCCAGCTGCCGCAGTCGCCCGGCGTCGCGCCGCGGGGCTGCATCGCGGAGCTCGAGCGCTGCGTGAACGAGCTCGGCTTCGTCGGCTGCAACCTCAACCCCGATCCGTCGGGGGGCTACTGGACCGACCCGCCGCTCACCGACAGGTGGTGGTACCCGCTGTACGAGAAGATGGTCGAGCTCGACGTGCCGGCGATGATCCACGTGAGCGCCTCGTGCAACCCGAACTTCCACGGCACCGGCGCGCACTACATCAACGGCGACACCACCGCCTTCATGCAGCTCGTCACTTCCGACCTCTTCCGCGACTTCCCCACGCTGAGGTTCGTCATTCCCCACGGCGGCGGGGCAGTGCCGTACCACTGGGGCCGCTACCGCGGGCTGGCGCAGGACCTGGGCCGCCCGCCGCTGAAGGAGCTGCTGCTCAACAACGTCTTCTTCGACACCTGCGTCTACCACCTGCCGGGCATCGAGCTGCTGCTCAAGGTG
>JRYK01008589.1_pt1 | contig 19736 bp, 27 predicted proteins | sample 235381 | NCBI WGS metagenome assembly JRYK01 (sample SAMN03074220, study PRJNA261476) | activated sludge metagenome | biome: Wastewater Treatment Plant; feature: Wastewater; material: Activated sludge; isolation source: activated biomass of a wastewaster treatment plant treating hydrocarbon... ... | reverse complement strand
CCCGAAGTTCATAGCGCGGAGGCTCATCATCCTAGCTTCCGAGGACGTGGGGAACGCCGAGCCTTACGCGCTTACACTGGCGACGGCGGCGTTCACTGCGGTCGATTATGTCGGCTTGCCCGAGGCGAGCCTGATTCTCGCCCAGGCTGCTACGTTCCTCTCCGGGTGCCCGAAGAGTAACGCGTCTTACATGGCCATAAACGCGGCGCTNNGGAAATCGGCTACGGCCGGGATTATAAGTACTCGCATGATTCCGAAGACCATTTCATTGAGCAGGATTTCCTGCCTGATGCGCTCAGGGACAAGATCTTTTACGAACCCACTGAGATTGGCAGAGAAGCGGCCATTAAGAAATACCTTGAACAAAAATGGAAGAAGAGAGGCAAGAAGGACAAATGATTGCCTAAACCTTCCGTGAACCAGCCTCAATCCTCCGTGATCCGGTAACTCAAAAAATATCACCTAAATAACCCCGATTAACCCTCCGCTATTAGATTGTTCTTTAAAAAAATCATTGATGAAAAACGGGATTATACTTTTACTATAGAAGGCCGGATGATGATTCCGGTTAGAGAGGAGGATATTATGCGTAAATTGAAGCTTTGTTTTCTGTACGTCTTTATCGCGGGTTTAACTTTGCTTCCGTATGAGGCCTTTTCTGGAGGCGACATAGAATTTAGCGCGGTGAATAATTCAGGCAACGATTGGTGCCTGCAGTGCGAAGGGCCGTTCTCAAGGCAAACGCCGAGGGTGATCGTCAACCGCGGGGGCGGCGTGACCCACTTCTATTCCGCGGAGATCAGCGAGTTCAGCCCCTACGGGAGCTGGTTTTGCTCGCTATATCAGGTGGACGTCTGTTTCCTTGTGGGCAGCGAGCCGGAGATAACTTCCGGGTTCGGTGTCCCGGCGGGGACATCGCTCTTGGAGCTTATTATCATGGAACAGCAGGGCATCACAGTAATCGCTCAGAAATTCCCCGAGCTCGGAGCCGAGAGCGATAACGAAATCTCGGTCACATCCAAACTGGGTAACGACCCCGCGCCGGGAGCGGTGGACAGGGATACATTCAGGTTCAAGGCCAAAGAAGGAGACCAGATTACAATCAGGCTCGAGGGCGACCCCTCGGCCGGTTATATAGGATCGCACGCCAGGCTCAGATTGACGAGCGGCCGCAGGTTAGGCGATTTTCAAGAGGCGGAAAGCGGTGAATTGCCGCTCGAGATCAACGTTACCATACCCGAGACGGGAACCTACGAGGTAACTGCCGTCAAATTGATACAGAGCGATGTGCCGGATAATCTTCTCAGCTTCAAAGGCGGATATATACTGAGCGTGTATTGCGCAGATGACCTAGTCAAGGCCTTGATTCCGGGAGAGAACGTAGAGCACTAATTAATTCGGACGTGAGAGGCACTACGTTGCTAAGCCCGGCCGAGCGCGGGGGAGCTAGGCCGGCCGCTCGATCAATTCAATCTTGTAGGAATCCGGGTCTTCGACGAACGCGATAACCGTAGTACCGTGCTTCATAGGTCCGGGGGGCCTTACGACTTTTCCGCCCGCCGACTTTATCTTCTCGCAGGCAGCGTATATGTCTTCGACGCCGAAAGCCATGTGGCCGTAGGCGTTGCCGAGGTCGTACTTGTCCGTGCCCCAGTTATATGTGAGCTCGAGCATCTCGGGCTGGTCTTCGGTTCCGAGGAACGCCAGCGTGAATTCACCCTCGGGATAGTCTTTCTGTCTGTTGAATTTAAGTCCGAGCACTTCGGTATAGAATTTCTTCGATTTTTCGAGGTCCCCGACCCTTATCATCGTGTGTAAAAAACGCATTTTACACCTCCGGGATATCCAAGTTGGACTGACAAAAGAGAAGCTAGCACACGCCGTGCGTACTGTCAAAGCAGGATGCGGCGGCTCATGACTTCTTTAATGCCGTAATGCGCACTCTCCTAGAAGACGGTCTCGTTCCCGACGAGTATCTTCGCTTCGAGGGTGGCGAGCACTTTCTCTTCCGTGTTCCTGACCTCTCCCGAAAGGGCGACGAGGCCGCCGTTATGCTTGGGCTTTTCGTCGAGTGCTGTTACAGTCCACTCCATCGTTATCGTGTCGTTTATGAAGACGGGAGCGGTGAATTTTATAGAGGCCTCGACGGTCGAGATGTCCGTATCGTGGAACGCCTTACTGTAAACGCCCACCACGAGGCTGAACGTCAGCGCCCCGTGGACTATCCTCCTACCGAACCTCGAGCTCTTCATGTCGGGCTCGTTCGTGTGGAGCGCGTTGTAATCGTTAAAAAGTCCCGCAGCCCTGACCACGTGGGTTTCCGTAACGGTGATCCTCTCCGTGAGCTTGTCGCCCACCTTGAGCTCCCTGAACGCCTTTCCTATTCTCGGCATCGCTTCGTCCTCCGGAAACTGAATTATGGATATATAATATATGCACAATATCCAACATATCGTTCATTAACTAGATATTATAATATACTATATAGGTTTTCTATCACGTATTGCATTACTTAATGTTATTTCGTCAATATATTCGATATCCCCACCCATCGGAATGCCGTGGGCGATCCTGCTGACTCCGACGCCCATCGGCTTTATCAGCCTCGACAGATAGAGCGCAGTCGCCTCGCCCTCGACGCTGGGGTTGGTCGCGATTATGACTTCTTTTACTCCGCTGCCATCGAGCCTCCGCAGGAGCTCCTTTATCCTGAGGTCTTCGGGACCGACCCCCTCTATCGGGGATATCACGCCGTGGAGTATGTGATATACGCCGGTGAACTCCCTGCTCCTTTCCACGGCGAGCTGGTCGAGCGGCTCTTCGACGACGCAGATCACTGAATGGTCCCTCTCAGCGTCCCTGCAGAGCTCGCACGGCGTTTCGGTCGCGAAATTGAAGCACGTGCCGCACAGCACCACCTTCGTATTCGCGTCGATTATGGCTTTAGAGAGGTTTTCGGCGCTGTCCCTCGGAGACCTGAATATATGGAACGCGAGCCTAGTCGCGTTCTTTTCGCCTATGCCGGGGAGTTTCGAAAGCTCGTTTATGAGCCTGGCTATGGATTCGGGTATGCCTTTCTGAGCCATATATCAGATGAGTCCGGGGGGGATACCCAAGCCCCCTGCGAGCTTGGCGACCTCTTCCTTCATCAGGTCCTGACCGCGTCCGAGCGCGTCGTTTACGGCCGCCGTTATGAGGTCCTGGAGCATCTCAATGTCGTTGTCTTTTACTATCTCGGGCTCAATCCTGATGGATACTATCTCTCCCTTGGCCTTGGCAATGACCGTCACCATGCCGCCTCCGGCCGATGCCTCGACGGTCTTCTCGCCCGCCTCCGCCTGGAGCTTCTCCATCTGCTCTTTCATCTTGTTCGCCTGTTTGAGTAGGTTCTTGATATTACCGCCCCCGAATTTCATGTCTTCACTCCTTTTGCCTGGGTTTTACGCTCACGACCCTGCCTCCGAAAATCTCGATCGCGTCCTTGAGCGCGGGGTCATTCTGTATCTTCTTCTTGTTCTCGCTCCGCTCAATTCTGTCGCCGCCGGCTCCGCCCGGCCTGGGCGCGCTGTCTTCCGCGATCTCTATCTCCATGTCGCGGTTAAAGTACTCCTTCAGGAATTTTTTCAGCTCGGTTTCGGTCTCTTTCTTTCTGAAATGCGATGTGTGAATAGGGTTGCATGTGATCCTTAGAACGCTCCCTTCGGCGGATATGTTCTTTGCCTGCTCTAATCTCGTGGCCATAGGCACGTTCCTGGATTTAATGTATTTGAGTAGGGAGCCGGCGTCCGCAGCTCGCGGCCCGGACTCTTTCCCAGGCGATTGACTTGCCTTCCCGGCGTCAGGGCCGGCGTTTGTCTCATCGGGAGCGGCCTGCCGCTTCTCGTAATTGCCGCGCGGCTCGTCGAAGCGCCCCCTGGGCTCCCCTCCGGTCTTGACGGCTCCCGACAGCGCTTCCAGCCTCTTGATGATGCTCTCTATCGGGACTGTTCTCTCGAGCGTTGCCAGCTTGATGAGAGTGAACTCGAGCGCCATCTGCGGATAAAACGACCTCTGTATGTTTTCGGCCCCGTCGAGCATGAAGTTGAAAAGGGACTCCAGCGTCTCGACGCTTTCGGCCGACGTCATTCCGGCTATTTCGTCCCTGTCTTCGTCCGAGAGCTCGTGAACGGCCTCCTTGCCGCACGATTTAATTAACAGTGCGTATCTGAGTGTCCTGAGCAGGTCCTCGGCGAACCGTTTCGGGTTTATCCCTTTTTCGATAGCCCGGTTGAGTGATTCGATTGAGGCCCTGGGGTCTTTGTCCATTATCCCGGCGACCGCCGATTTGAGGAGCGACCTGTCGAGCACGCCCAATATTCTGAGCGCGTCGTCGTGGGCTATATCGTTCCCGAAGGTCGCAAGCAGCTGGTCCATTAGGCTGAGCGCGTCCCTCATGCTCCCGTCCGCTTCCTGGGCGACTATATAAAGCGTCTCGTCCGCAACTTTTATACCCTCTTTCCCGGTTATCGAGGCGAGGTTCTCTTTAATCTTCTCGACGGGCACCTTCCTGAAATCGTACCTCTGGCATCTGGAGAGTATCGTTACGGGTATTTTGTGAGCCTCGGTCGTCGCCAGAATAAAAAGCACGTGAGGCGGCGGCTCTTCGAGCGTCTTGAGCAGCGCGTTGAAGGCGGACTGGGACAGCATGTGCGCCTCGTCGATTATGTATATCTTGTATTTGCCGGAGGCCGGGAGGTATTTGACGTTCTCTATGATCTCCCTCACGTCGTTTACGCCTGTATGAGAGGCGGCGTCTATCTCGATGACGTCGAGCGACTTCCCTTCCGCTATTTCCTTACAGAACGCGCATTCCGAGCAGGGCTCGGGCGTGGGCCCGCTTGCGCAGTTAAGCGCCTTGGCGAGTATCCTAGCGGTCGAGGTCTTTCCGACTCCCCTCGGCCCGGAAAATATAAATGCGTGCGCGATCTTGCCTGAGGATACGGCGTTCTTCAGGCTCAGGGTCACATATTCCTGGCTTACTATGTCGTCGAATGTCCGGGGTCTCCATTTTCTTGCGAGTACGAGGTAGGACATCTGTCACCTTAGAACCAGCTAGTCAGGTTTTCCGCAACGCTCAGGAGGGTTTGTTACCGTTGCTCCCTTCCGGGCCTGGCGGGGTTCACAAGCTCCTGCCGTACGGACCTGACTAACTGGTAAATTTATCGAAACTAATATTGCCTGAAGGGCCTTAGCCTATACTATTATAAAATACCCGAAAGTTAATAGCTATTCCCGGAAATAATCGCGCGATCTCCGTCGGATCGGCGATCTTCCCTTAATACCTTGAAAAAATGGCGGAGAGGGTGGGATTTGAACCCACGAGGGAGCGTTAACCCCCTACACACTTTCCAGGCGTGCACCTTCGGCCGCTCGGTCACCTCTCCGGTTGTATAATGGAATAAGTCAAGATTTTAACATCTTGAAAAAATTCTTCAAAACTGGGAGTAATCGGTGTTGAATCTGTCCGGGTCTGCCGGGTTATTCGTCCTGATTGTCCTGCTCTTCCGGATTCTGGAGGCCCTCGGAATATGCGTCGCTGTCCGCCTCAGGCTCCGTGGGCGCGTCGAGCGCCTGACCCGGGTCGTTGACTGTTCCGGGCTCCATGCTTGCGCAGGACGTGAAGAACGGTAATGCCAGCAGGGTTATAAGACTAAGTGGTTTCAACAAATCCGATATTGTTTTTATCATTCTGGTCCTCTTGTATTGCCGGTGTTTGGGCTTATTACGAATAAATATAATGCCGATTTTGCAGGAAGCGAGCGGGCGTATACGATGGATTGCCGGAACGGGGGCGGGTGAAAGACGGTCCGCCCCCCGTTCTCAAACTTAATTCGCCTTATACTGGCATTTGCAAAGGTCCTGCCTTATGTAGGCGATAACGTTCCAAATGTCCTCCTTTGACAGCGTACCGCCCCAAGCGGCCATCATGGGCGAAAGCCCGACCGACGCGCCGCCTTCGCTGATGACCTTGTAAATGCGGTCGTCCGACTGTGTCGACATAAATGCGGCGTCGCTCAGGTTCCTCGGTTTGGGGTCGAGCGCCGCAGCGGCGACTCCGTCCCCTTTACCCTCGGGCCCGTGACATGCGGCGCAGGTGGTCTGGAACGTCTCCTTTCCCTTAGCTGCGTCGCCTTTTTCAGCGGCCCGTACCAGAGCTGTCGAAAACACGACGCAGGGCACCAACAAAAGCATGGCAATCATAAGTCTTCTCATTTCTCAGAACCTCCCGAATTCTGTGGACGAGATTAACGACTTTCTATTTTAACTGTAACATACATTTTGTATAGATGGGATCTTTCTGCGCGGTCAGGCCGGTCCGGATTATGGTAATCTTTACACCTGCCGATGCGGATGTAAAAAGGAGGCGTTAAATGGATTTTGTCCGGGTATCGACTGAAAGCGGGATCGCGACCGTTGCGATCGACAGGCCCAAAGTGAACGCGATAAACGAGCAGGTGGTCTCGGAATTGAGGGACGTTTTCCTGGAATTGGCCGTGGATGAGCGGGTGAGGGCGGTTATATTGACCGGGCGGGGGAGCTTCTTCTCGTTCGGGTTCGATATTCCCGGGTTCATGGATTATCCCAGGGAAGAGTTTCACAGATTCATATTGAGCTTCTCCGATCTCGTCCAGCGTATTTTCGTATTCCCGAAACCCGTGATCGCCGCCTTGAACGGTCACGCGGTCGCGGGCGGGTGCGTCCTTGCCATCGCCTGCGACAGGAGGGTGATGGCGACCGGGAAGGCGAAGATAGCGCTCAACGAGCTTACGCTCGGCGCTTCGGTGTTTACGAGCATCGCGGAGATTCTAAAGTACACGGTCGGGCCGGGAAAGGCTCAGATGCTCCTCTACACGGGAAAGATGAATTCGGCGGAAGAAGCGCTGGCCCTGGGCCTCGTTGACAAGGTCGTTTCCGCGGAGGAGATGAACGATGCGGCACTCGCCGCCGCGCAGGAGCTTGCGGGATGGGACGTTCTTGCGTTCGGGAGCGTCAAGAGGCTTCTCAGGAAAGAGGCCCTCGACAGGATTGAAAGTCACGAAAAAGGGTCGGTCTCGGATTTCGTCGATATCTGGTACTCAGAAAACACGTGGGAGAAGTTGAAAAAGATCGAGATACGCAGTTAAGCGCGCCGGTAAATTCAAGGCGACGGAACGGCCATGATAAAGACATGATAAAGAAATGGAAAGTGATCGGCTCGGAGAGGCTCTCCTCGAACAGGGTGTTCTCGACGAGAAAGGACAGGAGCGTATCCCCGATAACGGGGGAAGAGCACGATTTTTTCGTCATAGAGGCCCCCGACTGGGTGAACGTGGTAGCGGTTACGGATGGGGACGAGGTGCTGCTCATAAGGCAGTACAGGCACGGCATCGAGTCGGAGACGGTCGAGATACCGGGGGGATGCGTCGATCCGGGGGAGACGCCGATTGAAGCGGCGAGGAGGGAGCTCCTTGAAGAGACGGGCTACGTGTCGGATGAATGGACGTGCATAGGAGAGGTAGTGCCTAACCCTGCAATTCAGAGCAACAGGTGCTATACGTTCCTCGCGAGGGGAGCGCGTAAGGAGAGGGAGACGAGCTTCGATACGACCGAATACATCGTCACATTCACGGCTCCCGCGCGGGACATACCGAGGCTCGTGGCCGAAAGGCAGATAACGCATTCGTTAGTGGTTTCGGCGTTTTACTGGTACTGCCTGCATACCGGCAGGTGATTCGATGCCTCGCGCTCCCTATAATTCTTTCTTGATAAAATGGTTTAACTATTGGCTTCGGTCTCCCCTATATATTAATTTTTGAGTTTGAGTATTTTCCCGGGCGGGTGTATATTTATATCGGGTGCCTGAGAGAGGAGGCCGAATATGAACCGTCTTCTTATAGTACTGGCGATATGCGTGACCGTGGGCGTATTTTTCATGTCCGCGAGGTCAGCGTTGTCTCAGTCGGCTCCCGCTCCAGCTCCGGCCCCAGCACCGGCCCCGGTACCCGCCGATTTCCCTTCGTACATAGTTACGCCGAGCGAGGACCTCAATCCCTACGATCTCTCCACGATGCAGAAAAGCACAGAGACGGATTACAGGCAAGGCGCAGGCACGCTGGGCACGTCCGTCGAGCGCCAGAGCAATATAGAGGTGAACGAAGCGCTTGCGAAGAAGAAACAGGAAAGATTGAAAGCGGAGGCGGATGCCAAGGCGAAAGAGGCGCAGGCGGCGAGTGAGTCTGAGGCCGGGGAAGCCCTGCCGGGGGAAGGGACGAGCGTCGCGGAGCCGCCGCAGCTCGGCGAGTCCGAGAAGGATCTCGAAACGCCGGGCGTAAGGTCGGGTCTTTTTACGTGGACCGACGACCAGGGCGTGCTTCACGCTACGAACGACATAGGCCAGGTTCCGATAAAATACCAGGTCGAAGCCCTCCAGGATTCTTCAAAGAACATCGAGCTCAATAAAGGCCCTCAGGAAAAGCAGCAGCGGTAGGCCGTCTATTTCTTGACCTTCGATTTATTCTCCTTATCCGTAAGCTCTGTCACCTTGGCTTCAAGGCTCTCTAGCTTGGAGGAGAGTCTCTTTATCTGTCCTTCGAGAATGTAGAGGGAGTCGTTCGTGCTCTCGGTCCTTTTGAGGAGCATTACGCCGAGAGCGACGAGAGGGGCTACTATAAATATGAGCTGAAACAAGTATCCGGGTCCGTATTCCGAGCAGCCGCCCAGGAACAGCCCCGTGTATATTATTGCGTACGCCGTCAGTATTTTTCTCATTCTTCTATCCTCCTGCTTATTGATATTGCACTCATATTTTACCTGAGCGGCCCGCCGAAAACCCCGTGCGCTTCAGGTTTTTAAATTTCATGTAACGGATTTCCCTCCCTTCCGACCTGAATTCCGCCTCGTATTTAGTCTCCTTTCGGCCGGGCATTTGCAGCGTGTAGCCGGGGTCGGGGAACACCGTCTCGAAGAGGCCCGTTTTTCTCATTGTATAGAGTGTGTTCGTCACGTATTCGCCGTGGTCGCTCGCCATTTCGATGACGCCGTCTTTTTTCATTATACGTGAAAGCTTCGTCAGGAAGCCGCGGTTTATTATCCTGTGCTTCTTGTGCCTGTCCTTGGGCCAGGGGTCGGGGAAGTTGATAAAGGCGGTCGTAAACGTATCGGTGTCGAATAATTCCCCGGCGGCTATGTCCGCGTCCATGTGAATGAACCTGACGTTCCGCACCTTCTGACGCTTCGCCCGCCTGACGGCCTTATTGAACCTGCTCTTCTTTATCTCTATCCCGACGTAGTTTTTCCCGGGGTTTCCGAGCGCGTTCTCTATGAGGAAGTCCCCGTCGCCGAAACCTATCTCGAGGAGGCATTCGTTCGGGTTCCCGAACACGTCCGTCATGTCGAGGGGCAGGGTGCGGAGCGATATATCCAGGATTGGATTTACGATTTCGGAGTTGTCCATGTTTCTGCAGCCGGCCGGAGTATCGGTCCGAATTGGATTTTACCGAGTGCTGTCCAGTATGAGGGATTCTTCGATCTTGAGCCCGTAGCTCCCGCCGGCATCAGACATGCGGCCTATGGATGTGGGGAGCGCCATCTCTATCTTCCCGCCGCGCGCTTTCTTGTCGAGCTTCATGGCGTCTATGACGTCGGGGACCTTCATGTACCGGGGCATCGCCGTCGGGAGCCCGGCGTCTTTGAGCAGCCGTATCAGTCTCTCGAGGTCAGCTTCCTTCCACAGACCCAGCCTGACCGCGATACCGCCCTCGGCCGCCATCCCTATGGATATAGCCTCACCGTGGCTTATCTTGTAGTCGGAAAGGTTCTCGACGGCGTGGCCTATAGTATGGCCGAAGTTGAGTATCTTCCTCAGATTGGATTCCCTCTCGTCCTTCTCGACCACCTCTCCCTTTATCTCGCACCCTCTCTTGATTATGAACGCGAGAGACTCCTTGTCGTATGCGAACACTTTTTTCATATCGCGTTCGAGGAAGGAAAAGAGATCGCCGTCCATTATCACACCGTATTTGATGACCTCGGCGAGGCCTTCCCTTATCTCTTTCGCGCTGAGCGTCATGAGCGTGTTCACGTCGATGTAAACCCTCCACGGCTGGTGGAAGGCCCCGATGAGGTTCTTCCCGTGAGGGGTATCGACTGCGGTCTTCCCACCTATGGAGCTGTCGACACATGCGACGAGAGTGGTTGGAACCTGCACGTAAGGGAGCCCGCGCGTGTATGTGGCCGCCACGTATCCGGCGATGTCGCCCGCGACGCCGCCCCCGAGCGCGACTACGGCAGAGTCCCTCCCGAACCTGCTCCCGAGCATCTCGTCCTCTATGCGGGCCTTCGTCTCCCGGTTCTTGTGCATCTCTCCCGCAGGGAAAGATATAAGCTTCGCGTTAAGCCCGGCGCCTGTGAAATTCTCGAGCAGAGGCTTCCCGTAGAGCTTCTCCACGTTCGAATCCGTGACGATAGCGAACCTGTGGGCGAGCCCGGCTTCGTGAACGTCTCCGGGTATGCGGACGAGGAGGCCCTCGCCGATCAGTATGTCGTAGGACTTGTCCTCGCTTATTTTAAGGTTTACCCGTATCTTCTCCATGTCTCCCGCCGTATCTATGATACTACAGCTCTATCTGTTTCTCGCCCCTGAACGAGAATATCCTCACCCCGGGCCCGGCCTCTATAAGAATGTCCCGCGGCTCGTCTCCGCTGAAAATTTCCCCGTCGATTATGTAGCCTCTGTTCCTTTCGACGCGGAGAGACCTCACGGCTCTGTTGACGAAATTTCCCTGCTTGTCCGATTTCAGGCTCCTGTAGAGCCCGAGCGGCAGCGTGTGGCGCTGTTTCTTTATGTAGCTTTCCCTCACGTAAACCATGTTGAACGACTCGCCCGGCACCGATTCCTCGGCGAATATATCGAACCCGAAGACGAATTTTTTAAGACTCGATGCGATCATCAGGACGTGGCCTTCGTGCGGGAGCTTCTCGCCGTCAGCAATCACGGTCGAATCTATGTCCTCGAACGGACCCTTGTTGCCGTTCGAAAGGAGCGTGAGAATGGTCTTTATAGTCATCATGGAGGCCACCTGGATCCCAGCGCCCTGCTTGTAGTAATCGATGAGGAATCTGTAAAGGAAGCCGTCTATCCACGAAAAACCGTAATGGGGCTCGTCGAGCGTTGAATCCTCNNGAGCCTATCATGTTTATAGTGCCGCCCATGAGCGGGAGTATCACGGGGAGCTCTTCTTTCCCGAAGAGCGACAGATACGAGCTGATGACGCTGCATATAGTGCCGTCGCCGCCGCTTATGAGAAGGAGCCTGACGCCTTCATCGTGGAACTCGTCCATCACGCCCGCGATCTCGAGCTTGTTCTTCGTCGTCCGCAGCAGCGCCTTCCCGCCGAATATGCCGCTCAGCTTGCTCACGACCGCGGCCGTCCTCCTGCTGTTGATCTTGGCCGAAGGGTTCAGGATAATGCCTACCTGTTTCATACCTCGTACTTGACCACCGACCAGACGGGATGGGGCGAGAGCTTGTTCTCGCCGCCCAGATCTGTGAGCTCGACGAGGAAGCAGTATCCCGCGATCTCCCCTCCAAGCTTCGCTATCAGGTCTCCCGCGGCTTTCGCGGTCCCTCCCGTGGCGAGGAGGTCGTCTATCAGAACGACCCTGCTGCCGTGGTGGATCGCGTCCCTGTGCACCTCGAGAGAATCGGACCCGTATTCGAGGTCGTATGACGCGTTTATAGTGACGTACGGCAGCTTCCCCGGCTTCCTCACTATGACGAGCCCCGTGCGGAGCTTTATGGCGAGGGCCGAAGCGAATATGAACCCGCGCGATTCTATACCCACAAGGTAATCGATCTCGCGCCCGCCGAGCATCTCCGCCATACGTTCGATCGCGGCCATGAATGCCCCTGCGTTCTGGAGGAGAGGGGTGATGTCGTGGAAGATTATTCCCTCTTTGGGGAAGTCCGGTATGTCCCTGATGAATTTCTTGAGGTCGGTCATTTAAAATTCTCCTATCGTGTCATGGCAGGTAATTGATCGGGTTTACCGGCTTGCCGTTGTTCCTCACCTCGAAGTGGAGGTGGCTGCCGGTCGCGTTCCCCGTAGAGCCTACCTCGGCGATCGTCTCTCCTGCCCTGACGCATGTTCCCGGTTTAACGTCGTTCCTGCTGTTGTGTGCGTAAAGCGTGCTTATCCCGCCGCCGTGCTCGATAACGACGATCCTGCCGTATCCGGAAAACCCTGTCATTCCGTCCGTGCTTATGAGCACGAGCCCGTCGGCGGCCGCCCTGATCGGCGTTCCCTTCGGAGCGGGGATGTCTATGCCCCAGTGGTACCTCCCCCCGCGCCTGCCGAAACCGGAGGATATCTTTCCCGGAAGGGGCCAGACGAGCCCCGAGGAAATGACGGCTCCCGGTATCTTGAGCATCGTGCCCGCGGGGATGTCCGTATAGTCGCTTATATTATTCGCCGCCATCAGCTCTTCGACCGTAGTCCCGTACATAATGGATACCCTGTATAGGGTCTGTCCCTCTTCGAGCATGTGGTACCTGTACCCTTCCTTTACGGTAAGCCTTCCGGTCAGGCACTTCTGTATGTCCTTCTCGCTCACCCTGGGTATCGACGGCGGAGGGGGAGGGCTCTTAGCGCAGGCCCCGAGCAGCGCGAGCGTCAGCAAGCCCGGCAGCCATCTCCACCGCTTCCCTGGGATCGTCTGCCTTTTTAATATCGGATGATACATCCCAAGTTTTTATCCCTACGACCGGAATTCCCAATCTGAGAGCGAAGGCGATTTCAGATAATGTACCGAAGCTCCCTCCTATTGCAATTATAGCGTCGCTCGAGCGGACGACGATAATATTCCTTCCGTGGCCCATGCCTGTGACGATCGGTATATCGACGTAGGGGTTGGCCTCTTTCCCGGATTCGCCCGGAATAATCCCCACCGTCAGGCCGCCTTCAGATTTCGCTCCCCTGCACGCGGCCTCCATGACGCCGCCCATACCGCCGCATACGAGCGTGAATTTCCGGAGCGCTATCTCCCTCCCGGCCTCAAACGCAGCGGCGTACTCGCCCTCCGTTACCTCGCCCGCTCCTATGACTCCGATAACGGTTCCCATGTCCGCAAGATTATATGCTTTTTCAAGCCCTTACACAACCGGGATAACGGCTGCGGACATCTTTACCCTCGCCCGGACGCGGCGCTGAGAGCATTAATAAAAACTTGATTTTGAGGCGGTCATCTTATACCTTTTATATCTGAGCCTGGGACTTCCGCTAAATATAAACAGGGGGGAGTAAATGAATATCGTTACAAACAGCCGTTTACTGATACTGATCGTTCTATCGTTATTTATTACGGTTCGTCACGCTGCCGCGCAGCACAACTCCGACCTCGCTCCGCTCGGTTTCACGTTCGGCATCTCGGACGACGACGCCGAGGATCTAATAGAGACGAACGGGAAGCGGATAATGGAGAACAGCGTCGATTCGAAAAAGATCAGGACCATCGTCATGCAGGGCACGATAGTCACGCTGCCCGTCGACCTCGAGGGGAAGGACGTCAGCACCGGGCTCGAATTCTACGACAACAAGCTCCTCTCGTCTTCCCTGATCCTGAATACGAAGGATTCGTTCGAAGAGTCGCAGATGCGGGACGAGTTCATGAAATATCTTACGGGCAAGTACGGCGAGCCTTCGAGCTCAGACAGCATGCTCAGCTTCAAGACATGGACGTGGAAAATGCCTGACGTAAAGCTGGTATTTCATACTAACGAAAAGAACAACAACATGAAGGTCGTTTATACGTACGAGCCGGTTGATCAGGCAAAACACGAGAAGGAGCTCGACAAGCAGCGCGGCACGGAGGAAATCAACCCCGCCCAGGAGATGTTTATCGACGGCGATTACAGTAAGCCCAAGTATTACGATGAAACGGGACACTGAAACCTGCCGGGGTTCCGCGGCGTCGAAGCTAGAAGCCGTATCAATACCTTGTACACCACTTAACGTCTTTCAAATTTTCGTGGTCATCCCTGAGCAGCCCGTAGACGTGGGCCCATTCGTGCTTGAGGACGGGCAATACGCCTTTTCTGCTGAACGCTTTGTAGCTGACTATTATTAACCCGTAATCGGAGTCGTACTCCCCGTTGCAGCTCCCGAAATAGTACTCGCATCTGAAAGTGCCGTTCACGACGGCGATCGTATACTGTCTCGCTTTCTCCCCTCCGTCCTTGATACTGAAGCATTCGCTGAATTCGGTGAATTGATAATCCACGTTCTCGAGGATCTCGCTCATATCCGCGTTCACGTTCGAATCCTTACCGACCCTGATGCCGTATTTCGGGGTCGTTTCCGCGGGGAGGTTCTTCAATTCGTCCTTGCTGACCTGTTCGGGGTTCATGTTCTGCATGATGAGCCCCATATTGGCGCAGCCGGTTAAGGTGGAAAGAAGAATAACCAGAGCCGGTATCCAGTTTCTCATGACTCGTATAAACAATATAACCTAATTCGCGACACTGGCGGATAAATGCCGGCCGGACTGTCTTGCGGAAAATTTCTTATGATTCGCTCACGATTTGATGTAATATGGAATGAGTATTTCTTGTCTGACGAATATGGTCGATTCGCCCGATAAAATCAGCTCGTTTAAAAAATTCCTGGCGTGGTTCGGCTCGACGAGGGGAGGGGCCTGGTTTATGATCAACGTGGTGTCGCATATCGATAGATGGCTTATCAGGACATCTGACGGCAGACTCAATATGACATTCGCCTGGCCGTGCGCCCTGCTTACGACGAAAGGGGTTAAGACCGGCAGGCAGAGGACGATTCCCCTCCTTTATTTCCGGGACGGGGATAACATCGTGATCATCGCGTCCAAGGGAGGGAATCTCCGTCATCCGGCTTGGTATCTGAATCTCCGCGCCAATCCGGAAGCCGAGGTCTTCGTAGACGGGAAATCGGTCCGGTGTATCGCGAGGGACGCTGTGGGAGAGGAGCGCGAGAGGCTCTGGAGCAAGGCCGTCGGGGTCTATTCCGGATACGAGAAATACCAAAACAGGACGGAGGGCAGACGGATTCCGGTCGTGGTGCTCGAGCCCGGACACGACTGATCCCATATCACTTCTCGGGCAGAGTCAGAACGAAATCTATGCACCTGTCGATCCAGACCTTGAGGTCGACGTCCTCCTTATATCCCGCGGGCTCGACATAGACGTACCCCTTCATGGGTTTTCCGGTGAAGTCCATAGGCCTCACGTGCGGGAGCGCAAGCGCCGCCTCGTACTGGCCGGAACCGACCCTGGCCATCAGCAGGTCGTTTATCACGCCGCAGCACATGTTGCCTTTCAGCATGAACGCTACGCCGCCGAACATCTTCCTTTCTCTTACGCCGTTCATTCCGGAAATAATATCCCTCACGCGCGCGGCGAGCTTCTCGTCGTAGGCCATGACTTTTCTCCTGAGGATTATTGAATTACTGCTGATTATAACAAAATAAGGAGAGGGATTCTATGAGAACGGGGGCGGCACGCGTGCCGCCNNGGGGGGGCGGTCAGGAAACCGCCCCCCCGGGTTTGCATCACATCTTTTTGTTGCTGTTTGCGGACGGAGTGTACCCTTCGATCTTCTTGATCGAGGTTACCTTTCCGTTCTGGTAGTCAACGGTAACCTCGTCTCCGCTCTTAAGTCCCTGGAGCATTGACGGGTCACTGACGGGCACCAGGTGGTATTTCCCCGACTGGTCCTTGAGGGTCAGGTTATTGTTCTTTATCTTGGCGATCTGACCCGTGACCATTTTCGTGGCCGTAGCGACCTGCTGTCCGTGGTATGTCTGGGCCGCATAGGTATTCACGAACCCGGCCGAGAGCATCAAGGCTATTAGCATAAGTGAGATTGTTTTTTTCATGATGTACGACCTCCGTTTTTTATTTTGAAAAGCTCGCGCCGGCCGGTTGCGGGCCGGCCGGCGATATATATTAGGTGTCCGGATAAATGAGGCGGATCAGACGGACGGAGGCGATCTCAGCGGGGAGTATCCGAAGGTCGAATCGTAACGGAACGAATTTACCGACCCTTTGAAGACCCCGTAATAAAATCCCGGCCCCGTGACTGCGACAAGGCCGGCGAATAGGGTAATGAAGAGAGCGAAAGAAAGCTTCGTATCGGAATCGCCCGCCGCTTCGTCGTCTATCGCGTAATCGTCTCCCGACGCCGTAAAATTATCGAGGCCCCTGCTCTCATCCCTGTAAAGGGGTTTTGAGTGACGAGGGGACCCGGACGGTTGCCATGGGCCGGGAGGGTGCGCAAGAAGATAGCCGAGGCCGACTAACAGAAGGAACAGCATCGGCGCGGTGCGGGCTGCTAAATATTTGTACTTTGAAGCGGGATATCCATACATTTTACTTAATGCACGCTCCATTGAAAAAGTCTATGTAAGGGTTGAGGAATATCAAGCGGAATTTTTGCGCCGGAGCATGGAGTTCACGCTATCCGTTCGTGAGGTCGAACCTTATGGGCACGACGACCCAGCTCGGGATCGCGCGGCCGTTTTTCTTTCCGGGAATGAATACCCACTTCCTGACGGCGTCGAGCGCCGAGTTGTCGAGTACGTCGTATCCCGACGATTTGCGTATCTCTACCTTGCCGACATTCCCGCTCTCCATTACGAATACGTTGAGGACGACGAGCCCTTCATACCCGTGGCGCTTAGCGATCCTCGGATAATCGGGCTTCGGGTTTACGCCGTAGTTCGGGTAACCGATCTCGGTCCCTTCTCCGGAGCCGCTCGTATCGAGCCCGGAGCCTCTCTCTCCCAGGCCCGTTCCCTTTCCCCTGCCTTCGGGCGAAACGCTGTCTCCCTCTGTGGCGTTCGCAGGAGTGACGGGACTTGACGCGGCTGTGCGCTCGGTGACGGAGACGTTGTTCTGACTTATGATCTCTTTCTTCACGGATTTTACCGCGGGTTTTTTCTTTACGGTTTTCTTGACCATCTTCTTCTCGACAGGCTTCTCGGCTTTCTTCTCGGGCTCCTTGGCGGGGGCCGGATCGAGTGAGCTGCCTTTGCCCTTTCCCGGGTCGTCGTATCGTGTCGTTACCCCGACCATTAGAGGGCGGGCCAATTCATCCGGTTCGACCGGCGAGAGTAATAAAATTGCGGAAAAAACCGCGGCGTGAAGTACGAGCGATATTATGATGAATATTGAGAGCCGCGAAGAGGACATTGCTGGTATCTCCGGGTTCACTGCGCTTCCGATTTCTCGGCTGCGATGGCTATCTCCTTAGCCCCGGCCTCCTTAGCCTGGCTGATCAGCTTGACGGCGTCGCCGAGAAGAGCGTCTTTGTCTCCTTCGAGTATGACGACCTTGGTGTTGCTTGCATCGAGGGCCTTTTTCAGCTCGGCCTCGAAGTTATCTTTCGCGATCTCCTTCTCGTTTATGAATATCTTTCCGGACGTGGTGAGGGCGACGACGACGTTCCTCGATACGGTCTCGGTCTTGGAGACCTCGGGGAGGTTAATGTTCGCGCCCGATTCGATGAGCGCGGAGCTAGTTATCATGAAGATTATGAGCAGAACGAGGAATATGTCCGTGAGCGGCGTGATGTTGATTTCAGCTACGATGTCCTCGTCCGTCTTCTCGTCAAATTTCCCTATCGCCATTATTCGATCTCCCCTGTTTATAAGCCTGAATGAATTTGGCGTGGTTTATCCTGAGCTCGGCGTTTATGGCGGCCACTCTTACCTGAAGGTAGTTGTAGGCAATAACCGCTATAATGGCCACGACCAGGCCCGCCGCCGTCGCGACGAGCGCTTCGGAGATGCCGCCCGCAACGACGGAGAATCCGCCGGTCCCCGCTATGGACATGCTGTGGAACGATTTGATGATGCCGACGACCGTTCCGAACAGCCCTATGAACGGGGCACTGCTGCCTATGGTCCCTAGTATCCATATATTCCGCTTGAGATCCTGCGTCTCTTCGTACCTGTTTTCCTCGAGTTTCTCGGACGCTTCGAGCGGGTCAGTCGTTTTACTGTCGGCGAGTATCGAATGATATATCCTGGCCTGCAGGCTCTTCCTGTGCTTGTTGCAGACCGATATGGCCGTTCCGATGTCTCCCCTCGTGAGCGGCGGCACGACCTGTCCGGTAAGTCTCCTAGTCGCGGAAGCAACGCCGCTCAGCGCGAACATCCTCTCGCCCAGGATGGCTACCATAACCACCGAGAAGAGAATGAGAGGGTAGGTGGCTATCCATCCCTGCTGTATAAGCTCGATCAAATTCAAACTCTGCATTATTTGTCACCTCTGAATTCACGTTTCTTTAAGCCGGCGGTTTCAGGTTGAAAGTATAACTGCACCGACATAATCATATCCTAAACGATTCTTTCCTCAATCGCGGAAGGAAAAGGTGCGTGAGAAATTGCTCCGTTGTTTTTCCACCGTGATGTGCGTGAGGTGCTCCGACCAAAATCACGTCCGAACGGCGATTGTCTGAAGGTTCCGGATTGGATTTTTCGCAACTGAAATCGCTATGCTGAAGGCACATTTCAAAAAGGTTTTGTTATGAGAATGAATATCAAATTCAGCAGAAGTAAGATACATGAGCATAGGTCGGTGTCAAGGCGACATCCGTTTAGCCTTTTCGCAAGGCATTCATTACGATGCCCCTGATCGGCGCGCGTGCTGTCACAAGCGCCTTACTCTGTCATCAATATTATAAATTTGCCTATTCCCGCTAACCCATTATACTTTTTAACGAGCTGAACCTGCCGTAACCGTTTAATTCCGGACACTACGATAAAAGAAGGGGAACGTGGTATCCCGGTAGCTCATTGACTCCGAACGATGCGGCGGAATCCCCGGGCGGACGTAGAAGCCCGAATTGCTCGCCCGAAGAATTTTTTATTTTCTGCCGGTCGTATCGTCTCTCTATCCGGCAGCAGATTTTCAAAATTAACTGTTAACGCCCGGTCAATCGGAAAACGGAGCTTATGCACGATATACCGCTTATAACTACAATAGCGCTCGGCCTTGCCGGGGCCCTGATATTCGGCCTCATTGCGAAGCGCCTGGGTCTTTCCCCGATCATAGGGTATTTGATCGCCGGTGTCGGGATCGGGCCGCATACCCCCGGTTTCGTGGGTGACGCGGAGCTCGCGTCACAGCTTGCGGAGATCGGCGTAATTCTGCTTATGTTCGGAGTGGGTCTCCATTTTCATTTAAAAGACCTGCTCGCTGTGAAAGGCCTGGCTATTCCCGGGGCCCTCGGGCAGAGCCTGGCCGCGACGCTCGCCTGCACTGCTCTCGCTGTTGCTTCCGGCTGGTCGTGGCAGGAAGGGGTCGTATTCGGTATCGCGATCTCTGTAGCCAGCACCGTCGTGCTTCTCCGCTCCTTAATGGATCATGGCGTGTTAGACACACCGGAGGGGCATGCCGCCGTGGGCTGGCTGGTCGTGGAGGACATCATCACCGTGCTCGTGCTGGTCCTTCTGCCTCCGTTGGCGTCGAGCGCAGGGAGCGAGCTCGGCATACTGCAAACGGCCGGTATCTCCATACTCAAGCTCGGAGTCCTGACCGCGATTATGCTCCTGGGCGGCGCGCGCTTTATTCCGGCTCTCCTTTTACGTGTCACCCGCCTGAGGTCCCGCGAGCTCTTCACGCTTACCGTGCTCGTCATGGCTATTTCTGTGGCCACCATCTCCTACCTGGCGTTCGGGGCTTC
>JRYK01005466.1_pt1 | contig 19788 bp, 13 predicted proteins | sample 235381 | NCBI WGS metagenome assembly JRYK01 (sample SAMN03074220, study PRJNA261476) | activated sludge metagenome | biome: Wastewater Treatment Plant; feature: Wastewater; material: Activated sludge; isolation source: activated biomass of a wastewaster treatment plant treating hydrocarbon... ... | reverse complement strand
GCGTCCTGCGCCGCCCTGTCGAATTTTATCTCCTTCGCTGCCATGTCTGTATGACCTCCTCAAATTTTTTCTTTTACGCTCAATAATTCAATCGACTATAGCCAGTATGTCTTCTTCCCTTAGTATGAGGTAATCCTCTCCGTCTATGCTGATGTCGATTGCCCCGTACTTGTTGAAGAGCACCTTGTCGCCTTTCTTTATCTCAAGCGGTTTTTTCGTACCGTCTTCGAGTATTCTCCCCGTCCCGACCGCTACGACCTTGCCTTCCTGCGGCTTTTCCTTCGCTGTATCCGGAATGATGATCCCGCCCTTCGTTGTCTCTTCGGTGTCGAGTCTCTCTACCAAAACCTTATCGTGCAACGGCCTTACCTTCATTACAAACCTCCTCCTTACAAGGTGATTATCTGAAATTTATTAATGGTGGAAATCCTGCGTTTAATATAACGAGCTTGATTTGCCGCGAATTAAAATAACCACACCCACTTCTTTGTCAAGTTTAAACCATATATTATACCAAAAGAAAATCATAAATTAAAGAGACCTTACGAATTCTTGAAAACCGGGCGTAAAAACGATATGGTAAGTACGGATGCCCGCGGCAGCCGGGCAGTCACAGAGAAAGCCCCGGCGGCAAAGCTCCGCATAGCCGGGCATCGGGGACCGAGCACGATAGACAGCCTGAGAATCCCGACCGACATGATAGGGGCCTCCGACCCGGAAGCCCCCGGGAAAGCCGCCTCCATTCTGAGAAGCGGGGGGGTGATCGTGTACCCGACGGAGACCCTGTACGGCATAGGCGCCCTCGTGTCGAACGATAAATCCGTAGAGAGGGTATTCGAGATCAAGGGCCGACCGCTCGCAAGCCCGATACCCGTCCTCGGGAAGGACAGGGCGATGCTGGAAGAGGTCGCCGAATTCAATGCAGCGGCACGCCTGCTAGCGGAGAAATTCTGGCCCGGCCCACTTACGCTCGTGTTAAAGGACAAAGGGAGGCTCCCCAGGCTGATAACCGCCGGCACCGGGAAAGTCGCCGTACGGGTCTCCGCTCATCCATTCGTCGCGAGGCTGTTCGATCTACTGGAAGGGCCTCTCACATCGACGAGCGCCAACCCTAGCGGCAGCGATAACCTGCTCGACTTTATAAATATTTACCGTGCGTTCAACGGCCACGTTGAACTTATAATAGATTCTGGTAACATTCCGACCTCGAAAGGATCCACGGTCGTGGACGTGACGACAACTCCCCCCGAGATATTAAGACAAGGAGACCTTGCCATAAGTAAATTGAAGGAGTGTTTTGATGCCGATCGTTAGAGGGTTCAAGGGAATAAGATACAATCCGGCGAAGATCGGGGATTTCAGCAGAGTGCTCGCCCCGCCTTACGACGTTATAAGCCCCGCCGAGCAGGAGGCGTACCACGAAGCGGATCCGCTCAACGTGATAAGGCTCATACTCCCCAAGGGAGAAGGAGACGCCAAATACGAACGGGCGGCAAAGACGTTCAGGGACTGGTTCCTGAGCGATACGCTCGTACAGGACAACGAGCCGAGCATATATCCCTATTACCAGGACTTCGAGGACAACGGAAAGAGATACACCCGCAAGGGATTCATCGCGAGGGTGAAGCTCGAAGATTTCTCTACGAAGAAAATACTCCCCCACGAAATGACATTCCCCAAGCACAAGCTCGACAGGCTCAAGCTGAATACGGCATGCAGGGCCAATATGAGCCCCGTCTTCTCGGTCTATTCCGAACCCGAAGGGTCGGTCGAGAAGCTCATAGAAGAGAAGCTGCCGGAGAAGCCGCTCTTCGACGTCGTTTATAAAGACGGGATAAGGAACAGGCTCTGGAAGATCTCCGACCCGGAGACCATATCGCTCATAACCGCCAGGATGGCGGGAATGAGCTTCCTAATCGCGGACGGCCATCACAGGTATGAGACGGCGCTCGAATACAGGAACATACAGAGGGGAAGGAAGGACGGCTCGGTAGATGAGCCCTACGATTACGTGATGATGTATATAGCTAGGGGAGAAGGACAGGGGCTTATCATCAACCCCACCCACAGGGTCGTTAAAAACCTCGGCCGGTATACCGAGGAATCTTTTCTTGAAAGGCTCGGCGAAGAATTCAGGGTCGAAAAAATGCCGTTCGGAAAAGCAGTGTCGGACATCGGCTACGAGGAATTCGCCGTTATCACGAAGGATAAGGATTCGGCGTGGAGGGTATCGTCCCCCAAGGCGGGCCTGCCGGAGCATGCGAGGCTAGGCGTGATGCTCCTGCATAACATCGTGTTTAAGAAGATACTGAACGAGGAAGAATCCGGCATATTCTACACAAAATATGCGGACGAGGCTTTCGAGCTAGTAAGGAGCGGCGAGTACCGAATCGCATTCATACTCCCCGAGCTCCGGGCGGGCGACATATTCAAGATCGTAATGACGGGCGAGAGGATGCCTCATAAAACCACCTATTTTTACCCGAAGATACTCTCGGGCCTGACGTTCAACCCCCTCTGGTAGACAGGCGCGCCAGGCTTTTCCCGCTTAAGCGGCGCGGGAATTCCGTCCAATCCGCCATTTTCATTAAACACCTTAGATTCCGTCCGCAATTTGATTTATAATTTAAGCGGCGCTGAGAGCTTAAGGCTGATCTTCGCAATCCGGCCCGCAGGAGGAGATATAAATGTCGGCTTTCCTGATACTCATCGTAATCGTCGCACTCGTGGTCCTGGCGTTCGTCGGTATCTACAACGGACTCGTGAGACTCCGGAACACCTCCGAGCAGGCGTGGTCGGACGTGGACGTGCAGCTAAAGAGGAGATACGACCTCGTCCCAAACCTGGTCGAGACCGTGAAGGGTTACGCATCACACGAGAAAGAAACGTTCGAAAAGGTGGTGCAGGCGAGGAACCAGGCGATGCAGGCGACGTCCCCGGCCGACAAGGCCCAGGCGGAGAATTTTCTTCAGTCCACGCTTAAGTCCCTCTTCGCTCTCGCAGAAGCCTATCCCGACTTGAAGGCGAACCAGAACTTCATACAGCTCCAGACGGAGCTCGCAAATATAGAGGAGCAGATACAGCTCGCCCGGCGCTATTACAACGCCGTCGTGAGGGACCTGAACACGAAAATAGAGTCCGTGCCCAGCAACTTCGTCGCGGGCATGTTCAATTTCCAGAAGAAAGAATATTTCGAGCTCGATTCAGCCGAGGAGAGAAAGGCTCCTCAGGTGAGCTTCAGCTAGTCACACATATACCCCGGACGGACATCCTCAAGCATGAGCAGACTTACGCCCGTACTATTCCTGATTCTCTCCCTACTCTGCTTAACCTTTGCCGGAACGGCACGCGCGGAGCAGATAAACAGCTTCAGGTCGGATATACACATAAACCGTGACGGCACGATAAACGTCCGCGAGGATATCGAGTACGACTTCCAGTACGCCGAGAGGCACGGTATCTACAGGGACATCCCGTACAGCTACGACTACGGCTACAAGAGGTACAACATAAAGCTCGACGTCGATAAGGTTACGGACTTCGACGGAAAGTCTTATAAATACGAAGTCAGCACAGGGGGCGGCCTCGTGCACATCAGGATAGGCGACCCGGACTCGACCGTAACAGGGGTGCACGGGTACAGGATCGAATATACGGTGAGGGGCGCCGTCGCATACTTCGAAGACCACGACGAGCTCTACTGGAACGTTACGGGAGACGAATGGAGAGTCCCGATAATGAAAGCGGACTCAGAGGTCTCATTCGACGGACAAACTGACAAAGGAGTCGAAGCCGAATGCTACACGGGATCGAGGGGCTCGACGGCGAAGGACTGTAAATACGAGATTTCTAACAGTAGCGTCAATTTTCAGGCAACGGGCTCTCTCTGGGCGGGGCAGGGATTTACGGTCGTGGTCGGACTGCCGAAGGGAATGATCGAGGAGCCGTCCGGGACGAAGAAGGCATTATGGTTCCTCTCGGACAACTGGTTTTTCGTGCTGCCGATCCTGACATTCTTTGCCGTATGGTACGTATGGTACAGCCGGGGGAGAGACCCCGGCGGCAGGGGCGTCATAACGGTCAGGTACGAGCCGCCCAAGAACCTGACACCGGCCGAAGCGGGGACGCTCGTCGACGAGAGGGCCGACATGTCGGACATCACGTCGACGGTCATAGACCTCGCCGTGAGGGGATACCTCAGGATCGAGGAAGTGGAAAGCACGAAATTTTACTTCTTTACAGACAGGGACTACAAGCTCGTAAAGCTCAAGGAGCCCGCGCCCGGCGAGCTGAAACCTCACGAGGACAAAGTCTTCGACGGTATATTCAAGGGAAAGCAGAACGTCATGGTCTCGGAGCTCAGGAACAAGTTCTATACAGAGCTCCCGCCGATCAAAAAAGCGCTTTACAAAGAGCTTATCGACAAAAAATTCTTCCCGGCCGACCCCGAGAAGGTGAAGGGAATATACAAGTGGATCGGGATAATAATACTCATCCTCGCTTTCGTTCTGTTCAGCAATTTCCTGCTTAAAATCTCGATCGCGCTTTCGGGCCTGATAATCCTTATCGCGTCGAGATACATGCCGAGAAAGACCAGGGAGGGAGCCCTGCTCAACGAGGAGCTCCTCGGATTCAGGGAGTTCATAGACAGGGCGGAGAAGGACAGGATCGAGGCCCTTGCCAAGAACGACCCGACGTTGTTCGACAGGGTGCTTCCATTTGCGCTCGTCTTCGGACTCGAAGACAAGTGGGCGGACGCCTTCAGGGACATGTACAGGGAGCCGCCCTCCTGGTACTCCTCGCCCAGCTACAGGGGCTCGTTTACTCCTAACATGTTCGTCTCCGACCTCGGCAGGAGCCTCGGAGTGATGAACAGCACCATGGCCTCGACGCCGAGGAAATCGGGCGGAAGCGGACTGGGTGGAGGCGGATCGAGCGGAGGCGGTTTCGGCGGGGGCGGAGGCGGGTCGTGGTGAGTGTAGGTCCCTGTCAGGAACGGAACGGCTAAAACCGTAAAAGAACGCCCGCAGAGAGACCAATCAGCCTCCGCGCGCTTATGCCCGAGAGCGCCGGCACGGGCCGCCGGGCTCGTCGATAATCAACCGTGATCATTCATTATATGTACTCGCGAAGATTCCGCCATTTTAACCGGAACGGCATTATAATTTAACTATCACACCGGTTAACGGGCATAGGGGGCCGTTAATCAATCGGGGGAAATGCCCCGCGGAAGCGAACTCGTATAAACGGCATGCACGAGGCTCCGGCCGGTACCCGATTTTATAACGGGTGGTCCGGAACACACGCCGACTTTCATTCCCCCCTGACGTACAGAAAAGGACGAGTGAAAATGCAGGAGAAGTCCGAGTCAAAAAGCAGGCACAAAGATAAACCCCGCGACGTAAAAAAACGATCCGGAGCTCCCGGCAACGCTCCACGCAAATCCCGCAAAAACTCCAAGCAGCGGTCCGAACAGAAATCCCTCTACAAATCGTTTTATGACTTCAGCCCTCTCATGTTCTTCACGATAAACGAGAGAGGAACCGTCAAGGCCGTCAATTCCGTAGGAGCGGAACATCTTGGTTACTCGGAGGACGAGCTCACGGAGCAGTCGGTCCTGAACGTATTTTACCCCGAGGACAGGGAAGGCGTGCTCGAACAATTGAAAAAGTGCCTGGATAGTCCCGACAGGGTCCACACATGGGAGATCAGGAAAGTAAAAAAGGACGGGAGCCCGATCTGGGTGCGCGAGAACGCAAAGGCCGCGATGACGGACAGCGGAGAGACCTTGCTGAATATAGTGTGCGAGGATATTACGGAAGGAAAGAGCGTCGAGTTCTTGCTCAATACCGAGAACAAGGTGCTCGAGATGACAGCGCGCAACTCGTCGTTAAGCCGGATCCTCGGTTATCTGTGCAGGCGTGTCGAGAGTCAGACCAGGGAGATGCTCTGCTCGTTTTTAATAATGGACGAAGACGGCAAACACCTGAGGCACGGCGCTGCGCCCAGCCTGCCGGCAGAGTACGTTAAAGCGGCAAACGGCCTGCAGATAGGCCCCTGCGTCGGGTCGTGCGGCACCGCCGCTTATTTGAAAAAGCCCGTGATCGTTAGCGACATCGAGACCGATCCCCTCTGGGCCGACTACAAGAACGCGGCATTGAAACACGGTTTAAGGGCATGCTGGTCCACTCCGATAATCTCGTCCGATGAGAGCGTGCTGGGTACTTTCGCTATGTACTATAAGCACCCCCGTCCTCCGAAACCTCACGAGAAAAGAATAGTAGAAACCGCGACGCACCTCGCCCGCATAGCCATCGAGCGGGTCAAGTCGCAGGAGATGGCCAAGCGTTTCGGCGAAATCCTCGAGGAATCCCTCAACGAGATCTATATAATCGACGCGGTGGCGCACAAGCTGCTTCTGGTCAATAAGGGCGCGAGACTGAACCTCGGTTATTCGTCCGAGGAGCTCGCGGAGATGCGCCCCGCCGATATTAACCCAGACCTCGCCCCCGAGCTATTCAGGAAGGTCGAGGCGCAATCTCCGGGCACGCACGAAAAGGTGCGGATAGAAGGCGCACACAGGCGAAAGGACGGAACGAAATATCCGGTCGAAGTGCGCCTCCAGATGTCCCGTTTCAAGGGAAAGAAGGTATTCATCGCGGATGTCGTAGACGTTACCGAGGCGAAGAAAAGAGAGGAAGAGCTGAGGGAGCACGTAGAGCAGCTGTCCAAGAAGAACAGGTACGAATCCATCGTCCTCGCCGTGACGGAAAGCGTGCACCGGTCGCTCGATCTGCAGGAAGTGTTCGATAACGCGGTTGACGCGCTCAACAGGAACGTGGAGGGAGCGAGCAGCGTCGTTATATTCATGGTCGAGGGGAACGAGGCCGTACTGAAAGCGGATAGAGGGCACACGGACTGGTACGTCGAGCGTGTAAAGAAAATCCCTTACCCGAAAGGAGCGACATGGAAGACCATACTCGACGGCGAACCCAGATACGTTCCCGATACGGACGATGACGACGTTCTGGGCCCGGCCGGAAAGGAGTTCGGGACGAAGAGCTACCTGTCGATGCCCATACAGTCGGAGAGCGGGACGGTAGGATGCATCCATATCCACTCACAGGAAAAGAACACGTTCTGCACGGAAGACCTGGACATGCTCCGGATAGTGGCGAGACAGCTTGAATCCGCCATAAAGAACGCGAAGCAGGCCGAGGCGCTCAAGGAGTCCGAGGAAGATGTCAAACAAAAACTGGCGGAGTTATCCAAGAAGAAAAGATACGAAGAGATAATAGGCGCGATAACGAGGAACGCCCACAGCTCGATAGACATACAGGAGGTGCTCGAGAACGCTGTCGATGCGATGAACAAGAACATCGAGGGCGCGGACAACGTATCGATCTATTTCGTCGAGGGGAATGAAGCCGTTATCCAGTCTCACAGGGGATACCCCGAATGGTTCCTCAACAAAACGAGCCGCATCCCGTATCCGAAAGGATTTACCTGGAAAACGATTCTGGACGGGAGATTGATCTATAGTCCGGATGTGGAGAAAGATCAGGTCATCGGACAGGCGGGCAGGGACGTGGGAACCAAAAGCTACGCCTCAATGCCCATCAAGTACGACGGAGAGACGATCGGATGCATAAACATTAACTCATTCAGGAAGAACGCGTTCGACGAGGACGAGCTCGGCCTGCTCGAAATCATCGCTTCACAGATAGAGATCGCGATCAATAACGCCAGGCGGGCGGAGGCTCTCAAGGAATCCGAAGAGAGATACAGGACGCTGTTTGAGCAAACGCCCGTGGGAGTCTACACATACGACAAGAACCTGGTCATTACCAATGTGAACGATAGGCACGCGGAAATCATGAAGTCGTCACGGGATAAAATTATCGGTCTCGACATAAACGACCTCAAAGACAAATCCTTCAACCATATACACGAAAGCGCGGTCCGGGGACACGAGTCCTACCACGAAGGCCGTTATCAGTCGACTACGGGAGAAGCAACTCCGTTCCTGCGCGTCTCCTGCGCGCCGTTGAGAGACGCCCAGGGGAATATCGTGGGCGGGATGGCGATTGTTGAAGATATTACCGAACGCAAGAAAGCGGAAGAGGCGTTAATACAATCCCAGCGGGTCTACGAATCTCTCGTCAATACGATCGAAGGGATAGTATGGGAAGGGACTATCAATCCCCTGCACTTTACGTTCGTCAGCAAACAGGCGGAGCGCATACTGGGATATCCGCTCGAAGACTGGACGAACGGAAAGGAGCTATGGGTGAGGAAACTGCACCCGGAAGACAGGGAATGGGTACTCAGGTTCTGTACGATTGAAACATCGATGAAGAGGGACCACGTGATCGAATACAGGATGATCGCGGCAGACGGCCGGACCGTCTGGCTGAGGGATATCGTCTCGATCATCATGGAGAACGACGAGGTTACGGGTCTCCGGGGCATAATGATCGACATCACGGACCTGAAGACCGCCGAGATGAAATTCAAGGAGAGCGCGGACAGGTACAGGACGCTCGTTGAGAACATAGAAGACCTGATCGTTGAAACAAGCGCGGACGGGAGGTTCATATACCTGAGCCCGAACCACGAGGCAGCGCTCGGGTACAAGCCCGAAGAGCTCATGGGCAGGAATATCTTCGAGAACATTTATCCGGACGACATTCCGGTCGCAATGGAGGAATTCGGCAGGGTGGTACTCAGCCAGACCTCGGGCAAAGCGGTATTCAGGTACAGGCACAAGAACGGGAGCTGGAGATGGTTCGAGAGCACCGGCCAGACCGTCGAGACGGCGACGGGCGAGCTCACCTGCGTCATCGTATCACGGGACATAACCGAGAGGAGGAGACTTGAGGAGGAGCTCTTCAAAGCGGAGAAGCTCGAGTCCTTAGGCGTCCTCGCGGGCGGGATAGCTCACGACTTCAACAACCTCCTGACCGTCATCCTCGGAAATATATCGGTATCGAAAATGAAGCTCGACCCGAAAGACAAGATATACGGGAGGCTTGCAGAGGCGGAAAACGCCTCTTTCAGGGCGAGGGACCTGACGTCACAGCTCCTCACGTTCTCGAGGGGCGGGGCCCCCGTGAAGGAGTTCGTTCAGTCCCTGGGCGAGCTTATCATCGATACGGCCAATTTCGTGGTCAGCGGATCGAAGGTCAAATGCGAGTTCGATATCGACGACGACCTCTGGCCGGTGGAGGTCGACGAAGGCCAGATAAGCCAGGTCATACACAACCTCATAATCAATTCCGACCAGGCGATGCCGGACGGAGGCATCGTCAATGTGAGCGCCGGGAACGTGGAGCTCGGGACGGACAACGAAATGAACCTTAAAGAAGGCAGGTACCTCAAGATCACGATCGAAGACAACGGGATAGGCATGACGGAGGACCTGATAGAAAAGATATTCGACCCCTATTTCACTACCAAGCAGAAGGGGAGCGGGCTCGGACTGGCTACCGTGTATTCCATCGTGAGGAACCACGAGGGCCGGATAGGGGTTTCTTCGAGGGTCGGCGCAGGCACGAGGTTCGATATCTACCTGCCCGCGTCCATGGAGAAGCCGGTGACCGGGTCAGGCGGCGAATTGCTGCAGGCGGGATGCGGGAAGATACTCGTGATGGACGACGACGAGCTCGTAAGGGAAGCGGCCGGGGAGATGATAAACCAGCTCGGATACGAGGTCGAGTACGCCTCTGACGGAGAGGAAGCCATAGAAAAATATGCCGAGGCCATGAAAGAAGGGGCGCCCTTCGACGCCGTGATGATAGACCTCACGGTTCCGGGGGGCATGGGCGGTAAGGAGGCGCAGAAAAGGCTCATGGAAATAGACCCCTCCGTCAGGTCCATAGTCTCGAGCGGTTATTCGAACGACCCGGTGATGTCGAGGTTCGACGAATACGGGTTCAAGGGCGTGCTGACGAAACCGTATAACATCGAAGTGCTTAGCAAGACCATACACGGCGTGCTGAGCAACGGGGCGGATACAAAAAATCACTGAAAAATCCCGGCGGAGCCGGCAATCCCAGCCGGCACGAGAATTACCGGGGCCAAGTTGAATATAACCGCTTTTCCTATATACTACGTTCTTCCCCGCAGTCCGGGCTAAATTTCGGCACAATATATACATGGAACCCAAATACATAAGGAATTTTTCTATCATCGCTCACGTCGACCACGGAAAATCCACGCTCGCCGACAGGCTTCTCGAATTCACGGGGACTCTCAGCGAAAGGGACAGGACAGAGCAGTTCTTGGACAACATGGAGATCGAGAGGGAGAGGGGAATAACCATAAAAGCCCAGGCGGTCAGGATCCACTATAACGCCGACGACGGGCACAGGTACGAATTCAACCTCATCGACACCCCGGGGCACGTGGACTTCAGCTACGAGGTATCGAGGAGCCTCATGGCCTGCGAAGGGGCGCTCCTGGTGGTGGACGCCTCGCAGGGCGTCGAGGCGCAGACGGTGGCGAACGCTTACCTCGCCTCCGACGGGGGGCTCGATCTCGTTCCTGTGATCAATAAGATCGACCTCCCGGCCGCCGACCCCGAGAGGGCCAAGGCGGAGATAGAGGAAGTCATAGGGATAAGCGCCGAGGGAGCGATCCTGGCGAGCGCCAAGGAAGGCATAGGCACGAAAGACATACTCGAATCGATAGTGAAGAACATCCCGCCGCCCGCCGACAAGTCTCACCTTCCGCTGAAGGCCCTGATATTCGACAGCTGGTTCGACTCTTATCAGGGGGTCGTCATGCTGATAAGGGTGTTCGAAGGGAAGATAAGCCTCGGGGAGAACATCAAGTTCATGTCCACGGGGAAGGCGTTCGAAATAAAAAAGATAGGCGTCTTCTCGCCGAGAGCCGTAGAGGTGGGATATTTAGGCACCGGGGAAGTCGGGTTCGTGTCTGCCTCGATCAAGGAGATCGGCGAAGCCAAGGTGGGCGATACCATCACGAGCGTGGCGACGCCGACAGACAAGCCGCTCGCGGGGTTCAAGGTCATGAAACCGATGGTATTCAGCGGTCTATACCCCATTGAACCCGGCGACTATGACAGGCTCAGGGAAGCGCTTGAAAAGCTGGGGCTCAACGACTCCTCGCTCGTGTACGAGCCGGAGACCTCCGTCGCCCTCGGATTCGGCTTCCGCTGCGGGTTCCTGGGGCTGCTGCACATGGAGATCGTCAAGGAGAGGCTCGAGCGCGAGTTCGAGCTCGAGCTGATAACGACCGCGCCGACCGTCGTTTACAGGGCTACAGACAAGAAGAGAGAGGTCCTTTACGTAAATAATCCGAGCGAGCTGCCGACCCCGGACAGGCTCGAGATGGTGGAGGAGCCGTACGTCCTCGTTTCGCTCCACACGCCCGGCACATATCTGGGTGCTATCTTCGATCTGTGCATTAAAAAGCGCGGCATACAGCGGGACATAAGATACGTGACACAGGACAGGGTCATCGTCGAATACGAGATACCGTTATCCGAGCTGGTCTTCGACTTCTACGACAAGCTGAAATCCGTTTCCAAGGGATACGCCTCGATGGACTACGAGCCTATCGGGTACAAGGAATCGGACCTGATAAAGCTCGACGTTCTCGTGAACGGCGACTCCGTCGACGCGCTTTCCATAATAGTGCACAAGGAGAAGGCCTACGAGAGGGCGAGGGACCTGATAGCGAAGTTGAGGTCGCTCATCCCCCGACAGCTTTATGAGGTCGTCATACAGGCGGCGATAGGGAACAGGATCATCGCGCGCGAATCGGTGAAGGCGCTTAGAAAAGACGTTACGGCCAAGTGCTACGGCGGTGACGTGACGAGGAAGAGGAAGCTCCTCGAAAAACAGAAGGAAGGAAAGAAGCGCCTAAAGCAAATCGGAAAGATCGAGATACCGCAGGAAGCGTTCTTAGCCGTGCTCAAGACCTGACGGGATAATCCCCAACCAAGAGGCAGCGCACCGCCTCATCTCTTGTTCGCTGACATCATCATCTCCGTAATCGCGTAAGTGGCCCCGCTGACGGCTTCGGGGTCGGTCACGACGTTCACCAAGGCAGGGACGCCTGAAGAAAAAGCCCTCCCTATCGCGGGCTCGAGATCGGCCGGTTTCTTGACCAGCTCGCCGTACCCGCCGAGCGCCTTCAGCACCTCGTGAAAGGGAATCATGCCGAGCTCAATGCCCTGTGTCCTGCTCCCCTTGCCGTACGTTATCTCTATCTGGTGCCTCGTCATTCCCCAGGCGCTGTCGTTGCAGACGACCGCGACGAACGGCAGCTTGTGCCTGAGCGCGGTCTCGAACTCCATGAAGTTCATACCGGCCGCGCCGTCGCCGCTGATGAGAGCCACCTGCTTCTGAGGCTCGGCCGCTTTCGCTCCTATCGCGAATGGCACGCCTACGCCCATACACCCGAGCGGCCCTCCCTTCACGTAATGCCCCGGCCTCCTTACCCGATAATAGCCGTCGGTGAACGCCTGCGTGTCGCCGCCGTCTATGACGAGTATGCCGTCCTCACCCATAACCTCCTCGACAGCCTTCGCCACCCTTACGGGATGTATAGGTGTCTTTGAGGACTTCCTCAATTTATCGGCGTCCTTCCATTTCTCCCGCCACTGCGCCTCCGCTTTCCTGAGCCAGGGCGCGTAATCCGGTTCGAGATAACGCTCTTCCATGTATTCCGTAAGCCCGGCTAGCACAGCCGCGACGTCGCCCGCTATGCCAAGATGAGCCGGCCTGTTCCTGCCTATCTCGCCGGGGTCGATGTCGATCTGGACTATTTTCGCTGCGGGATTGAACGTCCTTCCGAAGCCGATGTATATGCTGAGCCTCACGCCCAAAAGGAGTATGAGGTCGGCCTCTCCGGTTATCTCCCTGAAGGCGTTCGGAGCCGACGGGCTCGCGGCCCCGAAGCAGAGCGGATGGTCGTCGGAGACTATGCCGCGCCCGAAGTTGAGCGTGAAAAGGGGCATCTTCGCCCTTTCCAAGAACCTGAGAAGCGCTTTATCCGCCCCCGAATACCAGGCGCCGCTCCCGGCGACCGCGACAGGCCTTTTGGATTCCATGATCAGCTCGGCTAATTCAGCTATCGTTTCCCCGGAAGCTCCCGGCTTGTAAACAGGCACGCGGGTGTTATAAGCCGAGACTTTGCGCTCATCGCAGCCCGGATAAAGAACCTCGTACGACATGCCCAGATAAACGGGCCCGGCCCTGCCGGTGACGGCCTTTTTATACGCGGAGGCTATGTACTCGGGTATGCGCCTCGTATCGAACACCGTCCTCGCCCACTTGGTGATGGGAGCGGCCATGCCCTGCTGGTCTATCTCCTGAAGGGACAGCCTGTCGTTCTCCTCGACCCCGGAGCGGCCGGATATGACCATGAGAGGGGAGTTGGCGAGGTATGCACCCGCTATGCCGGTGACTGTATTCGTGAAACCCGGACCTGCCGTAACGAGGCACACGCCGGGCTTCCTGGCTATCCTTCCGTAAGCGTCGGCAGCCATAGAAGCCCCTTGCTCGTGATGTGTGTCGATTATCCTTATGCCGAATTCGGAGCAGGCCTTGTAAACGGGGTTGATATGCCCGCCGCTGAGCGAGAATATCTCCGTGACGCCCAGCTCGCGGAGCGTCTTCGCCACGAGCGCCCCCCCTTCCACTATAGCCATCAAAACCCCTCCCGTCTCATAATTCTAAATACTCTTACACTTTTGGATTTCCAAATCAACTAAATCGGCGATTGAATGTAAAATTATTCGGGCGTGAGAGGCCTTTCGGCTTTAAAATCAATTTGTGTTAGAATAGACTTTTGAAAAAACAGGGAGGGAAAAAATGACAGACCAGGGACAGCCTTTAGGAGGAGGACAGCAGAGCGAGCTCGGGAACATAGGGAGCTCGATATTGTCGGCGTTTAACCTCGGGGTCTCTTACAACCAGCAGACCGGGGGGCTAAAGAGCGTGACCGAGGCGGTAGAAGAGCTCGGCACAACTATATATACGAACCTATCGCAGGTTTACGGGACGAGATTCCAGGATGAATTCTTAAGGGCCAATACGGAATACTTCCTCCAGATAGCCTTGCTCGGATACATCGTTCCGTCCGTATGCGCGTACGACGAGGGTTTCAAGAACAGGATGCTCGAATTGATAGAGATGAGGGCGGTAAAAACCCAGCAGCAGATGACGTCCCAGAGCAACCCGGGCGGGGGTCTGATAACTCCGTAAATCATAAGTGCCCGTCATGAGCAAGAAAATCCTCGGAGGAAGAGAGAAGGTAAAGGCCGCCGTAGTGCAGGCCTCCCCGGTATTCATGGATAAGGGGCGGACTGTGGAAAAGGCGTGCGCCCTCATAAGAGAGGCGGGAAGGAATAACGCCGAGCTCGTCGCCTTCTCGGAGGCGTTCATTCCGTGCTACCCGGCGTACTACACGGTCGGATACGAGACCCCTCCCCACGAATGGACGGACTACATGATCGCGCTCCAGGAGAACTCGCTCGTCATTCCGAGCGAGGATACCCGGATCCTCGGCGAAGCGGCCAGGGACGCGGGGGCGTACGTCGTCATAGGGTGCAACGAGCTCGACGACAGGCCGGGGAGCCGGACCGTCTACAACACGCTCCTATTCATAGATAGAAACGGCGAGGTGCTCGGAAGGCACAGGAAGACGATGCCCACATATACCGAGAGGATATATTGGGGAATGGGAGACGCGTCCGATCTGCGGGTGTTCGATACGGACATAGGCCGCATAGGGGGGCTCATTTGCTGGGAGAACCACATGACCCTCATAAGGGCGGCCATGATACACAGGGGCGAGGAGTTTCACATAGCGGTATGGCCGGGGAACTGGAAGAGGGGTGAGGATCACCTGCTCGACGCCGATACGAGCCCCGGAGGAGCGCTCTGCAATCTCCAATCGCTCATAAAAGTACACGCCTTCGAAGCGGGAGCGTTCGTCCTCAGCGGGTGCGGATATCTCGACTCTGACGATTTTCCCGAAAGGTGGCATTACATAAGGGACGGCGGGCACATCAACTACGACTGGGCGCGCGGCGGGAGCTCGATAGTCGGCCCCGGAGGCAGGTACCTCGCCGAGCCCAGCTTCGAGAAGGACGCAATACTCTACGCCGAATGCTTTGCTAACCAGATAAAGGCCGTGAAGGCCGTGTTCGATTCGCTCGGGCACTACTCGCGCTGGGACATAGCGCAGCTTTCGCTGAGAGAAGGGCCCTGGGAGCCCGAGGTTAGGGCGGGAAGGCCTCACGCGGAGGACCCCGATCTGCCGGCAGGCGAGCTCAGGCGTATATCGGAAGAATACGAGATCAGCGTCGAGAGCCTCGAGGCCATACTGAGAGAAGTCGGCAGGCTCGGAAAGGCCTGACCGGCCCCCGTCAGCCGGAAACGGCGGAGAGAAAGCCCGACTTCCGCGAACTCCCCTATAAACCGGATAAGCGTCAGAGCCGCCGGATTTCGAACATAACCGTATAATAGCCACTTGACATGTATTTAAATAAGTTATATAAACGAATGGGAACCAAAGGTGTCGGCTCTTCGAGCGTCTTTAAGGAGGAACGGATGATGAATTTCAGGGCGGAATACGGGGAATACTCGGCTCAGGAAGCGGTCGATGCCATACTCGTACTCCTCAAAAAGAACGGGGTAGAGATAGACGAAAAGAGCTTCACATGGACGCTCGTAGGCGCTCTTTTCGAGAAAGGCATAATAACGCGAAAGGAATTCGAGCGGATATATTTTTCGCTCAAGAACCACGAAGTAAACGGCGACAGATCGAAAGAGAACGTGCTATAGCATCTGCGTCATCCGGATAATTTCTTCATAGCAGCCCGCAGCTCCCCCTCGATGATATCCCTTATCTCGCGGAGCCTCGCCTCTGTTTGAGCCTCGAACCTCAATACGAGAGCAGGCTGAGTGTTGGACGCCCTGATCAGACCCCATCCGTCGGGAAACTCCACCCTCACGCCGTCAATATCGATAATCCTGTATTTGCCGCCGAGCGACGCCTTCACCATCTCCACGGCCTTGAATTTAACGGCCTCGGGGCAATCGACCCTGATCTCGGGCGTGGATATGGCCGGGGGGATGCCTTCGAGCAACCTGGAAAGGGGCTTGCCCGTTCTCGATATAATCTCGAGAATGCGGAGCGATGCGTAGAGCGCATCGTCGTATCCGAAGAATTTATCGGCGAAGAAGATATGGCCGCTCATCTCCCCGGCGAGGGATGCCTTCTCGGTCTTCATCTTGTCTTTTATCAGGGAATGCCCTGTCTTCCACATTATCGCCTCTCCGCCGGCCTCCGTTATGCCGTTGAAAAGCCGGTTCGAGCATTTTACGTCGCCGATGATCTTCGCTCCGGGCTTTCGCGATATGACGTCCTTTGCAAAAACGAGCACGAGCATGTCCCCCCACACGATGCTGCCATTCTCGTCGACGACCCCTAACCTGTCCCCGTCGCCGTCAAAGCCGATGCCGATCTCGTATTTGCCGCCCCTCACCGTCTCTATCAATTTCTCGAGGTTCTCCTCCACAGTGGGGTCGGGATGGTGGTTGGGGAACGTGCCGTCAGGCGTAACGTAGAGCTCAGTGACGTCGCAGCCGAATTCCTTGAACACCCTGGGGCCTATCGCGCCCACCATTCCGTTCCCGTAATCGACAACCGCTCTGACTCCCGGTTTGATGCTTATATTCTCTTTGAGGAAGCTCACATAGAGCTCCTCTATGTCGGTTTCACTCGAAGACCCTTTGCCGGTCGCGAATTCTCCAGCCTCGGCGATCTCCCTTATCTTCTGTATCTGCTCCCCGAATACCGAGTTCCTGCCCAGGCAGAGCTTTATGCCGTTGTACTCGCCTGGGTTATGGCTCGCCGTTATCATCACGCCGCCGTCGACGTCGAGATTGTAAAGTGAGAAATAGAGCATAGGGGTCGAGACCATGCCTATGTCTATAACGTCAACGCCCGTCGAGTTGATGCCTCTCGTCATCGCTTTCGAATAATCAGGCGAACTCAACCTGCAGTCCCTGCCTATGGAAACGACTTTGGCTCCGGCTTCCTTTACGTAAGTTCCGTAAGCCTTTCCGATGCGTTCGAGCACGTCTTCATTGAGATCCTCATCGACGATCCCTCGAATATCGTATTCCCTGAATATCTGGGGGGTAATGTAAGCCATAATGTGCACCTTTAATTAATAAAGTCCTAATACTATCTCTAAAAATCATCGAAAGGCAAGGATATTCAGATACTTAATAACGATCTTAGTGGTTATCAAGATATTTTTCCAAGCTCTCAAATGTCTTATGAATTTCAATTCCTTTGCTTCCTAATCTTTCTTCTATCTCTTTGTATTTGGTGTCAACAAGGATAATTTTGCTAGTAATAGGCAGCATGGAGAGCAAAAGAAAAGCATTGGAATCTTCGGGTCTGAAACTATACCCAACTATGATAAGTTCTTCTGATTCAGATAATACTCTGATAGCGGATTTCCATATCTCAAAAAATTGCATCCATTCAAATGGCTTTATAAAAGAAGGCAATACCCAACCCGGTTCATGCCGTCCTCCATATTCGACATTTTCCGGGGGTCTTTCTAAAATAATATCAATACCATCAAAATAAAACTTGTTCCGCTCAAGGTTATCCATTCCGACCACTATCTCTTTGTTGAGTTTTAGAAGGCCCTCCAGCAAACTTGGGGGTTGCCAATTTATTGAACCGTGCATTTTATGGATTTTTAATTGCGAAAATCGTTCTGCTTGGGCTAATTTATTTTTGTCTTCGATTTTTTCAAATTCAGATACACCAACATATCCCTCTAAAGGAGACCAGATGCCGCTATTCCATAATAATTGCTCTAGAATCAAGTCATAATTAAATGTAATAAGACTGTCATTCTTACTTATGATGTTGGCAAATTGATTTCCTGAGGTTTTAGCTTTTAAATTTACGAGCGCTAAATATAAATACGTTTGTAAAACATTTCTTGCCCCTTCCAATTCTTTTTTGCATATAAACGCGGGGATTGCAGGATAAGGATCTATATAGCTTCCTTCCTTTTCAAAATGAACCTTTGGACCCGATAGATGAAGATCAATGAAAGTGATTAGGTATTCCAAATTTTCTCTTATGTCCACTTTCATCTGATAATCTTTGAAGTGTTCAAACCGAGTTGTGGATTGTTTTTCCAGCTTTTTAATGAAGTTGTCCAAATCTTCAAACCACTTAATCCTAGGGTTATCTTGATCGCTGATTTTGCATCTATTTTTTCTTTCATATTCGAATGCATTTTCAATATAGGACCAAAGTTCTTTCATAGTAGGTCCATCAGCGATCGCTTTTGAAAATCCCGCGCCTAATAAAAATGTCCTTTTTTTACGTGCCATATAGAAAGTCCTTATTTTTTCTTCAATAGCTATTTGATACATTGAATAAAGCTAAATTTTGAGAAGTCAACATTTTAAATGCTGAGACCCTGAAACAAGTTCAGGGTGACTAGATGTTTAGATTCCCGATTAAGACATTCGGGAATGACAGAAATGATAAGGTGCACCCTCACCCTAGCCCTCTCCCCTCTAGGGAGAGGGAATAAAACTATATCCTTCGACAAGCTCAGGATGAACGGGTTTGGCTTTATTGCCGGTTAAGCAGAGTAGGGCGTACGAATCGCACATGGGCATACATTGTGTGCGTAGGGGATCGAGCCTTGACTTTAACCCCGCGGATTTTATTCTTTGTTGCCATGATCTTACCGTCTCTGGCCGATTTCAGGAAAAAGTTAAAAGAGGGGAACCTCATACCCGTGTGGAAGGAGGTGCTGGCCGATTTCGACACCCCGGTGTCGGCGTTCAGGAAGATAGAGTCGGGCGACTACGCGTTCCTCCTCGAGAGCGTCGAGGGAGGGGAAAAGTGGGGGAGGTACAGCTTCTTAGGCACCGAGCCCTCCGTTATCTTCAGGTCGAAGGGTAAGGACATAGAAATAATAGAGGATGGTAAGACTAAAAAGAAGAAGGGGAACCCGATAGACTCCCTGAGGGAGCTTATGTCGAGGTATAAACCCGTCCATACTGACGAGCTCCCGAGGTTTCACGGGGGAGCGGTCGGGTATTTCAGCTATGACATAGTGAGGTTCGTCGAGGACCTGCCCGACGTGAAGGCGGACGAGCTCGGGCTCTGGGACTCGCTGTTCATGATAACGGACTCCGTCCTCGTCTTCGACAACGTGAGCCACAAGATAAAGATAATCTGCAACGCGTACGTCTCCCACCCGGATAAGGCGGAGGACGCATACAACGGAGCGATAGAAAGGATAGAGGAAATTATAAAGAAGCTGAGAAAGCCGCTCGGCTTCTACGAAAGCGCGGGGAAGAACGGCGGGCCCGAGCTCGTCTCGAATTTCAAACCCGAGGACTACAAGGAAGCCGTGAGGAAAACGAAGGAGTACATCACGGCCGGGGACATCATACAGGCCGTCATATCCCAGAGGTGGAAGACGAAGCTCGACGTCGATCCATTCGACCTGTACAGGGCGCTCAGAGTGCTGAACCCTTCGCCCTATATGTTCTATCTGAAAACAGGCACCGAGACGCTTGTAGGGTCGTCGCCGGAAGTAATGGTCAGGGTCGAGGACGGAGAGGTAGAAAGCCGGCCGATCGCGGGAACGAAGCCGAGGGGGAAGACCGAGTCTGAAGACCGCGAGCTCGAGGAGGAGCTCCTCTCCGATCCCAAGGAACGCGCCGAGCACATAATGCTGGTCGACTTAGCGAG
>JRYK01000928.1_pt1 | contig 20051 bp, 14 predicted proteins | sample 235381 | NCBI WGS metagenome assembly JRYK01 (sample SAMN03074220, study PRJNA261476) | activated sludge metagenome | biome: Wastewater Treatment Plant; feature: Wastewater; material: Activated sludge; isolation source: activated biomass of a wastewaster treatment plant treating hydrocarbon... ... | reverse complement strand
CACCGCTTCGGTCAGCCTGTGTATATTGTCCGAATCCGAGGTAAGAAAAACCCAATTCCCGTTAACGGGGTCCCCGTGATTCAGAATCCCGCGGTACCTGGACGCCTTCCCTGCCGCTATCTCCGGCGTGTCCTTCGCGTCGAAGCTGACCGTGAGCACCTTGAAATCTTTCCCTACGGCGAGCGATTTCTCCTCGTTCATTACCTGAAGGAGTCCGTCGGTCGCATAATTGCATAACCGGGGACAGCCGAAGTAAACCAGATTCAAAATGAGAGGCTTTTTGTCGTTGAAATAATCCTTGAGCTCGACGGGCTTCCCGGTCTCATCGACAAACATTATATCCCCCGGCAGGATTTTCCCTGTCTTCTCGTCTATGCCGATGTTTTTTACTTCCCTGGAATCGGTAATGGCCAGCGCACCGCTCGTCGAAAGAAGCAAGCAAAGAACCGTCACAGTCAAAAGAACTCTCGGATTATGCATTATTCTGAAGCCTGTTCCGCGTCACGCATTCAAGTATTCCCCGCAACACAACACCGTTCATTCCCGGAAACGCGATTTCTTATCATAATTTGGGGTGTACACGGGATATTTTATTGAAATAAAAGCAAGTTACGGATTCCTATACTCACGAATCCTAATAACCTTAAATCGTGGAAGATTTTATCCTATTATCCTTTCATGTCAAGTGGCCGGAAAGTGGAGCTAACAGGCGTAAACTTTGAAATAAATAATAATGATTTTAGAATAAACGTCATGGTCTCTCTAACGGATATTCAAGGCATAAAGGTGGGTCACGCTTCGGATTTCGACGCAGTGACCGGGTGCACGGTGATACTCTTCGACAACCCCGCAACGGGTGCGATCGATTTAAGGGGCGGGGGTACGAGCACGAGACAGATAGACTCGCTCCTCTCCCACAATACGTTCGGCAGGATACACGCGATCCTGCTCACGGGCGGGAGCGCTTACGGGCTCGACGCGTCGGGCGGCGTGATGAAGTACCTCGAAGAGAGGAACAAAGGGCTGAGCGTCGGGTACGGGATGGTGGTTCCGTCCGTCCCCACGGCCGTGATCTTCGACCTCGGCATCGGAGACGGAAGCGTGAGGCCGGACGCCCGGATGGGTTACGAAGCCTGTCTCAACGCCGATTCCTCGCCGGTCGGGGAGGGGAGCGTAGGGGCCGGAACAGGCGCCACGGTCGGAAAGCTCCTCGGGCTCGACCATGCGACCAAGGGGGGGATAGGAGCGGCGGGCTATAAATTCGGGAACGGAATCATAGCGGCCGTGCTTGTCGTGGTAAACGCGTTCGGCGACGTGGTATCGCCAGAGAACGGAGAGATAATCGCCGGCGTCAGGACCACCAAGCGCGGGAGCAAATTCGCGGGAACCGTAAAGCTCTTCAAAGAGGGCGTTACGTTCAGGGATGTCAAATACCAGAACACTACGCTCGCGGTCGTGGCGACTAACGCCAGGTTCACAAGGTCTGAGCTCGGCAGGATAGCCAATATCGCCCAGACAGGGTTAGCCAGGGTCATATCGCCCGTGCACACGGTCGCCGACGGCGACGTGGTTATCGCGGTCTCGTGCGGAGAGATGGAGGGGGACGCGAACCTCATCGGGATCGTAGCGGCGGAGCTGACGGCGACCGCCATACTGCGCGCGCTCCATCATTCGAAGGGATTGGGAGGGATACCGAGCGCGAGCGACCTCAGGGGAGAGGAGATCACCTGAGCTCGACTGAAGGGCCCTGGATGGGAAACTTTCTCATCCTGATGCCGAGCACGATGCCTACGCCGATCAGGGCTGTGAGAGTCGAGGACCCGCCGTAGCTCAAAAGCATCAGCGGCACACCGGCTATCGGGAGGAGCCCGATGACCATTCCGACGTTCACGACCACGTGCCAGAAGTACATCGCGGCGATTCCGAAGCAGACGAGAACCGAGAACTTGTCCTTCGCGCGGCTGGCCGTGTCGAGTATCCAGAGGATTATCATGAAGTACAGAAGGAGCGCCATGAACCCTCCGGCGAACCCCCACTCCTCGGCGAGCACGGAGAAAGCGAAGTCCGTCTGCTGGGCCGGGATGAACCTGAGCTGCGTCTGGGAGCCGGACATGAAACCCTTGCCCGTAAACCTGCCCGAGCCCACCGCTATCTGAGACTGTATGGCGTTGTACCCGGAATCGAGCGGGTCTTTGGAAGGCTCGATGAAGGTCTTTATTCTGTCCTTCTGATACGGCTTGAGAAAGAAATGCCACGCGGGGTACGAAAACCCCACGACGACCGCGATGATGATAAATATCAGCTTCTTCTCGACCCCCATGAACAGGATCATGCTCCCCGATATGAGAATAATCGTAAGCGAGGTCCCGAGGTCGGGCTGGAGCATGACGAGGGAAAGCGGGAGCGCGATCAGCAGAACCGGCTTTATGAGGTCGAGCAGTCCGTAAGGGAGTCCTTCGTAGTCGTTGTCGTAAAATCTGGCAATGGCGAGTATGATCGGCACCTTCGCCAGCTCAGAAGGCTGAAGCGTGGCGAAAGAGCCTATCGTGATCCAGCTCTTGGAGCCCGATACCTCCTTGCCGAAAACTAGAACGAAGAGAAGCAGCAGGAGCGAGAAGCCGTAGATATATAGAGCGTACTGCTTGATGAGCTTATTGTTCACGAACGAGACGACTATCATGGCGACGACGCCTATGCATACCCACATCGCCTGCTTCTTGAAATAGCCGAGCCCGGTCTGATAGGACGCGCTGTAGAGGTTCATAAGCGAGAGCGCCGCAAACGCGAGCGTCATTAGGAAAAGAGACCATCCGAAGCTCTGGAGGAGCCTCCTGTCAAACATTATCATTTGCTTTTCTCTCTTTCTTCAGCTGGAAGTAGGTCTCTATGATCTTCTTTGCAAGCGGGGCCGCAACCGCTCCGCCTTTGCCGCCGTGCTCCACGAGCACCGTTACGGCGATCTCCGGGGCCTCGGCCGGGGCGAAGGAAGTGAACCAGGCGTGGTCCATGTGAGCCTTGTCGGCGCTCTGGGAATCGAGCGATATCACCTGCGCAGTACCGGTCTTCCCGGCGACCGTGACGTTTTCCAGCCTGGCCCCGTGACCCGTGCCTCCGGGACCGTTCACGACCCCGGTCATGGCGTCACGTATGAAGGCGAGCATTTCCTTTCCTACAGGAACCTCACCCTTGGGGGGGACATTATTGAGCTTCGTTTCGCCGCTGAAAGCCACTTCTTTCAGGACAAGCTTCGGGGTAAGCAGCGTGCCTCCGTTCGCTATCGCAGCCGTCATCATCGAGACCTGGAGCGGGGTAACGCTTACGTAGCCCTGTCCGATCGCCGAAACTATCGTCTCGCCCTTATACCAGGGCTTCCTGAATCTCTCGAGCTTCCATTCCCTGCCCGGAGCCACTCCCGCCCGCTCTTCGATCCCTATGCCGGTGGGCGACCCGAAGCCGAAGTACTTCATGTATGCCGACATGCGGTCGATCCCGAGCTTTTCCGCGAGCTTGTAGAAGTAGACGTCGCACGACTGCACTATCGCCTCCCGCATATTCATCCACCCGTGCCCTCCCTTCTTCCAGCACCTGTACACGTGAGAGCCGAGCCTGTAGTAGCCGGGACAGTGCACAAGGGCATCGGGGTCGATGACACCCTCTTTGAGCGCGGCCGCGCTGGGAACCATCTTGAATACGGACCCCGGAGCGTAAAGACCCTGGGTCGCGCGGCTGACGAGCGGGAAGTTCTTGTCGTTTATCAGCTTGGTCCATGTGTCGGCGTCTATGCCTTTTACGAAATCGGCCGGATCGAACGACGGTTTGCTCGCCAGCGCGAGCACCTCTCCGCTCTTTACGTTTACGACGATAATAGCGCCGAATTCTTCGCCCAGCGCTTCTTCCGCCGTTTTCTGTAGATCTATGTCAACCGACAATACGATATCGTTGCCGGGGATGCTCTGCCTGTTCACGAGGTCTTTCTGGAAGAGGTCCGAATTCACCTCCCTCCCGAGCGCGTCGGTAACCTTCTGGGTGAAACCGTCCTTGCCCCGGAGCGACTGCTCCCACGTCTTCTCGATACCCGTCTTCCCGACGAGGCCGTTGTTGCTGAGGTCGGGGTTCGCGAGAAGCTCCGCCTCGCTGACCTTTCCTATATAGCCCAGGAACGAAGCGCCGAGAATGCCCAGCGGGTACTGCCTCAGGTTATTCACCTCTATAGTCAGGCCGGGAAGAGAGCTCCTACGCGCCTCTATGTAGGCGAGCTGGTCGCGATCGATGTCCTGGGCCACGAGCACTGGCTTAAAACGGTTCTTTTTCGACGCCTGCGCGATTTTCCGCTCTATCTTTTCGGGCTCTTCGCCGAGCGCTTTCGAGAGATTGACGCTCAGGGAGGAGACGTCGTCCACGTCCTTGGGCAGGACGTACACGTCGAAGGACGGCCTGTTTACGACCATCTCGCGCCCGTACCTGTCGAGTATCCTGCCCCTCGAAGCGGGCACCCTTTCGATCCTTACCCTGTTGTCGCGGGAAAAAGCCTCGAACTCGTCCCCTTTGAGCACCTGGAGGAACCAGAGCCTAGAGACGAGCGCAAGGAACGCGATGCCGAGGATCACGGTCGCGATTACGAGTCTATTTCTGAAGTCTTGCATGCATCCTTCCAGCCGCCCAGAATAGCGGTACGCCGACAACCGAATTCACAAGCCCCTGAACTGTTATTTCGCCAAAAGTGAGGTGAAAGGCCGCGTCACTCTTTATTCTAATTATAGTCATGATAAAAGTCCACGTAAAAATAGTCGTCAGGAATATGACGAGACCCTGGACTATGACCTTCCTGAGATACACGTGGCTGGAGCTCGTCCGCACGAGCAGGTAAGCACTCAGGCGGGATATGGTGAATGTCCCAGGCAGATTCCCTGAGAGCACGTCCATCATATAACCGTTCCCCGCGGCAATGAGGAAGCTCCCCCTCGCCTCCGAATACACGGCGAGAAAAACGATGAAGATCAGGTTGAAGTCCGGGAAAAGATATCCTCCCCTTCCGGGGGAGAGGAGCGTGGACTGTACCGTTATAAGGAGTATCGAGACGAGTATAAGGGATACGTAAGTGAGGGTCTTATTCATTCAAAACCACGTTGTTGACGGATTTTTGTATTACGACCACTTCCTCGAGCGAGTTGAGGTCGACGTGCGGAGAGATACCGGCGCTTATAAAGCTCCCGCTCGGACTTATATCGGTTACGGTGCCGATTATAACGCCCTTGGGGAAAAACCCGTCCTTGCCGGAAGAGATGACCTTGTCGCCCACGCTGACATCGGACTTGTTCTCGATGTACTCCATGACACACCCGTTCCCGGTGCCCTTTACTATCCCCCGCGCCCGCGTCCTGTGTATGTAGGCGTCGACCGCGCTCACCGGGTCCGTTATAAGAAGCACTTCCGAGCTTTTATCTCCCGCGAGCAATATCCTGCCGACTATGCCGTCGTACGAAGCGACGGGCATGCCCTCCGTGATACCGTCCGACCTCCCCTTGTCGACTATCACGACCTGCGAGCGGAGTATCGAAGGGCTCGCTCCTATGACGTTTGCGGACACGACGGGGTAAGGGGACACGTCCTTGAATGCGAGGAGCTTTTTGAGCCTCGTGTTCTGGGCCTCGATCTCGGCCAGCTCGAACTTTTGCTGCCTGAGCGTGTTCAACTCCTCGCGGAGCCTCTTGTTCTCTTCGTTCACGTGGACGAGGTAAATGTAATCCCGCCAGGTGCCGGTCACCTTGTCTGTAACCGCGGATATAAGTTTTTGGGGATAGTAAGTGAGCGTGAGGACGAATCTCGATGCCGGATTCTTGCTGTTCCTTTCCCTGAGATCGAGCGAAAACAGCTGTATCGCGATGAAGAAGAGAACGATAACCACCAGTATGGCGCGGCGTTTGAAGAAACCCATGTCTATATCATATCAGCAAATAAATTATAGTGCACAGGAATCGCGGCCGGCCCTCAGGAATATCCTATGCTGACCTCTCTCAATAGATCGAGCTCCTCGAGCGCCTTGCCCGAGCCGTAAACGACACACGTGAGAGGGTCTTCCGCACGCGTTACGGGAAGGCCCGTTTCCTCCTTGATCAGCTGGTCGAGGTTGCCGAGCAGAGCGCCCCCTCCCGTCAGCATGATACCACTGTCCACAATGTCAGCCGCAAGCTCGGGTGGGGTCCTTTCGAGCGTCTGCTTGATGCCTTCGACTATGAAGCTCACGGGCTCGGTCAGAGCCTCCTTCACCTCTTCAGACGTTATTTCTATAGTGCGCGGGATACCTGCCCTGAGGTCCCTTCCCTTCACGTTCATGGAGCCTATGTCACCGTTCCCGAGAACCTTGCCGAGCTTCTTCTTTACGTCTTCGGCGGTCCTTTCACCGATGAGCATGTTGTAGTTCCTCTTCACATACTGCAATATCGCCTCGTCGAGCTTATCGCCTCCAACCTTGATCGACTTGCTGACCACTATGCCGGCGAGGGATATAACCGCGATGCTGGTGGTGCCTCCCCCTATGTCGACGACCATGTTCCCGGTAGGCTCGGTCACGGGCATACCTGCCCCGATCGCTGCCGACATGGTTTCTTCTATGAGATAGACCTCCCTCGCGCCCGCCGCCTCGGCCGACTCCCTGACGGCCCTTTTTTCCACCTCGGTGATGCCTATCGGAACGGATACGATGATCCTCGGCCTGACGAAACTTTTCCTGTTGTTGTGGGTCTTTCTGATGAAATATTCGAGCATTTTCTGAGCGACGTCGAAGTCCGCTATTACGCCGTCCTTGAGAGGCCTTATGGCCTTGATCGAGCCGGGCGTTCTGCCGACCATGTCTTTGGCTTCCTTGCCGACCGCCAGAATCTTCTTGATACCTCTCGAATCTTCCTGCACCGCGACGACCGAAGGCTCGTTCGCGACGATGCCCTTTCCCCTCACGTACACGAGCGTATTGGCCGTCCCGAGATCGACCGCAAGGTCGTTCGAGAACCAGCCCAGAATTGTGTCAAATATCATTTCCGAGACCCTCCTACCCAAATTATAGAACAGAAATTAATAAAATGTTATTGGTGATTTATAAAAGACACCCAATCCTATTCATTAACTAGCTTTTGACCCGAGTAAAGACACCCGACTGATACTATAATAGAGAGGGAGATAAAATCAAGGATTACGGGCGGTAATTTTTAATCCGCACCCATTATTCCGCATGAAGACCGCTCTCAGCGCCCGCGAAAGGGAGGGGTGTTACCCTGGCTTCCGCGAAAGGCCCGTCGGGGAGCTTAACCAGGACGGACGTGCCGGGCTCTACATATTCCCTTCTCACGTATCCGAGCGCTATCGGTTTTCCCAAAGCCGGGGACAGCACCGCGCTCGTCACGTATCCGATCTTTTTCTCTCCTGAAAATATTTCTGAACCCTTCCGGGGGATTCTCTCGTCCGATAATAAAAGGCCGGAGAGATGCCTGTTGACGTGGCCCCTCCACTTTATCCTCGCAACGACCTCCTGGCCTACGTAGCACCCCTTCTCGAAGCTGAGCGCGCTCCATATACCCGCCTCTATCGGGATCGTCTCTTCGTCCATGTCGGCTCCGTATATAGGTATGCCGGCTTCGATCCTTAGCGTATCGAGAGCGGCCCTTCCCACGGGCAGAATTCCACGCGCACCGCCCTTCTCAATTAGTACTTTCCAGATATCGGAGAGCGCGTTTGCCCGGGCGTATATATCATAGCCATCCACTCCGGTCCTGCTGATCTTTACGATTGTAACATCGCGGCCGTCTATTGCCGCCCTCATGTGTCCGAATTCGTCGAGAGGAAGTTTTTCTGCGCCCGTTGCTTCCGCAAGAAGCCGTCGAGCGAGCGGACCGTGAACGTGCAGGAGCCCCATGCTTTCAGTCAGGTCGTCTATGTTCGCCTTATACGAGAGCCTGTATCTCTTTAGTATCTCACCGACCTTTATATTCAGCCCGGGCTCAAGATCGAGCAGGACAGATTCCTTTTCCCTGTAAACACGCATATCGGAAAGCATCCTGCCCTTTACCGTTAGTATCGCGGCGTACATGCCCTCACCCTCGCCGAGCTTCATAACGTCGTTCGTGAGCATGCCCTGAAGGAACTTGAGATGATCCTTTCCCGAGAGGCGGAGCTTTCCGCGGTCGGACAGATCGGAGATACCGGCACGGTCCCTGGCAGACTCGTACTCTCCTCCGGGGTCACCGTAGCTTTCGGGGACGAGCGAGCCTCCCCGCTCAACGAACTCCGCGCCCAGTGATTCGTGTACGCCATGTAATGGAAGCCTGCCAATGCTCATAAGAATTCTTGAGCTCTCCACGAATATTGAAATTTATAATTATTCTACCAGAACACGGGGCTGACTCGCCCGGCAGACCAATGAATCTTCATGACCCGAAGCGCCATCTAAAACATGTCGATAGCAAGAGGGACAGGTGTATCTTGAAAATCGTCTCCCCGAATGTAGTATAAAGCGGGGTTCAGGCAAGACGAATAAATTCAGGAGCGGAGATGGCAGACAGAAAAGATATAGAAGGAAGACACAAGGTCGTCATTATGGGTTCCGGGCCGGCCGGGCTGACAGCGGCTCTATATACGGCCAGGGCGAACCTCGAGCCTCTGGTGCTGGAAGGGATGGAAGCCGGCGGCCAGCTCACACTCACGACGGAGGTGGAGAACTTCCCCGGATTCCCGGACGGCATACTCGGACCCGAGCTCATGAATTCGATGAGGAAACAGGCCGAAAGGTTCGGGGCGAAGTGTGTGCTGAGCAGCATAACGTCTGTCGATCTATCCGCGAGGCCCTTCAAGATCACAGTTGACGGTAAAGTGATCGAGGCCGAAACGTTTATCATCGCCTCGGGCGCATCGGCCAAGATGCTGGGACTCGAATCGGAGAAGCTGCTGCTCGGCCACGGCGTCTCGACATGCGCCACGTGCGACGGGTTCTTCTTCAGGGATAAGGAGCTTATAGTCGTAGGGGGCGGGGACAGCGCGGTCGAGGAGGCCGTTTTCCTCACGAAGTACGCTTCGAGTGTGACGATCGTCCACAGGAGGGACCAGATGAGGGCGTCCAAGATCATGCAGGACAGGGCGCTAAAGAACCCGAAGGTCGGGTTCATCTGGAACGCCGAGGTCGAGGAGATACTGGGAGACAAAGAAGGCGGTGTCAGGGGCGTGAGGCTGAAGGACACCAAGACCGGAAAGGTTTCCGAAAAAGCCGCCGACGGCGTTTTCGTCGCCATAGGCCACAACCCGAACACCAAGCTCTTCAAGGGCATGCTCGATATGGACCCGGTCGGATACCTCATTACGAAAAACGGGAGCACTGAGACGAGCGTCCCCGGAGTGTTCGCCGCAGGCGACGTCAAGGACAGCAAGTACAGGCAGGCCATCACCGCCGCGGGGTCGGGGTGTATGGCGGCTATCGACGCCGAGAGGTTCCTCGAAGAGCACTCCGAACACTGATGGGAATAGACCGCAGGAAGTCCATCTCATTACAATTGACCCGATAAATTTCCGCATTCTAATCGGACGGAGAGAGGTTAGCGGGCGGCTGCTCTCTTGAGAATATTCCTCAGCTCGGGTATCGCTTTTTCCGCAGCCATCCTGCCTGTATCTATTATCGACCGGCCCCGATGGAAATCCAGAACTTTAATGTTGGAGAGCGGAGGGTCGATGACGACGTCGGGCGGATTGTCCCTGAAATCGTACTCCGTCAGCTTCCTCTGGGCGATGATAGAGCTCCTTTGAATTATATCGACAAGCGAGACGGTTATCCCGCTTTCATGCTCCTTCCCCTCCATCAAACCCTCCATGTAGAACCTTTCGGCAAGGAAGCGGACATATTCGGCGAATACCGGAGTTCTTTCAGGAGCCGTCTCCACAGGTGTAAGATTGCTCAGGAGATCGACCGCTACGACGACGTCCGCACCGAGACGCCTGAGCGCGCTCAACGGCACGGGCTCGAGCACGCCGCCGTCGACGAGTATCCTGTCCCCGTCTACCACGGGCTTGAACAATCCGGGTATGCACATGCTCGCGTGCACCGCTTTACAGAGATTCCCGCGTGTGAATGTAACGACCTCGGCTTTGTTGAGATCGACGGCCAGGGCGGCGAAGGGTTTCCGCAAATCCTCGATGTTTTGCACGCAGACTATATCGCCGAGAAGGCGCTCTATGTAATTCCCGCTGAAGAGACCCTTCCGCGGCCATGTGGGGCCGAGCAGAAACGGAAGGTCTTTCATCCCGTACTTCCGCGAGACGCGCTCGAGCTCGTGCAGATTCCCCGAAGCGTACACGGCGCCGACGAGCGCTCCGATGCTCGTCCCGGCGACCATGTCGAACTCGATCCCCGCCCTTCCGAGAGCGTCGAGGACCCCTATGTGAGCAAACCCTTTAGCCCCTCCGCCACCGAGCGCGATCCCGACTTTCATAGTGTTCACCATCTTATTCGGACTGACCGCATTCCGGCATATATAACCGGCCCGCGGTCACGCCTTCGCTTTCTGAGAGCTCGTGAGCGCCTGGTCTATGTCCCAGAGTATGTCGTCGAGCGTCTCGAGACCGACGGATATCCTCACCATCTCGGGGTTCACGCCCGCCTCCTCCTGCTCGTCCTCGGCAAGCTGGCGGTGCGTTGTGGACGCCGGGTGTATAACGAGGGTCTTGGCGTCGCCCACATTGGCGAGGTGGCTCAGGAACTCCACGCTCTCGATGAACCTTGCCCCCGCCTCTTTTCCGCCCTTAATACCGAACGTGAATATCGAGCCCGCCCCTTTTGGCAGGTACTTCTGCGCAAGACCGTAATAGGGGCTGTCCGGGAGACCAGGATAATTCACCCACGTGACTGCGGGGTGGTCCTTCAGGAACTTTGCAACGGCGAGCGCATTCGAGCAGTGCCTCTCCATCCTGAGGTTGAGCGTCTCGAGCCCCTGAAGGAAGAGGAACGCGTTAAAGGGGCTCAGCGCGGGGCCGTAGGCCCTCAGTATTTCGCACCTCGCCTTCATCGTGTACCCGAAATCCCCGAACGTCTCGTAGAACCTCACACCGTGATAAGCCTTCGAAGGCTCGGTCATTCCGGGGAAATTGCCATTGTCCCAGGGGAACGAGCCAGACTCGACGAGCACTCCGCCGATAGAGGTTCCGTGTCCGCATATAAATTTGGTCGCCGAATGGACTACGATATCGGCGCCGAACTCTATCGGCCTGCAAAGATATGGGGTCGCGAATGTATTGTCTATGATGAGCGGTATACCGGCCTCGCGCGCAATCGTAGAAACGGCTTCTATATCGAGCACGTTCCCGAGCGGGTTGCCGATGGTCTCGGCGAATAGCGCCTTCGTTTTCTTCGTTATGGCTTTCCTGAAATTATCGGGCTCGTCCGGATCGACGAAATTCACGTTGATCCCGAGGTCCCTGAAATTCACGTCGAACTGTGTATACGTGCCCCCGTAGAGCGTGCTCGAAGACACTATCTCGTCGCCCGATTTGAGTATCGTGAGGAGAGCCACCATCTGAGCGGCCATTCCCGAAGAAACGCCGACGGCAGCCCTCCCGCCTTCGAGAGCCGCCATCCTTTCCTCGAACACGGCGTTCGTGGGGTTCATTATGCGCGTATAGATATTTCCGAACGTCTGGAGATTGAAGAGGCTCGCCGCGTTGTCGGCGCTCTCGAACACATACGCGGCCGTCTGGTAGATCGGCACGGCGCGGGAGCCTGTCTCCGAGTCGGGGATCTGTCCCGCGTGTATGCACAGCGTTTCAAACCCGAATTTTCTGTCAGCCATATTGACCCCTCCCGATATTATACGCCTCGATACATAGCAGTGACCGCTTCACGGCGGCGACCGAAGGCTTCCTAAGCCGATTTAGACCTTTTGGACGAAATTATACCGCGGTTAACCCCGATGAAATTTATGCCTCCGAAGAGACGCCCGTGCTCTATCTTCATGCACCTGTTCATGACGACCTCGAGCCCCGCTTCCCGCGCCCGTTTGGCCGCCTCCTCGTTTATTATCCCGAGCTGCATCCAGACGACCTTCGCGCCTATCTTTATCGCGTCTTCGACTATGGGAGGAACGTCCTCCGCCTTCCTGAATATATCGACGACGTCCACCTTATCCGGTATGTCGAGGAGGCTCGCGTAGCATTTCTCGCCGAGTATCTCCTTGTGTCCGGGGTTGACGGGGATAATCCTGTAGCCGTGCTCCTTAAGGTATTTAGCGGCGAAGTAGCTCGGGCGGTGCCATTTGTCGGAAAGCCCGACGACGGCGATCGTTTTATTCTCCCTGAGTATCCTGCGAAGAGTCTTTACGTCTTCCATGGGCGTCTTCCCTCCCGGAATAATTTACACGAGACAACCGACCGATTACAACAAAACCGGGCGGGGCGGAGCCTTGTTGACACTCTATGTCCGATTCCATATTCTTGATTCAAGAATGGAAGCGGCGAATAAAGAATACCGTCTCAAGAGCCCCTCGCTCCCTCCCGGGCCGAAAGGACTTCCACATCTCGGTTCGGTCATCAGTTATTTCAGCGACCCTCTCGGCTTTCTCACGAAGATAGCGCACGAGTATGGCGACATTGTTTATTTCACGCTCGGATCACGGCGTATATATCTCCTCAATAACCCGGAGCACATAAAGGACGTGCTCGTCACGCACAACCGGAACTTCACAAAGAGCCGCGCTCTAAACCGCGCAAAGCTAGTCCTTGGCGAAGGCCTCCTCACGAGCGAGGGCGACACGCATCTGAGGCAGAGGAGAATCATACAGCCCGTATTCCATTACAAGAGGATAAAGTCCTACGGCGGCGTTATGGCACACTACGGCTCGCATACGGGGGAGAAGTGGCGGAACGGAGATATAATCGATATACACGGTGAGATGACGAGGCTCACGCTATCGGTCGTGAGCAAGACGCTTTTCGATGCCGACGTCGAATCCGAATCAGACGAGATCGTCGGAGCCCTTACCGACATAGTGAACCTGTTTCCAAGGTTTCTGTTCCCGTTCTCCGAGGTGCTCGATTACCTTCCGCTTCCGGGCAATAAAAAGGGAACCGAGGCGGTTAACCGGCTCGACAGCGTCATATACAGGCTGATTCGGGAAAGACGCTCTGGCGCGGGGCAGAAGGACGACCTTCTCTCGATGCTCCTCGACGCAACGGACGAGGAAGGGGATGGCGGGGGAATGAGCGACACGCAGGTCAGGGACGAGGCGATAACACTCTTCCTCGCGGGCCAGGAGACGATGGCCAATTCGCTCACGTGGACGTTGTATCTCCTCTCTCAAAACCCGATCGCCGAGTCAAAGCTCCACGACGAGATAGATACGGTGCTGGGAGGGCGGCTCCCGTCGGTCGAAGACCTCGGCAGGCTCCCCTATACACACGGGGTCTTCAAGGAAGCGCTCAGGATCTATCCCGCGGCATGGACGCTCGCGAGACGCGCGATCGCTGACTACGAGGTCGGGGGATACACCATACCCGGGGGCGCCGATATTTACATGAGCCAGTTCGTCGTGCACAGGGACTCCCGCTTCTTTCCCGACCCCCTCGAATTCAGGCCCGAGAGATGGGACAAGGAAGAAGACCAGGCGCTTCCAAAATTCGCTTACTTCCCCTTCGGCGGAGGACCGAGGCGCTGCATAGGGGAGCCATTCGCTTGGATGGAAGGCGTGCTCCTGCTTGCATCGATCGCGTCACGGTGGAAGATGCGGCTTGCGCCGGGCCATAAAGTCGTCCCCGATCCGCTTATCACGATACGTCCAAAGTACGGAATGAAAATGATTGTCGAGAAGAGATAGAATCTATTTCCTGAGACCGTTCATATACCTGAAATAAGCTATCAGGTTATTCAAATCCTGCTCGGTCAGGTCGGGATGGTCGGGCATCTGCGTGTAGCGATACTCGGACGGATGTTTTATAAATTCTTTTATCATATATTCAGAGCGGTATGCGACTATGCTCTTGGGCGCGTTCAGGTCGGGGCCCACCTTTCCGCCCTGCTGATTCATAGAATGACACCTGACGCACCTCCCCTTGAATATCTCGTACCCTTTATACGCGGCGGAATCAGTCCCGGCACCGGCCGGATATACGAGAGGGTACTGGTCGGCAAAACGCATGATATTTACGGAGGCTATCTGCCAGGGCCACGGGTACTCGTTCTCGGGAGTTTGTGATTTCCCGGTCCAGACGAGATAGAAAGGGCCGGGATTCGATTGCGTTCTTCCGACAGGCTCCCAGCCGGGAGAGCCGATGTCCTCGAAAACTATGTATCCGCCTTCCTCATTCATCTTCGGGAGGAGGGAGACGCTCTCGTAACCGTCGAGCGCGGTGAACGCTATATCGGTGTAGTCGGTATCGTCCAACCTATCGCCGTAGGCGAGCTTTAACACGTCCCCGACCTTGAATCCTTCATACCTCTTTTCCTTCTTGTACTCTATATCGTAGAGATCTATCCTGTATGTTTTCAGCTTCGACTTCATCACGTCGAGCGCAATTTCGCCGACAGGTTTCCCGGACGCGAGGAATTTCAAGCCGGGGTTATTATCGGCGGAACGGGAAGCCGCCGGGAGGCAGAGTAACAAGAACAAACAAACGAATAACCGGGTCATACGACGACAAAGCTCCGTTCCCGCCTTCAACCTCGCCATCGGTGCGAATAAAGCCGCCATCACTTGGCTACCACTTCTATCTTATCCCGGCTCTCGACCTTATACCTGATGCTGTCGGAGCGCCCGGAGGAGTCGACGACTACGAGGCGGTGTGTGCCCGCCGTGAGCGGGATGAAGGTCTTCTTGTAGGGGGGCGTCGAGGCTACGAGCTCTCCGTCCTGATACCAGTAGAGCGCTGTGACCTCCTCGCTCACTCCCGCAATAAGCTCAACCCTCTGATACTCAGACGGCATACCTCCGAGTACGCGGTAAGGCGTGGATTTATCGGGCGACAGAATCTCGGGCGGGCGCTCGGAGGAAACGTCGTTGCAATAGGGGCTCAACGGAGGGATGGTGTCGGGCTTCTTGCCGTCGGCCATCCACCATGCGACGAGCTCGGGGGGATAGGTCGTAACGATGCGCGACTCGTGAGGACGCTCTCCTATGCAGTCCCCGAGGAGAAGGTCCCCTGACTCCGAATCGACGAATATTTTTTTCGAGTAATTGTCCCTCGGAATCCTCGATACGCCTTTTATATACGTTATCTTGTCCCTTTCTCCGCAGTAAGGAGTGGGCAGGAGATGGCTCTCTCTGCACACTTCAATCGTACCGAGCCTGAGCCCCTCCGGCATCGTTATCCCCGAACCGTCACCCTCGACGCTCCTGAAAACGTCGAACAGTATGGGGGCCGCGTGCTCCGAGCCTGAGATGCCCTTCTGTCCCCTGCCGTCGGGATTTCCCACCCATACGCCTACCGTGTACTTGTCGGAGAAACCGAGAGACCACGCGTCCCTGTGCCCGTAGGACGTGCCCGTCTTCCAGGCGACCTCGGGAATGTCCTCGGTCAGCGCCCATGAGTTGGCGGGCATATCGGGACGCTTTAGCCCCGTGAGTATTTCGGTGATGAGGTAAGCGGCCTCGGGCGAAAAGAGCTCCTTCACGGCGTCGTCATGATCCCCGTCTTCGGCAACGATAAACGGCTCGTGCTCCCCGCCCGAAGCGAGAGTCGCGTAAAGGTTGGTGAGGTCGAGGAGCCTCACCTCTCCCGAGCCGAGTATGAGCGGGAGACCGTATTTCTCGGACGGCCTGTCGAGCGTGGACAGCCCGCCTTTTAAAAGAAGCTCGTGGAAATCCTTGAGACCGACCTTTGCCAGCATCCTGACGGCGGGAGCGTTCAGGGAAAGTATGAGCGCGTTCTCGAGTGTTATCCTGCCCCTGTATCTGCTGTCGTAATTCTCGGCGACGTAGCCCGAAAAGTCGGTCGGAATGTCGAGCACGTAGCTGTCCGGCACAACGATGCCCTCGTCAATGGCCATAGCGTAAAGGAACGGCTTCAGGGCCGAGCCGGGAGAGCGTCTGGCGAGAGTGAAATTGACCTGGCCGGAATTGTCTTTGTCGAAGTAATCGGCCGAGCCGACCATGGCCCTTAATTTTCGGGTGTCGTTCTCTATAACCACTATAGCGAGATTGTCTATGCCGTCGTTCCGGAGAATTTCAATGTGACGCTTAGCCACCTCTTCCGCAATCCTCTGGATCGTGGGGTCGAGAGTCGTTTTCAGACTGCCGCCCTTTGAGACCTCCCTGTAAACGAACTCGGAGAAATGCGGGGCGGAGAAGGGCTGGGGCTTCTTCGAACGGGGTACGGGCTCTTTCCTTCCCTCGGCCGCTTCCTCGGAAGTAAGGACCCCTCTCTCCGCAAGCTGAGCCAGAACCTCGTTCCTTTCCCTCTCGGAGTCTTTCGGATTTCTTACTGGGTCGTAAGCCGTAGGCGAGCGCGGGAGCGCAGTGAGCAGCGCTATCTCGCCCGGCGTGAGCGCGCGCGGGCTCTTCCCGAAATAAAAATAAGAGGCCGCGCCTACGCCCTCGATATTACCCCCGTACGGGGCGAGGTTGAGATAGATTTCGAGCAGCTCGTCGTCGCTGAACATACGCTTCAGCTGCAGCGCCCGGAACGCCTCTTCGGCCTTTGAATATATCGTCCTCGGCTTGGGGTCGGACATTCGGGCTATCTGCATGGGGATAGTGGACGCGCCCGAGACGACCTTTCTCTCTCTTATGTTCGTGTAAAAAGCCCTCATCAGTGCAAAGGGGTTCACGCCCGGATGGCTGTGGAACCATCTGTCCTCGGAAGCAATGACCGCGCGCACGAGCTCGGGGGAAACTTCGGAGAGTTTGACAGGGAAGCGCCATCGCTTGTCCGCAGGGAGAAAAAACCTGAGCGGTTTACCGTTCTTATCCGATATAACGGCTGTGGGCTCTCTCCTGAGCGTTTCCGCAGGAAAAGGGAAGAAGAGGTCGAGCGCGAAAAAAAGCGCCAGCGCCGACATGACGAACGCGGACGAGGACAGTAAAAAAATCACCGCCAGTTTTTTCAGGAACCTTCCGCGACCGGTCATTTTATTCCGCATCCCTTCACCGCTGCCCATCATCCCGCGCACTGAGTTATTACTGCCTCATTTTAACGACGAACGGGTTCTCGAGCTTCCCGGTGTACCTGATATTGGGCGAGTACATCGCTTCCGCCTGAACGGGCGGGACCGTGAAAGTGCCGGGGTTCACGACCCTGAGAAGCGCGTAGTAGTTGTACCATTTGGCGTCGGGGAGGTCCGTGAATATCAGTATGCGGTCGTCCCTGATGTCGAGGTACTCGGGCTCGACGCTGTCCCCCGTGGCCCAGGATAACGTCTCCGTCGTCTTGAGCCTCGGGTTCTCAATCTCGAACCCCGAGGGCAGGAGGTTCTCTATGACGACGTTCTCGAGCTTTCCGGACCCGCTCTGTATCTTGGTCCTCACGACGACCAGGTCGCCCTGAACGATATTGCCTGGATCCAGCGGCGCGCCGTCCCTAGTGAGGAATTCCCTCACAACGTTGAGCCCCTCTGCGACGGGTTTAAACCCTTTCCTCGTCGGGATGCCGCTCGTAAGGAGAGTATAGTATGCGCTCCCTTCCTTATACCCGTCGTCCATCTTTATGCTGATCGGCTTGTCGCCCGGGATGTCGGGAAGGCTCAACGTCGCTTCGCTGCTGAAGGTGGCAAGCTCTTCGTCCCCTAAGTACACCTTTCCTGTGTACGGCGGGGTTTCGCTCTGCTTCTTGACGAACTGCCCTATCGCCAGGAGGGCGAACGAGCTCTCCTGCGTGGTCCACCACGCGTTCAGCTGCACGTCCCTCGACAACCTCTCTACGAGCGCCGGGACTCTCGGATCGTCAGGGTTGACGTCGAGGATGGCGAGGAGCAGTATGGCGCGGTTCCTGATCGTGGAATTAAAGTTGCCTCCGGTCTCTCTCGTGACCTCTTCGACGTCGTTAAGTCCTTTGAGAAGCTCTTCGAGAGCGGACGCGTTGCCCGCAGCGGCATAGGCCCCGCCGAGGAGCGCTCTCGACTCGACTGTGAGCTCGCCCATGTGGCGGTCCCTTATGAAATCCATAGTGCTTAGGTCGGGCTTCCCGTCGCGGCTCAGGACATAGAGCGCGTATACCGCTCTCTCGAGCTCCCCGGTGCTGTAATCGGGCTTCGCCTTCGCGACGCTCTTCAAATATTCGATAGCTCCCGAATATAGGGAATCGTCGACGAAATACCCGGCCCTCCGGGCTTCGACGAGGAAATGCGCCGCATAAATGCTCACCCAGGGCTCGGGCTCCACTCCGCCCGGCCAGAGGGAAAATCCTCCGCCCTGTACCTGCATAGTGCCTATCTGCCTTATCCCTTCCTGCACCATCGCCGCGGGGTCTGCTTTTTTGAATACATCGGGGTCGATTTCCTTCGCGATATCGGAAAGGTATATGAGAGGGAACACGCGGGAGGTAACCTGCTCGAGGCAGCCGTACGGATATTGGAGCAGATATTCGAGCTTACCCGAGAACTGTATCAGTGGCAGCTTGCTTAGGTATAGCTCTCTATGAATCGTTCCGGCGCGGTATGATCCGGGATCCTCGATCGCGAGCTCCGTGTCGGCGGTTTTGAGGCTCCCCACGGTTTCCATCCTGCTCGCGGGCAGGTCGGCAAGCACGGGGACATCTATATCGAAGCTCGTGGACTCGCCGTTCCCCGATGCGGTGATATTGAGCGCTATTGCACCCGTCTCGTCTGCCGTATCGACGACGAAGTAAATCGTCTTCTCGCTGCCGTCGGGTATATCGGAATCTATCTTCGCTTCCTTCGTCCCCTCGGCCGGCTTTTCTTTCTGATCGCCGCTATTCATTGGAGCGGCTGTGCCCGATCCGCTTACCGTCACGGTCGTCGTGAACTTTCCGTCTTTCTTCGTGTCGTTCCTGAGGGAGATGGGGATTATCACGCTCTCGTTCAGGGAAAAGAACCTGGGCGCTGTCGGGAGCATCACTATCGGGGATTTGACGCGCGTGAACTTTTCGGACGATCCGAACTCTTTCCCCCTCACCGCTACGGCCATTATTCGGACAGCCCCCTGGAACTGCGGCATATTGAATTTGAAAGTAGCTTTCCCCTGTGCGTCCGCCGTGAGCACTCCCGACCAGTATGCGACGGGCTTGACCCTCCTTATCCCCTGCGTGCTAAGAAACTGCATTTCCTTCCTCGCCCCGAAGCCTCCGCCCGGAGGCGAGAGGCCGAGCGTCACGTCCGGAAGGAGGAGCGAGAACGTATCGTAAGAATTCACTTCGAGTGCGAGTTTCCTGTAAAAGAACGTGAACGGGTCGGCGGTCTTCTGGTCTATGAGCTGGAGAATTCCTTCGTCCACCGCGGCAATGGTAACGGTTGCGCCGGGCTCAGTCTTGACCTCTATCTCGAGAGGCGTGAGCGGCCTTATCTCTTCTGGCGCCGTGATCTCTACGCCGATCTTGTTGGCCGTTCTGTCGACGTTAATCGGGATAGCTCCGAACGCCCTTCCGGCAGAGCCGGGCTCTAGCTCCTTCACGCCCCTGACGAGAGTGGCCGTGACGTATGCGTTGGGCCTGAATTTCTCGCTGACCGGTATCTCGATCGTCGCCGTGTTGCCGTCGAGCGTATGCGTCTCCGTGTAGTACACCCCTTCGCGCTCGACCGTGACGAGGAGTTTGCCAGAGAAAGGAGCGCGTACCTGAAGCTTTGCCTTCTCGCCGGGCATGTACTCGGTTTTCTCCAGCCCGAGGTCGATACGAGCCGGATTCTCGACAGCCCAGGGCGAAAAGCCCCAGCCGCTCGCGTAGAATTGCACCTGTGTGGAGGCGCCGCCCTTCGGGTCAGAGAGAACCACCCTATAGCTCCCGAACTCGGGTGCTGTGAATGTGAAGCTCCCCTTTGGCGCACCGCTGTCTATGGTCATAGAGTTAAGGAGCACGGAGTCCCGTTTCGATTCGTAGTTGTAATTTCCGGAGGACGTCCTCCTCAATACCGTGTTCAGCAC
>JRYK01002838.1_pt1 | contig 20404 bp, 20 predicted proteins | sample 235381 | NCBI WGS metagenome assembly JRYK01 (sample SAMN03074220, study PRJNA261476) | activated sludge metagenome | biome: Wastewater Treatment Plant; feature: Wastewater; material: Activated sludge; isolation source: activated biomass of a wastewaster treatment plant treating hydrocarbon... ... | reverse complement strand
GTGGAACGCCTGGAACACGAAGCCCATGCGGGTGCGCCGCAGCCGCGTGAGCGCGTCGTCGCCGAGGGCGGTGAGCTCGGCCCCGTCGAGCACGATCGCGCCCGCGTCGGGGCGATCGAGGCCCGCCACCAGGTTGAGGAGCGTGGACTTGCCGATGCCCGACTCGCCCATCACCGCGACGTACTCGCCGCGCGCGAGCTCGAGGTCGATGCCGGAGAGGACGGTGCGGGCGCGGGGGCCGGCGTAGGACTTGGCCAGACCGCGGATGGACAGCACGCGTCGAGCGTAGCCGGCGCCGCCGCGTGCCGCAAGCCGCCGCCCGGCCGCAAAAGGAAATGGCCGCAGGGTCTCCCCTGCGGCCATCTCGTCGCGCTTCGTTCGTTACCTTCGAGTGCGTCGGTGCCGGCGAACGAAGCCGCGCGTCCGGTCTGCGCCTAGCTGCCCTGCCCGGTGCTGAAGTGGGAGGAGCCGTGCGAGCCGTCAGCGGACTTCATTTTCGCGCCGGGACAGGCCGACGCTGCGCTCGCCGCGAAGAGAAATGCGATCGCGGCAGCAAGCCTCAGGTAGCGACTAGACACCGGATCACCTCCTTTCTGCAAAGACCGGCACATGCCGTGGCGCGAGAATAGCAGAGGCGAAAGCGCGCCGGCTAGGGGCGGCCCGCGGTCCCGCGCCCGCGCCGCCCCGCCTAGACCGGGACCAGCTCGATCTCCGGGTCGATCATCTTCACCATGCTCTCGATGCCGGCGAGCGTGCCGGAGAGGGAGCTCGGGCAGCTGCCGCAGGCGCCCTGGTAGTGCACCTTGAGGACGTTGCCCTCGAGCCCGACGAGATACAGGTCGCCGCCGTCGCCCTGCAGGTAGGGGCGCACGTCGTGGTCCACCATGTCCGCGATCATCGCGAGCTTCTGCCGCTGGTCGTCTGAGAGCGTCTCGTCGGCGAGCGCCGGGTGGCCGGCGCCGGCGGCGCCGAAGGCCTGCGACTGCGCGTCGGCCGCCGGCGCCGCGCGGATCGGGGCCGCGACCTTGCGCATGAGCTCGTCCCAGTTTGCCGCGCCGTCCTGGGTCACCGTGATCCAGTGATCGACGTAGAAGACGTTGGTGACGTGCGGGATGTCGAAGAGCGCGGTCGCGAGCGCGTCGCCCTGCGCCTGCTCGCGCGCGTCGTACGAGCGCGAGATCCCCCACGTGAGCGGCTCCTTGAGCACGAACTTCATCGCGTTCGGGTTCGGCGTCGGTTCGATCTCGGCGATCTTCGGCATCGGGCTACTCGGCGGCGCGCGCGACCGGGTCGGCGTCGCCCTCGGTGGTGGTGACCGCTTCCGCGTTCACCGCGGCGTGCAGCGTGTGCCAGGGCAGGATCGCGCACTTCACGCGCGAGGGCAGGTCCTTCACCCCGGCGAAGACCGTGAGGCGGCCGAGGTAGCGGCCGCTCGTCTCCGCGTCCTCCTGGCCGGTGGTCATGGCGCGGAAGTGCTCGACCAGGGTCTCGACCTCGGCGACGGTGCGGCCCTTCACCGCGACGCTCATCATCGAGGCCGAAGCCTTGCAGATCGCGCACGACTCGCCTTCGAACGCGATCGACTCGATCCGGTCCCCGCCGATCTTCGCCGCGAGCCAGATGTGGTCGCCGCAGAGCGGGTTCAGACCCTCCGAGCGGTGCGTGGCGTCCTCGAGCTTCCCGTAGTTGCGGGGCTTCTTGTTGTGGTCGAGGATGACTTCCTGGTAGAGCTGCTTCGAATCCATGACGGGGGAATTACGAGGGGCCGCGCCCCGGCGTTCGATCACTCTGATGGCGCTGCACGGAACCCATTGCCGTTCAGCCGAAGAGCTGCTGCACCTTGCGGATCGCCGCGGCGAGCGCGTCGACCTCGTCGAAGGTGTTGTAGAAGGCGAACGACGCGCGCGCCGTCGCCGGGATGCCGAAGCGCTGCATCACCGGCTGCGCGCAGTGGTGCCCGGTGCGAATCGCGATGCCCTCGTGGTCGAGGATCGTGCCGACGTCGTGCGGGTGCACTCCGCCCACGTTGAACGAGATCAGCGCGGCCTTGTCGCGCGCGCTGCCGTAGATGCGCACGCCGTCGATCTCCGACACCGCCGCGGTCGCGTACGCGAGGAGCGCGCGCTCGTGCGCGGCGATTGCATCCAGTCCGACTGCGCCCACGTAATCGATCGCCGCGCCGAGTCCGATCGCTGCCGCGATCGGCGGGGTGCCCGCCTCGAACTTGTGCGGAATCGCGTTGTACGTCGTCTTCTCGAAGGTCACCGACAGGATCATGTCCCCGCCGCCCTTGTAGGGCTGCATCTTCTCGAGCAGCGGCGCCTTGCCGTAGAGCGCGCCGATGCCGGTCGGCCCGAACAGCTTGTGGCCGGTGAAGGCGTAGAAGTCGGCGTCCAGGTCGCGCACGTCCACCTTCATGTGCTGCACCGCCTGCGCCCCGTCCACCAGCACCGGCACGCCGTGGCGGTGCGCCGTCGCGATCATGGCCTTGACCGGGTTGACCGTGCCGAGGGCGTTGGAGACGTGCGTGACCGCGACCAGCTTCGTGCGCGGCCCGAGCAGCCGCTCGTACTCGTCCAGCACGAGCTCGCCCGCGTCGTCGATCGGCACCACCCGCAGGCGCGCGCCCTTCTCCTCGCACAGCATCTGCCAGGGCACGATGTTCGCGTGGTGCTCCAGGTGCGTGAGGACGACCTCGTCGCCCGCGGCCACGAACTTGCGCCCGTAGCCCTGCATGACCAGGTTGATGGCGTCGGTCACGTTGGAGGTGAAGACGATCTCGCGCTCCTCGGCGGCGTTGAGGTAGCGCTGCACCTTGCGGCGCGCCTCCTCGTAGGCCTCGGTCGCGGTCTGCGAGAGGTGATGGACGCCGCGGTGGATGTTCGCGTGCTCCCACTGGCGGTAGCGCACGAACCGGTCGATCACCTGCTGCGGCATCTGGCTGGAGGCGCCGTTGTCGAGGTACACGAGCGGCTTGCCGTGCGGGCGCACGTTGGCCAGGATCGGGAAGTCGGCACGCACGCGCGCGACGTCGAGCGGGGTGGCGGGGCGCGCCGCCGGGCGCGTGCTCGGCCGGGCGCTCATCGGCCCGACTCCAGGTCGGTCTGCGTCTGCTCCAGCACGGCGCGGCGCAGGCCGGCGGCCACCGACGCGATCGGGATGCGGTCCACGATCTCGGCGGCGAAGCCGTAGGTGAGGAGGTTGCGCGCGATGCGCTCGCTCAACCCGCGGCTGCGCAGGTAGAAGAGCTCGTCGGCCTCGAGCTGGCCGATCGCCGCGCCGTGCGCGCACTTGACGTCGTCGGCGAAGATCTCGAGCTGCGGCTTGGTGTCGACGTGCGCGCGCCGCGAGAGCAGCAGGTTGCGGCTCTGCTGCCCCGAGCTGGTGAGCTGCGCGCCCGCGCGCACCAGGATGCGGCCGTTGAACACCGCGTGCGCCTGCCCGCCGACCACGCACTTGTGCAGCTGGCGGCTGGTGCCGCTCGGGTGCGCGTGGTCCACGAAGCTGTGCGTGTCGGCGAGCTGGCGCTCGTGGATCAGCGCGAGGCCGTCCAGCTCGATCGTCGCGCCCGCGCCCGCCTGGGTAACGTTCAGGGTGTGGCGCGACAGGCGCGCGCCGAGCGCCACCGACACCGACGCGTAGCGGGCGTCGCGCTCGACCCGCACGGCGCTGGTCGCGATGTGGAAGGCCGGCGCCGCCTCGCGCTGGACGCGCACGTGCCGCACCCGCGCCGCCGGTCCGAGCGCGACCTCGGTGACCGCGTTCACGCAGTAGGCGTCGGCGGCGAGGCCCGCGTACTCCTCGAGCAGCGTGAGCTCGGCGTCCTCCTCGGCCACGACCAGCACCCGGGGGTGGGTCGCGACGCCGGCCTGGGTGCTGAGGAACAGGACCTGCACCGGGCTCGCCGCCACGCCGCGGCGCACGCGGATCACCGCGCCGTCGGCGAGGGCGGAAGTGTTGATGGCGCGGAACGCGTCGTCGCCGGGGTCGGCGAGCCGCGCGAGCTGCGCCTGCAGGAAGCCGTCGTCGCCGGCGAGCGCGCCGGCGAGGTCGCGCACCTCGACGCCCGCGGCCGGCGCACCGCCCGAGAGCTCGGCCTCGTAGCGGCCGTCCACGAACACCAGCCGCGCGGAGACTTCGGGCACGGCGAACGACTCCACCGCGCCGCCCGCGGCCCCCGCCCCCGCCGCCGCGGGCTTGAACGCGAGCGCGTAGAGCGCCGAGAGGTCGGTGAAGCGCCAGTCCTCGTCGCGCGTCGTGGGCAGCGTCAGCGCGTTCGCGCGCTCGAGCGCCGCGGCGCGCAGGTCCGCGAGCCAGCCGCGCGCCGCGGCCGGGGCGGCGGGCCGCCCGGCGAGCAGGCCGTCGAGGAACGCCGTCGCCGCCGCGCTCACCTCAGGCCGCCTTCCGGTCGAGCCAGTCGTAGCCGCGGCGCTCGAGCTCGAGCGCGAGCGACTTGTCGCCGGTCTTGACGATGCGGCCGCCGTCCATCACGTGCACGTAGTCCGGCACGATGTAGTCGAGCAGGCGCTGGTAGTGGGTGACGAGCACCACCGCGTTGTCGGGCGTGAGGAGCGCGTTCACCCCGTCCGCGACGATGCGCAGCGCGTCGATGTCGAGCCCCGAGTCGGTCTCGTCGAGGAGCGCGAGGCGCGGCTCGAGCAGCGCCATCTGGAGGATCTCGTTCCTCTTCTTCTCGCCGCCCGAGAAGCCCTCGTTCACGCTGCGATCGAGGAACGCCGGATCCATCTCGAGCAGCTTCATCCGCTCGCGCACGAAGTCGTCGAACTCGAGCGGGTCGAGCTCGTCCTTGCCGCGCCCGCCCTGCACCGTGTTGTACGCGAGGCGCAGGAACTGGCTGTTGGCGACGCCCGGCACCTCGACCGGGTACTGGAAGCCGAGGAAGAGGCCCGCGCGGGCGCGCTCCTCGGCGCTCATGTCGAACAGGCTCCTGCCCTCGAGGAGCGCCTCGCCGCCGGTGATCTCGTAGGCCGGGTGGCCGGCGAGCGCCTTGGCGAAGGTGCTCTTGCCCGAGCCGTTGGGGCCCATGATCGCGTGCACCTCGCCCGCGCGCACCGCGAGGCTGATGCCCTTCAGGATCTCGATCCCCGCGACCTTCGCGGAGAGGTTGCGCACTTCGAGCAGCATCCGTGCCTCTGCGCTGATCATCCCACGCTTCCTTCCAGTTTCAGGCCGAGCAGGCGCCCGGCCTCGACCGCAAACTCCATCGGCAGCTGCGTGAACACGTCCTTCACGAAGCCGTTGATGATCATCGACACCGCCTGCTCCATGTCCACGCCGCGGCTCTGGAAGTAGAAGAGCTGGTCCTCGCCGATCTTCGAGGTGGTGGCCTCGTGCTCGACCCTGGCGGTGGGGTTCTGGACGCGGATGTAGGGGAAGGTGTTCGCCCCGCACGCGCCGCCGATCAGCATCGAGTCGCACTGCGAGAAGTTGCGCGCGCCGTCGGCCTTCGGCCCGACGTGCACCAGCCCGCGGTAGGAGTTGTTCGACTTCCCGGCCGAGATGCCCTTGGAGATGATGCGGCTGCGGGTGTTCTTGCCGAGGTGGATCATCTTGGTGCCGGTGTCGGCCTGCTGGAGGTGGTTGGTGACCGCGACCGAGTAGAACTCGCCGACCGAGTTCTCGCCCTGCAGCACGCACGAGGGATACTTCCAGGTGATCGCCGACCCGGTCTCGACCTGCGTCCAGCTGATCTTGGAGTCGGCGCCCTTGCACAGGCCGCGCTTGGTGACGAAGTTGTAGATGCCGCCCTTGCCGTTGGCGTCGCCCGCGTACCAGTTCTGCACCGTCGAGTACTTGATCTCGGCGCGGTCGAGCGCCACCAGCTCCACCACCGCGGCGTGCAGCTGGTTGGTGTCGAACTGCGGCGCGGTGCAGCCCTCGAGGTAGGAGACGTACGCGCCCTCCTCCGCCACGATCAGGGTGCGCTCGAACTGCCCCGACTCCTGCGTGTTGATGCGGAAGTAGGTCGACAGCTCCATCGGGCAGCGCACGCCCTTGGGGATGTAGCAGAACGAGCCGTCGGTGAACACCGCGGAGTTGAGCGCGGCGTAGAAGTTGTCGCCGGCGGGCACCACGCTGCCCAGGTACCTGCGCACCAGGTCGGGGTGCTCGCGCACCGCCTCGGACATCGAGCAGAAGATCACGCCGACGTCGGCGAGCTTCTTCTTGTAGGTGGTGGTGACCGACACCGAGTCGAAGATCACGTCCACCGCCACGCCGGCGAGCGCCTTCTGCTCGTGCACCGGCACGCCGAGCTTCTCGAACGTGCGCAGGAGCTCGGGGTCGACCTCGTCCATCGACGCGAGCTTCTTCTTCGGCTTCGGCGCCGAGTAGTAGATGATGTCCTGGAAGTCGATCGGCGGGTAGGTGACGTTCGGCCACTTCGGCTCGGTCATCGCGAGCCAGCGGCGGTAGGCCGCGAGGCGGAACTCGAGTAGCCACTCCGGCTCGCCCTTCTTGCGCGAGATCAGCCCGATGACCTCTTCGGACAGCCCCTTGGGGGCGGTCTCGGCCTCGATGTCGGTGACGAAGCCGTGCTTGTACGGCTGGTCAATCAGGTTCTGCAGGACGACGCTCATCGCTGTGTTCTTCGCGGCGCGAGGGGGGTCATCCCCCGCGCCCGCCCCCTCGTTCAGGAAACTTCCGCTCCGGATCTATACGCTGAAACTCTCGCCGCAGCCGCAGGTGGACTTCACGTTGGGGTTGCGCACGGTGAACATCTGCTTGAAGCCCTCGCGGATGTAGTCGAGCTCCGAGCCGTCGATCACCCGCAGCGCCGCGTCGGTCACCACGAGCTTCGCGTCTTGGTCCTCGAAGAGGTGCTCGCCCGGGCCGACCTCCTGCGCCATGTCGAAGGCGTACGCGAGCCCGGAGCAGCCGACCTTCCGGACGTCGAGGCGCAGGCCGATGCCGCCGAGCTTGGCCACGTTGGCCTTGATCTGCCGCGCCGCCGCAGCGGTGAGGGAAATGGTCACTTTCGCGCTCCTCGCGTCGCCCGCCTCAGGCCGGGATCGTGTCCGACTCGCGCCGCTCGCGCATGTCGAAGAACTGGACCGGGTCGCCGTTGCCGGCGCGGCGCTCCTTCTGCCGGGCGACGAGCGTGGCGAGCTTCACCGAGCTCAGGTAGTCGAAGATCTGCTCGTTCAGGCCCGTCCACAGGTCGTGGGTGATGCACTTCTGGTCGTCGTGGCAGTTCTCCTTGCCGCCGCAGGAGGTCGCGTCGATCGGCTCGTCCACCGCCCGGATGATGTCGGCCACCGAGACCTCCTCGAGGTTCTTGGCGAGCAGGTAGCCGCCGCCCGGCCCCCGCACGCTGCTCACGAGCGCGTTGCGGCGCAGCTTGCCGAACAACTGTTCGAGGTAGGAAAGCGAGATGCCCTGCCGCTCGCTGATGCCCGCGAGCGAGACCGGCCCGCCCTTCTGCGAGAGGGCGAGGTCGAGAATCGCCGTAACGGCAAAACGGCCTTTAGTCGTGAGTCGCATGGACGGCCTCCAGTCCTGGTCGATGAGGTTGTGCACCAGCCAATAGCCGATGCTTTTGGTCAAGTATAGCCAAACCTGAGCAAATTAGTCAACCTTTTCGACCGAAAGTTCCGCCCTCCCTTCAGCGGCTCCCGGCAAGCGCCCGCAGCTTGAAGCGCTGGATCTTTCCGGTCGCGGTCTTGGGCAGCTCGGGGACGAACTCCACCCAGCGCGGATACTTGTAGGGCGCGAGGCGCTCCTTGACGTGGAGCTTGAGGGCTTCGCCCAGCGCGGAGGTGCCGGCAACGCCCTGCTTCGTCACCACGTACGCCTTGGGCTTGATGAGCTGCTGCTCGTCGGGGACGCCGATCACCGCGACCTCCAGCACCTCGGGGTGCGTGAGCAACGCCGCCTCCACCTCGAAGGGCGAGACGTAGATTCCGCCCACCTTGAGCATGTCGTCCGAGCGCCCGCCGTAGGTGTAGTAGCCGTCCCGATCGAGGACGTACTTGTCCCCGGTGCGGGTCCATTCGCCGAGGAAGGTGGCGCGGCTGCGCTCGCGGTTGTTCCAGTAGCCGGTCGCCGCGCTCGGGCCCGACACGAGCAGGTCGCCGATCTCGTCCACGCCGGCCTCCGCGCCCGCTTCGTTGACGATCCGCAGGCGGTAGCCGGGCACCGCCTTTCCGCTCGTGCCGTAGCGCACCTCGCCCGGCCGGTTGGACAGGAAGATGTGCAGCATCTCGGTCGAGCCGATGCCGTCGAGGATCTCGACGCCGAACCGCTCCGTCCAGCGCCGCCCGATGTCCGCGGGCAGCGCTTCACCGGCGGAGGTGCACACGCGCAGCGCGAGGTCACCGCGCTGCGGCAGGTCGGGGGCGGCGAGGAGCGCCCCGTACAGCGTGGGCACGCCGTAGAACACCGTGGGCCGCTCCCGCTTCAGTCGCGCGAACACCGACGCCGGCGTCGGCCGCTCCGCCATCAGGACGGTCGTCGCGCCGACCGCGAGCGGGAAGCTGAGCGCGTTGCCGAGCCCGTAGGCGAAGAAGAGCTTGGCGGCGGAGAACACGAGGTCGTCCGCGCGCAGGCCGAGCACCGGCCGGGCATAGAGCTCGGCCGTGTAGATCATGCTCGAGTGGACGTGCACCGTCCCCTTGGGAGTGCCGGTCGAGCCGGACGAGTAGAGCCAGAAGCACGGGTCGTCGCAGCTCGTGGCCGCGGCGGTGTACGAGTGCCCCGCGCGCGCGACGAGGTCCTGCAGCCGCAGACGGCCCTGCGCGTTCGCGCCGGACACGATCACGTGACGCAGGTGCGGGCAGCGCTCGAGGATGGGCGCGAACTGCGGCCACAGCGCCTCCGACACGACCAGCGCCTTCGCGCGGCTGTCGTTCAGCATGAACTCGTAGTCGGCCGCGGTGAGCAGCGTGTTGACCGCCACCGGGACGATGCCGGCCTTGATCGCGCCGAGGAACGTCGCGGGCCAGTCGATCGCGTCGAGGTGGCAGAGCAGGACGCGGTCCTCGAGGCCGAGGCCGAGCGCGGTCAGCGCATTCGCCGCGCGGTTCACGCGCTCGGCGAGGTCGGCGAAGGTGTAGCGACCCGCATCGTCGATGTACGCGACCTTCGCGCCGCGACCCGCGGCGAGGTTGCGCTCGATCAGGTCGTGCGCGGCGTTGTAGCAGCGCGGAATCTCGATGGCCGGGGGGCTCACCGCGTGGTCTGCCCTGCTGTGTGCCGCCGTCTTGCGTCCTCCTCTCCCGCCGGCGTCTGCCGGCGGCCGTCCGTTCGCGCCGCCCCTCCGGGCGCAGGAGCAGGATCCGCGCGCATCTCGTGAACAGTATATTTCAGCGTCCGGAGTCCGATCGCGTCCTGCCGGCCGGTGCATCCTCGCTCGGCCAGGAGCGGGGCTCGTTCCAGGTGCCGGAACGCGGTCAGGTGCGGGAGGCGCACGCCGCGCCCGGCCGTCCCGGCGCGCAATAGTTGGCACCGCCCGGCGCGCCCGTCAACGCCGGCGGCTGGGATGCGTTCTCCTCGTAACGCACGTCAAAGCCGCTCCGCGAGGGCCGTGCGAAAACGAGCGCCCCATGCCCCCCATCCCGCCGCACCTGCTCCGCCGCGCGCTCGCCGCGCTCCTCGCCGCGTGCCTGCTCGCGGGCGCGCCCGCCGCGACCGCCGAGCCCTCCGCCCCGGTCGATGCGCGCATCACGTCCACCGCGCGGCTGCTCGCGGGCATCGAGTCCGACTACCCGGCGCATGCGCGCATCGCCGCGCTCGACGCGTGGCAGGCGCACCGCGCGACCTTGGCCCCGAAGTGGGAACGGCTGCAGCGCGGCCGGCTGAGCGTGATCGAGACCTGGCGCAACCAGACCCTCGGCAGCGACGCGGCGGCCTGCCGCGCGCTGCTCTACCCGTTCAGCGGCCCGGACTTCATGAACGCGTACCTGCTGTTCCCGCGCTGCGACACCTACGTGATGTTCGGGCTCGAGGCGCCCGGGTCCCCGCCGCCGTTCGAGACCATGGGCGCCGACGAGGCCGGCCTGTACCTGAAGGACATGCGCGTCGCGCTCACCGACTTCCTGGCGCGCAACTATTTCATCACCAGCCGCATGGCGAAGCAGCTGCACACGCCGCGCCTCAAGGGCGTCGCGCCGCTCGTGCTCGCGTCGATGGGGCTGCTCGACGTGCGCGTCACCGCGGTCGAGCCGTTCGACCTCGGGCCCGGCTCGGACGAGGCACGCCGCGCCGGACGGCGCGCGCAGGGGATGAAGATCACGTTCTGGCACCCGCAGGTCGGCAAGCCGCAGACGCTCTACTACCTGTCGCTCGACGCCACCGACCGGGCGCTGAAGGCCAACCCGGAGTTCCTGCCCTTCCTCGCGCAGTTCGGGCCGAGCATCACGTTCCTGAAGTCGGCCTCCTACCTGCTGCACGGCAACGAGTTCGCCGGCACGCGCGCGGTGCTGCTCGACGCGACCGAGCTCCTCGTCCAGGACGACACCGGCATTCCCTACCGCTACCTGCGCGCGCGCGGGTTCGAGGTGCGCCTCTACGGCCGCTACGCGCGCCCGATCCGCGACTTCAACTACGGCTACCAGCACGACCTCGCCGCCGCGTATCGCACCAGCGGCAAGGTCGCCGACTTGCCCTTTCCGTTCGGCTATCACTGGCAGGACGGCCGCTCCGGCCTGATCCTCGCGCGCGGCGCCGCGAAGCGCTCGTGAGCCGGCAGCGCCGTCTCGCGGCGGCGCTGGCGGCTATCCTAGCGGCCGTGCCCGCCGCCGCGTCCGCCGCAGTGCCCACGCCGAACAGCCGCCACTTCACCACCAGCGACGGCGTGCGGCTGCACGTCCTGGAGGGCGGCCCGCCGCGCGCGCCGGCGATCGCGTTCGTGCCCGGCTGGTCGATGCCGGCGGAGATCTGGCGCTACCAGCTCGAAGCCCTCGGCGCGCGCTATCGCGTGGCCGCGCTCGATCCGCGCGGCCAGGGGCGCTCGGAAGTCCCGCAGTCCGGCTACACGCTCGAGCGGCGCGCCGCCGACGTGCACGAGTTCCTCGCCGCGTACCCGCGCGCGGTGCTGGTCGGCTGGTCGCTCGGCGCGCTGGAGTCGCTCGAGATGGTGCGCGCGCACGGCGAGAGCGGGATCGCCGGGCTGGTGATCGTCGACAGCTCCGTCGGCGAGCCTCCGGCCCCGCCCGCCGGCGTCTTCAAGGAGTCGCTGCGCGGCAACCGGCGGCGCGCCTTGAACGAGTTCATGCGGGCGATCTTCAAGACGCCCCGGCCCGAGTCGGAGGTGTCCGCGCTCGTCGCCGGCGCGCTGCGGATGCGCCTCGAGGACAGCCTCGCCCTCCTCTCCTACCCGGTGCCGCGCGCGCACTGGCGCGCCGCCGCGCACGGGGTCAAGGCGCCCTTGCTCTACGCGGTGACGACGCAATTCGCCGAGCAGGCCGCGCACCTCGCGCGCAACCGGCCGGGCACCGAAACCGTCGTCTTCGACCGCGCCGGCCACGCGCTCTTCGTCGACGAGCCGGCGCGGTTCAACGCGCTGCTGGAGGATTTCGCCGGGCGCACGCTCGGGGCGCGCTAGCGCCGCGCGACGAACCGCGGCAGCGTGATGCGCCAGCGCAGCGCCGCGAGACGGATCGCGATGATGGCGGCCATCGCCAGGAGGCCCGCGGGCGCCGCCGCGACGCCCGCCGCCAGCATGCCCACGAACGCCAGCGCCCCGGCCCACGCGGCGGTGCCGTAGAGCTCGCCCTCGAACACGAGCGGCACCTCGTTGCACAGCATGTCCCGCAGCACGCCGCCGAGCACCCCGGTCACGACGCCGAGGAGCGTCGCGGGAAACCACGCGACCCCCGCGTCGAGCGCGATGCCGGTGCCGATCACGGTGAACAGCCCGAGCCCGATCGCGTCGGGAATCAGGAACAGATCGGCCGGCAGGCGCACGACGCGCGCGACCGCGAACGTCGCGACCCCGGCGAACAGGGCGGCGAAGAGGTAGGCCTGGTCGGCGATCCAGAAGACCAGCCGGTCGAGCAGCAGGTCGCGGACCGTGCCGCCGCCGAGCGCCGCGGTGAGCGCCACCAGCACCATGCCGAAGAGATCGATCGGCTTCCTCCCCGCCTCCAGCACGCCGGTCGTGGCGGTCACCGCCACCGCCGCCATCCCCACCCAGTAACTCAGCCCGTCCATCGCCCGCGTCCGCCGCCGTGAGGTGCGCATCGTAGCCGCGCCGGCGTTTCCGGTTTTGCGCCGCGCGCTTTAACATGCGGGGATGGAGCCGCTCGCGGGCATCCGCGTCATCGAGTTCTGCCAGATCGCCGCCGGCCCGTTCTGCGGGATGCTGCTCGCCGATGAGGGCGCGGACGTGATCAAGGTCGAGTCGCCCGAGGGCGACGGCATGCGCAACTGGCCGCCGCTCACGCGCCCCGCGTCCGATGCGGCGGCGCCGGGTGACTCGGAGAATTTCGCGTCGGTGAACCGCAACAAGCGCTCGGTCGTGCTGAACCTCAAGGACCCGGTCGACCTCGCCGCCGCCCGCGCGCTGTGCCTCGCCGCCGACGTCGTGATCGAGAACTTCCGCCCCGGCGTGATGCAGCGGCTCGGGCTCGGGCACGAGTCCCTCGTCCGGGACAATCCCGCGCTCGTCTACTGCTCGATCTCCGCGTTCGGGCAGGAGGGCCCGCGGGCGCAGGAGGGCGGCTTCGACGTCACGCTGCAGGCGATCGGCGGGGTCATGAGCGTCACCGGCGAGCCGGGCGGCGCGCCGGTGAAGTCGGGCGTCCCGCTCACCGACTTCGCCGCCGGGCTGTACGCGGCCTACGCGGTCGCCGCCGCGCTCCGGCGCGTCGCGGCGACCGGGGAAGGCGCCCACATCGACGTCCCGATGCTCGGGACGACGCTCGCGATCGCAGCGCTCCAGACCTCGGAGTACTTCGGCAACGGCCGCGACCCGGTCAAGCTCGGCTCCGCGCATCCGCGCAACGCGCCGTACCAGGCGTTCCGGGCGCAGGACGGATACTTCGTGCTGGCGGCGGGCAACGACGATCTCTATCGCCGCGCGTGCGCGGGCATCGGGCGCCCGGAGCTCGCCGACGACCCGCGCTTCGCGACCACCGCGCTGCGGGCGCGCAACCAGGCCGCGCTGAAGGCGCTGCTCGAGCGCGAGTTCGCGCGCGCCGGCGCCGAGGAGTGGCTCGCGGTCATGCGCCGCCAGGGCGTGCCGTGCGCGCCGATCAACACCTATTCCGCAGCGCTCGCCGACCCGCAGGTCGCCCACTACGGCTGGGTGCAGCCGCTCGAGCTCGCGAACGGCGCGCGCACGCGCACGTTCGGCTCGCCGCTCGGGCGCGCCGGACCCGTGCGCCGTCGGCCGCCGGCGCTCGGCGAGCACACGGCCGAGGTGCTGGCCGAGCTCGGCATCAGGAGGACCGCATGAGCAATCCGCAGCGCTTCGGCGCCTTCATCGCTGCGTTCTCGGCGCTCGTCGACGCGGACGGCGCCGACGAGCGCAGGATCTTCGACGCGGGCGGCAAGCTGCTCGCGGACCTGGTGCGCCACGACGACTGGCTGCCCGAGGCGTTCGCGCGCCCCGGCGCCGACTCCTATCGCCAGTACCTGCTCTACCGCGATCCGCGCGCGCGCTTCTCCGTGGTGAGCTTCGTCTGGGGACCGGGCCAGCGCACGCCGATCCACGACCACACCGTGTGGGGCATGGTGGGCGTGATGCGCGGCGAGGAGCGCTGCGAAGAGTACGACGTGCCCACGCCCGGCCGGCCGATGACCCCGCGCGGCAGCCACCCGGTGCGCCCCGGCGAGGTCGACTTCGTCTCGCCGCGCGTGGGCGACATCCACGTCGTCTCCAACGCCCTGCCCGACCGGCCGTCGATCAGCATCCACGTGTACGGCGCCGACATCGGCGCGGTGAGCCGTCACGTGTACGACCCGGCCACCGGCGCGCCGCAGGCGTTCGTGTCCGGCTATCACGGCGCGGCGCAGCCCGGCTTCTGGGACCGCCCGGCCGGGACGCGCGCACCGGGGGGATGATGCGCCGCGCGCCGGCCGGGTAGCGGCGCGTCGAGGCCGGCTTCCCCGCCCTACCCGTGCCGCGGCACGAACTGCGGGTCGACCGGCATGCGATAACCCTCGGCGAGCCGGTTGGTCTCGTTCGCGAGCCCCACCACCGCGAGCAGCTCGGCGTACTGCGCGTCGGTCATGCCCTTGGCGCGCGCGGCCGCGACGTGCGAGTGGATGCAGTACTCGCAGCCGTTGGTGACGCTCACCGCCACGTAGAGCATTTCCTTCACGAGCGGGTCGAGCGCGCCCGGCGCCATCACCTGCTTCACGTTCTCCCACAGGCGCCGCATCGTGGGCGGGTGGGCCGCGAGCGCCTTCCAGAAGTTGTTGACCCAGTCGGTCTTGCGCACCGCCATGATGTCGTCGAAGACCGCGCGCGCCTCCGGCGCCGCCTCCGCGTACTCGACCATCTTCAGCATCGCCATCGCCGTTTCCTCCGTGCATCCGTTCGGCTATTGTATGCGTACGAGGTGCGCGGGCCGCGCAAGGAAAGCGCCTTGCGCGCGACCAACGCCTGCGACCAGGAGACGACCATGGACGACAAGACCGCCGCCAAGATCGTGAAGACCGACGCGGAGTGGCGCAGGCAGCTGACCGACGAGCAGTATCGCGTCGCGCGCAAGCACGGCACCGAGCGCGCCTTCAGCGGGCGCTACTGGGACCACCACGAGCAGGGCATGTACCGCTGCGTGGGCTGCGGCGCGCCGCTCTTCAGCTCGGCGCACAAGTTCGACTCGGGCACCGGCTGGCCGTCGTACTGGCAGCCCGCCGCCCCGGAGGCGGTCGAGACGCAGGAGGACGCGAGCTTCTTCATGCGCCGGACCGAGGTGCACTGCGCGCGCTGCGACGCCCACCTCGGCCACGTGTTCGAGGACGGGCCGCAGCCGACCGGGCTGCGCTACTGCATCAACTCCGCCTCGCTCGAGTTCGACAAGGGCTGAGCGCGCTCGCCGCCGGACGGCGGGCGGGGGCGGACGGCCGGCGCGCGGCGCGGCGCCCGGGGGCTGGCGTCCGTGGGATAATGCCGCCCGCATGAAGTTCCTCTTCGACCTCTTCCCGGTCATCCTCTTCTTCGCCGCCTTCAAGCTCGCCGACATCTACGTCGCGACCGGCGTCGCGATCGCGGCGACGATCGCGCAGGTGGCCTGGCTCAAGCTGCGCGGCCGCAAGGTCGACACCATGCTCTGGGCGAGCCTCGCGATCATCGTCGTGTTCGGGGGCGCGACGCTCGCCCTGCACGACGAGACCTTCATCAAGTGGAAGCCGACGATCCTCTACTGGCTCTTCGCCGCGGTGCTCGCGGGCGGGGAGCTCTTCCTGCGGCGCAACCTGATCCGCACCCTCCTCGGCGAGCAACTGCAGCTCCCCGATCGCGCCTGGCGCACGCTCAACCGCAGCTGGACGGGCTTCTTCGCGTTCATGGGCGCGGCGAACCTGTTCGTCGCCTACCGCTTCTCCACCGACGCCTGGGTCAACTTCAAGCTCTTCGGCGGCATCGGCCTGATGCTGCTGTTCGTGCTCGCCCAGAGCATGTTCCTCGCGAAGTACGTCGAGGAGAAACCCTGAGCGTGCTGGCGGACACGATCCGGGCGCGGCTCGCCGCGCTCGACCCGGTACGCGTCGAGCTCGTCGACGAGAGCGCGCTGCACGCGGGGCACGCGGGCGCGCGCGGGGGCGGCGGGCACTTCCGCCTGACCATCGTCTCGCCCCGCTTCCGCAACGAATCCACCCTCGCGCGGCACCGGCTCGTCTACGCGGCGCTCGGCCCGCTGATGCGGCGCGAGATCCACGCCCTCGCGATCGACGCGCTCGCGCCCGACGAGGCCGCAGCCGTCACCCCTCCTCCCTCCAGAAAGGAATCCGCATGAGTTCCGCGTTCCCCCGACTCGCCTGCGCCGCGCTCGTCGCGCTGGGCGTCTTCGCCCAGCCCGCAGCGGCCCAGGACAAGGCCGACAAGAGCGGCGCCGCGGCCCGCGTCGCGACCGTCAACGGCGTCGCGATCCCGAAGTCGCGCGTCGACATCGTCGTGCGCGCGCAGGCGCAGCGCGGCGTTCCCGACAGCGAGGGGCTGCGCAACGAGATCAAGGAGCAGCTCATCGTGCGCGAAATCGTCGCGCAGGAGGCGACGAAGAAGGGGCTCGCGAAGCGGCCCGACGTCGTGGCCCAGACGGAGCTCTCCCGCCAGGAGGTGCTCTGGAGCGCCTACATCGCGGACTTCATCAAGAACACCCCGGTCAGCGACGCGCAGGTCAAGGCCGAGTACGAGCGCGTCAAGGCCCAGCGCGGCGACAAGGAGTACAAGGCGCGCCACATCCTGGTCGAGAAGGAGGACGAGGCGAAGCAGGTCGTCGCCGACCTCAGGAAGGGGCGCAAGTTCGAGGAGCTCGCCAAGCAGTCGAAGGACCCCGGGTCGAAGGACCGCGGCGGCGAGCTCGACTGGAACGCGCCGGGGGGATACGTCAAGCCGTTCGCCGACGCGCTGACGAAACTCCAGAAGGGCAAGTACACCGAGGTCCCGGTGCAGACCCAGTTCGGGTGGCACGTCATCCTGCTCGAGGACGTGCGCGACGCCAAGTTCCCGACCCTGGAAGAGGCCAAGCCGCAGATCGCGCAGGCGCTCCAGCAGCAGCAGTTCGCGAAGCAGATCCAGGACCTGCGCGCGAAGGCGAAGGTGGAGTAGTCGCGCGCCGCCGGGGCGGCGCTAGAACCCGCTCTCGACCTTCCGGATCGCGGGCAGCCGCGCGCGCACCAGCCGCTCCACGACCTGCTTGAGGTCGAGCGGCCCGCGCGGGCATCCGGCGCAGGCACCGGTCATCCGCACCCGCAGCACGCCCGCCGCGAGCGACACGAACTCGAGATCGCCGCCGTCCCGCTGCAGGATCCGGCGCGCCTCGTCCACCACCGCGCGCGCCGCCGCCTCGGTCGGCGGCGGCCCCTCGCCGCCCGCGTGCGTGGCTTCGAGCTCCCGCTTGAGCTGCGCCTGCGCGCGCGAAAGGCGCAGCGCGGCGACCGGGTCGGTCTCGTACAGCGCGTCGAGCTCGGCCTCGGTGTAGAACGGCGCGTCGAGCTTCACCCCACCCATGCGCGCGCGTTCCGGAACATCCGCAGCCACGGCCCGTCCTCGCCCCAGCCCTCCGGGTGCCACGAGCACTGCACGGTGCGGAAGACGCGCTCGGGGTGCGGCATGAGGATCGTGAAGCGCCCGTCCGCGGTCGTCACCGCGGTGATGCCCTCCGGCGAGCCGTTCGGGTTCAGGGGGTAGCGCTCGGTCGGCGCCCCGCGGTGGTCCACGAAGCGCGCGGCGACGAGCACGCGCGCGCGCGCCGCCTCCGACGCGAACACCGCCCGCCCCTCCCCGTGCGCCACCGCCACCGGGAGACGGCTCCCCGCCATCCCGGCGAAGAAGATGGACGGGCTCGGCGCGATCGCCACCGCCACGTAGCGCGCCTCGAACTGCTCCGAGCGGTTGCGCACGAAGCGCGGCCAGTCCGCCGCCCCGGGGATGAGCGACGCGAGCGCGGCCATCATCTGGCAGCCGTTGCAGACGCCGAGCGCGAAGCTGTCGGCGCGCGCGAAAAAGCCGGCGAACTCGTCGCGCGCCCGCTCGTTGAAGAGCACCGATTTCGCCCAGCCCTCCCCCGCGCCCAGCACATCGCCGTAGGAGAAGCCGCCGGGCGCGGCCACACCGTGGAAATCGGCGAGCGCGACGCGGCCGGCGATGATGTCGCTCGTGTGCACGTCGAGCGCCTCGAACCCGGCGCGCGCGAACGCCGCGGCGAGCTCGACGTGGCCGTTCACCCCCTGCTCGCGCAGGATCGCCACGCGCGGCCGCGCGCCGCGCGCGACGAACGGGGCGGCGACGTCCGCGGCGGGGTCGAACGCGAGCTCGATCGTCAACCCCGGGTCGCGCTCCGCGAGCACCAGGTCGAACGCCTCGCGCGCGCAGTCGGGGTCGTCGCGCAGCGCCTGCATCCGGTACGAGAGCTCCGACCAGGCGCGCTGCAGGTCCACGCGCCGCGCCGCGAGCACGGCGCGCGCGTTGCGCACCAGGCGGATCTCGTCGCGGTCGTTCGGCGTTCCGACCACCTGCGCGAGCAGCCCCGCCGCGGCGAGCCGCCGCATCACCTCGTCGCGATCGGCCGTGCGCACCTGCACGAGCGCGCCGAGCTCCTCGGCGAAGAGCGCGGCGAGCGCGCGCTCGAGGTCCCGCCCCCGCATCAGCTCGGGACGCCGCTCGTTGCCGTCGACGTCGTGGGCGAGCGGGTCGTAACAGAGGAGGTCCAGGTTCAGCGTCACGCCGCAGCGGCCGGCGAACGCCATCTCGCACGCGGCCGCGAAGAGCCCCCCGTCGGACCGGTCGTGGTAGGCGAGGACGAGTCCGTCGCGCGCGAGCGCCTGGATCGCGCCGAAGAAGGCCTTCAGCGCGGCCGGGTCGTCGAGGTCGGGCGCCCGGTCGCCGATCTGCCCGTGCACCTGGGCGAGGATCGACCCGCCGAGCCGGTTCTGCCCGCGCCCCAGATCGATCAGCACCAGCTCGGACGGCCCGCAATCGGTGTGCAGCTGCGGCGTGAGGGTGCGGCGCGCGTCCTCGCACGGCGCGAACGCCGACACGATCAGCGAGAGCGGCGCGACGACCTCGCGCGCCTCGTCGCCCGCGCGCCACGTCGTGCGCATCGACAGCGAATCCTTGCCGACCGGGATCGCGACTCCGAGCGCCGGCGCGAGCTCGAGCGCCACCGCCCGCACCGTGTCGAACAGGGCGGCGTCCTCGCCGGGGAAGCCCGCCGCCGCCATCCAGTTGGCGGAGAGCTTGACGCGCGCGAGGTCGGGCACGCACGCCGCGGCGAGGTTGGTGAGGGCCTCGCCGACCGCCATCCGCCCGGAGGCGGGCGCGTCGATCACCGCGAGCGGCGCGCGCTCGCCGAGCGCGAACGCCTCGCCCGCGTAACCGGCGAAATCCAGCAGCGTCACCGCACAGTCGGCGACCGGCACCTGCCACGGCCCGACCATCTGGTCGCGCGCGCTCAGGCCGCCGACGGTGCGGTCGCCGATCGCGACGAGGAAAGTCTTGTCGGCGACCGCCGGTGCGCGCAGCACGCGATAGCACGCGTCCTCCAGCTCGATCGCGCCGAGCGCGAGGGGGGCGAGCGGCCGGCGCACGCGCGCGGCCTCCCGCACCATCCGCGGCGGCTGGCCGAGGATGACGCCGAGGTCGATGTCCACCGGCGCGTTGCCGAAGTGCGGGTCGGCGACGGTGAGATGCCCTTCGGCCGTGGCGGTGCCCACCACCGCGCACGGGCAGCGCTCGCGCGCGCAGATCGCGCGCAAGGCATCGAGGCGCTCCGGCGCAACCGCCAGGACGTAGCGCTCCTGCGCCTCGTTGCACCAGACTTCGCGCGGCGTCATGCCGGGATCCTCGCTCGGGGCCGCGCGCAGGTCGATGCGCGCCCCGCGCCCCGCCGCGTGCACGAGCTCGGGCAGCGCGTTCGCGAGTCCGCCGGCGCCGACGTCGTGGATCGAGAGGATCGGGTTGTCCGGCCCGAGCGCCGTGCAGCGGTCGATCACCTCCTGCGCGCGGCGCTGGATCTCGGGGTTGCCGCGCTGCACCGAGTCGAAGTCGAGGTCGGCGGCGTTCGCGCCCGCCTCGATCGAGGAGGCCGCGCCCCCACCCATGCCGATCCGCATCCCCGGCCCGCCGAGCTGGACGAGCGCCGCGCCCGGCGGCACCTCCGCCTTGAGCGCGTGCAGCGCGCGGAGGTTGCCCAGCCCGCCCGCGATCATGATCGGCTTGTGGTAGCCGCGCGCCACGCCCCCCGCCTCCATCTCGAAAGTGCGGAAGTAGCCGGCGAGGTTGGGGCGCCCGAACTCGTTGTTGAACGCGGCCGCGCCGATCGGCCCCTCGAGCATAATCGCGAGCGCGGAGACGATCCGCTCCGGCCGGCCGAAGTCGCGCTCCCAGGGCTGCTCGTAGCCGGGCACGCGCAGGTTGGACACCGAGAAGCCGACGAGTCCCGCCTTCGGGCGGGCGCCGCGCCCGGTGGCGCCTTCGTCGCGCAGCTCTCCGCCCGCCCCGGTCGCGGCCCCGGGAAAGGGCGCGATCGCCGTCGGGTGGTTGTGCGTCTCCACCTTGATCAGCGTGTGGGTGAGCTCCGGGTGCTCGGCGTAGCGGCCGTCCGCGCCGGCGAACCAGCGCCGCGCCTGCCGGCCCTCGATCACCGCGGCGTTGTCCGAGTAGGCGAGCACCGTCCCCTGCGGGTTGCGCGCGTGCGTGCTGCGGATCATCCCGAACAGGCTCTCGTCCTGCGGAACGCCGTCGACGATCCAGCGCGCGTTGAAGATCTTGTGCCGG
>JRYK01007202.1_pt1 | contig 20458 bp, 27 predicted proteins | sample 235381 | NCBI WGS metagenome assembly JRYK01 (sample SAMN03074220, study PRJNA261476) | activated sludge metagenome | biome: Wastewater Treatment Plant; feature: Wastewater; material: Activated sludge; isolation source: activated biomass of a wastewaster treatment plant treating hydrocarbon... ... | reverse complement strand
ATACTATGAAGATGTAGATATTTCTTTTAGAGCACAGCTTGCAGGCTGGAAAGTGCTATACGAACCAAAAGCAATTGCATTTCATGCAGTGGGGGCAACGAGCTCAAAAATGGGAGATTTCACGCGTTATCATTCAGTAAAAAACTTTCTGATTCTCTACACTAAAAATATGCCAGCAAAATTATACTGGAAATACTTACCGGTGTTTTTCTATCAATTTATGCGTACTACAGCACGATCTGCATTAGATCTTAAGCTACATATATGGCTAAAGTCGGTGGTTATGTTTTTATTTTACTTGCCTTCAATACTCGCCGATCGACATAAAATTCAGAAAAATCGTCAAGCCAGTGTAGTTTATATAAATAAAATTCTTTTTACTTCTCGGCCGCCGAAGATACCGAACTTAGAGGTCTGAGGGCGGTGCCGGCGAGGAGGAACCAGCTTNNGTGTGAAATAGTAAGCTAGCAAACGCCAGACCGGCAAAACTAGCAAGTAGCGCCACTACCATCGGGTGAGATCTGCGCCGCCAGAGATTACTAAGCAATAAATAGAGCAGGGCCACAAAAATTGCAAAACCGACCACCCCAACTTCGTATAAAATCTGTAGGTAATAATTCTCTGTTAATAGGCCGTCAGGTAAGCGAGTCGATACCAGCCCGGCCGTACCCGGCCCATGGCCGAGCGGACGATCAACGATGGCATCAACGCTGCGCTGCAGCAAGCTAACCCGCAGTTCATTGGGATCTTCTAACACGGTTGATTCATCAGCATGAAAGACAACGTTTTGAATAATGTAAACATCTCGCATTACAAATACTAATCCGCCTAAAAGCACCAGCCCGACAGCGACTGCAACACCAAGCCTAGAAATATGTTTTTTGATAAAAGTTCGGTAGCGTAGTACCAATAGCACTGCGACTGCGAGCAGCGTGGCCAGTAGCGTACTCCTTGAAAACGTCAAAAATAATATCAGTCCATGCAATATTACCAGGCCTAGCAGAAGATTTCTGCGGTCGCTGCGCCAGCCATTAATGAGCGNNGGCTTCACGCCGCGCTCAATGCTGTAGCCAAAATTCGCCATCAGGTCTTTTGGTAAGATCCATTGCAGCAGCGCCACAAAACACACAATCGTGCTAAGAATAATTAAGATTTTTGCCAAACGCTTGGTCCAGTCAGTCTTTGGCATAAGCAAAGCCAGGCTGTAACCAATAATGGCATATGCAAACAGCCGCGCGTTGTAAGCGCTGGCTAAAAGCCCAGTGTCAGTGGGCTGATTGGTTAAGACCATATGAAATAAATGAAAACCCAGATAACCGAGCGTTAATCCAGCCAGCCAAAAAAAGAGTTTAGTGTACTTTTTGGTCAGCATAACAGTAACTACAAAAAATATAGTTACTAAAACAGTAAAAAAATCTTTCCATAGCTTCCATGCCTCAAGACCACCCGTATACGTACTCAGCCACTGCGAAAAAAAGATATGAAACGGCATATACACAAACAGCGCCACTGCCCCATAGGACAAGTACTTGAAAAATGGGAATTGGGCATTGGGAATTAGCTTCTGCATTTACTGTTTATTGTAGCAGCAATATTCAAAATATATTGACTTTTGTACATTTTTAGTGTACACTTAAAATGTACATTAGGAGAAAACAGTGACAACTAAAACAATTGACTCAACCGATCTTCGCAGTAATCTAGGAAATGTGCTCAATGCTGTATCTTCCGGAGAAACGTTGATTGTAAAAAAACGCGGCAAAGACCAGGCCGTTATCATTGATATTGATACTTATGAAGACCTGCTTGAAGCTGCTAATCCTACGTATCTAAAAAGTATCAAAAAAGCACGTGAAGAATACAAAAAAGGCTATGTATTTAGCCTAGAAGATGCTTTTGGCGACGTATAAATAAAATTTCTCAGTGAAATACAACATCGTTTTTACAAAATCCGCTCAAAAGGATATTCAAAAACTAGACGAGCTTGTGAAAGTGCGTATTCGAAAAAAAATCGAATATTTCATTAAACACGAAAATCCTTTGCAATTCGCCACTACATTGGTTGACAGCGAAATAGGAGCTTATAGATGGCGGGTTGGCCTCTACCGAATAGTCTTCGATGTAGAAAATAACTGTATCATTGTGCTAAGAATCAGACATCGACGTGACGTATACAAGTAAAATGATTATTTTATGCTTATGAGTAACAAGCCAAAACATATAGTGATAGATGCCAGAATCCGCCGAGCCAGTACCGGACGGCCGGTCGATAGATTGCTGCATTATTTGCCTTCGCTCGATAACGTGAATCAATACACGATTTTAGTTGAACCAAATGATCCGATTACTTTCAAAGCACCAAACTTTACCACCCTTCCCTGCGCCTACAAGCAATTTTCTTTTAACCCCATCAAGCAGTTAACGTTTAGCGCCAAACTATACGGCCTAAGCGCTGACTTGGTATTTTTCACGATGACTGGTCAAGCTCCCCTGTTTTACTTCGGTAGAAGCGCTACTTTTACTCACGATCTTACAATGCTCCGCTACGCTAGAGCCGGACGTCTGCCGCAGTGGCTACATCGCCTCAGAATGGTCGGCTACCGCCTACTCTTTTGGAAAGGCAATCGCTTCGCTAGGCAGATTTTTGTACCTAGCCAGTTTGTAAAGGATGATTTGATTGACAACTACTTTGGCCTACAACATAAGATTACCATCACGCATGAGGCGAGCGAACCACCACTCAAAGTAAAGGCCGAAAAGCTGGCACACGCACATCTAAAAAAGCCCTTTATCATGCATGTGGGCAGTCCATTTCCTCATAAAAATATCAACAACTTAATTAAGGCCTTTGAAATATTGTCTGCGGACTACCCTGAGCTGCAATTAGTACTGGCTGGCAAGAAAGAATACTATTTTAATCAGTTAGAAGAATGGTTGAGCAGCCGAGCAATCAAACAAAAGGTAGTGATTACCGGTTTCATATCTGATAATGAGCTGAAGTGGCTGTACCAAAACGCCGAAGCCTACGTATTGCCATCGCTCAGCGAAGGCTTTGGCCTGCCAGGACTTGAAGCCATGGCTCATGACTGCCCGCTAATCAGTTCTGATGCGACCTGTCTGCCGGAAATCTACGGTGACGCCGCTGAATATTTTGACCCCGAAAGCCCAAGGTCTATCGCAGACGCCACCGCAAAAGTCCTGGGCTCGAGTTCGTACCGCGATAAACTCATCAAAAACGGCCACGCTGAGCTTAGTCGTTATTCATGGGAAAAGATGGCCAAGGAAATTAATAACGGTCTTCATCAAATTTTATAACCGAGGCGACGTGCCAAAACCAGTCAAGCGTTATACAATACTTTTTATGCATAGTGTGATTGGGTTAATAGTTTTTATAGCAATTTTTCTCGCCCCAGTTGGGGTCTCAGCTCAAAACGTGCTGCAAAGTGGCGGCACTAACCAACAGCAAACAGGCGCCACCCAAAACACGCAACAACTCCAAAACAATACCGCGCCACTTCAACCCAATAACAATTCTAGTCCTTTAGCCCAAAACCAACCCCAAACTCTTGGTGTGGTTTCGAGTCCAAACCAAACTAATCCATCGGTTGTGGTGGGCGCTGCCGATACTACCAATCAGACAGTCGAGATTGGCGGAGGGATTAATTATTATCTAATCGGCTTGATCACAGTGGTTTGTCTGGCGACAGTGATTGGTTTATGGACCTACCGCCATACAACTGCCGAAGAGATTGAAGAAGCTGTTCTTTTGGCAGAAACACCGGCGGCCAAACCGAAAAAAGCCTCTAAAAAACGATCGAATTCAGCAGTAAAAAAGAAGAAAAAGAAAGCCCATAGATAAAATTGGAGATGGGAGATGGGAATTAGGAATTAGTAAATAGTAATTGGGAATTAGCAGTTAGTAATTAGTAATTAGTAATTAGTAATAAGAAAATTGAGAATTGATAATTGAAAATTGTTAACCGGTCTATTTGGCTTCTTGGGTAGTTTCTATTTCTTCAACTTCCTCAGCACTTTCGCTGGACGGCGTCAGAACAATATGGCGGTCGCGACCCTCGCCTACTGATTCTGTATGAACACCGTGTTCGTTTGCAACCCGGTGCACAGTGCGACGATCGGCCGCATTCATCGGTCGCAGCTCCATCGCTTTGCCTGATTTTTTGACTTGAATAATCCACTCCTCGGCTTGGTCAGCCAGCCGATTGGCGCGCTGTCTTTTGTAGTCGGCTACATCGACATTGACCCGAGTTATTTCATAATTATTGCTTTTGAGCGCGCTACTGACTAAAAACTGCAGCGCGTGCATGGTTTCGCCGCGCTGGCCGATTAAAAAGCCATTCAAATGGGTCGAGGGAACGTTCAGTTCAATCACTTCATCGTCACTATTACTGGCCCGCACATCAGTATTGAGGCCAAAAAACGACAGCAAATCTTCAAGATATTTCTTTGCGTATAAAATTGATTCTTCCATTTTTAGACGTCCTTAACCTTTCTTCTGCTACTGCAAATTGCTTCTTCTGGCCATAATAATTCTATTTTACCTCGTCGACGTATCGCAGCGGGTACGCCTCCTCGCCAAAAATAGCATTCTGCCACAGAATTATCATTTTTCGGGACCGCAAAAGAAAAATTAAGCACGTCTATCTCCTCTTCTTTTTAGATTTAGAGGTTTTCTTCTTTTTCGGCTTTTTATTTGCAGCTACAGTTTCGGCAGGTGTTTCCTCGGCTTCCGCCGCTAGTTCTTCGGCTGGAATCGTTTTTTGGCGAGCTACTTTGCTCATTTCTTCAATGTCTTCGCGCAAGATAATCTTCTGTTGCAACAACCCAACCGCGCTAGATGTTAAGAAGTAAAGCGACAACGCGGCCGGCAAGTTAATCGCAAATAAGAACGTCACAATCGGCATAAAGTAGAGCATCCCCTTACTGACGGCGGCTGTAACTTCAGCTTGGTCGGTCTCTTTGCCGGATGCGGCTTCCTTTAAGATCTCGGATAGTTTACGTGAATCTTGCTGGTCCATGAGTAAATGGCGGCTTTGGTAGTACTGCACCACTGAAGCGACTGCGGCTAAAATGATTGCCGGTAAGTAGAGTCCGCCGCCGGCCTGTAAACCTTTTTCGGCCAGGTCGACCAGACCAAGGAACATGGTGCTAAAATCTTCGCCGTTGGCGGCGATATCCTTAATCCAAGGTAGATTCCTAACCCATTCATAAGAATAAGTTTGCAGCGTCTGTGGATCATTAATTAATTTTGAAACGGCTTGGTATAGTCCAATGAAAATTGGGATTTGGATAAGAATCGTACCGAAGGATGCCAACGGTTTAATCTCATGTTCTTTATAAAGCTCCATTTGCAGGCGTGCCTCTTTTTGGCGATCGCCTTTGGCAGCTTTTTTGATCTTTTTAAGTTCTGGCTGAAGCGCCCTTATTCTGCGTGAGTGATGTAACTGTTTACGAACCAGCGGCCACAGCGCTAGGCGAATAATCGCCGTAAAGATAATAATTGCGACACCAAGATCATGGCCTGGCACGAGCGCATAAATAATCTCGAGCAAGTTAAAAATAGGTTGTTCGATTAGAGTTCTAAATATTTCCATAAATTAATCCTAACTACTACTCTATCACTTTAGAGGAGTTGATTCTAGGTGAGAGTTAGTATATACCGGCTTTTTTTATGAGATGCTTCACGGCCTCGTCCAGCTCATGGTGGTTGACGGCAGCCACCCGTTCATCAAAGACCGTGATCGATAAATCGTAAGGCCACTTCTGACCTTGCTCTTTATGAAGCAAGCGAACTATCTCGTATAACCGGCGTCGAATACGATTTCGAACTACCGCCGATTTACTAACTTTGCGACTAACAATTACCGCCATCCTAAAATCACTGCGTTTATTATGGCTGTAGCGCAGCGCCATAAATTCAGCCCTGACCGTACGGCCTCTCCTAAAAAGATAGTTCAATGAATTATGGCCGTGAAAGCGATGCTCGCGAGCAATCATCTATTATGTACTCCAAAATGTGGCTGGGCGTGAGAGGTTACAGCTACCACCCCTGCACTCTTAATGAGTTAAGCGAGCGCGACCCTTAAGTCGTCGTCTGCGTAACACATTTCGTCCGGCACGGCTGGCCATGCGCTTAATAAAACCGTGCTCTTTTGAGCGTTGGCGTTTCTTGGGTTGATAAGTTCGCTTTGGCATACAATTTCCTTCTGTTTACACTTTGGCAATAATTTCTACATCGTTAGTCTTATACTATAGCGTCGGGCGATTAATAAGACTAGCTGACCGGCTACAAAAGTCAACCTGAACTTTTGTATTTGATTGTCGTACAACATGTGCTTTTGACAATACTACTCCCCTATATCCTAGCAAGTTTTCCACCTTTTTCCAAGTTTTTTCCACAAATTTAACAGATACGAGAAATATGTGTGTACAACTTATCCTCGGTAGCCTAAAAATCCTGTCGTTTATGATGTGATTTTTTACTAGCTTGTGGAAAAGTGGGTATAATTAATGCTATCGTTATGTAAACAAAGCAGCCGATACACATAAAGTCGAAAGCAACGATAAATCTAAGAGGGGTTACGATGATGGACACTGTCAATCTTTGGCAAGCAGTCTTGGGTGAAATAGAACTAGGGGTCTCTCAAGGAAATTACGTTACTTGGTTTAAAAATACGCGGTTACTTAAAATTAAAGACAACCGCGTGGTCATCGGTGCGCCGAACGTCTTTATTAAGCAGCAGCTGGAGCGCAAGTTTAATGATCTGATTGATAAGACGCTACAAAATAATGGTATCCACGCCGAAATGATTGAATACAAGATCCTGCCTAGCTCTTCGCTCAATCGTAAAGTTTATGATGACACTATCATCTTGCAGCAATCTTCGTCTGGGCGAACCACCGAAAATACCGCCCAGCCCATTACCTCTAGTTTAACTCATACCTATCGTCAAGGTATCAACGAGCGCTATACGTTTGAAAATTTCATTGTTGGCTCTGGAAATGAACTAGCTTACGCTGCCTGCCAAGCCATTGCCCAAAATCCCGGCACCAAATATAACCCGCTCTTTTTATATGGTGGAGTTGGCATAGGTAAAACCCACTTAATCCAAGCCGTCGGCAATATGGTTACGGCCAATAACACTAATGCTCGGATTGTCTACGTCTCGACCGAACAGTTTGTGCAAGAATTTTTAGATGCTATCCGCTACAAGAAAAACACCGATTTTGCTGGCTATTATCGTAGCGCTGACGTGCTGATCATTGATGATATCCAGTTTATTGCCGGCAAAGAAAAGACGCAGGAAGAATTTTTTCATACCTTTAACGCCCTGCATCAGGCCAATAAACAAATAATTATCACCAGCGATACGCGCCCGAAAGACATTCCGACTCTGACCGATCGTCTGCGCTCGCGCTTTGAATGGGGTATGGCAATTGATATGCAGGCACCCGACTTTGAAACTCGCTGCGCTATTGTCCAGGCAAAGGCATCGCAGCATGAAGTTGACCTGCCACACGAAGTTGTCGAACATTTAGCCGGTTATGTACAAAGTAACATCCGCGAGCTTGAAGGTGCCCTAAATCAACTAATTGCCTTTTGTGAGATGCGCGGCCTGGCACCAAATGCCGAAATTGCCATGGCTCTGCTTGGTAGTGTAAAAAGCCGGCCAAAACACATTACCCCCAAGCAAATTATTGAGCGCACCGCCAAGCACTTTCACCTTACAATTGATGATATGCTTGGCCCAAAGCGGGACCGCGATATAGTTGTGCCGCGGCAAATTGCTATGTATATGCTCAGAAACGAGCTCCATCTTAGCTTTCCGAAAATTGCTAAAGAACTAGGCCGAAAAGACCATACCACAGCCATCCATTCAGTTGAGAAAATTGAGAAAGAAAAAGCTTTCGATGAAGAAGTCCGAAGCGCGTTAGCTGAAATTAAGGATCGCCTGTATGTCTAAAACCTGTGCACAACATGTGGGTGGGTTTGGGATAAGTTGGTTACAAAGTACGACCTATCCTCAGCGCGCTAAAAATAATATTTTGAACGTGAGTAAAACTGCTGGTTGTACCCATTTTTGTACTCAGCTTTTACGTACCTTTTTACACAGTCTTGAAGCTAAATTTACCTCTGTTAATATATTCTTTTCACCACTTTCCACACTACCTACTATAACTACTACTAATTCATTAAATAGATATAAATAGAAAGGTCTGCTTATGAAACTTCAGGTAACTCAGGAAAATCTAAACCGCGCACTATCCAACGTAGCTCGCGTGGCGAGTAGTCGTAATGCCCTGCCGATCTTGTCTAACGTGTTAGTCAAAACCATCGACAACCGGGTTTGTATTGCCGCCACAAATTTAAACATTGCTATCACGCATTATATTGGTTCAAAAGTATCAGAACCTGGCGCGATCACCGTCCCTGCTCGGCTTATGCAGGATTTTGTATCGAGTTTGTCGTCTGGTGTGATTGATATTGATGTTGAAGAAACTAAGCTGCATATTAAAACCAAAGCCTATAATTCAACGATTAACGGCTCATCGGCTGACGAATATCCGGTAATGCCACAAATTCAAAACGGTACTACCTGGACGGTGCCTGGGCCTTTACTTAAAAAAGCGCTGCAACNNACACCAGACCAATTCTAACAGGAGTGTATTTCCATACCTTTAAGGGTGAACTTTACGTAGTTGCAACCGACAGTTATCGATTGGCGGAACGCCGCGTTAGTCCGGTAAAAGAAGATGTGTCGTTGCTGATTCCGGCTTCAGCCGTGCAGGATTTACTTAGAATAATGGGTGACGCTGATCAGCCGGTTTCAGTTACTCATGATGATCAACAGGTGCTATTTGTAATTGGTGACGTAGAGTTAGTCACCCGCTTAATTGACGGCAGTTATCCTGATTATCGTAAGCTTATTCCAAGTACCTTCCAGACTAGCGCGACACTGCCGCGCGGTGAGCTCCAGAATATCACTAAAGTCTCGTCTTTATTTGCCCGTGAAAGCGCTGGCAGTGTGACGTTATATATTAGTGAAGATGAAAATAAGGTTAGTATTCAGTCGGTAGCCTCACAACTTGGCGAAAATACGGCCACGGCCGATGCAAAAGTTGAGGGCGAAGGCTCGATTACCCTAAATTCTCGCTATATTTTAGATGCGCTTAACGTGATCTCGGATGACAGCGTTACCGTGTCGTTTAACGGCAAATTAGAGCCCTGCATTATCCGCGGCACCGATAAAGATTATTTGCACGTCATCATGCCCCTAAAGTCGTAGACTTTAGAAACTAGTAACTTGTAATTAGAAATTAGGGTCTAGAGCGGTAAAATAATAATCGTGGATAAAATACTTTCGTTTAAAGATTTGCTTGCCTGGCAGAAAGCACATGAACTAACGGTTAGAATATTTATAATTTTTGAAAAAAAGAATCCAAATTTAAGAAATCAGATAGAAAGATCTAGTTTATCCGTCACTTCAAATATAGCCGAGGGTTTTGGCAGAAGTTCACTAAAAGACAAGACCCACTTTTATGTAATGGCTCGTGGTTCATTATTTGAAGTTTATAGCCAGCTTGAAGTTGCAAAAGACACTGGTTTATTGAGTAGTGAAGAATATAAAGAACTACAAGAGCTGAATATGGTATCAACTAAAATACTTCACCGGCTGATATCTTCTATAAATACTAAGCCATGCTAATTTCTAATTTCCAATTACTAATTACTGGGCGTAAAAATCTATGATTTTTACAGATATTCGGTTGCAAAATTATCGGTCTTACGACGATGCGTCGTTTGAGCTGGGACGAGGCGTCAATATCGTTANNCGTGGCTCAGACTAGATGTCCATACTAACGATAATCAAACCCGGGTGGTTAAAGTAGTAAAAGACGCCGCCGAAAAACCCACTAAAACATTTGAAATTGACGAAAAAGTTTATAAAAGACTTCCCTTACAGCTCAAGCAGCCGGTGGTATTATTTCAGCCCGATGATCTCAGGCTGCTTCACGGTGAACCACAGCAGCGGCGGGATTACATTGATGATTTACTCGAGCAGCTAGTACCCGGTTATCAGTCGCTACGCGTAAACTTGCGGCGGGTGGTCGCGCAGCGGAATGCGTTATTAAAGCAACCTAGCGTGTCGCAGTCACAGCTTTTTGCCTGGAATCTGCGGCTCTGTGACGTTGCTTCTCAGGTGGTTGCTAAGCGCCATGAGCTTATCTCGCAGTTCAACCAGCAAATCAGTGAGACCTACTCGGCAATATCAGGTAAAAATACGTCACTCAGTATTGTGTATACTTCTAAGACTCCTATTGAAACGTATTCGGCAACTCTCATGAAGCAGCTTGATGCACAACTGGAGTTAGATAGAAGACGTGGTTTTACTTCTCGCGGTCCGCATCGTGACGATATGTTGGTTTATTTCGATGAAGAACTACTGTCAAACACAGCGTCCCGCGGCGAAAACCGCACTTTTATGTTGTCGCTCAAGGTTCTTGAACTGGCGATCTTAGAAGCCTCTTCTGGCAAGCGACCCCTTCTGCTGCTAGATGACGTGTTTAGCGAACTCGACGGCGCCCGCCGCAAAGCTCTAACCAACTATCTATCCGACTACCAAACCCTCATCACCACCACCGACGCCGACGTAATTGCTAAAAGCTTTACTGAAAATAGTAATTTAATAATAATCTAAAATAACTAGCGGTTATTAATATCCATCAAAATCTCTATAGGGATATCGGTATACTGTAAGCTTGTTAGTACTTCTGCTGGTGGGTTACTTGCAATTTTCCATTGCCCTTCCACTTTCTTCAACACAACCCTAATAATTGGATATAGTTCTATGTCTTTTGATGGTATTAATTTTGCGGCATACCAAGTACCGTCAATATAAAGTTTAGGTGAATCGATAGTATATTGATTCATTTGGCTTGGGTAAGTATTAAGAATAACTTGTTGGGCTAGAGGAAATTCATCGACAGACATAAGTTCTAGTTTATCCTTTGAGAAGTTGAGTGTTGTGTCTATTTCTTTATAATTTTCATCAGAGCTTATATAAACATACCTTGTTTCGTAATCAGAGTTTTTTGACGATATTTTTAATGTATAGTCTGATGAATTTATGGTGTATGAACCCGATTTAGTTATTGAAAGTACTACTTTTGGAGTTTCGTCGTCAGTATAATTTCCTTCTTTGGAATCTTCTTTAAATATTTCTACTTTTATTCCATCATTTATAGTTGGAATATATATCTCTAACTTTGGATCCTCATAATTTTTAAAAATCAAAATAGTAAAGAATGAAATAAGAATTGTCGTAATAAAAAGTAGGGATATGATTATTTTTTTATTCACTATGTGGCTCTGTCGGATTAAATATATTAGTTTTATCATCAATATAAACTTCAAAATTAGTGGGATCATATCCCTTGCTCCTTATGTACATAAGGGCTTCTTCTATTGCATAGTAATTCTCACCCGTTATAAATAGTGCGATTTTTTCTGGATCAATCTCTTTTCTTGATTTGCCATAATCAATTCTAAAGCTTGGTTTTACACCTTCGTAAGGTAAATCGTATATTATTGGATTTTTTTTCTGTTGCATAAAAGAAATTTGATCTGCATTTCTACTACTAATTGAACTTGATTTATTTTGCTCCTCAATATTTTCTTTATACCAGTCTTTATACTTTTGATCTTGGGGGATTAAAACCCCGCCTATATAGGTGGTATTATTTTCGTCCAAAGTCTTCTCAATTGTTTTTTCTTCAAAACCTTCACGCTTAAATTTAACTATAACTTTTTGGTCATTAATCGAATGCTTGCCCTGGTTTATTTTTTTACCATTTAATAATATAACCGCATCAGAAGGTGTGGCTTCAATAATGATACTACGTTTACCTCCATCATTTTTGAGTAATAAGTAAACGGCCAACAGGCTAATTATTAAAAACAATACAACTATAAGCTTAGATCTGGTCATCATTTTAGGCGTGCTCTCAAATAATCTCCGCGATAATCGCTTATTGGTTGTTTACCTAAATTTCCAGTCCGACTGTTTAATGAAGCACTGGCTGCGTCATATCCGTTCGGTTCTTGGGGTCCGACATATATCCATGTATGGCCACTTGCTCCTGCGCCACCACCTGGTGCATTGACGATTAATATGTCACCAGGCTGTAAATCGGAAGTACTTGTTACTCTGTCTACAACGTCCCACTTATCAGGATTGCTCCTAACATAATCCTCCATACTTGGTGTATAGCCAGGTGGAAAATTGTCATCTACTCCGCTAGCCAAAATCACTGTAGATACAAACGTGCCACAGTCTGCTAATAAGCTAATTCTCTCAGGGTTGTGCTCTCGGACCGCTGCTTCATACTCAGGCTTAGGTACTAATCCTCTGTCTTCTGGCCATGCTAAACTTACTGCTATCTCTGCGATTTTTTGAGCCCCAACTGCGTTAGTGCAACCAGCCGGGCTACTATTATCTTGAGAATTTGCGTCACCTGCTGATTGCAGAGATTTTTTAACCCCCTCTAGTAGACCTTTTCTGTATTTATTTTTTTGATCGCTTGATAGCCCCGATCCTGAACCTACTTCATGGTATATCCAAGGTATTTGCGAGAACAGTTGAANNGCTCTTTTTAGAGACAGCTTCATTTGTTAAGGTAGTTTTGTTTTGGCTTCCGACTACCTGCCTATATCCCCCCACTTTTTGATAATATATTTCTTTAAAGTTGTTAAAATTTTGCTTCCCATCAGTATGGATAGAAAAAGCCAGAGCTGCATTGGCTCGATTAGCAATTTCAGCACGCTGTCTGAAAGTGACATTTTCATCGACAGTCTTCTTTGTCAGAATAACAGTATAACCTTCTGCCTCTAACTCATTCTTTAATTTTTGACTTATTTCCCAGACGTCTTGCACCTCAGGAGTGTTATTGGTCTCGGCCATTGTTAAACCGGTACTTGCGTCTATAGTTGTTGTGGTTGGGCCGTGGCCCGGGTCGATCACAACAGTTTTCCCGTCTCCAGTATTTGGTATAGAACACTCATCTGGACACGCAGAACTTGCAGAATCGGTTCCCGTTGGTTCTAAATTAGCAGAATTGGACGTGGTTCCTGAAGGGCTAGGGTCTCTATAATTTGGATGTCCGCTTTTCGTGAAATCCGATTTAATCAGTTCATACACATTTCTAAGATAATTTTGTGTTTCGGTTGGTCCTGCAGAAAGGGGCGATGAAGGGGTTGTTCTCGAACTGACATTACCGATACCCCAATTATATGCACCGGCCGAGTATAGCAAGGTGCCTGGTTTCCATGGCTGATTAATATTGCCAAGAGGCGTGGTCTTGTCTGTGCTTCTTGAAACCATTTTTGCGGCTGCGAACACGGCATCTTCCATATTAAGAATGTCTGTTTGTCCATCACCATTTCCATCCGTTTTATAAGTTTCCCAAGTTGCAGGCATAAACTGCATTGGACCGCTCGCACCTGCGGTTGATACAACCCAGTTAGCATCGAATGGTTTCCAGGTATTGCCTTGCTCTGTTAGAAAAAGCGTTGCTAAATAATTTGGATTTACATTATTTTCATCGGCAGCTTTTACGAATAAACTTCGATGAGGTTCTGGTATATTCGGTGAAATTTCAGAGCTTGTTGTGATTTCGCTGGAACTTTCACGTCCTGGTATACATACACAGTTTGTCGGAATGTTCGAGGCATTGGAAGAGGCTGTTGGTGGGTTTTGATTTTCTCCGAGAGGAATAATTTTTAATTTATTTTTACCATTGAAAGGTTGCCTATTCATTAAATCTTGAGGATAATCTTTGCCGACTGCAATATCAAAGCGGCCCTCCGGCACGCCGTTGANNATTATTTAATGTGTATGTCTCCCCGTCTTTACTTTCATAAGTAATTTTTTCGATAACATACTTTTTATTGTATAGAGAGGGGTCGCTGGCAAAAGTAACATATTCAGACGTTCGTTCCCTCACATCATCAAGAGTTCTAACGAGTGCTTTACCGTCTGGTCCAGGCCTTGAGCTAGAGTAGCCTCCTTCCTGGCGTTGATTATTTGGATCATCTGCTTGTGGTGAATAAACTGTAATATCCGTACTCGACAGAGCGGTACCTTCAATACTCGACGAAGGAGTACTTGAAGTAGAGCTTATGATTTCCTTACATTCATCTGAGAGTTCAAAATAATTTATACCTTGGTTAAGCAGCTTTCTGATCTCTAGGGGGAGTGCGAATGTTTGAATATGGAATGAGAAAATATACATAAACAATACTGTTATTAATGTGAAGCTGGAAATGAATTTGAACTTTTTCATCATTTAATTTCCTGTAGGCGAAAAGTGCCAAAATTCTTTCTCGTATTGTGTTAATCCAAATTTTTCTGCATTTCTGTCCATCCACTCCCAGGAACGATTTCCTTTAGCAGTACATTTTCCGTTAATATTTATGCAGTTATCTGAACTAATCGGTATACNNCCAGGCTTGGCGACGTATTCATAATTACCTGATGAACAGTCAGAGTTTCCTGCGCATAATTCTTGTTGATGAAGCATAGTCCTAAAACTACTAGCAGCCCGTAGTGTAATTCCATCTTGCTTTGCGGCTTCTACTAATTTGTAAAAAACTTCTGAAACCCTTGAATTAACAACCGCTTTTCCTTCGGCACCATTTACCCCGTACCCTCCGTTGCTTTCCTGTCCGGAGCTAGGCAGATTACTCACTGCGCAAATACGAATTTTTATTAGATTACCATCAGAGTAGCCGTCTTGAATGCCCAGATCTTTAGTGCCTGTTGCACAGGGTACATTTGTCGAAGATTCTGTCACGTTGCCATCAATAGAAGCGCCAGCTTGATTTGCGTCAGCTGCTTCGGCGTTGGTTTGGGCGGTGCCGCCGCCGACACCGACGCCTAGTTGAGTGCAGGCATCTTGATCGCCGTCGTTACAGTTTAAGGTAACTATGTTGACTGCATCGGCTAAGTAGAAGCGGTAACGAAGAAATTCCGTGTATGCTTCAGTGCCTTTTTCTGGTTTATCGCAATCTTCTCCGTCGCCTCCATTTTCTTTTAAATTAAAAACATTAACCGCTGCCTGAGATTCAATTTTTACGGTGTCATTTTCTGTAGTGACTTTCATGCTGAAACATTTTCCATATTTTTCATTCATTTCATCGAGGCCGATCTGTTCTTCGACTATTACGGCGTTTTTGTATGGATCTTCAAAGCGCTCATCGTCCCTTTCAGAAACAGTAAAACCGTATTTCGGTACACCGTAATCATAACTACTTTGCGCGTAAGCCTTGGGGGTAAGTAGCGAAGCGGTCTTGGCGAAAAGTGAACCGATGTACTGGGTAGGAGCGCTTATACTAGACGCCGCCTGTTGGCTGCTTGATGGACTATTGATTATGGCCATTCCAACGAGAGAGTTGCTATCATAGGGGTCAAAATATCTGGCAAAATAACTTTTTGAGTTTCGCTCATTCTGGTCGTATATGCGTTGCTCTTCTTTTAGTTGGGCGGCTTGGGCAGCAGTCATGGCATCACCACCCATAGCAATTGCGGCGTCATTTCCTGCCATAAATGCTCCAAGATTGGCTAAATTACCCTTATCTGCTCCTTCTGCCAATAAATTAACACTATTGCCTGAAGCTATTGCGAGCGCCTCGCCCATTAATTCTTCGGTGTTTGTACCGGCCACAAGCTCGAGAGAATTGTCAATAATTGCGCTTGTCACAGAACTAACTAGTCCTGAGACTTGCTTCAAAACTGGCAGCCCAAATACGGCATCCTGTACAGCACAGGCTTGGCTAAGGCCTGGTACGCTATCGAGCGTATCAAAGAATGCCGGCTTATCATTAATTCCGCTCNNAGCCCATTCGCATGACTGGTAGGGCAATATTTTCATATTTATAACGTGGAATATCATCTCCAAAAGAGTTTACTCCGCACAATACTCCCACAAGAGCTGTAGCACCCGCTCCTCTAACAAGGGCCAGTCTAACGTTTTTTAATGAATTGTTACCTTCGGGAACTTTTGAAAGCTGTTCCTGGGCTTGTTTGTTTAGCTCGGTGCCTTCTTTGTCTACGTCTGCGGCTTGAGGATCGGTTATGTCGTTACCATCTGCATCTTGGCCTGTGGAACCAATCCTAGATGATAACCAAGCTTTTAGACCGCGTCTTTGTTTGTCGGCCGCATCCTCGCGAACCTCCTTTTTTTTAGCTAGTCTATCTGCCCTATCATCAATGTAATCCCTGTACTTATTTTTAAGTGGGGCAAAGTCTACTCCACCGCGTTTTTTTAATAATCTCGTTCCAAGCGTCCCAGCTATCTTATTGGTCCCCGTTGATTTCGCAACTTCTGTTAAGAGTATTCGCTTAATTCTTGGATTGTCGCTCTTTACATCCAAAACTCGGCTGTTACCGTTAACATCAGAGTTGTTCTTGGACCTGGTGCTTCGTATGCCTTGTCCGCCTATTTCGCTGGCTTTAGAAACCTTGCCCCCGTTTTTTTCCCACTCCTCAACAAAAGCTTTAGCCTTGGCTTCATCTACAATTTCAAATCCAGCAAATCTTCCTGTTGTCTTATTGTAGACTGGTCTCATGCCGGTTGTGTCTAAAAGCTTTTTTTCCCATTTGTCGGCAGCCTTATTACTGGCTGCGCCTAGCCTGCCTCTTTCGCCGCCGAGACCACCCAACGAATATAGAAGCACTTTGCTTGTGCGGTCGTCGCCGAAGTCCTCGTTGGCACTCAAATGAAATTTTTGTAAGTTCTGAGCAAAATGGATGAACTGCAACGGACCCTGGACCACACTAAATATGCCTATTCCAGACAAGCCTAAAACGCCGGCGGCAGCAATGCCGATTATGCTGCGTCTAGAAAAACGACCACGAATTCTAGTGATTATGGAGCCTTTTTCTTGCCGGTAACCGAAGTTTTCTGCGTTTTTATTACCTAAGCCCAGCTTGCTTGCTTCTTCTGAAGACGAAGGATCGGCGCTGCTCCCTGGCTGCTTCTCCTTAGAAGCGAGGTCGGACCCAGACAGGGCTCCGCTACTCGCAGCAGAAGGATCACTAGGAATATTAGATGCAGGTTTACTACTATCATCGTAAACACCCTGTGGGTTCTCGTTTACACCAAAACGAGGGCTAGCGTCTTGTTCGCCGTGCAAGTTGTCATTTGAACCTTTTGTAGGGGTGGTGCTCATCTTTGTCTCTTGCTAGTGATATTGTCGCTAGTTATCTCACTAGTATTATACTCCTGGATAAAGGCGATTTTGAAGGTCGATCGTGCCGTCGACGCCGGCAAATTCTTGGGCTTGGATTTGCTGCATTTGTTGCGGGTTGGTAGTTATGAGGTTGGTTTCGGTCGGGCTGGCAGCAATTTGAATGTGGACGTGATTTTGGCCGGCAAAAAATAGCCCCTGCCCAACTGGGAACTGACTGAGGCGTTTACGCTCCTCGCTGGTAAGCTTAAATACATCAGCAAGTACATCAACCGCCGAAGTCGACTGTTTAAGCAGAATTTGCATCGACGAGTTAGCCACAATTGCCCGGCCCATGCGTGAGCCCATAAAGTCTTCGACGTCTTGAGTTATGGTAGTGATACCTAGGTTATATTTTCGGGCGCGCTTGGCCAGGCTGAACATGAAGTTGGCACTATCTTCGTATTTCATCAGTTGCCACGCCTCATCAACGATCAAAATCCGACGTCTTGTGTCGCCTTTGGTTTTGTTCCAAATGTAGTTAAGCACGATAAACATGGCGACCGGCCTCAGCTCGTCTTCTAGGTCACGGATGTTAAAGACTACCATTGGATTGTTGATATTGACGTTGCTTTGTTGTGAGAAAATACCGGCAAAAGTACCGCTAGTGTATTTACGCAGTCGTTGCGCCAGTTGCGGCCCGTTGCCGCCCATATGCAACAAGGTGTCATATAGATCATTGATGGTCGGCGGGGTTGAGCCATGGGTCAACGGGTCGTTTGTGATGCCGGCTTTGGCATACGTTTCAATCAAGGCTGCGTCTAAGTCANNCGTTGCCGGCCATTTGGGCCTGCGCCCCGCCCATCATGAGGCGTAGTAGGCCATGCAGTGTAATCAGGTTACTGCGTAGCGCGTTGTCGGCTTCTTCGGTATCAACGACTTGCGGTAGGTCAAACGGGTTAATCCGCGTTTGTGAGCTAAGGCTAAGCCGCACGTACGCCCCGCCAACTGCTTCGCACATCCGCTGATACTCGTTTTCTGGGTCGATGATAAATATTTCGGTACCCATCATCATACTTCTGAGAGCCTCTAGTTTGACTGTGAAGCTTTTACCAGCGCCGGATTTGGCAAAAACAACCGCATTGCCATTCTCAAGTGTAAAGCGGTCAAAGATAACTAACCCTGAGTTATGCATGTTTATTCCGTACAAAATTCCGTTGTCTTGGGTTAAGTCGGCGCTAGTAAACGGAAAACTGGTGCTGATGGCGCCAGTGTTCATGTTGCGGCGGATTTGCAGCTGGTCGGCAAACTGCGGGATGGTACTGTTGAGTCCCTGCTCCTGCTGAGAAGTAGCCGGCTTAGAGTAAACTAGCTGCTGACCTAAAATAGATTCGATTTTATGCGACACAAACTCCAGCTCATCCATCGAGCCGCCATAAATCGTGAAGTATAGCCCAAGCCGGAAAAATCGCTCTTCGCCGACTTGTAATTTGTCGCGCATTTCTTCGGCGTCAATGATGGCTGACTGTTTAGCTGGGTCGCGTACGCGGCCTTTTTCGGCGTCAATCATTACGCCGGCTTCAAGCTGTGCGACCTTTTTTTGCAAGTTTTTTAGTACCACCTGGCTTTCAACCGGGTAAACATAAATCGACAGATCAAGAACTTCATCCAAGTTGACCATGCTTGATAGCCAACCGGTAGTTAGCTGCCTTGGGTAGCCGTAGACGTAGTAAGTGCGCGCAAAGCGAGTCCCAAGCTGGAAGTAATTTGAATTAAGTTCAATCGAGCTGGGCGCAATAAAATCGCGTAGTGCGGTAATGCCTTTACGAAAGGCGGCGTCAACTTCTTGCTGTTCGCGTAGTTGTTGGGCTTGGGCCATCGCTACCGGATCAAGCTTAGGCTGTTTTTTGCCGAATAACCCCATTAGATTTTTCCTCCGGAAAAACCAGCAACTGGCAACTGGCAACCAGCAACTAGCAAGTGGGCACTAGCTAAATTGCTAATTTCTACTTTCCAATTTCGGGTTTTGTGTTTCATCCTAGTTCCCTCTCGAGATTTGGCTGTGGGGCGTGACCCTCGCCCTTGGTGATAACAGGTGCGGTTAAGTCGTTGAAGTTTTTGAGTTGTTGACGAGTGGCAGTATCGGGATTGTAGCTATCGTAGTAGAGCTCGATTAATTCTTGGGTATCAAGCGGCAAACCTTGGACGCCACATTGCAGTAATCCGCCAAGCGCGGCCTGGACGCGGTTGCGCAGCTCGGTTTTGGCTTCTTCTAACTTTTGCTCGTCGATTACAATATGTGTCTTAGTGTTATTGAANNACATAAAAATGCTTGTCCATGATATTGGTTTGTGACGCTAAATCGTCAATGTAATTAATGTAATCGTCCATCAAGACTGCCAGCAGCATGTTTTCGTGCTCGGTGCGGATTTTGTCCAGTTTTTCGATGTACGGCCTTAAGTCAACTTTTTGCGAACGGACAAATATCTGGACCGGAAAATAGAGCGAGTTTAAAAAGCCTTGATAGCTAAATTCGACCCCTTCACGCTCCTGCGGGCTCATCAGGTCAAAGTTAATGGATTTAACCATAATAACCGAGCGGTACGAGCCATCGTTCATGATAACTATTCCGTCGCGGATTTCGGCAATTTGTAGCACGTTTTGGGTGCTATTTGGATTTACCGGCGGCTTGGCAATGGGCATTGGTGGTTGGCCGGCTGCTTGTGGTGGCACGCCTGGATACTGCGCGGGGGCTTGCTGTGGGTAGACTGTCGATGGCGGGTAGGCTTGAGTAGGTGCCGCTGGATAGGCAGCGGCAGGCGGCATTGAAGGCTGTGCCGGTGCAGCGTAGGCTGGATCCGGAGCTGGAGTTGGTGATTGATTTGTCGGATTCATGTTAGTTCGTTTGTTGTTTTCCGACTCGGTATCTTTTTTGGCTTGTCGGGCAATGGTAGCAATGTTCAAATCGTTATTCCCTGCATATTCCTGTATAACAGGTGACGGAGTTGGGTCGGGGGCTTTTGTTTGTGGCGGTAATGGTGGCGCCGCGACTGGTCGAGGTGCTGTCAAAGTCGGAGTGGGTGCGGCAGATAACGGCGTAACTTTACGCATATGCGCTGTTGCTAGCGCGTCCGGCAGTTTACGGCTTTTTAACTCCTGCGCAAGGGCACGTTCGTCTATGGTTGGTTTAGGCGCAAGAGCTGGCGCCGGCGC
>JRYK01005171.1_pt1 | contig 20609 bp, 21 predicted proteins | sample 235381 | NCBI WGS metagenome assembly JRYK01 (sample SAMN03074220, study PRJNA261476) | activated sludge metagenome | biome: Wastewater Treatment Plant; feature: Wastewater; material: Activated sludge; isolation source: activated biomass of a wastewaster treatment plant treating hydrocarbon... ... | reverse complement strand
CACCAGGGCGCCCAGAAATCCACCAGTACGGGCACGGATTTCGATCGCGCGAGCACCTCGTGCTCGAAGGTCGCGGTGGTCGCGTCGAAGGAGTGTGCGGGCATGCTCGATCGCCTCCGGTCTCTCCCGCGAATATCGGGGCGGCAGCCGCGAATTCAACGCCCGGTCGCCGCCGACTCCCCGCAGGTCCCGATCGAGCGCCGGGCCTCGGACGCGACTAAGATGGAACGAGGTAAGGATCGGAGCGTGCCATGCTCGACGAGACCACCCTCACCCGGCTGGAAGCGGCGCTCGCGCGCCGCCGCGCCGCGCTGGAGCAGGAGATCCGCGCCAAGCTCGCGGCGGCGCGGGAAGTCACCGGATCAGAGGCGATCGATCAGCTGATCGAGGGCGGCGACTACGCCAACGCCGACCTGATCGCAGCGCTCGACCTCGCGGAAGTCCAGCGCGACGTCGTCGAGTTGCGCGCACTCGAGGTCGCGCGCGCGCGGATTGCGGCCGGGACCTACGGGGCGTGCGCGGAATGCGGGGTGGACATCCCGGTCGCGCGGCTGGAGGCGTATCCGGCGGCGATCCGCTGCACGCCGTGCCAGACGCGGGCGGAATCCCGGGCGGGGACGGGGCACTCGCGGCTGTAGAGTGGCGACGGACTCTGCGCGGACAGCCTGCCGGTCGCGAGAGTCCATTCACCGCGAGCGAAACGTCTTACGGCGCACTAACTTCATGTCGCGCGTGTCCCGCCCCGAGGCAGCCCCCACCAGTCGAACGCGACAACGAAAAGCCCCGCCGCAGCGGGGCCTTTTTTCCCTATCGTTTCGCCGGCGGCTAGGTTCGACGGCGGCGCGACAGCGCGAGGCCCAAGATTCCCAGACCGACGAGCGCGAGGCCGGCGGGTTCCGGCACGCCATTGCCACAGGGAGCGCCGGGCGTACACTCGCTTGCAGTGGTGAGCCGGAAGTTGTCGAATGTCCACGCCTGGCTGGCCGAGTTGAGCGGATCCGCGCGCAGCCGGATGCCGAGGGACACGTCCGCGGCCGCGATCGCGGCGTTGAAGATCGACGTGATGTCGAAGCTCAGCACATCGCCAACATCGAGCCCCGCCGGTGACACCAGGAAGCTTCCGACGACGCCGGTCGTAGACGCCTGATAGTCGGCAATGTCTTCCAGGTTGTTGCCCAAGTAAGCTTCGATCGTAATGGACCCGGTGAACGGAGTGCTATTCGTCCCCGAAAACAATCCGCCTTCGCTGAAGACTTGGAAGGTAACGAACGCGCTCGTAGCGCTGGTCAAGCCCGTCAAATCGTATTCGGACAGCCCCCTGACTTCCTCGGTCGAAAACCGACCGACCTCCGCTTTGCCGGCCGGATTCCCAAAAGCGCCGCCCGTGCTGCTGTGATAATGGTTTCCAAGCGAATTGTTGCTCCCGTTCGACGCCACGGCATATGTGAACCCGTTAGTGATCAGAGCCGCCTGCGCAACCGGCAACCCCAGTCCAGTGACGCCGAGCGCGGTCGCAGCTACGGCCAGCCAGATTCGACTCCGTTTCTTATTCGTGAACACGCGAACCCCCTCTTTCAGTTGACGACGATTGCGGGTGTTTTCGGACTATCCCGGTGAGGAATTCGAAGAACTAGGTGCTGTTGTTTGTTTCACGCCGTAGCAGAAACTGCGCCAGCTCCGTGTTCGGTCGATAAAACAATAAGTTGCGCTCTTGCCAGAGCATCGTTCGTGACGCGTTGTAAGAATTCTCGACACCGTCGCCTGCGATCCCGTTCGTCTGGTGCGAGGTTCCTGCGCGCCGATGCCGTGGTTGGCGACGCCGGAAAAAGAAAAAGCCCCCGGCGGAGGCCGGGGGCAAAACACTTTCACCCCAAAGGAGGAGGAAAAAGGCGAAAGCTACCTCGGTAGATAGCAGGAGCCGTGCCAGCTCGAGACGGACCGAATCGCGTGACTTTGTTCACGCCGCGCCCGCCACCGCGTGACGTATTGCGGCAGACGAGCGTCGACGCGTCACCTGCCCTGTCGAAGCCGGGTCAGAGCCCGAGGTAGGCCTGACGCACCCGGTCGTCGGCGAGCAGCTCCGCCCCGCTCCCCCGCATCACGATCCGCCCGTTCTCCAGCACGTAAGCCGACTGGGCGAGCCGCAGCGACACCGCCACGTTCTGCTCCACCAGGATGATCGTCAGCCCCCGNNGCCCGAGCGACGGCTCGTCGAACATGATCAGCTCGGGCTGCCCCATCAGGCAGCGCCCGATCGCGAGCATCTGCTGCTCCCCGCCCGACAGCGTCCCCGCCGCCTGGCGCTCGCGCTCCCGCAGCCGCGGAAAGAGCGTGAAGACCTCCGCGATCGCGCCCGCCATGCGCGGGCGCGCGCGCGCGAGCATCGCGCCCATCTCCAGGTTCTCGCGCACCGTCAGCGAGGGAAACACCTGCCGCCCCTCCGCGACCTGGCCCACGCCCAGCTGGCACACCGCGTGGCTCGGCAGCCCGGTGATGTCGCGCCCGCGGTAGCGTACCGTGCCGCGGCGCGGCGGCTCGATTCCCGCGATCGCCCGGATCAGGCTCGATTTCCCCGCACCGTTCGACCCCACGATCGCGACGATCTCGCCCTCCTGCGCCGCGATCGACACGGCGTCGAGCGCCTGCGCGTCGCCGTAGTAGAGGTCCAGCCGGTCGACTTCGAGAAGGGCCGTCACACCGCCTCTTCCCCGAGGTAGCACTCGAGCACCGCCGGATCGCGCACCACTTGCGCGGGCGCGCCCTCGCAGATCTTCTCGCCGTGGTGCAGCACCACCACGTGCGCGGCGAGCGCCATCACCGCGCGCATGACGTGCTCGATCAGCAGGATGGTGAGCCCGGTCTCGTGGTTGATGCGGCGGAACACCGCGACCATCTCGTCCACCTCGGTCGGGCGCAGCCCGGCCATCACCTCGTCGAGGAGCAGCAGGCGCGGGCGGGTCGCCATCGCGCGCGCCACCTCGAGGCGCTTGCGCTCGGGCAGCGTCAGGCTCGCGGCGAGTGTCTGGCTCTTCGCGTCCAGATGCAGCAGTTCGAGCACGCGCCACGCCTCGCGCTCGGCGTCGCCCACGCGCGCCGCGGCGTTGAGCGCGCCGACCACGACGTTGTCGAGCACCGTCATCTGGGGGAAGGGTTTGACCACCTGGAAGGTGCGGCCGACGCCGGCGCGGCAGATCTCGTGCGGCCGCAGGCCCGTGATGCGCCGCCCGCCGAGGGCGACCGCGCCCGTGTCGGGGGCGAAGACGCCCGCGATCAGGTTGAAGCAGGTGGTCTTGCCGGCGCCGTTCGGACCGATCATCGCCGCGATCGCGCCGTCGGCGAGCTCGAAGCTCACGTCGTGGACCGCGCGCAAGCCCCGGAACGACTTGCCGATCGAGCGCACCTCGAGCAGGGCCATGTCAGCGCGGGGCGAAGCCCAGCCGGCGCGCGATCGCCGGCCAGATCCCGTTCGGCAGGAACACGATCACGACCAGCAGGCACACGCCGTAGAACACCTGCTTCACGCCCGGCGTCTCGATGCCGAGCAGCTGCATCAGCTCCGTGATGCCGTCGGCGAGCGGGGTGAGCACGAACGCGCCCACGATCGGCCCGGCCAGCGTGCCGAGCCCGCCGATGATCGGCCCGAGGATGATCTCGATCGACCGCCCCATCGAGAAGATCTGCTCGGGAAAGAGGTTGTTGTAGTAGAAGGCGAAGAACACCCCGGCGAGCGAGGTCATCGCGGCCGACAGCCCGACCGCGACCATCTTGTAGCGGAAGGTGTCGATGCCGAGCGCCTGCGCGGCCTCCTCGTCCTCGCGAATCGCGCGCCAGTAGTAGCCGAGCCGGCTCGCGAGCAGCAGCCGCGACAGGGCGAGCGCGCCGACCGTCAGGGCGAGGATCGCGTAGTAGAACATCACCGGCGGCCCGCGCAGGGTGGCGAGGTCGGTCACGCCGCGCTCCTTCACCGGCAGGAAGAGCCCGCCGGACGCGCCGAGCCAGTTCCAGTGGTCGAACCCGATGCGCGTGAACTCGGCGAAGGCGATCGTCAGGATCGCGAAATAGACCCCCGCGATCCCGAACCGGAACGCGAGGAAACCGATCACCAGCCCGGCCAGGGTGCAGAGCACGATCGCCGCCAGCGCGCCCAGCCAGGGGTTCACGTCGAAGTGCACGAACAGGGCGGCAGCCGCGTACGCGCCGATCCCGACGTAGAGCGAGTGTCCGAGCGAGAGCTGGCCGGCGAACCCCATCATGATGTTCCAGGCCTGCCCCGTGTAGGCGAAGTACAGGCACAGGATCAGCACCGAGAGCACGTAGGCGTCGACCGCGAACGGCGCGCCGAGGAGGAGCACCGCGACGAGCGCGAGCACGGCGCGCGCGCGCGCGGGCAGGCCGGCGACGAGCGCGCGCACGCTAGCCGGCCCTCCCGAGCAGCCCCTGCGGCCGGAACAGCAGCACGAGGATGAGGATCGCGAAGGTGACCATGCTCTTCGCCGAGGGCGCGATCAGGAGCCCGGCGAGCGCTTCCGACATCCCGATGACCACGCCGGCCGCGAGCGCGCCGGTGAGGCTGCCCATGCCGCCCACGATCACGATGATGAAGGCGAGCAGCGTGTACGCCGGCCCCTGCACCGGCGTCACGTCCACCAGCAGGAGCATCATGCAGCCGGCCGCGCCGACGCAGGCCGCGCCCAGTCCGAAGGTCAGCGCGTAGAGGCGCTTCACGTTCAGTCCTACGACCTGCGCACCGAGGTAATTGTCGGCGCACGCGCGGATCGACTTGCCGACCAGCGTGCGGCGGAAGAAGGCGAAGAGCGCGCCCGCCGCCAGGACCGCCGCCGCCGCCGCGTAGACCCGCACCTTGTCGATGATCAGCGGGCCGATCTCGAACGAATCGAGCGCGTAGTCCACCTGCACGTTGCGCGCGTTCGGCCCGAACACCATGAGCTGCACGTTCACCAGGATGATCGCGACCGCCACCAGCAGGATGAACTGCGTGTGCTCGGGGCGCGTGACGAACGCGTTGATCAGCCCGCGCTGGAGGGCGTAGCCGAACAGGAACAGGACGCCACCGACCGGCAGGGCGGCGACGAGCGGGTCGATCCCGGTCAGCCCCACCAGCACCACCGCGAGGTACATCGCCGCGGTCATCATCTCGCCGTGCGCGAAGTTCACCACGCGCACGACGCCGAAGATCACCGACAGGCCGAGCGCGGCGAGCCCGTACACGAGCCCGGCGAGCAGGCCCGCGACGACGACGTTGGCGACGAGATCGATGGGCACGGAGGCGGCGCGGCGCGTCCGGGCGGGCGCACCGCCCGCCCCTGCGCCCACCCGGCGGCGCGAGCGCCTACGCCCGCTGGTACCCGGGCACGGGGAAGACCGGCTTCGCCTCGGCCGCGGACGCCGGCAGCACGACCGTGGGCCGCAGGTTCAGGTTCTGCAGCGCCGCCGACTGGTTGCCCTCGACCTGCCCCTTCGCGTTGAACTTGATCGGCCCGCCCAGCATCATGCGCTCCTTGATGTCGGTCTGGCGAATCGCCTCGGTCAGCGCTTTCGGCTCGGTGGTCTTCGCGCGCCGGTACGAATCCGCGATCACGAGCATCGCCTCGAAGGTGTAGCCGGCGTTCAGCGCGTGGAACATCAGCTTCTCTTTCGGGAACTGCTTGGCCATCTGCGCCTCGACGCGCTTGGTGAGCGGCGCCTTCGGGTCGTAGAACGGCACGTTCGAGATGCAGTACTCGGACAGCTTCCCGAGCGCGTTGTAGAACTGCGCCTCGTACATCCCGGGCGAGCCGGGGCTGATGATCCCCATCGGATTCCAGCGCTGCTTCACCATCTCGCGCCGCAGCAGGATCGCGTCGTTCAGGCGCGAGACCACCATCAGGAAGTCCGCGTTCGCCGACTTCGCCTTCGCGACCTCGACCGACAGGTCCTTCGCCGCCGGGTCGTACGAGATGGTGTCGACGACCTTGAAGGGCAGGAAATCGAGGCGCGGCAGGATCGCGTCGATCGCCTTGCGGTTCGCCTGACCGAAGGTGTCGTTGACGTGCATGAACACCGCGGTGCGCGGCGCGGTGCTGGTCGCCTGGAAGAGGTCGCGCATCAGCGCGAGGCCGTTGCGCACCAGCTCGATGCTGGTCGGGAAGTTGCGGAACACGAACTTGTAGCCCTGCTCGGTGATCTGCGGCGCCGCCGCGACGTTGATCACGAACGGCACGCCCTTCTGCTCGGCGACCTGCGCGATCGCCGCCGCCGCGCCCGAGTCGAACGGCCCGACCAGCACGTGCGCCCCGTCGTTGATCAGCTTCTCGGCGCGCGAGCGCGCGACGTCCACGTTGGTCTCGGTGTCGGCGTGCATCAGCCGGATGTTGCCGCTGTAGCCCATCCCCGCGAGCACCGCCGGGGCGACGTCCGCGCCGAGCTTGCACGACTGCCCGAGAAAAGCCTGCACCCCCGAGACCGGCAGCAGCACGCCGACGTTCAGGGTGGACGACTGCGCGCGCACGAGCGCCGGGAACCCGAGGGACGATAGCGCGGCCGATCCGGCGGCCGCCTGCAGCATGCGGCGCCGCTTGGGCGAGCGCGGGGGGTTGACTGGCTTCATCGTTGTCCTCCTCCTTTGGATGGTCGCGGCCAACCGGTGCCGCAATGGGCCGGCATTGTTGGGGGGGCGCGCAATTTGCGCAAGCCCGCGCATCACGGCGCGGCCCGGCCGCGCGCGCGGCTCCCTATAATCGCCCGATGGACTGGCTGCACGAAGTCGCCCTCGCCGCGGGCCTCGCCTGGGCGAGCGGGATCCGCCTGTACGCCACGCTGCTGATCGCGGGCGCGGCGGCACACTTCGGCTGGCTCGAGCTGCCGCCGGCGCTCACCGTGCTGGCGCACCCGGCGGTGATGGGCGCCGCCGGGGCGATGGCGCTCGGCGAGTTCGTCGCCGACAAGGTGCCGGCGTTCGACAGCGTCTGGGACGCGGTGCACACCTTCATCCGCGTCCCGGCCGGCGCGTTCCTCGCCGCCGCCGCGCTCGGGCAGGCCGATCCCGTGTGGGTCGCGGTCGCCGCGATCCTCGGGGGGGCGATCGTTTCCGGAACCCACCTCACGAAGGCCGGCGCCCGCGCGCTCATCAACGCCTCGCCGGAGCCGTTCTCGAACTGGTCCGCGTCGATCGGCGAGGACCTGGCGGTTCCCGTGGGCCTGCTGGCGGCGATCAAGCTGCCCCTGCTGTTCCTCGGGGCCTTGGCCGTGTTCCTGGTCGCCGCGGCGTGGTTCCTGCCGAAGCTCGTCCGCGCCGCGCTGCGGCTGTTCCGGCGGACGTCCCGCGGCGCGAGCGCCGCGCCCTAGCGCCGATCAGTGGTCCTCCAGCCGCGGGGTCCAGCTCTCGCCGAGATCGCCCGTGTCGGGGTCCACCCAGCCGGACAGCCCGATCTCGGCCTCCGCCTCCTCGAGCGTCTCGTCGGACTCGAGCTCGTCGGCCTCGGCGTCGAACAGCATGTCCTCGCGCGCCTCCGCGGCGTTCGCGAACGGCCCATACTCCGCACCGGTGTCGGCGGAGCGCCAGTAGAAGCCGTCGGGCCGCTCGATGATGCGGCGCTCGTCCGGCCGAAGCGGGATCTGCGGGGTCACGCGGCCCATGGGTAGGCTCCTTGAAGCGGCGGCCCCGGGCACCCATTTAGCGTGAGGGCGGGGCGCGCGGCCATTGTGAGCCGCGGGCGCGCCGGCCGCAACCGATCCCGCGCGCACCGCATCGCGGAATCGCCTTCGACCACCCGCAACCGCTGGAGCCGTCCGGACATGGAACGCCAGACCCAGATCAACCTCTGGTACTTCGTGCTCGCGGTGCTCGCCGTGATGTGGCTCTCGAACCTGTGGAAGGAGGCGCGCACCGTCGAGCCGATCACCTACAGCGAATTCGTCGGCTACCTCAAGGAGGGCAAGATCGCCGAGGTGGTGATCCGCGAGAACGTGGTCGAAGGCACCTTCAAGGAGCCCCAGCCCGACAAGCGCTCGCGCTTCGTCGCGGTGCGGGTGGACGAGCGCCTCGCGAAGGACCTCGAGCAGTACGGGGTCAAGTTCACCGGCGTCATCGAGAACACCTTCCTGCGCGACATCCTCGGCTGGATCGTCCCCGCCGCGGTGTTCTTCGGGCTGTGGTGGTTCGTCATGCGCAAGTTCGCCGAGAAGCAGGGGCTCGGCGGCGGCTTCCTCTCGGTGGGCAAGAGCAAGGCCAAGGTCTACATGGAGACCGAGACGGGGGTGAGGTTTGCGGACGTCGCCGGCGTCGATGAGGCCAAGGAGGAACTGAAGGAGATCGTCGAGTTCCTGCGCGACCCGCAGCAGTTCCGGCCGCCTCGGCGGCCGCGTGCCCGCGCGGCGTGCTGCTGGTCGGCCCGCCNNGGCGGGCGAGGCCGGCGTGCCCTTCCTGTCGATCAACGGCTCGGAGTTCGTGGAGATGTTCGTCGGCGTCGGCGCCGCGCGCGTGCGCGACCTCTTCGAGCAGGCGCGCAAGCTCGCCCCGGCGATCATCTTCATCGACGAGGTGGACGCCCTCGGCCGCGCGCGCGGCGGCTTCGGCGTCGGCGGCCACGACGAGAAGGAGCAGACGCTCAACCAGCTGCTCGCCGAGCTCGACGGGTTCGACCCTTCGTCCGGGCTGGTGCTGCTCGCCGCCACCAACCGCCCGGAGGTCCTCGACCCCGCGCTGCTGCGCGCCGGCCGCTTCGACCGCCAGGTGCTGGTCGACCGGCCGGACAAGAAGGGCCGCATCGCGATCCTCGCCGTGCACCTGCGCAAGGCGAAGCTCGGTCCCGACGTGGCGCCGGAGAAGATCGCCGCGCTCACGCCGGGGTTCTCCGGCGCCGATCTCGCCAACCTCGTCAACGAGGCGGCGCTGCTCGCCACCCGCCGCGGGGCCGACGCGGTGGCGATGAGGGACTTCAACGACGGGGTCGAGCGCATCGTCGCCGGGCTGGAGAAGAAGAACCGGGTCCTGAACGAGCAGGAGCGGCGCACCGTCGCCTACCACGAGATGGGCCACGCGCTGGTGGCGAGCGCGATTCCCGGCTCCGATCCGGTGCACAAGATCTCGATCATCCCGCGCGGCGTCGGCGCGCTCGGCTACACCATCCAGCGCCCGACCGAGGACCGCTTCCTGATGACCACCGGCGAGCTCGAGAGCAAGATGGCGGTCCTGCTCGGGGGGCGGGCCGCGGAGCGCCTCGTGTTCGACGAGATCTCCACCGGCGCCGCGGACGATCTCGTGAAGGTGACGAACATCGCGCGCAGCATGGTCACGCGGTTCGGCATGACGCCCGGCCTCGGCCAGGTGGCCTACGAGTCCGAGCAGGCGCAGTTCCTCGCCACGCCCGCCGGCGGCCTGCGCTCGCGCGACTTCAGCGAGGCGACCGCGCGCGAGATCGACACCGCCGTCAAGGAGCTCGTCGACCGCGCCTTCGCCCGCGCGGTCGGGATCCTCACCGAGCGGCGCGCGGCGCTCGAGCGCGGCGCGCAGCTCCTGCTCCAGAAGGAGACGCTGACCGAGGACGACCTGCGCGAGCTCGCGGGGCCGGCGGTGGCGGCGCGCACCGCCTGAGGCGTGCGCCGCGACGCCTTTCTCCTGCGAAAACATCGCCCTCCGCGCTTGATCTTTCGGGGGCGCGCAGGCAACATTCGGGCCACTCGGCGGCACCCTTCGGGTGCGCGTGAACCCAGCGATCCTGCGCGAGAAGACGACCTGAAGGCACAACTCAAACCCGCCATCGCCCCGGCCTGGAGCGCGGCCGAATCGGCCGAGCTCTACGGCATCAAGAGCTGGGGAGCGGGCTACTTCGACCTCTCCGACGACGGCAACGTCGCGGTCAGCGTCCCGTTCAACGGCGCCCGGGCGCGGGTCGCCCTCCTCGACATCATCGCCGGCATGCAGCAGCGCGGGCTGGCGATGCCGGTCCTGCTGCGCATCGAGAACATCCTCGACGCCCAGGTCTCGCTCCTGAACGAGGCGTTCGCGCGCGCCATGAGCCAGCTCGCCTACGGCGGCGGCTACCGCGGCGTGTTCCCGATCAAGGTCAACCAGCAGTGCCAGGTGATCGAGGAGATCGCGCGCTTCGGCGCCCGCTACGGGCACGGCCTGGAGGCGGGCAGCAAGGCCGAGCTCCTGATCGCGCTCGCCAGCATGGAGCCCGCGTCCGGCTACATCATCTGCAACGGCTACAAGGACACCGAGTTCATCACCCTCGGGCTGCAGGCGCTCAAGCTCGGCTACAAGTGCTTCTTCGTGCTGGAGACGCCGACCGAGCTGCCGATCGTGCTCGAGACGAGCCGCGCGCTCGGCATCCGGCCGATGCTCGGGGTGCGGGTCAAGCTCTCCGCGCGCGTGAGCGGGGCGTGGAACGAGTCGAGCGGCGACCGCAGCATCTTCGGCCTCACCACCGCGCAGATCGTCGAGCTGATCGACGCGCTCAAGGCGGCCGACATGCTCGACTGCCTGCAGCTCCTGCACTATCACCTCGGCTCGCAGATCCCGAACATCCGCGAGATCCGCTCGGGCGTGCTGGAGGCGGCGCGCTACTACGCCGATCTCCGGCAGGAGGGCGCCGCACTCGGCTACCTCGACCTCGGCGGCGGGCTGGCGGTGGACTACGACGGCTCGCAGACGAGCTACGACTACAGCAAGAACTACTCGCTCGACGAGTACTGCCTGGACGTGGTCGAGGCGATCATGAGCGTGCTCGACCCGCAGGGGATCGCGCACCCCACCATCGTCACCGAGTCGGGGCGGGCGACGGTCGCGTACTCGTCGGTGCTGCTGTTCAACATCCTCGACGTGACGCGCTTCGAGCCCGGGCAGGTGCCGCCGCCCCAGCCGAAGGAGCACGAGCTGATCGGCAACCTGCGCGACACGCTGAAGAGCGTGAACCCGCGCAACCTGCAGGAGTGCTACAACGACGCGCTGTACTACCGCGGCGAGATCCGCGATCTGTTCAAGCGCGGCCAGATTCGCCTGCGCGAGCTCTCGCTCGCGGAGAACATCTTCCTCGAGATCGTGAGCACGATCGTGCGCCGGCTCGGCGACGTGAAGCGCAAGCCCCCCGGGCTGGACGGCCTCGAGCAGTCGCTCTCGGACATCTACTACGGCAACTTCTCGGTGTTCCAGTCGCTGCCCGACGTGTGGGCGATCGACCAGGTCTTCCCGATCATGCCGGTGCACCGCCACACCGAGCAGCCCACGCGCCAGGCGATCATCGCCGACATCACCTGCGACTCCGACGGCAAGATCGACCAGTTCATCGGCAGCCGCGGCATCCGCAAGACCCTGCCGGTGCACCCGCTCGTCGACGGCGAGCCCTACTACCTCGGCGTCTTCCTGGTCGGCGCCTACCAGGAGACCCTCGGCGACCTGCACAACCTCATGGGCGACACCAACGTCGTGAGCGTGCGCATCAACGAAGACGGCACGTTCGACTTCGTGCGCGAGATGAGCGGCGACTCGATCGCCGACGTCCTGAGCTACGTCGAGTACCAGCCGCAGAGCCTGCTCGAGCAGTTCCGCAAGACCGCCGAACAGGCGGTGCGCGAAGGCCGGGTGTCGGTCGCCGAGCGCCAGGCGGTGCTCGAGAGCTTCGCGGCCAGCCTGCGCGGCTACACCTACTACGAAGACTGAACTCGGAGGGGCCAGCATGGCGAAGGTGCTGATCGTCGGCGCCGGCGGCGTCGGCCAGGTGGTGACCCACAAGTGCGCGCAGGTGCCGGAGGTCTTCTCCGAGATCGTGCTCGCGAGCCGCACCGAGGCCAAGTGCAGGGCGATCGCGGCCGACGTGCTGAAGCGCAGCGGCCGGACGGTGCGCACCGCGCAGGTCGACGCGGACGACGTCGCGCGCATGACCGCGCTCATCGAGCGTGAAGAGCCGGCGCTGGTGATCAACGTCGCCCTGCCCTACCAGGATCTCCCGATCATGGACGCCTGCCTGGCGGCGGGCGTGGACTACCTCGACACCGCGAACTACGAGCCGCGCGACACCGCGAAGTTCGAGTACAAGTGGCAGTGGGCCTACCAGGACCGCTTCCGCGAGCGCGGCATCATGGCGCTGCTCGGCAGCGGGTTCGATCCCGGCGCCACGAACGTGTTCACGGCGTACCTCGCCAAGCACCACTTCGACACGATCGAGGAGCTGGACATCATCGACTGCAACGCCGGCGACCACGGCAAGCCGTTCGCGACCAACTTCAACCCCGAGATCAACATCCGCGAGGTCACCGCGCGCGGTCGCTACTGGGAGGCGGGCGGCTGGCAGACGACCGATCCCCTGTCGGTGAGCCGCATGTACGACTTCCCGGAGGGCATCGGGCCGAAGAAGATCTACCTCCTCTACCACGAGGAGCTCGAGTCGATCGTCAGGAACTTCCCGACGCTGAAGCGCGCGCGCTTCTGGATGACCTTCTCCGACAACTACCTCACGCACCTGCGCGTGCTCGGCAACGTCGGCATGACCTCGATCGAGCCGGTGATGTTCCAGGGGCGCGAGATCGTTCCGCTCGAGTTCCTGAAGGCGCTGCTGCCGGACCCCGCGAGCCTCGGCCCGCTCACCAAGGGCAAGACCTGCATCGGGTGCCTGGTGCGCGGGAGGAAGGACGGGAAGGAGAAGCTCGCCTTCGTCTACAACGTCTGCGACCACGAGGCGTGCTACCGCGAGGTCGGCGCGCAGGCGATCTCGTATACCACCGGCGTGCCGGCGATGATCGGCGCCAAGCTGATGCTCACGGACAGGTGGCGCGGCCGCGGCGTGTTCAACCTCGAGCAGCTCGATCCCGACCCGTTCATGGACGCGCTGAACCGGCACGGGCTGCCGTGGACGGTGATCACGCCCGGCGCGCCGCTGGCGTGACGGCCGTGCGGCGGTGAACACCGAGCGCTTCCGGCGGCTCGACCCGCGCCGCGTCCCCTCGCCCTGCTTCGTCGTCGACGAGGTCGCGCTCGAGGCGAACCTGCGCGTGCTGGACGCCGTCCAGCGCGCGAGCGGTGCGAAGATCCTGCTCGCGCTGAAGGCGTTCTCGATGTGGTCGCTCGCGCCGCTCGTGGCGCGGTACCTGAAAGGCACCTGCGCGAGCGGCCTGCACGAGGCGCGCCTCGGCCGCGAGGAATTCGGCGGCGAGGTCCACACCTTCGCCGCCGCCTACACCGAGCGCGACCTCGCCGAGATCCTCGAGATTTCGGACCACGTCGTCTTCAACTCCTGCGCGCAGTGGGAACGCTTCCAGCCGCTCGTGCGCGCGGCGCGCGCACGGCGGCCGAATCTGCGCTTTGGCCTGCGCGTGAACCCCGAGCACTCCGAGGGCGAGCGGCCGCTCTACGATCCGGCTGCGCCGTTCTCGCGTCTCGGGATCGTCCGGACGCAGTTCCGCGGCAGTCTCGAAGGGATCAGCGGGCTGCACTTTCACACCCTGTGCGAGCAGGATTTCCCGCCGCTCGCGCGCACCGTCGCCGCGTTCGAGGCGAAGTTCGGCGAGTTCCTTCCCGGCATGGAGTGGATCAACTTCGGCGGCGGGCATCACGTCACCCGGCCCGATTACCAGGTCGACGACCTGATCGCGCTGCTGCGGGACTTCCAGGCGCGGCACAAGGTGCAGGTGTACCTCGAACCCGGCGAGGCCATCGCCCTCAACGCCGGCGTGCTGGTGGCGGAGGTGCTCGACCTGCCGTGGAACGGCATGCCGCTCGCGATCCTCGACACCTCGGCCACCTGCCACATGCCCGACGTGATCGAGGCGCCGTACCGGCCGCGGATCGTCGGGGCCGGGATGCCCGAGGATCATCCGCACGCCTACCGCCTCGGCGGGCAGACCTGCCTCGCCGGCGACGTGATCGGCGACTACTCGTTCCCGCAGCCGCTCCGCGTCGGCGACCGCCTGCTGTTCGAGGACATGGCGATCTACACGATGGTCAAGACGACCACGTTCAACGGCATCCGCCTGCCGGGCATCGCGATCTGGAACTCGGACACCGACGAGGTTCGCGTGGTGCGCGAGTTCGGGTACGACGAGTTCAGGCGCCGGCTGTCGTGACCAGGGCACCCGCGCGCCGGCGCCAGCCGCGCTTCCTCGGCACCGAGATCCCGGCGCTCGCGCCGGAAGCGGCGCGCTTCCACGTCCTGCCGGTCCCCTACGAGAAGACGGTCTCCTACGGCGGCGGCACGGCGAAGGGTCCAGCGGCGATTCTCGCCGCTTCCGGCCAGCTCGAGCGCTGGGACGGCGCAAGCGACCCGGGCGCCGAGGGCATCTACACGTGGCCGGCGATCGACTGCCGCGGGCGGCCGGAGAAGGTGATCGCGTCGATCGCCGCGACGGTCGGAAAGATCCTGCGTCTGGGCAAGGTGCCGGTCGTGCTCGGCGGCGAGCACACCGTCACCTGGGGCGTGATCAAGGGGTATCTCGACGCCGGGGTGCGCGACTTCGGCGTGGTGCAGATCGATGCGCACGCGGACCTGCGCGACGCCTACGAAGGCGATCCGCTCAGCCACGCGTCGGTGATGCGCCGGATCGTCGAGGCGGGGATTCCGCTCTTCCAGCTCGGCAACCGCGCCTACTGCGAGGAAGAGCGCGCCGCGCGCGCGCGCTACGCAGTCCGCTACATCGACGCGGAACGCCTCGTGCGCGAGCGCATCGAGGCGATCGCCCTGCCGCAGGACTTCCCGGCGCAGGTCTTCTTCACCCTCGACGTCGACGGCATCGATCCTTCGGTGCTGCCCGCGACCGGCACGCCGGTGCCGGGCGGGCTCGGGTGGTACCAGACGCTCGCGCTGTTCGAGTCGGTCGCCACGCAGCGGCGCATCATCGGTTTCGACCTGCTCGAGTTCGCGCCGATCCGCGGCTTTCACGCCTACGACTTCGCCGCGGCGCTGCTCGTCTACAAGCTGATGGGAATCGTGCAGCGGCGCGGGATCAGATCTGGATAGTGTCGAGGCGGCTGCGGATCGCACGCAGCACCGAGAGCGCCGCGAGCGTCGAGGTCTTGGGGTTTTCCGGCAGCGGCTTGCCCCGCACTTCGATCCGCAGCTGGCCGAAGGCCCCCTCGGCCTCGATGAGGTGCACGTTGCCGGGCGCGCCCGGGTCCGCGGTCAGCGAGCACTCGGTGGCCTCGAACCCGAGGCCGGCGAGCGCGATCGTCGCCGCCACGTTGGCGTTCTGCGGAAAGAGCCGCGCGGCATCGCCCGCGTTGCCGCGGTAGAACTCGATCGGCTGGCCGATGGCGTCGAGGTCGCAGAGCTTCTCCGCGTGGGTCCCGCGCCAGGCCCGCGGCGGCTTGCGCGAGGTGTAGCGCACCCGCGCGAGACCGTCGTTCCGCGCGGCCGCGAGCGCGTCGATCCCGGCGACCGCTCCGGCGGGGATCAGCACCCTGCGCGCGTATGTGCGCGCGGTCCGCTCCAGGCGCGCACGCAGCGCGGGGTCGGCGAGCGCTCCGACCGACGTCACGAGGAAGTCCATGCCCGCCGCGAGGCAGGTCTCGCCAAACTCCGCGACCGCCGCGTGCCCCGCGCACTCGACCGCGAGCTCGGGGGTCGCCTGCAGCCCCTCGATCCGGTCCACGACCTCCACGGCGAGCGGCGCGAGCGCCCCGGTGCGCGCGCGCACGTCCGCCAAGTACTGCGGTCGCACGAGCACCGCCAGCCGCAGCGCCGCGCTCTCCGCGCGCAGCGCGCCCGCCACCTTGCGGCCGATGGCCCCCATGCCGATGAGTAGGATGTGTCGCATGCTCGCTCCGTGCGGGGCGCCACTCTACGCGCGCAGCCTGCGCGCGAACAGAACCGGCGCGGGAAAGCGCGCCGAAAAAAGGACTTGACAACGCGTCGCGTACGAGGGCATGATGTTCCATACCAAAAACATTGTTTCATATTAGGAACGCACCACTACCACCCCCCTAAATCTCTAAGCAAGCGAGGGAATCGATGGCCGGCGAATGGCACGACGTGGGCGCAATCGACGCGGTGAGCGAGGACATGCCGCTTGCCGCCAAGGTGGGGGAGCGCGAAATCGGCATTTACACCATCGCCGGCAAACTCTACGCCATCGAGGACGTCTGCCCGCATGCGTACGCCCTCCTCTCCCAGGGCTTCATGGACGGCGAAGAGGTCGAGTGCCCGCTGCACGGCGCGAAGTTCCACGTCCCCTCCGGCAAGTGCACCAAAGAGCCCGGCGGGCGCGACCTCAAGTCCTACCCGGTGAAGGCCGAGGGCGGCCGCGTGTACCTGAAGATCGACTGACTTCCCCACCGACTGCCGCAAAGGAGCGCACGATGGCCGACGTCCGCATCGAGTTCCGCAACGTGACCAAGCGGTTCGCAGCGCGCGCCCCCGGGGGGCAGCCGGTCACCGCCGTGCAGGACGTCTCGGTGTCGATTCGCGACGGCGAAGTGGTCGCCCTGATCGGACCGAGCGGCTGCGGCAAGTCGACCCTGCTCAACATGGGCTCCGGCCTCTACCTGCCCACCAGCGGCGAGGTGTTCGTCGACGGCAAGCGGGTCGAGGGTCCGAATCCGCAGGTCGCCTTCATGCTGCAGAAGGACCTCCTGCTGCCCTGGCGCACGATCCGCGAGAACGCCGAGCTCGGCCTCGAGATCCGCGGCGTGCCCGCCGCCGAGCGGCGCGCGCGCGCCGAGGCGCTGCTCGTCAAGTGCCATCTGTCCGGGTTCGAAAAGCACTATCCGCACCAGCTCTCGGGCGGCATGCGCCAGCGTGCGGCGCTCGCCCGCACCCTGGCGATCGACCCGGTCGTCCTCCTCATGGACGAGCCCTTCTCCGCCCTCGACGCGCAGACCAAGATGGTCCTGCAGCAGGACCTCGCCCAGACCCTCGCCGCCGAGAAGAAGACCGCCCTCCTCATCACGCACGACCTGGTCGAGTCGATCGCGCTCGCCGACCGCGTGCTGGTGATGAGCGCGCGCCCCGGACGCATCGTCGAGGAGTTCCGCGTCGATCTCCCGGACCGGGCGGACGCGATGAAGCGCCGGCGCGACACGCGCGTCGGCGAATACGTGACCCGGCTGATGAACCTGCTCAAGATCGAGCAGCAGGAATCCCCTGCGGCCGCCTGAAGTGCGCGGCCGCGGGTGCGAGCCCGCGGCCGGTTGCCCCTTAAGCCCTTACACGAGGAGGAGTCGGAGGATGACGAGCAAGCGGAGGTTTCTGGGCGCGCTGGTGCTGGCCGGGGCGGTGGTGGGGATGGGGAGCGGGCCGGCGGCCTTGGCGCAGGCCGAAGAGGTGAGCTACCTGCTGCCGGCGCCGGCGTTTCTGCCGGCGTTCGGGCCCTGGATGCTGGCGCAGGTGCGCGGCTACTACGCCCAGGAAGGCCTGAAGGTGAGCTTCGTGGTCGCGAAGGGCGGTGTCGATGTGGCCAAGCAGGTGGGCGCGGGCAACGCGCCGATCGGCGGGGGGCTGGGCGACACGCCGATCATCGCGCGCGCGCAAGGGGTGCCGGTGAAGGCGGTGGCGCTGCTGGGGGGCAAGTCGCTCACCCAGCTGGTGGTGCACGAGGGCAAGGGGATCGGCGGGCCCAAGGACTTGAAGGGCAAGACCATCACCACGATCGCCTACCAGGACACCACCTTCTTTGCGCTGCAGGGGATGCTCGCCTCGGTGGGGCTGAGCAAGGCCGACGTGGACGCGCAGGCGGCCGGGCCGGCGGGGGTGTGGCAGCTCTTCGCTGCGGGCAAGGCCGACGCGATGGCGGCGGTGCCCGACTGGATCGTCTCGGCCACCGAGGCCGGGGCGAAGGTGAAGATCTTCTCCTCGGACGAGTACTTCAAGAGCATGGCGCAGGCGATCCTGGTGTCCGACGAGACCATTCAGAAGCGTCCGGAGCTGGTGCAGAAGCTGGTGCGCGCGACGCTCAAGGGCATGCAGGACATCATGAAGGACCCGGCCGGGGCGGCGCGCGACTACGCCAACGCCGTGCCGCAGCACAAGGGCAAGGCGGCCAGCGTCGAGGCGGTGTTCCGGCTGTACAACCAGTACGTCTACCCGGGCCAGAAGGTGCTCGGGACGATCGATCCGGAGCGCCTGGCGGCGGTGCAGAAGTTCTACGTCAAGGAGGGCATCGTGCCCAAGGAGACGCCGCTCGCCGAGCTCTACACCAACCAGTTCGTGCGGTAGCCGCAGCGCGCGGCGCGACGAGGAGACGCCCATGGCGACATCGGTCGACAGCAGCCAGGCCCCCCGGCCCGACGCCCGGCCCGAGCCGCGTTCCGCCGCGGTGGTGGTCGCGCCGCCGGCGACGCAGTATCACGACGAGCCGGCCGCGGGCGGCTCCGATTTCACCCCGGGGATGGTCGGCGCCAGCGTCGCGGTGCTGGTCGTTTTCCTCGCCGTGTGGGAGTGGGTGCCGCCCCTGTTCGGCGTGCCCGAGTTCATCCTGCCCTCGCCGTCGAAGGTGTGGACGGAGTTCCTGCGCATGCTCGCCAACGAGCAGCTGCTCTGGCACACCGGCATCACGGCCCTCGAGGTGATCGTGGGCTTCGCGCTCGGCGCCCTGCTCGGCGTGCTGATCGGATTCGTGCTCGGGCTCTCGCCCAAGACCGAGCTCGTGCTCTCGCCCTACATCCTCGCGCTGCAGATCGCGCCGAAAGTGGCCTTCGCGCCGCTGTTCGTGATGTGGCTCGGCTACACCGTCTACCCGAAGATCCTGGTGGCGATCCTCATCGTCTTCTTCCCGGTGATGGTGAACGTGCTCACCGCCGTGCGCACCGTCGACCCGGACATGGTGAGCCTCGCGCGCGCCTTCTCGGCCACCCGGCTGCAGATCTTCCGCCTCATCGAGTACCCGGCCTCGCTCCCGCCGCTGTTCGCCGGCCTGCGCATCGCCGCCACGCTCGCGGTGATCGGCGTGGTGGTGGGCGAGCTGGTCGGCGGCAACATGGGGCTCGGGTACCTGCTCACCTACGGCGAAGGCCAGGGCAACACCGGGATGGTCTTCGTCACCATCATCGTGCTGACCATCATCGGCATCCTCGCCTACGCCGGGGTGGTGTGGGCCGAGCGCAGGGTCCTGCATTACATGCCGCGGGCGCAGCACACCGCCACCTGATCGATCACGACAAAGGAGGAAACATGGCCGAAGTCGGTCCAATGCTCATGCACACGCCCGCGGCGAACCCGACGGGCCTCGTCCGGGACTTCAACCCGTTCCTGCAGCCCTTCATCGAGCACAAGCGCAGCGAGACGGCCGGCCGCGGCCAGATCTTCCGCGCGGAGGAGCGCGCGCTGATCGTCTGGCAGACCCGCCCCGCCGCGCCGAGCGACTTCGAGCTCACGCTCGCCGCGGCGCTGGAGCAGATCTTCGCGCAGAAGATCTACGAGCTGCCGCAGATCGTCGCGGCGCTCAACCGCGACGGGGTGCGCGCGCGCGACGGCCGCGCGTGGACCGAGGAGAGCTTCGTTGCCACCTTCCGCGAGCTCGGCAAGCTCGCCTTCGGCTAGGAGACGGTGATGGTCGATCCGCAAGCAGTCGAGCAGCTCGTCAATCGCGGGCTGCGCAATCAGTGGTATCCGGTGCTGCCGAGCTGGGCGCTCGCCGGCACGCCGGTGGGCATCACCCGGCTGTCCGAGAACCTCGTGCTGTGGCGCGACGACGACGGCAAGGTGCACGCGACCGAGGACCGCTGCCCGCACCGCGGCGCGCGCCTGTCCCTCGGCTGGAACCTCGGCGACCGGCTCGCGTGCTGGTACCACGGGGTCGAGGTCGACGGCACCGGCACCGTGCGCAAGGTGCCCGCGGTCGACAACTGCCCGCTCGAGGGCCGGCAGTGCGTCAAGAGCTACCCGGTGCAGGAGGTCCGCGGCGCGATCTTCGCGTACTTCGGCGACGAGGCGCACCCCGAGCCCTGCAAGCTCGAGCTGCCCGAGGAGCTCGCGAACCCGGAGTACGGCGCGATCCTCTGCTTCACCAAGTGGAACTGCAACTACCGCTACGCCGTGGACAACGTGATGGATCCGATGCACGGCGCCTACCTGCACGCGGTGTCGCACTCGATGGCGTTCGGCGACAAGACCGCGAACATGCAGCTGCGCAAGACGCCGACCGGGCTCGCGTTCGAGAAGACCACCCAGCGCGACGTGAACTTCGACTGGGTCGAGTTCGGCCAGTCCGGGGCCACCTGGCTCAAGCTCTCGATCCCCTACCGCGCCAGCGCCGGCCCCGGGGGCAACTTCGGCATCGTCGGCTTCGCCACGCCGGTGGACGAGGAGCACTGCCTCGTCTTCTTCTTCCGCACCCGCAAGTGCAGCGGCTGGGTGCGCGACGTGTGGCAGTTCATGTACCGGGTGAAGCTCGAAGGCCTGCACTGGGCGGTGCTCGAGCAGGACCGGTTCGTGCTCGAGAACCTCGCGCCGGAGGCGCGCGCGGGCGAGTTCCTCTACCAGCACGACACCGGGCTCGCCCGGGTGCGGCGCATGCTGCAGAAGCAGGCCGAGGAGCAGCTCGCCGCCCTCGCGGCGCACCGCGCCCGCCAGGCGCCGGCCAAGGCGAGCGCCTGAGGGCGGCCGAGGCGCGCGTGCTGCACGATCGGCGCATCCTGATCACCGGCGCGGCGCGCGGGCTCGGCCTCGCGTTTGCCGAGCACGCGC